>Ga0208644_1000026_pt1 | contig 84310 bp, 111 predicted proteins | sample VirMetDEL_Nov_18_FD_184517 | JGI IMG/M metagenome (GOLD analysis project Ga0208644, IMG submission 184517) | Aqueous microbial communities from the Delaware River and Bay under freshwater to marine salinity gradient to study organic matter... | ecosystem: Environmental > Aquatic > Marine >...
AACAAGGTACTATAGGTACAACAGGTTTACAAGGCACACAAGGAAGACAGGGTACTATTGGTTCACAAGGAACAATTGGCACACAAGGTACTATTGGTTCACAAGGAACAATTGGTACACAAGGTATACAAGGAACACAAGGTACTATAGGTACAACAGGTTTACAGGGTACTCAAGGAAGACAAGGTACTCAAGGAAAACAAGGTACTATAGGTACAACAGGTTTACAAGGCACACAAGGAAGACAGGGTACTATTGGTTCACAAGGAACAATTGGCACACAAGGTACTATTGGTTCACAAGGAACAATTGGTACACAAGGTATTCAAGGTAAACAAGGTACAATTGGTACAACAGGTTTACAGGGTACTCAAGGTAGACAAGGTTCACAAGGAACAATTGGTACACAAGGTACTATTGGTTCACAAGGTACTATAGGTACTCAGGGTATTCAAGGAAAACAAGGTACTATAGGTACAACAGGTTTACAGGGTACTCAAGGAAGACAGGGTACTCAAGGAAGACAGGGTACTATTGGTTCACAAGGTACTATTGGTAAACAAGGTACTATTGGTTCACAAGGAACAATTGGTACACAAGGTATACAAGGAACACAAGGTACTATAGGTACAACAGGTTTACAGGGTACTCAAGGAAGACAAGGTACTCAAGGAAAACAAGGTACTATAGGTACAACAGGTTTACAAGGCACACAAGGAAGACAGGGTACTATTGGTTCACAAGGTACTATTGGTTCACAAGGTACTATTGGTTCACAAGGAACAATTGGTACACAAGGTACTCAAGGTACTCAAGGTATAATTGGTAAAACAGGCTTACAGGGTACTCAAGGTATAATTGGTAAAACAGGTTTACAGGGTACTCAAGGAAGACAAGGTACTCAAGGTACTCAAGGTAAAACAGGAACAGCAACTATAAATAACAATGCTGATAATAGAGTAATTACTGGTGATGCGAGTGTAGGAGTATTAAATGCAGAAGCTAATTTTACATATAATGCTTCAACTGATAAAATAAATATAGGTAGTGCTGCTGGGGATTATGAAATAAACTTTAATACACAAGATGCTACATTTAATAGTGCAGATGAAGATTTTAATACAGTAATTAAAGGTTTAGGAGGAGCGGGTTCACTTAAAGTAGGTGAAAATTATGTTGACATTACTACAGCAGGATTAGGAGTAGGTACTACGGGTGTTTCAACAACAGGATTAATTAGAGCAACTAATGATGTAATAGCATTTTACTCATCAGATAGAAGATTAAAAACTAATATATTACCTATACCTAATGCTTTGGATAAAGTAAGTTTATTAAATGGTGTTACTTTTGATTGGAAAGAATTTGAAGCAAATAAAGATAAAGCCATACATGCTAATGAAGGATCAGACGTAGGTGTTATAGCTCAAGAAATAGAAGCTGTATTCCCAGATTTAGTAGAAACAAGAAGTAATGGTTATAAAGCAGTTAAATACGATAAATTAGTAGCAGTACTAATTGAAGCTGTTAAAGAACTAAAAGCTGAAGTTGATGAATTAAAGAAAAAATAGGTTATTATGGCAGTAAGTTTATCAAATGTGTGGAATAATGTAATTAAATTATGGGATAATACTACATTTTATTCTCAAACTACTAATTTTTCATTGAATAATACTTTTAATACAGTAGGAGCTCAAGCATCTCTCCCAAACTCAAATTCTACAGTAAATCCCGAATCAAATTATCAATTAAAAAATTTATTTCCTTTTCAGAGTAATTTAAATGAAAATAATTCAGGGTTTCAAAGAACAATGAAAGGAACATCTACTTTAGGTGAGTGGTGCAATACTGTGTTTATACCATACGCAACATCATATAATGTAATGGCAATGAATGATGGTACTACTACAGTTAGTAAAAATGGTACAACTGTAGCTACTATAACATCTAGAGGGGGGACTACATCATTAGCCTCTCTTAGTGTAGGGGATCAAATACACTGTACTCAACCTTTTACTCTTTATAATACTAGTAATCCTGGATTAATAGGAACATACGCAGGGTATGCTGGATTTGCTTTTGCTACAAGAAGAGATAGATCTACTGTTGTTTTTTATTTTCAAAATTTAGACACTTCTAGATCAGTTAATGTTCAAGTAATGTATACTGCAACAGGAGGAAGTAATGTAACTAGTATGACTAGTGTTCATACAGCAACTTTATTATCTGCTGGAACAGGTAATGCAGGATCTGATAATTCTTATTCTACTACAACAACAGGAAATTATTACATTTTAGCAGATGGTCCTATTTTAGCTTGGAGAGGACAAGCACCATCTAATGATTGTATGCCTTTATATCCAATGGCGTTAGAAGGACCTGTGTATGGTTGGTTTTCAACAGGGGGTCATGTATTTTCAGTAAATTCTGCAGAAGTAGGAAGAACTAATTCTGGGGGTGGAGATACTATTACAGGAAGATCTTCTGCTAATGGTACATCAACTTTATGTACACCTAGTAGTGGAAGAGACAATACATATACTAATATTGCTGGAGGACCTTCTGGAGGAAGTTATTTTTCAGGTGAATGTACTGCTGTTTATGGAACTTCACCTCAACTAACATTACTTTCAGCAGAGTCACAAGCAGATGGAAATGGAACAGAAATGACTCCTTTTACTGCAAAAGAAGCACATGGAAGGGGAACAATAGTAGGAGGATCTTGTGCATGGAATGCTTTTGTATCATCAGGTTATTCAGGATCTGCTCCTGCAGCAAGTGGGTATTCTGATGTAATTATGAGATTTAATTCAGCAGGTACTTTTCAAGAAGCAAAAGCATTTAGTGGTCAAAATACAACTACTCCTCATTCATCAAAAGCATATTTTGGAAATGGATCAGGAACAGGAACATCAGCTAATGCAGGAGATTTTTTCTTATGTAATGTAGCAGTTCAAGGTTTTTGTGATACAGATGCAACTGATAAAGATGAAACAGTTAATATTATGTCTAATGATATTTCTAAACCAACAGCAAATTCTCATACTTTATTAGTAGATACTTTTACATCAGGAACTCCAGGTCAAATCGAACCCTGGGACACAACAGCTGCAGCTTGTGATGATTTAACTAGTGGTTTTGCTGAAGGTGGTACTGTATATTCACCTTCATCTACATTAGCTCTTGGATCAGTATTATTTTGGGACTCAAACTTTCTATATCCTGTTAACGGTCAAAATTTATATGTTGGTATAGGTTCAGGAAGATCATTTTTCCAATTTCAATTAGGTTATGAAGGAATTTTAAAAACTGCTCCAACTGCTTGTTAGATGTATACGTTTTTAAAAGATAAAATTTTAGACGAAAACGAAAAAGAAATAATGATGGAGTGGGAAACTCCCATTATGAAAGAACATGCTAAAGTTGTAACTGAAAATGGTGGTGATATATTAGAGATAGGATTTGGTATGGGTATTTGTTCAAATTTTATACAACAACATAATATAAAATCTCATACTATAATTGAAATTAATGATCAAGTATTTGATAGATTATTAAAATGGGCTAAAGATAAACCTAATGTTATTCCTATAAAAGGTGATTGGTTTAGTAGCATTCCTGATAAAAAATATGATGGTATAATGCATGATACGTGGGAGGATAAAAATTTTAATAATTTATTACCTACAGTAAAAAAATATTTAAAACCTAAAGGTATAATAACTTACTATAATCCTTTTACAAAAGAAGTAGCAGAACATACTTCTAAAATAAATAATGAAAAAGTTATTTTTAATCATGTAAGTGTTAATCCACCTACTGAAGAAATGAAATACAAATATTTTACTAAAAAAGATTATTATTGTATTAAAATGGTTGTTGATTAAACAATTTTTTTCCATATTTATAACAAAAATAAAATTATGGCTGTAATCCCTATTTATCCTGGTTCATCATCATTCTTTCCTGGAGATACACCTTTTGGATTCTATGATAATCAATATGATTTTCAAGTAGATGCTGACAAAGTAGTAACTTATGTAGCAAGAAGATTAGGTTATCCTATAATGGATGTTGAGTTACAAGATTTAAATTTCTACGCAGCATTTGAAGATGCAGTAACTACTTATGGTAATGAATTATATGCTTATAAAGTAAGAGAAAATTATTTATCAATTGAAGGATCACCAACAGCTTCAAATTTAAACCATGAATTGGTAACTCCTAATTTTGCTAGTGTAGTACGTTATACAGAGCAGTATGGAGAAGAAGCAGGAACAGGAGGAACCACAACTTGGTATTCAGGATCAATTCCTATTACAGCAGGTAAACAAGATTATGATTTAAAAACATGGGCTTCAGAATCATTAGGATTAGATAATAAAGATTTTATTGAAGTAAAGAGGGTATTTTATGAAGCAACACCTGCGATTGTAAAATTCTTTGATCCTTATGCTGGTACAGGAACTGGTATGATGAATATGATGGATACATTTGGTTGGGGTAATTATTCACCTGCAATTAATTTTATGTTGATGCCTATTAGTTTTGATTTACAAAAAATTCAAGCTATAGAATTAAATGATCAAATTAGAAAGTCACAGTTTTCATTTGAATTAATCAATAATAATTTAAGAATATTTCCTATACCCCAAAATAGTGGAACTCTATGGATACAGTATATAAAATTATCAGATAGAAATAATCCAATATCTCAGTATCCTAAGGGACAATTTAATGTAACAAATGTTTCAAATGTTAATTATTGTAATCCTGATTATTGTGAAATTAATTCAATAGGTAGAAGTTGGATTTTTGATTATACTCTAGCATTATGTAAAGAAATACTAGGGTATATTAGAGGTAAATATACACAAGTACCCATTCCTGGAGCTGAAACTGTATTAAATCAACAAGATTTACTTACAGCCGCAACAACAGAAAAAGAGGCATTAATTACAAGATTAAGAGAATATTTTGATGAAACATCAAGAAGTAATTTATTAGCGGTTAAGGCAGCTGAAGCAGAATCATTACAAAAGATTGAAGCAGCAGTCCCTTACCCAATTTATATAGGATAATATGGCATTATTTGGATCAGCAAGAGATGTAAGCATGTTTAGAGGTATTAGTAGAGAACTAATGTGGGATGTTATTGTTCAAGAATGTGCACTTTATAAATTTAGATTAGAAGAAACTAATGTTAATATTTATGGAGAAGCTGCTGAAGAAAAGTATTATGAAGCTCCAATGTTACTTAATACATTAATTGATAGACAAGATCAAAGTTCTCCTAATACAGATTTAGGTATTGATTTTGCAGGAGGTCGTACATTTAAATTCTTAAGAGATGATTTAGCAGGAGTAAAAGCTAATGGATCTGGTAACATAGGAGTAATTGTTCCTGAAGTTGGTGATATAATATGGTATGAAAATGGATATTATGAAATTTACAATTTAATTAATAATCAATTATTTGTTGGTAAAGATCCAGATTATCCTAATAAAGATGATAATGGATATAATCCATATGGCAACTCAGATTTAGAAAACTTTGGCTATGATGTATCAATAATAGCCGAAACACATTATGTACCAGCAGACAAAGTAGCAATATCAGAAGAAAGATTAATATCAAGTATAAAACATGTCAAGTAAAGGAAGAAAAGTAATACCAAAATCTCAAAAAGAGATAAGTAAAGGAATGCATCATCCTTATTCTAAGGAAGCTGGTAATCCTAATAATGCTGCTTATGAAAGAACTAACAGAAGTAATCAAGTTTCTTTTAAAGGTGATACTGTAAAACCTTTTTCAGTTGGTTTATATGATATTGATGAAACTATATTATATTATTTCAATAATGTAATTAAACCTACAGTAATTCAAAATGGTAGAAGAGAAGAAGTTCCCGTTATTTATGCTGATTCTGAAAGATGGAATCAAATTCAAAAAAATGGGTATTTTAGAGATAGAAAAGATAGAATAATGATGCCTTTAATTACTTTTAAAAGAACTAATATTGAAAAAAATAGAAATATTACTAATAAATTAGATGCTAATTTTCCCAATAATTATAGAATGTTTGAAAAATCATATAGTAGTAATAACACCTATGATAAATTCAATATATTAAATAATAGAAGACCTACAAAAAATATGTATGCTGTTGTTGTTCCTGATTATGTAACATTAAATTATGATTGTATTATTTCAACTTATTATATGGAACAAATGAATGGGATAATAGAAGCAATAAATTATGCTTCAGATTCATATTGGGGTAATCCTGAAAGATATCAATTTAGAGCTAGAATTGATTCAGTAGCAACTAATGTAGAAATGCCTGCAGATCAAGATAGATTAGTTAAAAGTACTTTTAGCATAAAAATGTATGGTTATATAGTACCTAATATACTTCAAAAAGATCTATCTTCAATTAAAAAATACAATTCTAAAGCTTCAATTACATTTAATTCTGAAGTAGTAAGTAATATAGATGATGTAAATCCTTCTCAAGCTAGTAGAACAGATATTGATTATACTGACAATGTTAATTATGTAGATCCTCCATCAACAAGAGTACCTTCAAATAGAATAAATACAAACAGAATACCACCATCTCCTGCACAAGAATAGTTAAAATAATTTAATTTTTAAATAATTTATTAATATGTATAATTGATAATAAAATTAATTATTAACCAAAAATAAAAGTAATGTCAAAAATAAAAGTTTTAACTGAAGCAGAAATTGAAAATATAAAAAAAGTAAGAGAAGATTTTCAAATTTTAGTAGGTAATGTAGGAGAAGTTGAGGTAGCTATAATAAATCTTAACAAAAAGAAAAAAGAATTAGAAAATGAATTATTATTAATTCAAGAAAAAGAAACAAAAATAGCTGTAGATTTAGAAAAAAAATATGGCAAAGGAAATATCTCATTGGAAACAGGAGAGTTTACCCCAATAGAGTAGTTTTTTAAAAAAAACACAATATTTATAATAAAATAAAACAACATAAAAAATGGCAGAAGTATTAATATCACCGGGTGTTTTAGCAAGAGAAAACGACCAATCACAAATAACAGCAGGACCAGTACAAGCTGGAGCTGCAATTATTGGACCAGCCGTAAAAGGTCAACAAAATATTCCTAAACTAGTAACTAGCTATTCTGAATATTTAGCTAATTTTGGTAGTACATTTTTAAGTGGATCGAATCAATATACATATTTTACATCGATCTCAGCTTATAATTATTTTCAAAATGGTGGAACTTCATTATTAGTAACTAGAGTAACTCCAGGAGCTTTTAGTGCTGCCACATCATCATTAATACCAACAGGATCTGCTGGAACATTAACTGCAGATACATCTCCTTTTGTATTAGAAACATTAGCTCATGGTAATATAATGAATTCTGGTCCTCAAGCCGATGTTGGAACTAACGGAACATTAACATCAGGATCATCTGATAACTTTAGATGGGAAATAACAAATCCAAGTACTTCATCAGGTGTATTTTCATTATTAATAAGACAAGGTAATGATACTCAAACTTCTAAACAAGTAGTTGAAACATTTTCAAACATATCATTAGATCCATTAGCTACAAATTATGTTTCAAAAGTAATTGGTGATCAAGTACAAACAGTAAGAGGATCAGGAACTGATGTTTATTTACAATCATCTGGATCTTATCCAAATGCTTCAAGATATGTAAGAGTAAAAGAAGTTAATTTCCAAACTCCTAATTATTTTGATAACGCCGGAAGTCCAAAATCTATATTTACAGGATCAATACCAGCTGCATCCTCAGGATCATTTGGGGGTGGTATAGGTGACATATCAGGAAGTGGTGACCCAGCCAATTACTATCAAAACATTAATGATGTAGATTCTCAAGGTTTAGTAGGTACAGATTATACAACAGCAATTAATCTACTTGCAAATAGAGATGACTTTAGATATAATATGATCACAGCTCCAGGTTTAATATTAGCAAATGGTACTACAGGAGCAGGTTGGACAACAATTCAATCAAATTGTGAAACTAGAGGAGATGCAATATTTGTAGGTGATTTAGTTAATTATAATGCTTCATTAACACAAGTAACAGGACAAGCAGCTTCAGTTGATTCCTCATATGTAGCTTCATATTGGCCTTGGTTACAAGTAATTGACCCAGATTCAAGAGATTTAGTTTGGGTTCCAGCTTCAACAATGATACCAGGAGTATATGCTTACAATGATAGAGCAGGTGAGCCATGGTTTGCACCAGCGGGTATTAATAGAGGAGGATTAGGAGCAGTTAATCAGGCAGAAAGAAAATTAACTAATACTAATAGAGATGATTTATATACTGGAAAAGTAAATCCTATAGCTTCATTCCCAGGACAAGGAATTGTAGTATTTGGACAGAAAACACTTCAAACTAAAGCTTCTGCTTTAGATAGAGTAAATGTAAGAAGATTACTAATTACACTTAAAAATTATATTTCACAAATCGCTGATACATTAGTATTCGAACAAAATACTGCAGCTACAAGAAATACATTTTTAGCTCAAGTTAATCCTTACTTAGAGTCAGTACAACAAAGACAAGGTTTATATGCATTTAAAGTAGTAATGGATAATACAAATAACACACCAGATGTAATTGACAGAAATGAATTAATTGGTGCTGTTTATTTACAACCAACTAAAACGGCTGAATTTATTTACCTAGACTTTAACATTTTACCAACTGGAGCAACTTTCCCAGCATAAAAATGAAAAACAATAATATTTATAATAAAATAAAATAACATAAAAAATGGCAGTATTAGATCCCAACGAAATATTTTTCACCGCTTTTGAACCAAAAGTAGCTAATAGATTTGTATTGTATGTTGATGGTATACCATCGTATATAATTAAAGGAGTTAGTGGAATGGGGTTCGCGCAAGATGAAATAGTATTAAATCATATAAACACTTATAGAAAAGTAAAAGGTAAATTAAGATGGAATGATTTAACAATGGAATTATTTGATCCTATTACCCCTTCAGGAGCTCAAGCAGTAATGGAGTGGACAAGATTACACCATGAATCAGTTACTGGTAGAGATGGTTATTCTGATTTCTATAAAAAAGATTTAACTATTGATGTATTAGGTCCTGTAGGTGATGTAGTATCAGAATGGATTATTAAAGGTGCATTTATTAAAGATGCTGCATTTGGTGACATGAATTGGGATGATGACACCACTGTAATGAATATTTCATTAACAATAGGAATGGATTACTGCGTATTAAATTTCTAAAAGAAAATTTATATATTTTACATTTAAGCTTGGCTTCGGTCAAGCTTTTTTGTATTATGTATATGTATAATAAAACACAAGTTATTAACAAATAAAAATTATGAGCGAAGAAAAATTCCAATTCCCCACAGAATTTGTTGATTTACCATCAGAAGGTAAAATTTATCCTAAAGATCATCCATTATCATCTGGAAGAGTAGAAATGAAATATATGACTGCTAAAGAAGAAGATATTTTAACTAACCAGAATTATATAGAAAAAGGAATTGTATTAGATAGATTAATAGAAGCTCTTACTATGAATAAATTTGATATTAAAGATATTCATCCTGGAGATAAAAATGCAATTTTTATATCTGCTAGAATATTAGGTTATGGTTCAGAATATAAATTTGAATATGCTGGAAAGGAATATACAATTGATTTAACAAAAGTTAAAAATAAACCATTTGATATTAAATCTTTAACAGATGAAGGTTATGGTACTTTTGAAATGCCTTCAAATGGAACTATAGTAAAATATAAATATTTAACTGAAAAAGATGTTGATAATATTACTCAAGAAGTATTAGGGATTTCTAAAATAAGTAAAGGAGCAGCTCCTGAAATTACTACAAAATTAAAACATCAAATTGTTTCGGTTAATGGGGATAGTAATAAATCTGAAATTCGTAAATATGTTGATACTTTTCTCTTAGCTCGTGATTCTAGAGCATTAAGAAATCATATTAGAGACACAGCTCCTGATGTCGATTTAAATTATGTAACTGATGATGGAACTACAATTTCAATTCCTATTACTATAAATTTTTTCTGGCCCGATCTTTAAATGATTTCCCAAAGTATCGGGTAAAAGTATTTCATGAAATACACGAAATAGTTTTCCATGGTGGTGGAGGTTACGATTTCCATACTGTATATAATATGCCTCTTTGGTTACGTAGATTAACTTTTAATAAAATGAAAGAATTTTACGATGCTAGAGAAAAATCTCAAAACCCAAAAGAAGCAGGTGAAATTGATATGGCAAATCCGGATAAATCCCAACTTCCAACAAAAAGAACAGTATCTCCACCAAGTTATGTAGCTAAAAGATTAAAGAAATAGTAGTTTTTAATATTTATAATAAAATTGCTATATGGCTGGACTTGAAGGTTTAGGAAAAGATGACTTAAAAAGAGTACTTGATATTAGGGCTGCGGTTGCAGACGTAAAATCTGAAATAGCATCAGCAAATAAACAATTTAAAAAATTAGGAATAAATGCTGGGGATGTTAATAGTGAAATTTCTAAAATTACAGCAGCAACTAAAGGATTTGCTGATCTACAAGATGAAGCAGCAAAATCAGCAAAAGCAACAGCAGAAGCTATTAAAGGTGAAGCTAAACAATTAGCTATAGTAAGAACTCTTAATATTCAAATTAATGCTTTAACAAAAAAATCATTAACAGCTAATGAAACACAGTCAAAATTATTCCAAGCTCAGGCTGAAAGGTTATCATCTGTAAGAGATAGTGCTCAAGATTTAGCAAATGAATTTGGAAAAATAGCAGAATCATCCTCTACATTAGATAGGAAAACAATGTGGTTTACTGCTTTTTCTGACTTTACAAAAGACATACCAGGTTTAAGAGTACTTTCAGGACCCTTCGAAGCTGCAGCTAAAGCTTCAAGAGAAACTGTAATAAATAATGCTAAAGCTTCAGATATAAAAGAAAGATTAAGTAAATTAACTACTGAAGAGCTAAAAACAGGTAAAGGACTTACAAGAGAAAGATTAAAATCTCTTAATTTAGAAGATATAACCCAAGGAAAATCAGGTGCTGCAGCACGTAATCTATTATCAAGTGCTAAAAAGCAAGCAAAAATCCAATCTTCGGGTATAGCTGGGATGAAAGCAGGATTTAAAGGATTAAAAGGAATAATTGGAAAAGCTTTTGCTCCTATAGCAATTATAACAACTTTTGTAAAAGCTATTCAGCTTATATTTGGAGCAATGAAAAAAGCATCAGAACAAACAGCTAAATTTTCAAATAATTTATTAGTTAGTAGGCAAGCTGCTGAAGAGCTTAGAGATGCTACTTATGAAACAGTTGCAGGATTTAATTTAGCTTCAACAGCAGCAGGTGGTGTTGCAATAACCCAGGAAGGGTTATTAAAAACAATGGATGCTATTAATAAAAAATTAGGTTTCCAAGTAAATATATTACAAGATTTTGGGGGAGAAATGAAAGCAAATGTAGCAGAAGCTACAATGATGTCTGAAAAATTTGGTTTAAGTGCTGATGCTTCTGCAAAATTATTTTTAGAATCAGTTAAAACTGGTAAACCCCTTAAAGAAATGACTAAAGAGTATTTTGGTCAAGCAGGATTTTTAAGTGCACAGGAGGGACTAACAGCTGATGTAGTAGGTAATTTAGAAGAAGCAACAAAAGTATCAGGAAATTTAAGAGCTAATTTTAAAGGTAGTTCATTTGCAATTGCACAAGGTATATTTAATGCAAAAAGATTAGGTTTTGAACTAGCTCAAATGGAAGGAATATCTAGTAATTTATTAAACTTTGAAAGTTCTATAGCATCAGAAATGGAAGCTGAATTACTTACAGGTAAACAGTTAAATCTAGAAAAAGCAAGAGAAGCAGCTTTAGCAGGTAAAACTGGGGTTCTAATGGATGAAATATCAAAACAAGTAGGAACCCAACAAGATTTTCTAAAAATGAATGTTATTCAAAGACAAGCTTTAGCTAAAGCTGTTGGGTTAGAAGCTGATGAATTAGCTGATATGTTTGATAAAAGAGCTAAAAATGATGCATTAGCAAAGGAAAATTTAAAAGTTCAAAATAGACTTAAAAAAGAAGGAATTAAGCTACAATATGATGAAAATGGTGCTATAATTAATGGGTTACAAGAAATTAGATTAGCTGCTGAAGCAGCAGGAAAATCTGAAGAAGAAATAAGAGAAATTCTAGGTGAACAAGTTTATTTAAGAAAATCAGAACAATCAGCAACAGAAAAATTCAATAAATCATTAGCTAGGGCAAAAGATATATTTGCTTCTTTTGTAGAAGGTGGTTCTTTAGATAAGTTAGCAAACTTTGTAGAAAGTTTTGTTTCTAATCCTTTAGCGACTTTAATTAGTGGACCATCTACACCAACAGCATCTACAGTTACAACAACAGGAGGCACAGCATCAGATTTTATTTCAAGACCAGGCCAACCAATTCAAAAATTTAGAAAAGATGATGTTATAGTTGGTGGAACTAGTTTAGGAGGAGGTAATAATGGAGAAGTTACGGCATTATTAAAAGAATTAATAGTAGCAGTTAAAGAAGGTGGTGATGTGTTTATTGATGGAAATAAAGTAGGTAAATCATTAGCATTAGCAACCTCTAATATGGGGTAATATTTATAATAAATAATTAATTAATAAAAAATACAAAAATGGAAAATTCATTAGTAAATAGATTAGAAAAAGATGGTTCACCTTTATCTAAAGATAATGGTGCAACACCAACTACACCTGATTTTGCAATTTCAACATTACATAAAGAATACTCATTAGATTCTAACCCAGATAAATTATCAGTAAGACCACGTAATGGTAATCTACCTAACGCTACTACATTAGCTGTAGGTGATGGTGTTGAAAAATATAAAGATAATTTACCTGCAGGATCATCTTTCTAAAGTAATATTATATGTCTAATACACTTACACCTGAGTCTAGGGGTCGTCTAATTAATTTAAAAACAAATCTAAAAAGTTTAAGATTTGGTGGGGATAGACCTGCTTCAGGTACAAGTGATCAACCATATGAAGTAACTCCAATACCAGAAGGAACAGGATATTTAAGAGATGGTATGCCTCTTCAATCAGGTCCTGATTTTATATTAAGAGATGGTTTTTTAGCTCCTTTAAAAGCACTTAAAGATGTAAGTAGATTAGCTAAAATGTTTATTGATACTAAATCTCCAAGGGGTATATTTTTTACCTTAAAAGAAAATTTATTATCAAGAACAAGTGTAAAAACCCAGGCATCATTTGGAGCAGGTTATTTAGGAGGGGCTATGAATCAAGGTGCTTATTTACCATTAGGAACTTTACTTCAAGCAGGTTTTAATTGGGCAGGAGCTCATTTAAATAAATTTGGGATTAATCCTATAGGATCATTAGGTGGTCCTGCTGGTGTAAATAGAAATGCTAGAGGTGGAGCAGGTGCATTAAATCCTTATTCTGTAGTAGTACGAAATGATCAAGAAGAAAATGCTAATAGATTAGTATTATTAGGTGATTTCGTATCAACCGGAACAAATAATTCACAATTATCATTAGCAGCAGCTATTGACCCTATAGCAAAATATAATTATAATCCTGATGCAACTACAACAAATTCAGATACCCCTATATTATATTCATACTCAGGAGGACCAGGTTCTATATTAGGAGTTGGTAAAACAAATATATTTAAAGAACGTCCTACATACAATGCTATAAGAAATTATAAAAATTTATCTTCAACTTATCCTAATTATAGTGGGGTTCAACCTTCGGGTCTTTCTACTTTATTACATGGTGATATATTTAGAATATATTCTCAAACAGAATTAACAACTCGTAGAGGATTATATCCTAGAAGTTTTATGAATTTTGTTATTGATTCCGAAGTAGAATTTGATGACACTACAGGAAATGTAGTATCTAAAATAATTCATAAAGCACCAAACTATGTAACCCAAAATAAAGCTGTAAGAACAGGAATGGGAGATCCTGGACAACATATAACATATGCAGTAGATGGTGTAAATAAAGAAAGAAATTTATTTGATTATAGTATATCAGCTTTTGATATGGAAGCTTTAGATAAAATAACAGCTTTAAAAATGTATGAAGCTGAAGGACCTAACCATAATTTACCTATCAATGACTTATGTAAATTTAGAATTGCAGTTATAAATAATGGACCAAGTGAAGGAAAAAAAGCAACATATTTGCATTTTAGAGCTTACATAAATGGTTTTACAGATAATTATGCTGCTACTTGGAATGACGTTCAATATGTAGGTAGAGGTAATGTATTTAAAAATTATAGTGGATTTACTAGAGATATACAAATGGGCTTTACTATAATAGCAACATCTAAAGCTGAATTAATACCTATGTTTACTAAACTTAATTTTTTAGCTTCATCATTAGCACCAGATTATACTGAAGCAGGATTTATGAGAGGAAATATGGTTAGAATGACTGTAGGAGGTTATTTATATGAAGTGCCTGGAGTATTAACTTCATTAACATATACTATTCCAGATGATACTACATGGGAAATAGCAATTGACACAGATGGAAAATCAGATCCTTCAGTAAAAGAATTACCTCATAGAATAGAGGTTAGTTTAGCTTTTACTCCAGTACAAGATTTCTTACCTTCACGACAAAAGTTAACTTATAACGAAAACGGTGAATTAGTAGCAGAAGAAATAGGAGAACAGCGTTTTATAAGTTTAAATAATGGAATTAATAATAATTACATAGGAGAAAATGGTTTAAGTAAATATACCCAACCTATAAAAACCCAGTCAGATGAATAGATATGCTGATGTAAAATTATTTAGAACTCTTAATAATAACTTAAGAAATAAGGGACTTACTTATGGAAATTCTGCTAAATATCCTATTGTCCCTCAACAAGAAAATGATATATATGCTATAACTGAATGGGGAGATAGATTTGAAAGTTTAGCATTTCAGTTTTATGGTGATGTAACTTTATGGTGGGTAATAGCTATTGCTAATCCTAATATTGTTAATTTTTCATCAATATTTCTTCCAATAGGATCACAAATTAGAATACCACAAAATATTTCTCCTATAATTGATAGTTATAATGAATTAAATAGATAAAGTTATGGGCAATATTATAGGTGATCCATTTGATGAATTTGTAAAAAAACAAGTTGAAACAAGACAAACAGCCTTAGGCCAAACTACAAATATATCTGCTGATAATTTAAAATATTATACAGTAAAAACTCCATGGTTAAGATTAGCAAGTTCAGTTAACTTAACAAGAGAAGAAGAAGGAGATAATAGTGTTTTAGATAGATTAGTTAAAGCAGGTGTACCTCTAGAATCTATACAAAATGTAAACTTAGCTAAAAATTTTATACTTCAGGGTGGTTCACTTTCACTAGAAGAAACTGTAGATGATGAAGGAAAAATAACATCTTCAACAGTAAAACTTCATAAAGGTTTAAATTATAATAATGAATTATTTAATGGAGCCTATGGTTGGGGTGGGGTAAGTGAAAGAGGATACGTCCCTATGCCTGGAATTGAGTCAGCTCAATCTACTTATTATAATAATGGAGCTTTAAGCAAAGCAACAATTAATATAAAATGTTATAGTAAGGCTCAATTTCAATTACTAGACGCTTTATATTTAAGACCAGGATATACCCTTTTATTAGAATTCGGTTGGTCTACTTTTTTAGATAATAATGGAGATTTGCAAACATTTGATGGGTTTAAATCTACCCCTTTAGATTTTTTATTAAACCCAGGAACTTTTCCAGGTCCAAAAAATCAATTCCAAATGTTAAATCTTATATCACAAGAAAGAGCAAAATATTCTGGTAACTATGAAGCTATTTATGGTAAGATAACTAATTTTAAATGGTCTTTTAGTACAGACGGTTCTTATAGTTGTGAAGTATCTTTAATAGGTATGGGTAATATAATAGAATCCTTAAAATTAAATGTAACAGATCCTAAAAAAGATGACCAATCTAGCAGTAGTGATGTAAAAGCTAACACTACTTTTCAACAATATATAAATGATTATGTTGGGGAAACTATAGGGGCATATATTGAAATTGCAGAAAGCGGTGAACAACCTTTAAAAGCAGGCAATATACCCCAATCATATAGAAATAAATTTCTTAAAACATTTAAAAACCCTTCAGGAGGATATGATCTTAATTTAACAGCTACTAAACAAGAAATTTTAGATTATTTACGTCCTAAATATAATGAATTAGTAGAAGCAGAAAAAGAAGTAACAATACAAAACAATAATAATGATCCCTTAATAGCTTATAAAGATGATACTAAATTAAATAAAACATTTTATAATATTTCCCAAAATATACAAGGTAAATATAAAGGGGAAGCTGGGGGGTTATTTTTAACTCAAAAAGGTATAACAAATGGAGCTTTTGTATTAGATAATACCTATACAGGAAAGAAAAATTTTGGGGGAAGTGAAAAAGTTGAAAAAAGTGTTTATATAAAGTTTGCTACTTTATTAAAAATTATTGAAGAAAATTGTAATTTATTTTCTACAAAAGGAGAAGGAGGACGCACCCCCTTAGTAAAATTTGATTTTAATTATGCTAATATGGGAAATGATCAAAATTTTATGTTTATTTGTCCCCCAAATATTTCAACAAACCCCGATAAATGTCTAGTAGCTTATAATAAAATGACAATTAAAGGAATAGTTAAATATGATAATGATATCGTTACTAATTCAGAATTAAATAAAACATTAAATGCTAAACAAGATTTTTTAGTAGATAACAATCCTTATGTAGGGAGATTAGGTAATGTTTTAATTAATTTAAGATTTGCTTCTGAAGCAATTGCAACCTCACCTAAAGATCAAGATGGAGCTATATCTGTTTTAACATATGTAAAAACTATACTAAGAGGAATAAATGAATCTATGGGTAATTTAAATAGTTTTTTTGTTACTTTAGATGAAAATGAAGGTGTTATAAAAATTTATGATGAAACCCCAAAACCAAATCTTGTTGAAGCAATTCCTGAAAAATTTACAAAAATTAATATTTTTGGAGTAAAACAAGATCAAGGCTCATTTATTACAAATATAGGACTAGATGCAGAAATTCCACAAAATTTTGCTACAATGATAGCAATAGGGGCTCAAGCATCTGGAAATAACCTTATGGGTAATTCTGTTTCATTTTCGAATTATAATAAAGGTTTAGTTGACAGAATTATACCCGAAAAAATAGATTATGATACTAGTGAAAAGAAAGAAGATGAACCTAGTCCCTTAGAAAAAGCAAAAACTATAAAAGTAGAAAAATTATTTAAATCTAAGGATGATGGGAATTTACCTTTAAAAGAAATGTATAAATTTGGAGGCACAAAAGAGGGGGGTAATTATGATAAATACAACTTTTCACCAGAAGTATCAAATGATCTTAGTGAAAATTATACTACTTATATTAAATTAATACATGGAATATTAGCAGAATCAAATACAGTTCCCTCACCTTTTTTCTTACCTTTTAATTTAAATTTAGAAATGGAAGGATTATCAGGAATAAAATTATTTGAAAAATTCCAAATAACTGATGATATTTTACCCCCATCTTATGAAAAAGATAGTGTTGATATTATAGTAAAAGCTATTAATCATAACATTGATGTTCAAAAATGGTCAACTACAATTAATACTCAATCTGTACCTAGATTTGAACCTTTAATAATTGAAGAAGCAGAACCAGAAACGAATCAACCATCAGAAAAACAAGAACAATTAGCTGCTGCTGCTGAAGAAGCACCACCAACAGATCCTAATGAAAATCAAATTACAAGATTAAGACTAACTAGATTAGTTGATAATGGTTATCAAACTTTAGGTTTAATGGAAGTGTTAGATGAAAATGGTAATATCTTATATGCACTACCAATATGTGAATTGCCATGGAGTGATAATAAAAATAATGAAAGTTGTATACCTACAGGAACTTACACAATATCTTCAAGAACTTCACCTAAATATGGAAACCATTTTATTATAGCTAATCAAAGTAATAATAGAAATGAAATATTAGCAGCAGGAGGACCTATTGATGGATTTAATACCACAAATAGAAAATGGGTATTAATTCATGAAGCCCCAGCAGCACAAGGAAATACAAAACCTTGGTTACTAGGTTGCATGGCCCCAGGATTTAAGTTTAATACTAATCAAAGAGATCAATTTGGTAATCCTAGAGGAACAGGACCTCAATATGGCGGTAAATCATCTCCATCACATTTAGAGTCAATCCAGGCAAAAAATAAATTAGTAGGAACATTATTTAATACTGGTAAAGATCCAATGTTTAAATTAGAAATTAAAGCATTAGGTGGTGTCAATAAACCTATAGAAAGTAATTTTTATTCATTTGGTGTAAGTAATGAAATTAGAAAAATAGAAAACATAACAGGAGAAAAATACACATACGAAGGTGGTGGAGGTGCTAATGCACCACTAGGAACTGATAATCCTTTTGCTCCAAATTTAAATATTACTTTTTAATGGCTTATTTTCCTAAATCACAAATAAAAGAAAATCAATTTACCCCTGGGGCTGAATGGTATTATGTTAAGAATAATTCTTCCTACACAGGATTTTATTATGTATTATCTAATGGTAAAGCTTATACAGGTAAAAATCCTAATAATCCCCCAAATGAAGAAATAGTTAAAAAAGACCCAATTGTTTCTTCTGAAGTAAGAAAAAATGGAGGTATTAATGATAGTTTAAATGAAGTATCATATGCAGATAATTGGGATGGTTATACTTACGATAATCAAACACAAAATGCTAAAGATGTAGAAATATATGGAATATTAACTGATACTGATTATAATTTAATTAGATCAAAACCTCAATATTCTCCTACATTTCCTACTCCTGAAGACTATGAAAAAGAAATGTTTGTAAGATATTTTGTATGTAAGATAAATCAATTAGAGTATTTAGAAATTGATAAAGAAACTTATAATAATATTTTTACTCAAAATAAAGTATGGGTTTGGGAAGATTATATACCTTTTACTTTAAATTGGTATATAAATGGAGATATTGATAGAGTTTTTAATAATAATAAAGGATCTATTTTTATAAAAGAAAAAGAAATAAATAAAAAAGGATTAGAAGATTATTTAGGAAAACAATATTTAGAATATTTTAAATATAAGAAAGCAAGTAATTTAAATACAAGAGGAGGAGAATTAATTACTCCTACGGGTCAAGATTACATAGGCCCTTATCATATCCATGAATTTCAAGGACCTATGGAGGGTTCTTCCCACACATCAACAGCTCATAGAAAACTATTTTATAGAAGATTCTACAGGGGTGAAATAGTTGATTCTTTAAATCAAGAGGGAGTAATTGAAACTGGAGAAACACAAGCAGTAGAATTTACAACAAACATTTCAACAGATCCTAATTATATACCTCCATCACCTAGTGGAGGATCTTCAAGTGGAGGTGGATATTAGATAAATCCTTCATATATTAAAATAAAAAGTTATGTTTTGGTTAGTTGAAAGTAAAGTTCAATTTGAACAATTTTCAAATGCTAATTGGGAAAAAGTTTTTATAGAAGTAATTCCAAATAGTTATTTAATACATCCTGCACAAAATAATATTTGTGCTTTGTATATTAGACCGTTAGTATCAACTAAAGGATTTATTGTCCCATTATCACATAGTGAAACTTTAAATATAAATATAACGGAGATAAACACGATGTTACATAAATTTAGTAGCATATATGTGCGTGATAAGAAGGAATTTTTACATTATTTACCACTAAAAGGCCTCTTTGACATAAACCAACAAAACCCTCCGTATATACCAGAACTACTACAAACACATCATATTTTTAATAGGAGATATCCTAATAAAAAAGATGTAAATAGAATTATACCTATAGTTAAACACTATGAGTATTGTGAAGAAATATATAATAACCTAAAAGACAAAATAAATGGAAAAATCAATGAATTCTACAATGACAAATCTTCAGTGGTTTTCAACGCCATTGAAAGAAGTGGCATACGAGTTGATAAGTCAAAATTCGAATCGCATTTTCATGCTATCGACGGAGATTACATCTACACGCAATACAACTTTAAAACCCTCACAGGAAGACCAAGTAATAAATTCAAAGGAGTAAATTATGCCGCACTTAACAAAGAAAACGGACAAAGAGAGTGTTTTATCCCTCGTAATGACAATTTCATTGAGTTTGACATTGGCGCTTATCATCCTACTTTGTTGGCTAAGTTGGTGGGTTATGATTTTGGTGATAAAGACGTTCATATGGCCTTTGCGGAAATGTATGGAGTGGATTATAAAAAAGCAAAAGAATTAACATTTAAGCAACTGTATGGAGGAGTGTTTGATCAATACAAGGACTTAGAATTTTTTCAAAAAGTACAAGTATATACTGATAATTTGTGGCAAGAATTTGAGGAAAAGGGCTGGATTGAATGTCCTATTTCAAAACATCGATTTGAAAAAGATAAGCTTGGTGAAATGAAACCGCAAAAATTATTGAATTATTTACTGCAAAATTTGGAGACGTCAATGAATGTTCATATATTGTGGGAAATAATAAGGTTATTAAGAAATAAAAAAACAAAGATAGTTTTATATACTTATGATTCGTTTTTATTTGATGTTGATAAAGAAGAAGAAGATGTGTTGGGTGAGATAAAGAAACTATTTAATAAATACAAATTACAAATAAAAACATGCTATGGAAGCAACTACAATTTTAAATAAAACTCCTAATATGTATACTATGGACGATTTTTCGGACATTACTAATCAAAACCTAGGAGATTTGAATAACAAGTTATTTTGTACATTTACAACCTTAGAGAATTTAGATTTACTTCTAAAATCTATTACAGACAAATACAATATAATGTATAACAAAATATTTGTTTTGTATGTAAAGGAAAATGACGAGTATGTTTGCACATATAACATAGATCAAGGTAATATCTCTGACTTACCAGAAAATACAATTTTAGTTCATAGGAAAAAAGAAACAAACACATTGTATACTATCAATGCTTTAAATGAACTTATCAAAAAATTAAACGGAGGAGTAGTAGACACTAAGTTTCCTATAACTTGGGAACACTACAAAAACTCCGTATTATTAACTCAACATGATGAGTTAAAACAATTAAAAACAAAAATACATAAAATAATTGAACTATAGTTTGGTTACCCTAAGTATTTGTTGTATATTACTCACAGTTATAAAATAAATTAAAAGTTATTATTATGGATTTAAATCAAATCAAATCGAAGTTAGAGTCACTTCAATCACAAACAAACTCAAATAAAGGAACAGGAAAATCATTATTTTGGAAACCTTCTGTAGGAAAACAACAAGTTAGAGTTGTTCCTAATAAGTACAATAAGTCATTCCCTTTTACTGAAATGATGTTTTATTATGGTATTGGTCAGAGAGTAATGGCTTCTCCCTTGAATTGGGGTGAAAAAGATCCAATTCAAGAATTTACAAAACAATTACGTGCTAGTGGAGATAAAGAAAATTGGTATTTAGCTAAAAAATTAGATGCTAAAACTCGTATTTTTGCACCTGTAATTGTAAGAGGTGAAGAAGAAGAAGGTGTTAAATTATGGCAATTTGGTAAAGAAGTTTATCAAGCATTCTTAAATTTAGCAGCTGATGATGAAATTGGAGATTATACTGATGTATCAGGAGGAAGAGATATTAAATTAACAACTGTAGGTCCTGAAGTAACAGGAACTCCTTACAATAAAACTACAATATCTCCATCAATGAAGCAATCACCTATTAGTGATAATGCTACTATAGTTGAAAGAGCTTTAGATACTCAACCTAACCCAAAAGAAGTATTTAAAAGACTTACTTTTGATGAAGTTAAAGCTAATTTAGAAACATTTTTAAAACCTGAAGGTGGAGAAGAAGATGATATTATCTCTGAACCAGCAGTAGCTTTTGATGGTGAATCTAATAATTATTCACTTGAAGGTAAAGATACAACATCTAAAGAAGATAAATTTGATGCTTTATTTGATGATAAAAAGCCTGCTATTGATGATGATTTACCATTCTAAAATATGGCTAGAAAAAAATCACTTACAGAAGCTGCCTCTAAGGAACTTAGATCAAAATTTGATCTAGGTGCCTTTAAGGATAAAAAAGGTTTAAGACAAAATGTTAAGTTTAAAGACCAGGAATGGATCCCTTTATCTTCAGCATTTCAAGATGTTACTTCAATCCCTGGTATTCCTATGGGACATATTGTACTTCTTAGAGGTCATTCAGACACAGGTAAAACTACTGCATTATTAGAAGCAGCAGTATCCGCACAAAAAAGAAATATTCTACCTGTTTTTATTATTACAGAAATGAAATGGTCTTGGGATCATGCTAAAATGATGGGGATGGATGTTAATGAAGTAGTTGATAAAACTACAGGTGAAATTACTAACTATGAAGGTAATTTTATTTATGTAGATAGAGAAACTATTAATTCTATTGAAGATGTAGCAGGATTTATTTTAGATTTAATGGATGAACAGAAAAAAGGTAATTTACCCTATGATTTACTTTTCTTGTGGGATTCTATAGGATCAGTACCTTGTGAAATGTCTATTAAATCAAATAAAAATAATAATGAGTGGAATGCAGGTGCTATGTCAACTCAGTTTGGTAATAGTGTAAATCAACGTATTACATTGTCACGTAAAGAATCATCTCCATATACTAATACACTTGTATGTATTAATAAAGTTTGGACGTTAAAAGCAGAATCCCCAATGGGTCAACCTAAATTAATGAATAAAGGAGGATATGCAATGTGGTTTGATTCTACATTTGTAGTTACCTTTGGTAACGTAATGTCTGCTGGTACCTCTAAAATAAAAGCTATTAAAGATGGTAAACAAGTTGAATTTGCTAAAAGAGTAAATATTCAAATTGATAAAAACCATATTAATGGCGTTACTACAAGAGGTAAAATTGTTATGACTCCCCATGGATTTATTAATGATAATGACAGAGAATTAAAAGATTATAAAGATGCTAGAAAAGATGATTGGGCTGCTATATTAGGTGGTGGTGATTTCAGAGTAGTAGAAGAAGATCAATCCTACACTGATATAACATCTTTTGGAGAAGAACCACAATAAATTTTGATACCCGGAATATCTTTCGTATATTCCGGGAATAAAATCACACCATATGAAACAAAAAGAACTATTTAGTCTTCTGGACAGTATCCAGGAGCAAGGCCCAGAGACTGAAACTCATGAAAGAATATTATTTATAGATGGTTTAAATTTATTCTTTAGAAATTTTGCTGTATTAAATATGGTAAACCCTTTAGGTATTCATATTGGGGGTTTAGGTGGATTCTTTCGTTCTTTAGGAGCTATGATTAGACAAATAAATCCTACTCAAGTTTATGTAGTATTTGATGGTGCTGGTTCTGCTAATAATAGAAAAAATATAATGCCCGAGTATAAATCAGGTAGAGATCTTCAACGTATTACTAATTGGGATGCATTTGATGATAAAGATGATGAGGATGATGCTAAGGTAGACCAAATGGTTAGAATCATTCAATATTTAAAGACATTACCTGTTAAAACTGTAAGTATTGATAAAGTAGAAGCTGATGATATTATAGCATATTTAAGTAAAACAATTCCCCAACATCCTAAAGATAAAGCATTTATTGTATCTTCAGATAAAGACTTTTTACAATTAGTTAGTGATAATATTATTGTTTACCGTCCTATGGAAAAGGAATATTACACAGCTCAAACTGTAATTGATAAATATAAAATATCTCCTCATAATTTTATTTTACACAAAACATTATTAGGTGATAATTCTGATAAAATTAAGGGTGTTAAAGGATTAGGTGAAAAAGGTTTATTAAAAAAATTCCCTGAATTAGTAGAAAAAGATATGAATTGGGATGATATATTAAATATTTGTGAAAATAAAATATCTGACCATGTTGTATATGCTAGAATAATTCATGGTCAGGATGATTTAGAAAAAAATTATAAAATAATGGATTTAAGTAATCCTATGCTTAGTAAAGAAGACAAAGAATGGTTAGATAAGGTAGTAGAATCAAACGACCTTTCGTATTATCCAGATCAATTCGTAGCAATGTATAATGAAGACCAAATGGGTGGTTTAATTAGAAATGTTGAGTTTTGGGTTAAAGATTGTTTTCAAAATTTAGTTGTAAAAAAATAGTTATATGACATTAACAAATTTAAATTCATATGGAACTAGCTTCCAGATTAAGGTAATTTCTTCTTTATTAACACATAAAGAATTTTTAGTAAACATTAACGATATGTTAGTTGAAGATTACTTTGATAACCAAGCTCATAAATGGATTATTAAAGAAATACTAAGGTATTATGATAAATATCATACTACACCTTCAATGGAAACATTAGCTGTTGAATTACAAAAATGTGGAAATGAAGTTTTACAAATATCTATAAAAGAACAACTTAAGGAAGCTTATAAAAGTTCAAGTGATGATTTAAAATATGTACAAGAAGAATTTGCTGCCTTTTGTAAAAATCAACAATTAAAAGGAGCTTTATTACAAAGTGTTGATTTATTAAAAGGTGGGGATTATGAATCTATTAGATCATTAATTAATAATGCTATTAAAGCTGGACAAGATAAAAATATAGGACATGAATATGCTAAAGACGTTGAATCAAGATATAGAGAAGATAGTAGAACGACAATTAAAACCCCTTGGGATAAAATTAATCAATTACTTCAGGGAGGCCTCGGAAATGGAGATTTTGGCCTTATATTTGGTAATCCAGGGGGTGGTAAATCTTGGTCGTTAGTTGCATTAGGAGGACATGCGGTTAAATTAGGATATAATGTTTTACATTATACTTTAGAATTAGGAGAACAATATGTAGGAAGAAGATATGATGCTTTCTTTTCTAGGATAGGTGTAGATAAAATCCAAAAACATAAAGATAAAATTGAAACCTTAATGAGTGATATAAAAGGAAATTTAATAATAAAAGAATTTCCTACAGGTAAAGCAACAATTTCTACTATAGAAGCGCATATTCAAAAAGTAAAAGATATGGGAATTGAACCTGATTTAATTATAATTGATTATGTTGATCTTCTTTCATCAAAAAGAAGGACTGTCGATCGTAAAGGTGAAATTGATGATATTTATACTAGTACAAAAGGATTAGCTCGTGAGTTAGATATCCCAGTTTGGAGTGTTTCTCAAGTAAATAGAGCTGGTGCTAAAGATAATATTGTAGAGGGAGATAAAGCAGCTGGATCATATGATAAAATTATGATAACAGATGTTTGTATTTCTCTTTCTAGACAACGTAAAGATAAAGTAGAAGGAACGGGAAGATTCCATATTATGAAAAATCGATATGGGATGGATGGATTAACATTTGGAGTTAAAGCAGATACATCTACAGGACATTTTGAAGTATCTAATGATCTTTATAATGAAGAAGAAGATAGTACTGATAATACTCCAATCCCACAAACCAATAGTTTTAGTGGAATAGATAAATTTGATAGATCTGAGTTGCAAAAGAAATTTTTTGAATTAAATTCGTAACTTAATAAATAAAATAAAATGGCAAGAAAAGACATAACAAAAGAAAGAATAGTATATAAACCCTTTGAATATCCAACAGCATTTGATTATTGGTTAAAACAACAACAAGCACATTGGATTCATACAGAAGTTCCAATGATGAGTGATATTAATGATTGGAAGCAAAATTTAACAGAAACCGAAAAAAATATTATAGGTTCGATTTTAAAGGGATTTGCCCAAACTGAAACAGTAGTTAATGATTATTGGACTGGATTAGTTACAAAATGGTTTAGAAAACCAGAAATTATTGCTATGGCAACTGTATTTGGTGCTATGGAAACTATTCATGCTGAAGCTTATAGTCTATTAAATGAAGAATTAGGTTTAGATGATTTTTCTGAGTTTTTAGAAGATGAAACCACAATGGCTAAAATTGAAACATTAATGAATGTTAGAGATTCATTTAATGGTGAGGTAGATTGGCATGAAAGAGCTAAATCACTAGCTATATTCTCAGCATTTACAGAGGGAGTAAATTTATTTTCATCTTTTGCTGTCTTATTATCATTTAAATTAAGAAATAAATTAAAAGGTGTGGGTCAAATTGTTGAATGGTCAATTAGAGATGAGTCAATGCATTCAGATGCTGGGTGTTGGTTATTTAGAACATTATTAGAAGAAAAACCAGAATTAAAAACACCAGAATTAGAAGCAGCAATTAATGAAGCAGCTTTACTTTCATTACAATTAGAGTTAGATTTTATTGAAAAAGTATATGAGATGGGTGATTTAGAAGGTTGTAGTAAAGATGATTTAATTTCATTTATTAAACATAGAGTAAATACTAAAATGGGTGATTTAGGTTATAGACCTATTGTAAATGGTATTGATGTTAAAGCAGTAGAAAGAATGAAATGGTTTGATCATCTATCAGCTGGAAAACAACATACAGATTTCTTTGCAAATAGAGTAACAAATTATAGTAAAGGAGTACAAGATTGGGATGCGTCCGCAATATTTTAAAAATATAAAAAATGGATAATAATAGTTTAGTAGCAGATTACTCCCAATGGGAGAAGGGTAAAGATTACCCTGAATTTATGGATGAAGTAGCTTTATCAACAATTAGCAAAGGATATTTACTACCAGGAGAAACACCTAAAAAAGCATATAGAAGAGTTGCTCACGCAGTAGCAATTAGGTTAAATCGCCCTGATTTAGAATCAAAATTCTTTAAATATATTTGGAATGGTTGGATTGGTTTAGCATCTCCTGTACTTTCAAATACAGGTACAGATAGAGGTTTACCTATTTCTTGCTTTGGTGTTGATACACCTGATTCAATTAGAGGAATTGGTTTAACTAATGCTGAACTAATGAAATTAACAGCAGCAGGAGGTGGTGTTGGTGTTTCTGTTTCTAGAATTAGACCTAGAGGAGCTGAAATTAGGGGTAATGGTAAATCAGAAGGTGTAGTACCTTGGTGTAAGATTTATGATTCTGCTATTATTGCTACTAATCAAGGTAATGTAAGAAGAGGAGCAGCTTCTGTTAATTTAAAAGTATCTCATCCTGATATTGAAGAGTATTTACAAATTAGAAGACCTAAAGGTGATCCTAATAGACAATGTTTAAATTTACATCAATGTGTTGTTGTTGATGATTCATTTATGAGAAAATTAAATGATAGAGATGAAACAGCAATGAAAATATGGTTAGAAATTCTAAAATCAAGAATGGAAACAGGAGAACCATATATTATGTTTGAAGACAATGTAAATAAAGACAATCCTTTAGCTTATATGATGAATAATCTTAATGTTTCAATGACAAACATTTGCACAGAAATAACACTCTATACAGATGAGGAGCACTCATTTATATGCTGTTTATCTTCGTTAAATCTTGCAAAATATGATGAATGGAAGGACACAGATGTTATTGAAATTGCTACATACTTTTTAGATGGTGTTATGCAAGAATTTATTGATAAAACTAATGGAAAAGAAGCAATGAAGCGTACCCATAAACATGCTAAAAAAGGTAGAGCATTAGGTTTAGGAATAATGGGTTGGCATACTTTCTTACAAAAGAAAAATCTACCTTTTAATTGTATAGCTTCTACAGCTTGGACTCACACAATAATGTCTAAAATTAGAAGTGAAGCAGAAGCAGCATCAAGAAAATTAGCTCAAGAATATGGTGAACCTTTATGGTGTAAAGGAACAGGAATGAGAAATACTCATGTTTTAGCTATAGCCCCTACAGTTTCAAATTCAAGAATAGGAGGATGCTCGGCTGGAATTGAACCACAACCAGCAAATGTTTATACTTTTAATGGTGCTAAAGGTACTTTTATTGTTAAAAATCCAGAACTAGAAAAATTACTAACAGAAAAAGGTAAAAATACAAGTAAAGTTTGGGATCAAATTTTAGCAGATGAAGGTTCAGTACAAAATTTACCTGCTGATATTTTAACTGAAGATGAAAAAGAAGTATTTTTAACATTTGCGGAAACAAACCAATTAGCATTAGTCCAACAAGCAGCAATTAGACAAAAATACATTGATCAAACCCAATCACTTAATTTAGCATTTTCTCCAACAGATTCCCCAAAATGGATTAATCAAGTTCATATGGAAGCCTGGAAATTAGGTGTAAAAACATTATATTATTTAAGAACTGATTCAGTAATTAAAGGAGATTTAGGATCTCGTATGGCTGATTGTGTTTCTTGCGACGGTTAGTATACTAGTAGTTATTCCCCATATATTTATAGTAAAACACTTATATGGAAAAGTTAACACAATTTTGGAATTGGCTTTTGAATAAGACAACTCTAGACGAGAAAGCTGTTGAAGTTTATGATGAAGTAAAAGATAGGGCTAAAGAAATGGCTGATGAATTTAAAGATGTAAAAAAAGCTTTAAAAAATGTAGCTACTCAATCTAAAGATGTTGTTAATGCTTCTAAAGGTAAAAAACGAAGAGGTAGACCTAAAAAAAACAATACTACTACCTCAGAATGGGAAGCAAATAAGGGTAGACCTGCACCTAAAAAGAAATAATGATGAGAAACATATTACTATTACTTTTTCTACTTTTTTCTTTAAATTCTTATTCTCAAAATGAATTAAAGAAAATATTTAAATTTTCTACATTCTATGCAGCAGTAAACGGAGGAACTTCTCTTTCTAATGTTGATGTTTATTCAGTTACAGATGGTTTAACAACAACTACAATTGAAACCCCATTTGATTATACATTAGCATTAGGAGTTAGAAAAATAGCTAGAATGGGTTATGAACCTAAAGAAGCATTTAAAAAGGGTCAAGAAAACTCATTTTCAGATGCTGCTACTATTGGTAAAGTTAAAGGATTTGAATTTTTATTTGAGGTTGATTATAAAAGACAAGAAGGAATTGAATATTTAGATCAACATCATTTTTTAAGATATGTATCTGAATGTGGAAATGATAAATGTACTAAACCCATATGTATTAAAAATTTTACTGCTAAAATTGAATATTTACAAGATGGGTTTGCTGACATAGAATATTTTGAAGCATCAGAGCGTTATAGATACAAATATAATAATAAATTATCATTTAATCTTGGTGCAGTTCAACGTTTATCTGAACCTTATGGTTATGATCCATTAGAAGAGTGGAAATTATCAAATGGTAATTTGCACTACACATATCTAGCATTAGAAGAAGGTTATAATGTTAATTTTATTTCACATGATATTATTCAATATCTAGACCCACAAGGAAATATAGTAGCAGAAAATAATGAAGTTTGGGAAGCAGTAGTTATCCCACAAATATTAGCTGACTATACTGAGAAAAAAAGAGACCAACAAAACAACACTATACAACATTCATTAGTTATTGGATTTGATTATTATCATTATACTAAAACATTTTGGTTACACTCATGGGGTAATTTAATGCCGTGGCATTATGATGGTGGTAGTGAATTTTCATATCATAACTTTAATGATGGTGAACAGTGGTATGATTATTCAGGTGGTTTAATATTTGGATACAAATACAATAAAAATTTAGGGGTATTTATAGAAGGAAAATACAATAAATACTGGAATAGAGAGTGGCATGACTTTTCTGTAGGGATGAATTATATAATATTTTAAAAAATGGCAAAAGAATTAAGTGAAAACACAAGTTTTAATGTTAGTATACAAACTCTAGTAGGTATAGGATTTGCCATTACTACAGTAGTAGGTATGTGGTTTGCATTACAAGCAGATATACAAGAAGCAAAAGAATTACCTGTACCCCCACCTCCAGCTATTACTAGAATGGAATTTGATATGAAAGACCAATTAGTAAGACAAACCATTATGGATACTCAAAAAGATGTAGAAGAAATTAAAGAAACTTTAGAAAAAATAGAGGATAAATTATACGGTAGATAATTATATGAAATTTTTTAATAAAAATATTTGCTTAACATCACCTACAACTATAATGATTATAGTTGCTTTATTATTCAGTACAATAGTACTTGCTAATGTTTGGTCAAAAGAAGAAATTAAAATGATAGAAGTTAAAAGTAGTAATGAAGAGGAAATGTGGGTTCCTACTAAAGAAGATATAGCATATCAAGATAGTATGTATGTTATAATTAAAAATACTCAAAATGATATAACAGACATTAAAAAAGATATAGTATATATTTTAGAAAGGTTAGATTACGAAGATGGTTCAAGGTGGGAAAATCGATAAACGTAGAAACCAATAATATGGAAAAAGATTATACATCAATAAAAATATTTGGAGGATATTTATTAATATTACTCCTTATGTTAATTTCAAACACAGCAAATGGTCAATCTCCTTGTGAAGATGAGGGTTTATGTGTAGTACAATTTAATGCTGGGTTTAATAAAGCAAATAAAGTACTTTGGATTGATGAATTAAATGATTGTTCTAAAAAATTTATTGATATTCAAACTGATACTGAAGCAGCAAGTAAATATAAAATAGTAGTTGTTCCTACAATTGTAATATATAGTGATGGAGAAGAAGTTAGAAGATTTCAGGCAAATATTATGATGCAAATGGAAGCAACTAAAAAAGATGTACAAGAGAAGATTGATGAAATTATAATGTCAGATTTTTAAAAATTAAATAATGAAAAAACTACAGTTATTATTACTAACACTTTTAATACCTTTTTTAGGTTACACACAGGGTTCTTGGATTCACATACAATTAATGACGGACAATTATCCGTCTGAAACAAGCTGGAATATTACACCTCCTGGTGGTTCACCCATTATTATAGAAAATGGTAGCAATATGCTACCTAATACAATGTATGACACTATTGTTCAACTTAGTGGTACAATAATTGCTAGTATATATGATTCTTTTGGTGATGGTTTAGGTTCATCTCAATGGGGTGGAACTGATGGTTGGTTTATGATTAGTAATTCATGTCAAGATACTTTAATGTATGTTGCAGGAGATTTTGGAGACAGTTTAATACAGACTCTTACTGTTGCTCCCTGCGCCCCACCAACAGTTGGTTGTACAGACCCATCTGCATTGAATTATGATTCAACCGCTTATATTTCAGACCCTAGCTCATGTATATTTTCCCCATGTCAGGGTCTTTTAACTTCTACAGCATCACAAAACTGTTTACCTGGTGGCCAAACACTTGTTATATTTAATTGGACTTTAGATAGTAATACAAATTGTACACCTGTAAAATTTTGGTATTCAAACGAAAATGGTGTTGGTCCTTTCCAATATGGACTTAATCCTAACGCATTAGATTTTGCAGTTTATGCTGGTAATGGTCAAATGCCACCTAATTGGTCAGTAGAACACTATGGTCAAGTTGAATTTTTAGATGGTACTTTATCTGATACTATATTTTATACACCTACTGCTTGTATAGCTGGTTGTACTGATCCTACACAAGTATCATACAATCCTTGGGCTACTTATGATGATGGTAGTTGTGCGGGGACAAATTGTGACACAGCAACACAATATCAAATAACAATGGAAATTACATTGGACAATTGGCCTGGTGAAACATCATGGATAATGAATAGTTTAGGTGTAGTAGATGAAGCAACCCCGGGAACATATGATTTTAATGATATAGGTCAAACATATACTTATACTTTTTGTATAGATCAAAACGCAGGATTTGAATTAATTGTAAACGATACTTACGGTGATGGTATGGCTGGTTCTACTTCTGGTGGTTCTATGGATGGTATGATTGTTATTTATGACTGTAATGGTGATACTATTTGGTATATGGATAATCCTGGATTTGGAAATATATTATATTCAGGACAACAATTTGGAACACCTTGTCCTACTATACCCCCAGTTTTAGGATGTACAGATGATGACTATGTAGAATTTAATCCATTAGCTAATGTAGATGATAGTTCATGTGTTACACTACACACTTATGGTTGTATAGATTCAACTGCATTTAATTACGATCCAAATGCAACTATAATGGATTTAATACCTGACTGTAATTACTTGTTAGAAATATTTGATGCAGCAGGAGATGGTTGGGGTAATTCTTATATTGGTGTTTATCAAAATGGTCTTAACCTTGGAACATATACAATGGGTCCTGGTAATTATGTTAATTCTTGGAATATTATTTTAGACCCAGGAATTCCAGTAGAAGTATTTTATTTTGAAGTAGGTGGACCACAACAACCACCTCAAGAAGTTCAATTCCAAACTTGGCATAATTCATTTAAACTTACAAACGCTGATGGTTTTGTATTAATACATGAAGGTCAAAATCCTTTTGCTAATAATGGTCAAGGAGCACTACAAAGCTTTGAAAGTCCATTTTGGACAAAATATGTAGATATACCTTTCTGTGGTAATACTTGCATACCAGTAGTTTTAGGTTGTATGGATACAAATTCATTTAATTATGATTCATTAGCAAATGTAGATGATGGTTCATGTATGCCATTCTTATATGGATGTACTAATGTTTTTGCAATAAATTATGATCCACTAGCTAATGTTGATGATGGTTCATGCATACCATTTATAAATGGATGTACTGACTCTACAGCAGACAATTATAATTCTCTTGCTAATACTGATGATGGTTCTTGTTACTACATTGGTTGTATGGATATAGCTGCTTGTAATTTTGATTCAACAGCGACAGTTAATAATGGATGTCAATATCCAGTACAATATTATGATTGTAATAATGTGTGTTTACTGGATTCAGATGGTGATGGTATTTGTGATGAATTAGAAATACCGGGTTGTACTAATCCTATTGCTTTAAACTTTGATATTACAGCAACAGACGATGATGGAACATGTATTTTACCAATTTATGGTTGTACTGATCCTTTAGCTTTCAACTACGATCCTTTAGCTAACACAGACAACGGATCTTGCGTACCTGTAGTATATGGTTGTACTGATCCAACTCAATTTAATTATAATCCACTAGCTAATACAGACAACGGATCTTGTATACCATTTATTTACGGGTGTACTGATGCAGCTGCTTTCAATTACGATCCTTTAGCTAATACAAATGACAATAGTTGTTGTTTAATTGCTGGTTGTACTGATCCTTTATCAGTTAACTATAACGAATTTGCTTGTTTTGATGATAATTCATGTATAACAGCAGTTCCTGGTTGTACTGATGTTTCAGCTTACAATTACAACCCAGCAGCTAACGTTTCAGATTCAACAGCATGTTTATATGATGCTGGTTGTTATGGAGGACCTGGAATACCATATTGGTTAAATGATGGATGTTATGCTTGGGTAATTAGTGTAGATGATTATTGTTGTACTAACGATTGGGATCCTACATGCCAATCAATGTATGATTATTGTCAATTAGGTTGGCCAACTAATATTCCTGATGTTTCGGCTTTAGGTATAGTTGTTTATCCTAACCCAACAAGAGGATTAATTCATATAGAAACTAGATTAGAAATAGAAGTTGAAATTTATGATATGACTGGTAAATTATTAATTAAATCTAATAATGCTTCTAATAGAATTGATATAAATGATTTCCCTTCAGGTATTTATAATATGACAATAATACATGAAGATAAAAGATATAGTAAAAGAATAATTAAAAATTAAAACTATGAGTTGGAAAGAAATTTTTAAAGATGAAAATGAATATAATGAAAAATCTATAGTTGGTTTCATTGCATTCCTAATGATGGTAGTTGTAATGGTAGCTGATTTAATAACAGGATGGATTGGAAAAGACTTAGTAATAAATGAATATATTTATGATTCATTTGTAATAGTAGTACTGGGATGTTTTGGTATTGCTGGTTTAGAAAAATTCGCAAACAGAAAATAATATGAAAGAATTAAAAAACTTTAGAGCATTTCTTAATGAAGCTAATCCAGATGGAACTGTTTCCCAAGGTGAAGAAAAACAAGCACAAGCTGTAATTGATCAATTTACTAGACAATTAATGGTTGAAATGAATAAAGCTGTAAAAGCTTTAGAACAAGTAGGAGGATCATTTAGATCACCAGGGTATAAATTAGATTTATATAAAGCTGTAGATCAAATAGTTAATCAATTTAAACCTTCATATTTAGCTGAAGGTCATAGTTTAAGTGACTCTGACATAGATTATTTAGAAGATTTTATTAATAGATCATCAAATGAAGATAATGTAATATTAAGACGTATTATTAAAAACATTATCAAAACTAATATTAAACCTGTAAAAGAACAAAAAACAATTACAGAATTTGTTGGTAAAGAATTAGAAGATAGAAACGAACCTTTATATGATAAATTAGTACCTGGACAAGGAGATGCTGAAACTATAGAAGGTGAAATGCTAAGAGCTATTAATAGAATTGTTTATCGTTTTTATAATGATGGAGATAAATATTTTGAAGGGTATGGTACTGAAACAGCAGGTCCTGCCCATTCATTTTTAGTTAATGCAAATCATCCTTTAAAATCAGCAATGGTTAAACTTTTTGATGAACCATCTGGAGATAATTCTTATGAAAGAATGCTTAAAGATGTATTAGATATGATTTTAGACTACATTGAATCAAGACAAGGTAAATATACTAAAAATACATTAGGTGGTATATTTGACTATGAACCTGAATTTGAAGATGATGAAGAGGATTATGATGATTATGATTATTATGATGATGAAGACGATTATTAATATTTAAAATTATGGACTGTTATACAAGAGAACAAATAGAAAATGCTATGGCTTCAAAAGGCTATAGATATTTTAAATCAGGAGATCTTAACCTTAATATTATAGGAGTTAGAAATTCAGAAACAAAAAATAGAGTCACAAATGCTTTTGATGATTGTATTACTTTATCTTATAAATTAGATGGTGAATGGAAATTTCATTGTTTTAAATGTACAACAGATCCAGGAACTCATTGGGTTGAAAATTTACTTAATCCTAATGGAGTAGCAATATTAAAACCAAATCAATATAGAGGTTCTCACAAAATAGGTTTACATCAAGGTAAATATGAAGCATTAAGACAACAAAAACCATTAGAAGTTTATCGTGATGATAACCAGGATGGGATTTATGATTGTTTAGAAGAAGATGTTGAAAATGGTATTTTTGGAATTAACATTCATAGAGCAACAGCTAAAACTGGGGGCAAATCAACAAGAATAGATAAATGGTCAGCTGGTTGTCAAGTAATAGCATCAAATGATGATTTTGCTGTGTTTATGAAAATATGTAATCAAGCAAAAGATCTTTGGGGTAATTCATTTACTTATACTCTTATTGAGTCAAAAGATATTATTTAATTAAAATTTAAGTTATGTGGAAAAATATCCAAGTAAGATTATTTCCTCTGTTAATTGCATTTTCTGCATTATCAGTTTCATTATCAGCAGCATTTTATTCAATTAGTGGTTTAAGTAAATTATTTGCAGGAGCTGCACTTGCTGTCATAATAATGGCTGCATCATTAGAAATAGCTAAATTAGTTATAGCATCTCTTTTATATCAATATAGAAAGACACTACCTAAATTATTAAAATATTATTTATCTATAGCCTGTGTAGTATTAATTTTAATCACTTCTATGGGGATTTATGGGTTTTTATCTGCAGCCTATCAAGAAACAGCTGCAAAAGCCGGAAATATAGATGCACAAATTACTTTAATAGAAACTAAAAGAGATAATATAAAAGAACAGTTAATTGTATATAATGAAGAAAAATCAAGTATAAATAAATCCGTAACGAGCTTACGTAATGGTTTAAGTAACAATATAATACAGTATACAGACACAAGTGGTAATATAGTTACAACAACTTCATCATCAACACGTAGAGCTTTAGAAAAACAATTAGATCAAGCTATTGAAAGACAAACAATAATAAATTCTAAAGTTGATGATTTGAACGATAAAATATTTCAATATGAAACTGAAATAGTTGAAGTAAGAACTAGTGATGCTGTTTCTAGTGAGTTAGGTCCTTTAAAATATCTATCGGGATTAACTGGAACTCCTATGGACAAAATCATTAATTGGCTACTTTTAACCATTATTTTTGTATTTGATCCCCTAGCAATTGCTTTAGTAGTAGCAGCTAATTTTGCTTTTGATCAAATTAAATCACCTAAATTTATTCCCCAACCTATAAGGATAAGACAGCCTAAAAAGGTAAAAATGTCAGTTCCTGAAGGTATGGAGTTTGATAAAGAATATCCAATACCATCTGAAGATTTAAAACAACGAGTAAAAGAAAACCAAGAAAAATTAAAAGTAGTAATCCCAATGCCTCCTAATAGATATTTTCCAGAAGAAAAAAGAATGGATGTTATAGGCCAAAACGGAAATGATGGGTTACATTATGATAAGTATGATTTAAATAAAGATGGGATAATTGATAAAGAAGAAGAAAATTATAGAAATGCTGTAGAAGCATTAAAAAAAGAAAAATCAGATGGGGGATGGGATTCTAATTGGTATGCTGAAAAACTCTCAAAAATTCCAAAACCACCCTCAAAATCTTAATAAGTGAAAGAATTTATTAAATTTGTACTAATTTGGATTAGTCAACAATTAGCTATTCCATTTTGGATAGTAGGTCATATTCATTTATCATTAAATACTTATGGAGATATTAAAGAAATAATTGCATCTTTGGGTATGAATATATTAGTTGCTATAGGATTTTGGTTAGATTGGTTGAAGACTTCCCGTAAATGATTTGGAAAAGCAAGATATCTTTCGTATATTTATCCTATAAATAAAAATAATATGAGTAGAGGTAGACCATCAGAAAATATAGTTCACAAAACTAAATATAAATTAGAATTTTTAGAATATCCTTCAAAACCAGAATTGGGTAGTAAATCTATTTGGCATTTTGATGATAAAAAATCTAAAAATGGTGCTTATAAAGTAGAACAATTTCCCCCTAAAGGAGAACGAACAGAAAAAATTAAAATAGAAAAAGGTAAGGCATATGGAAAAATGCCTGTTGTTATGGCTTTTAAAACATCAAATCGTTCTAATGCTAAAACTAAAATAAAAGTATGGAATAATGAAAATATTGATTATATTTTAACAGCTAAAAAACTACCAGGTGTTCCTGAAAAAGCAATTATATTAGATATTGGTGTAGGTTCATCATTTGTTGAGGAATATAGTAAAAAATATAATCTAGCTTAATTTTCACATATTTATAACAAAATATAAAAACATGGATAATTTTGATCTTAAAAAGTTTGTTAGCGAAAAAACGTTATTAAACGAAAATGCACCTGGATTCTATGATAGAAAAACAGGTGAACCATTACCAACATTAGAAAGTGTACAAGCTGCTTATGAAGCTAAAAAAGCTGAGGAAGTAGTTGATGATAAAGATGTTGCGAAAAAAGTAGAAAAAGTACTAAAAGATGAAGGTGGAGCAGCAGGAAAAGATCCATTTGAAGATTTAGCAGATGAATTAGGTATATCAAAGTTAAAAATGATGAAAATCATTGATGCAATGTCTAAAGTTAAAAAACACAAATCTGGAGATTATATATTAACTCCAATTACTGAAGGTGTTATTAATGAAGGTAAAAAATCTGAATTAGATAAAAAATTAGCTGAAATAGATAAAGCAGGAGCTATTACTACTTTAGAAGCTAAAATTGCAGCTATTGATGAAGCTATTGAGGCTAAAAATAGTAGAATCAATATGGTTCAAGAAGATGAAAATTTATCAGAATTAATAGATAAGAAAAGAGTTAAAGAAATGCAAAAAGAAATTAAACTCTTAGAAAGATCTAAAAAATTATATGAGAAACAATTAGATAAGGTTAATGGTAAGAAAAAAGCCAAGAAAGAAATTGTTGATGAGTATAATGTAGAACCACATGATGCACCAGATAATTCAATGAATTCTACAATGGATGAAAGAGAATATAAATACTAAAATAATATGGCAACAAGAGCACTTATAGGATATTTTGATGATGATAGAGTATTAACTACTACTTATAATCATTATGATGGTTATCCTGATCATTTAGGAAAAATGCTAGACAAATATTTTAGTAATGAAGAATTAGCTAAAAAAATAGCAGGTACTGGTTATATTTCATATATAGATGATGATGGTAATATAGAAGCCAATAATAAAAGAAATCCTGATAAAACAGAACTTGGTAGAGATTTAGATTGGGAAGATGCGTTACTTGAAATGGCTAAAGAAATTGATAATTATGGTGCCGATTATGCTTATATTTGGTATGAAGGAGATGGAGATTGGTCTGAAATAAAAAATACAGGAATTAGAAGTATGGTAGATCAATTAGCTAATCAATTAGCATCTGCAGCTACAATGTATGGTCCTGTTGATGAAAACAAAGAATTAAAAGAAGAAAATATGAATATAATATTAGACAAAGTTAAAGAAATAAAACCATTATTTCCAGGAATGGATGATAAAATCTTAGTTGATTTTGTTAAAACTCATATAGAAGATATTAGAGGTGCTTCTGATGAAGATATTAAAGATGAATTTGAAGAATTCTTCTCAGTTAACTATGAAACAGGAGCTGATTATATGGAAGAAAAGCTTTACACTGCAAATGAAATGGGTGATAAAGCTGTTGAAGATGAGTCAGCATCAGGGGCATTTGAAGAAGCAGTAAATTGGAGAGGTGAAACTCTTAAAGAACAATTTAAAAGATTATCAAAATAAAAATAATTATGAACCACGCATTGTTCATAGATGCGTGAGTTTCTCAACTTAGTGTGGCTATGCGAATTTAAATTCGTATATTGCATAAATACATTTTGGAAAAAATGTTAAAGGATGCCACACGAAAAGTGGCATTCGCTACGTTTTTCCAAAAAGTATAAAAGTATATATGGGACGGTCCCATATATTTATTTGTTTAATTAAAATCAAAAAAATGAAAAGAATGATTTTATGTTTAACTTTAGGGCTAGGTTTAGCTTTTGGAGTGAACGCACAGGAGAAAGGTGACTGGTACATTGGTACAGGTGACATTTCTAGCAAAGCATGGACTGAGTGGTCCGTAAATCCAACAGTTGGATATGGAGTAACTGATAACCTTATGATAGGTGTTAACATTTCTCAAGCTGATTCAACTGCTGATCAAGTTATTGACGCGCATGCAAGATACTTCGTAAGAGGTTACTTTGTATATGCATCAGCACCAAACTTAGATACAGATATGCTAAGTATAGGTCTTGGTAAAATGTTTACAGTACACAAAGGAGTCTTTGTAGATCCTAAAGTTGTTTACAACACAGGTGAGAAAACGACTAATTTACAATTAGGCGTAGGTCTTAAATTTTAAACTAATTATTAACCAAAAACTAAAAAAATGGAAAAGGTATTTTCGTATTTAAATGGATTTTTAGGTGGATTAGGGTCATTATTCTTGGCTTTAGTTCCTGTAACAATCCTATGGTTCGTCTTAACAGGTGGATCGGTTTTCGGGATGGATGTAGTAGCTAATATTACTGCTCTTGTAAGTGCACTAGGTAATGGTGGATTTGTAGGATTAGTAGTACTAGTAATTCTTGCATCTTTTTTCGTAGGAAACAAAAAATAAGTTTAAAATAACATATTTTGGGAAAGGGCGCTATTAAGCGCCTTTTCTTTTTCTATGAAAGCATTTGGCTACCTGAAATATCTTTCGTATATTTACCCTGTAAATAATGATAAAAAAATAAAGGTTATGATAAGAAAAAAAATTGAGCAAGAGTTCGATATTATTGATTTAACAGGTTCAGATGGTAATGCTTTTTACTTACTAGGTAGAGCAAAAAGTTATGCTAAAAGATTAGGTTTAGATGAAAGTAAAATATTAAATGAAATGATGGAAGGAGATTATGAACATCTAGTAGAAACATTTGATAAGTATTTTGGTGCATTTGTAATTTTAGAAAGATAAATATATGAAAGAATTAAAAGAATTTGTAGAACAAATGAGGGATACCTCAAGTAGCTTAGATAAAGTAGAAATACTAAAACAACAATCAGAATTCATACAAAAAGTACTTGAGTACACTTATAACCCTTACAAACAGTATTACGTTACTAGTAAAACATGTAAGAAAAACAGTGGACTATTTAAGTACAACACACATGAAACTATATTTAGTTTATTAGATGATTTAACTAACAGAAAATATACAGGTCATGATGCCATAGCACAAATAAATGGTTTCATTACTGCTAATCCAGGTTATGAAGATTTAATTTATAATGTAATTGATAAAGATCTTAAAACCAGAACAGGTGCTAAGGTAATCAATAAAGCATTTCCAAATTTAATTCCTGAATTCAATGTAGCATTAGCTCAAACATATGAACCTAAATTAGCTTCGTTTGGTGAAGATACAGATGAAGTATGGTATGCTAGTAGAAAATTAGATGGTGTACGTTGTTTAGCAGTTGTAGATGAAATGGGTAAATGTACATTGTATAGTAGAATGGGTAAAGAATTCACCACATTGAATAAAATTAAATACGCTATTGAAGCTACAGGTATTATCAATTATGTGTTTGATGGTGAAATATGTTTATTGGATAAAGATGGTAATGAAGATTTTCAAGGTGTAATGAAAGAACTTAGACGTAAAGATCATCAAATTGAAAATCCTACGTTTATGATATTTGATATGATTCATAAAACTGAATTTGATAAAGGTAAATCAACAGATATACTATCAGAAAGATTACACACATTAAGAACATGGTTGGGTCCTAGATATGACACTAAAGAAACATTACGTTATTTAGATCAAGCAGTTATTACTGATGAAAGACATTTTGATATGTGGAACCAAATGGCAAGTGATAATAATTGGGAAGGATTTATGTTACGTAAAGATACATTTTATGAAGGTAAACGTAGTAAAAATTTACTTAAAGTAAAATCATTTCATGATGCTGAATATGAAGTATTAGGTTGGGATATTGATACACATGAAGTAGTTAGAGATGGTAAATCAGAGTCAATGACAATGTTATCACAAGTATGGATTAATCATAAGGGTTATATAGTAAAGGTTGGTAGTGGGTTTACTCAAGAACAACGTTTACAATACATGGATGGATCTATTCTTGGAAAAATAATTACGGTTCAGTATTTTGAAGAAACTAAAAATGATAAGGGTGGTATTAGTTTAAGATTCCCAACTGTAAAAATAATTCATGGTGAAAAAAGAGAATTATAATGAGAATACCTAAAAAACCAAGTGGTAGAAGAGCATTACCCTTTTATTGGTGGAGACGATTTAGAACACATAAAAATCTCCCTTATAAAGCATCTTTAATTGATAAAATTAGAAATGGTGATTTTGAATGTTCTCCTTTTTTCGAACAAGCTAAATGGGAATTACATTGGATGAAAGAAGAACAAGAAGAATTCATTAAAAATTATCATGGTAAAGATTATGAACATGATAATCTATATACAGACATTGAAATTAGAGCAAGAAAACGCTATAATAAATTGTATGAAGATGGGATGAAAGATGAATTTGATAGAATGGAAAGATTAGTAAATGGTTTAAGTAAACATTTTAAAATTAAAAAAGACGATATTAAAAATATAATGGAAGAATTTGAAGGAACTACAATTGAATTGTTTGAATATTTAAGATATGAATAAAAAAGAAATAGATTTTGATAATATTAATATTATTACTGTAGCTAAAGTAGCATCAGCTAATTTTTTAAGATGTAATTATAAAAATAAAATAAATGAAAAACATCATGGACATAGCTTGTTACATTTAAAAAATGTTTTAGAAAAAAGTAAAAACAGTTTAATAATAGTAGGAATTAGAAACCCAATTGATAGGAATTTATCATATTTATTCCAAACTAAAGGTAATGATTTATTTAATGATGTAAAAACAAAAAATAATAATTATAAAGGAGAATATTGCTATATCCCTGAAATTAAACCTAATACCTCTTATAAAGAAATTATTAAATTATATTTTAAACAAAATTATCATAATACCTTTAATGAATGGTTCCGTGAGTTTTTGGAAATAACAAAAATCAATTCTTTTAATAGAAAAAAAGGATTAGATTTTTACAATTTTCCTAATAATAATACAATAATGATTTACACGTTAGAAAAATTAAATGAAAATGAAAATGAAATATGTAATTTATTAGGTATAACAAATTTTCAAAATACAAATAATTCAAATAATAGAGAATACAAAAACCAATATAAGGAAGTAAAGGATAACATAATATATAAAAAACAATACTTAGATAATTTATTAAATACAGAAATAATTCGTTTATTTTATAATAACTCTGATATTGAAAAATTTTATTTAAAATATAAAACATTTGATGAAAAAAATACCTGATAATGTAGTTTTTAATGATGGTAAATTTGATGCTAATACCAAAAAATATCCTACTACCATAGGCTCTCCTTCATTTGCTCCCATAAATGTAGATAAAAGTGATAGTATTAAAGCAAATAAATACTTTAATTCGAAATTAAATGAATTAAAATCTGAGTATGAAAATTTAGTAAATGAATACAAATGGACTAATATCATTTATAATGCTTCATACAATTTTCAGCCAATATTAGGTGAGCCTTATTACTTATATTTAAATAAAAATAAAGAATATTTTTTAAGTATAATAGAACCAAGTGAATGGAATCAAACATATGTTGGTACTTTTAAATTATTAAATAGTGGAAAATGGGAAAAGATAAATGCATAAAGACTTGGATACCTGAGATATTTTTCGTATATTTACCCTGTAAATGAGTTACAAACAATCAAATAAAGGTTATATGAATATTAGAGAAAAATTGCAAAAAGGTAATGTTGAATTTTATATTAAAGGTGTTGTTGATTATCGTGAAGGTGATGATGGTGAATGGGGGGATCATCCACAAATATTTAAGGTAAGTAAAGATGCAGGTGCAATTCATTCTGGATTTAGAGGAATGAATGTTACTAAATGGGGTCCTACCTGTGTTACATTATATTCATTTGATATGTTAGGTAAAAAAACAATAGGTAAAATAAATTATAAAAATATTATATTAAAATAAAAGTTATGAGATTACAATTAGAAATTTTAGCAAAATGGTTAAAAAACCATAAAGAATCATTTGATGAAAGAGATGGAGCTTTAGAATCAGCAATTAAACGTAGTAAAGAAGATACTATGTTTCAAATAGGTGATTTACTAGATGAAATCCTACAAATGGATCCTGATCAAATTGATAACGAAAGACGAGATAAATGAATTTAGGTTACGCGTGTATTAACACAGCATTAAAATCGGGTGGTATTTTTACAAATAGAACTATGCGTAGAAAAACATTTGAATCAAAGGGTTTAGATTATGTATCTGAATTAGCACTCCAAAATGTTAAAGATTTAGAAACACACATTCATTGGAATAATGAACATGGTATTAAATTATTTAGATTATCATCTCAAATATTTCCTTGGATGGAAGAATATGAATGGTCAGATCTAAAGGATTGGGATGAGATTTCAAGTAGAATGTTAAATATAGGTAAATTAGCTACAGAATCAGGTCAACGTCTTACTATGCATCCTGGTCCTTTTCATTGTTTAGCATCACCAACTCCTAAGGTTGTAGAAAGAACAATTAAAGGACTTAATAAACATGCTGAACAATTTGATATGATGGGTTTTGAACCTAGTAATTACAATAAAATTAATATTCATGTAGGTGGTGCTTATGGTGATAAAAAAGCAGCACTAAAAAGATTTTGTGAAAATTTTGAATTATTAGGTGATAGTACTAAAAAACGACTTGTAATTGAAAATGATGATTCTCCTAATGAATTTTCAGTAAAAGATTTATTTGATGGTATTTATCAAGTAATTGGTATTCCAATTACATTTGATTATTTCCATCATAAATTTAATACTGGAGGTATGACTGAAGAAGAAGCATTAAAAATGGCTGCAATTACTTGGCCTAAGGGAATTACACAATGCTGTCATTACTCAGAAAGTCGTAGAAAAGAAAAATTAGATGAGTCAATACGTCCTCAAGCTCACTCTGATATTATTTATGAAAAAATACAAACATATGGTCTTGAACCAGATATTGTAATTGAGGCAAAATTAAAAGAACAAGCAATTTTTAAAAGAGTAATATGATAGAATTTATTAAACATGCACTTGGACTTTGTGGTGAACACTGGCACCCAAATATTTGGACTCTCCTTTTAGGTGGGTTTGGATTACAACAATCATTTTCATATATTAAATATAAAGTAAAAAATTATGGTAAAGACTAGTCACGAACTTCCTATAAGTATGCTTTCTAGAAGTTATGATATTAATGATTATGAATATTGTCTTCCTCATTTATTAGATCAAAATGAAGTTTATAAAAATCATTTTTATAAAGCTAAAGAAGATGGTAGATATATTATAATGGATAATTCACTCCATGAATTAGGTGAAGCATATGATTCTGATAGATTAATGTATTGGATTAATGAATTAGAACCAAATGAATTTGTTGTACCTGATGTTTGGCAAGATAAAACAGCAACATTAGTTAATGCTAAAAGGTGGCAATCTATAAAACTACCAAAAAGTGTAACTAAAGTAGCAGTAGTTCAAGCCCAAAATTATGAAGAGGCATTTGAATGTTACAATATATTAAAAATGCAAGGTTATAAAAAAATAGCATTTAGTTATGGGGCTGAATGGTATGCTGAAGCATTTCCTCATCCTAATCCTTTAGTTGGAAAAATGATGGGTCGTATAATGATGATATCAAGAATGTATAAATCAGGATTGATTGAAAAATCAGATAGGGTTCATTTATTAGGATGTGCATTACCACAAGAATTTGCTTATTATAAAGATTTTCCTTTTATTGAATCAATAGATACATCAAATCCTATTATTCATGGATTAGAAGGAGTAAAATATAGTACAAATGGGTTATTTACTAAATCATCAACTAAAATTGATACTATTGGTTTAACACCTATGACCCAAGAAATATTATATAATATTAACCACAATTTAACACAATTTAAAAAATTTAAAGAATGCAATTAAAATTAGATTTACAAAAACAAGCAGTATTGTCTCTATCAGGTGGAATGGATTCAAGTACAGTATTATTACACTTATTAGCTAATGATTATGAAGTTACAGCAGTTGCTTTTGACTATGGTCAAAAACATAAAGTAGAATTAGAACGAGCTCAAGAATTAGTAGATTACATTAATTCTAGTGATGCTTATCAAGGACATAATGTAAATTTTAGAGTAATTAAGTTAGATGGTTTAGTTGATTTACTAAATTCAAATCTAGTTGAAGGTGGAGAAGATGTCCCAGAAGGACACTATGAAGAAGAAAACATGAAGGAAACAGTTGTACCTAATAGGAACAAAATGTTTTCATCAATTATACAAGCTGTGGCATTATCCATTGCTAATGAAAAAGATTGTCCTGTAAAAATTGCTATGGGTATTCATGCTGGGGATCATGCAATTTATCCTGATTGTAGGCAAGAATTTAGAGATGCTGATTATGAAGCATTTAAACAAGGTAATTGGGATGCTGATAAAATAACATATTATACACCTTATTTAAATGGGGATAAGTTTGATATATTAAAAGATGGTGAAGTATGTTGTGAAAAATTAGGATTAGATTTTGATGAAGTTTATAAAAGAACTAATACATCATATAAACCTATTAAACATTATTACAGACCAGAAACTAATGCTTGGAAATGGTACTCAGATTATAAGTCAGCATCATCTGTAGAAAGAATTGAAGCTTTTATTAAATTAGGAAGACCTGATCCTGTAGAGTATGCTAATGAAAAAGGACCTGTTAAATATGATATAGCTAAATCCCATGTTGAAGAATTATTAACACAACACTCAGCTTAATATAAATGTCCTTTGGTGTAATTGGCAGCACGTCTGGTTTTGGTCCAGGAGATTGAGGTTCGAACCCTCGAGGGACAACAAAATAAAAAATTATGAAAGAAAAAATGAAGAAAGAAAGATGGGATTATCCCGACACTAAAATAGATAAAATCCCAGATCCAAAACTACACCAACAAATTAGTTTTGTAAAATCAGGTGTTAGAATAGTAGGTTATGCAGCTATTCCATTTAGCTTGTTTTGGGCAGTTACTTTTCTTATCTTAAGTGAAGTAATAGGTATAATAGAAGAATTAGTATAAATTAAAACAAAAATTATGAATAAAGGAATTTTATTTTTTAATGCTCCATGGTGCCAACCTTGTCAAGTATTAAAACCCGTAATAGAACAATTAGGAAGAGATGGTATTAATGTGAAAAGTATCAATACAGAGTATGATGCTATGAACTCAGAAAGATATCAAGTTAAAAGTATCCCAACATTAATTCTAACAGATTTAAATGGAAATGAAATTAAAAGAACTCAAGCTGGTGGGTGGACTAAAGAGCAAGTATTAAATTGGTTTAATAGTTAAGTATGTTTACAAGCACAAAGGTTTTTGATGGTTTTAGTACTGTATTTCGTCAATGGAAAGCAGAAAATACACATTGTAGATTTTTACATGGGTATGGTGTTTCATTTAAAGTATGGTTTGAAGGTGAATTAGATCATAGAAATTGGGTTTGGGATTTTGGTGGAATGAAAAGAGCTAAAACTAAAATTGATGGTAAATCACCTAAAGAATGGATGGATTATATGTTTGATCATACTGTAATTATTGCTGAAGATGATCCTTTATTACCTGAATTTGAAATGTTAGATAATCTCCCTAAATTTGGTGGTACCCAAAATAAAGGAGCTATACAATTAAGGATAATCCCAGCTACTGGTGCAGAAAAATTTGCTGAATATATTTATAATAAGCTTAATGATTTTGTAAAAACTGAAACTAATAATAGGGTTAAAGTAAAACAAGTAGAGTTTAGAGAACACGGAAAAAATTCAGCAATTTACTCAGAAAAATAAGTTATTAATAGTGAATGAAAAACCACTTTAAAAAATTTACACATGCGAAAAAGAATAGAGGATTATAACAAAACACTACCCGTATTAGAAGTTTATAGAGCAGTACAATCTGAAGGTAGTAGATTTGGGAGACCAACAATTGTTATTAGAACAACAGGTTGTACACATAGATGTTATTTTGGAGAAGGAGGATGGTGTGACAGTTGGTATACATCTATCCACCCAGAAAAGGGAATATTTACATTCCAAGACATAATAGATATTTATGATCAGAATCCACAAGTAAAAGAAATGATGTTGACTGGTGGTTCACCAACAATGCATCCAGCATTAGTAAATGAGTTAACACACTTTGCAAATGAAAGAGATATTATTATTACTATTGAAACTGAAGGATCAGCTTTTGTTGAAACCGATTATCCTATTGGTCTTATTTCTCTTAGCCCTAAGTTTAGTAATTCCGTTCCTGTTGTTGGGGCTGTTACTCCAGCTGGGAGAGTGGTTGACGAAAAATTCATAAAAATACATAATAGAAAAAGACTTAATACTACAGCTATTAAGCAAATGATGGAATTCCATACAGATTATCATTATAAACCAGTTTGGGATGGTACACCTAAAAATTTAGAAGAAATTGAAGCTTACAGAGTAGAGCTTAATATTCCTAAAAATAAAACATGGGTAATGCCTGCTGGTGATACTAGAGAACAATTAATTAAAATGTATCCTCTTGTATTTGAAATGGTAGCTGAACATGGATATAATATGACAGGGAGAGATCACATAATTGCGTATAACACAGAAAGAGGAGTATAATGGAAAAATATATTTACAGAGCAAAATTAGACAGAGTAGTAGATGGCGATACAGTAGATGCCTTAATAGATGTTGGTTTTGATATTTGGTTTAAAAAACGAATTCGTTTCGTAGGAGTAGACACTTGGGAATCAAGAACAAGAGATCTTGAAGAAAAGAAAAAAGGTAAATTAGCAGCAGAACGTACAAGACAACTATTAGAAGAAGTATCATCTAAACCAGGATATTTTAGAATTAAATCACATGGTTTAGGAAAATATGGTAGAGTATTAGGTGAATTATTTGTAATGGATAAAGATGGTAAGCAGTGGAATATTAATGAAACTTTAATTACTGAGGGTCATGCCTATGTTTATGATGGGGGTAAAAAAAAATTATTTAAAAATGAATAATAAAATCTATGTAGGGTGGAATGAAATTGAAGAATTAGTTGACAATTTATGTTATCAAATTCGTCAAAAACACCCAGAAATTAAATATGTACATGGTTTAAAAAGGGGAGGATTAATTCCTGCTATTATGGTTTCTCATACTTTAGGGTTAGAGTATGTAGATACACCCCAACATTATGATAATTGTTTGATTGTTGATGACATATGTGATAGTGGAGTAACTTTAAAAAAATGGAATGACTATGTTACTGCTGTTTTACATTATAAACCTCATACATCATGTGTAGAACCTACTATACATGCTTTTGCACATGAAGGAGATGAATGGATAATATATCCTTGGGAGAGAGATGATAGCGAAACTATTCAAGATTATTTAAAATAGTTTGGCTTTTTAAGTTAAATTTATTATATTACAACAAATAAAGAGTTATAAATGGCAGAAAATAAGAAAAAATACGATATAGAAGTAGTACAAGAAGGATTTGCTAATGGTGTTGCACCTGGTTTTCCTTTAAATGATCAAGAAAAATCAGATATGATTGAAGAAGCAACTGAAGCTTATGGTAAGTTTTTAGATGCATTAAAATGTGATTGGAGAAATGATCCAAATTCAAATGATACCCCAAGACGTGTAGCTAAAGCTTATGTACATGATTTATGGGCTGGTAGATACACTGAAATGACCCCTATTACTTCCTTTCCCTCGGATGGTTATGATGGAATCGTTATTGAAAGAAACATCCCTCTAACCTCAATGTGTTCACACCACCACCAAACAATAGGTGGGGTGGTTCATATTGGTTATATTACATCAGAAAAAGGAGCAGTTGTAGGTTTAAGTAAATTAAATAGAATTGTAGAACACTTTGGTAGAAGAGGTGCTATACAAGAACAATTAACATCTGCAATACATAATGCAGTAAACAAAATTTGTGAGGATAACTTAGGTGTTATTATTACAATAGTAGCAACACATAATTGTGTAAGCTGCCGAGGTGTTAAACATAAAGGAGCTGCAATGGTTACAACAAAAGCTTCAGGTGTGTTTAGACACAATGGAAATGACGCAAGACAAGAGTTTTTTAACTCATTAAAAATTAATAACGGAGGACATCAAATTTAATAGTTATGAGTGATAAAAAAGAAAAATTAGGAAACAAATATTGGAATGTACCTTTTGTAAATGAGGTAGAAGAATTCAATGAAACATTTGGTAAACCAAATAATTATGAACCAACAATCCCTGAAAAAAAAGAATGGATGTTTGTTTATGATTTTATCCAAGAAGAACTAGCTGAATATAAAGAAGCTTGTGAGAAAGGTGATATTGTAGAAGTTTTAGATGCATTGTGTGATATTGCTTATGTTTCATTAGGTAATGGAACTATGTTACATGGTTTAAAAGGTCATATTTGGAAAGCATACCAAGAAGTTCAGGCATCAAATATGTCAAAATCTTGTGTTGATGAAGCTGAAGCTGAATTGACTGTAACTCAACGAGCTAAAGAACAAGGTGAAGATTGTCATTGGGAAAAAATAGGTAATCGTTATGTTGTTTATAGAACCCGTGATAGAAAAGTAATGAAATCAGTAAATTACTTCAAACCAGACTTACAACAATTTTTCTCAAAATCAGATTTAGATAATGTATAAAAAAGCATTTGCAAGAAAGCTTAAAGACAACAAATACTTAATACATTTATGGGAAGATGAAGGCTACAGTAAAGTAGAATGGGATAATCAAGCTTACATTGAATGTGATGAAAGTGAAGCTCAATATACAGGCCTAAATGGAGAACCATTAAAAAAAGTAAGAAATTGGAGATCTGATGATTCAAGACTTCATTTTCATGATATGCCTCCTTATCAAAAGTTTCTAGTTGAAAAATATGGTATTAATGATGAACCATCTACTACTCATAGAGAAATATTTTTTGATATTGAGTGTGAAATGGGAGATGCTTTAACACCAGAATATATTCAATCTGCACCTAAAAGGATTACTTCAATTGCTTGGTATGATAAACAAGTAGACCAATGGGGAATTGTTATCTTAGATGATGATGGGCAATTAAAACGTACTAAAGCTAAAAATAAAGAGATTATTCCCTGTAGAACTGAAGAGGAATTATTAGCTAAATTTTTAGAAAGATTTAGGGATATGGATCCTGATATTATAGTAGGATGGAATAGTGATTATTTTGATATTCCTTATTTATATTATAGAATGTGTAATGTATTGGGAAGTGATTTTGCTAGACATTTATCTCCTATAGGTTATGTAAGAGAAACACCATGGTTTAAAGATCAATACATTCAAATAGCAGGTGTTGAATCTCTTGATTATATGCGTTTACATAAAAAATATAGTTGGGCTGATGAACCATCTATGAGATTAGATGCTATTGGTGAAAAGTATGTTGGAATGAATAAAATTGAATATGAAGGTAATTTAGATCAATTATTTAAAGATGATATTCAAAAGTTTATTAGGTATAATTTTGTTGATGTTGAAATATTAAAATTATTAGATGAAAAATTAGATTATTTAGCATTAACTAAAAACTTATCCCATAAAGGAAAACATAATTATAGTGAAGTATATGCTAATACTAAAACACAAGATGGTGCTATTTCAGCTTATTTATTAAGTAAAAAAATTATTCCACCTGCTAAAGAACGTAATCCTATATCTAAAAAAGGATATGCTGGTGGTTATTTATTTTGTCCTCAAGCTGGATTATACAATTATATGTTTGATGAAGATTTAACATCTCTATATCCTTCAATTATTATGACTGTTAATATTGGTAAAGAAACAATGGTAGCTAGAATTATTGATGCTGATGATAGAAATAATAGATTAGGACTAAATGATTTAAAATCTAAGGATCCTGAAGAGGAAATATTAATTGAAAATGTTAAACGTAAACGTACTAAAGTTACTATTGGGGATTTAATAGGATTTATTGAAAAAAATAATTGGGCTATATCAGCAAATGGTGTTATGTTTAGTACAAATCGTGAATCAGTATTATCAACTATATTAAATAAATGGTTTGATGAAAGAGTATTGTATAAAAATAAAATGAAAAAAGCATACAAATCAGGTGATAATGAATTAGGAGCTGCTTACCATATGAAACAATATACAATGAAGATTTTATTAAATAGTTTATATGGTGCTACTGCTTTAGGTTCGTTTAGATATGGTAATGTAGTGTTATCTGAAGCAATTACATTAAGTGGTCAACGCATTATCCAAGAAAGTGCTTTATGCGCTAATAGACACATGAATAAAGTAATTAAAGGAAACATATGAAACATTTAGAAGATACTCCATGGTGGATTTGTGATCCAGGTGACACAAATTATTGTGCTTATGTTGATACAGATTCTAATTACTTTAATGCAGAACCTCTATTAAGACATTTATATCCTAATTTTGATGAAATGTCTGAAAAAGAAAAAGATGATGTTTTAGAAAAGGAAGCACTTAAATATCAAGACATTATTACTGAAGATTATGATAGGTTAGCTAAAGATTGTTTTAATGTTACTAATCATAGATTAGAAATGAAAACTGAATGTGTAATTAGATCAGCTTATTTCAGAGCTACAAGGCGTTACGCACAGTGGATTACTAAACAAGAAGGAATTGAAAAAGAATCATTAGATGTTAAAGGATTAGAATTTAAAAAAGCCAATTTCCCTCCAGTATTTGGTAAGTTTTTTAAAAGTTGTTTAGAACAAGTACTTAAGGGGGTACCCAAACATGAAATTGATTCTCAATTATTGGAATTTAGAAAACAAATATTAAGTGGAGAAATACCTATTGAGAAAATTGGTAACCCACAAGCAGTAAAAAAACTAAATAAATTCACTGAACGTAAAGCTAGAGCTGGAGAAATGTTTTCTTCAATAGGTAAAGGAGCTCCTGCAGCTGTTAAAGCAGCTATAATTTATAATGATTTACTAAGATTTTGGAAATTAGATAAAAAATATAATTATATTACACAAGGGGAGAAAATTAAATGGATTTATTTAAAAAATAATCCTTATAGAATTGAAGCAATTGCTTTCCTAGATTATGATATACCAAAAGAAATTCGTACATTTATCGAGAAATATGCTGATAGGCAAAAAGTATTCGATAGTATACTATTAAATAAGTTAGAAGGATTTTATAATGATCTAGGATGGGCATTAAGTTTAAATCCTCATAGAAATAAATTTTTTAATTTTTAATTATGATAAATAAATCAAAGTTACAATCAATAATATCTAAATATTATCTAAATGGATTAGTACAATCTGTAAGATGGGAAACTAAAGAAAATAAATTAAGTATTAGCTTTACATCAGAAAATAAAGATATAGCAGGAGATTTAATGTGTGAAAATTCTCCGGTTGAGGATAGTGAAATAGCAATATTTGACACAGCACAATTAAATAAATTAATATCAGTTACTAATGGAGAATTATTACTTACTTTAGAAAAAGAACACAAAGTATTTTCTAAATTACATATTCAAGATAATTCATTTAATGTAGCTTATTCTTTAGCAGATTCATTATTAGTACCAAAAAGAGGAACTATTAATTTTCCAACTAAATATGATGTTACAATAGAATTAACACCTGAAATTGTAAGTAATTTTATTAAAGCTAAAAGTGCATTAACTGATATAAGTGATGTAATGATTAGTACTGAAGAAGATCCTGATAGAGGAACTATAGTACAATTTGCATTCGGAGATTTAAATAACTTTTCAAATAAAATCAAATATATTGTAGATGAAAATATAACAATAAATAAAGAATTAAAATTACCTTTTAATTCAGATTCATTTAAAAATATATTAGCAGCAAATAAAGATTTAGAAAGTGGTAAACTTTCATTAACTGAAGAAGGATTTATGAAATTAGAATTCCAATCAGAAGATATAAAGACTTTATACTATATGGTAAGAAAAGAAGATGCCACATATGTATAATAAATTGACCTAAGGGCGCAAGTTTTAAATTATTTATTAACCGCTGATCTTAATGACAGCATAAAAACAAAGTGATATGAGTACACATTTTTTAGAAAGATCATTCCATCCGTTTGATCTATTATTTCGAAATTTATTCGAAGCAAACACCCAATTCGTTCCGGCTATAGAAGCCAAACAACAATACCCAATTAATATTTACGAAGATGATTCAGGTTTAACTTTTGAGTTAGCTTGCACTGGCATTCCTAAAGATGCTATTGAAGTTAAATTAGAGGGAGATATGATTATCTTCAATTATGATAAGGAGAAAACACCAGAAACTCCTAACCGAAATTATATTCATAGAGGAATTGCAAAACGTTCTTTTAATTTAGGATATAAAGTAGGAACTAAGTTCGACCTTAAAAAGGCAAAAGCAAATTTTAATGATGGTTTATTAATTGTGACTATTCCATTTGCTGAAGAAGCTAAGCCAAAAGTTTTGAAAATTAACTAACCAAACGCGCCCTTTAGGTTGGTTTATCAGAATTTCTTTCGTATATTACACCATAATTAAAAAAAAGTTATATGACTATTATTAGAGATGAGTTGCTAGAGCCTTATTTTATAGGCAAAGATGCGTATTGTTATACAGCATATGAAGTTATCACCCCACAGAAAAAATATTTAGCTAAAGGTAGTAAAGGTAAAAATTATGAAAAACCAATTGGTCATTATGCTGATTTTGGAAATGCCTTATTAGCTATTATGAAACATCAATTAAACGAAAAAAACAAAGAATATTCATCTATCCAAGAATATTTGGATAAATGGGATAACATTAAATTAAATTTAAATAACATTAAAGAAAAAATTGGAATATGAATTTAGAAGCACTATTTAACGCTGTTATAGTTAAACCAATTGAGGCAGAAGAAACTAAGTATGGCTCAATTGTAGTTCCCGATATGGGAAAAGACGTAAATGAACATGGAGAGATAATAGCAGTAGGACCTGGCCAACATACAATTTCAGGTACATTTATTGAAACTATAAGTAAAGTTGGAGATATAGTAATATTACCAACTCAAGGATTTACAAAATTACAACATGATGGAGAGGATTATTATGTTGGTCCTGAAAATCAAATCTTAGCAAGGGTAAAAAAAGAAGTAGATTTAGAAAAAATATTAGAAGAAACTGAACCATTAAACGAATAAAAATGAGTAAAATTATAGAATTTGGCCCTGAGGGTAGAGATAAATTAGTAAAAGGAATTGACACATTAGCCAATGCTGTAGTATCAACATTAGGTCCTAATGGAAGAAATGTAGTAGTAGAAAGAACTAACCAATCACCGATTTCAACAAAAGATGGAGTTACAGTAGCTAAACATATAGCTGTAAGTGATCCAGTAGAAAATCTAGGTATAAATTTAGTTAGAGAAGCATCAATTAAAACTGCTGATAAAGCAGGTGATGGTACAACTACCTCAACACTTTTAGCAAGAGAAATGATTAAGGATGGCTTACAACATTTGGCTAATGGAGCTAATGCTGTTGAAATTAAAAGAGGAATTGATAAAGCTGTAAAAGAAGTTGTTAATAGTTTAAGAGAAAACATATCAGAAGACATTTCAGATGAAAATCAGCTAGAACAAATTGCAACTATTTCTGCTAATAATGATCCTGAAGTAGGTAAATTAATAGCTACTGCAATGGATAAAGTAGGAGTTGAGGGAGTAGTACACATTGAAGAATCTAAAACAGGTGATACTTATTTAGAAACTGTTGAAGGAATGCAGTTTGATAGAGGATATTTATCACATTACTTTGTTACTAACAATAGTACAATGACCTGTACTTTAGAAGATCCTTATATTTTAGTACTTAATCAAAAATTATCCCAAGTTAAAGATTTATTACCTATGTTAGAAGCAGTTTCTAATACTAATAAATCATTACTTATTATAGCTGAAGATGTTGATAGTGAAGCTTTAGCAACACTTATTGTAAATAAAGCTAGAGGTACTATTAAAGTAGCAGCTGTAAAAGCTCCAGATTTTGGTGAAAGAAGAAAATTAATCTTAGAAGATATAGCATCAGTAACTGGTGGTGTAGTATTTGATAAAGATAAAGGAATGAAACTTGATAAATTTTCTTGGGAGTGGTTTGGTGAAGCTCGTACTGTAACTATTTCAAAAGAAAAAACAACAATTATTGATGGTAAAGGTAAAGAAGAAGATGTTAAACAAAGATTAGAAGAACTTACTACTCAAATTGATAAAGCTCAATCTAATTTTGAAATAGAAAAACTACAAGAAAGATTAGCTAAAATGGCTGGTGGTGTTTCTATTATTCATGTAGGTGGTTATACTGAAACTGAAATGAATGAAAAGAAAGATAGAGTTGATGATGCATTACATGCAACTAAAGCAGCAATTGAAGAAGGTATTGTACCAGGAGGAGGAGCAGCTCTATTATATGCTAGAGAAGCTCTAAATACTAAATGTAAAAAATGTATAGGTAAAAATATTGTTTACAAAGCTTGTGGTAAACCATTTGAACAAATATTAGTTAATGCTGGTAAAGATTCAGTTGATGCTCAAATGATAGGTAAATATAATCTAATAGATTCAGGTAATGATACTTGGGCTGGGTATAATATTAAAAAAGATACTGTTGAAGATATGAAAAAAGCAGGTATTATTGATCCTACTAAAGTAACAAGAACAGCTCTTGAGAATGCTGCTGCTGTTGCTGGAACTGTATTACTTACAGAATGTATAGTTGTAGATGAACCAAAAGAAGAAAATTCACAACCACAAATGGATCCATCAATGATGATGGGGATGTAATATGGAAACAAAAGTAATAGAACATAATAAGCTTATTGCTACTAGAGTACCACCTGGAGACAAGTGGACTTTAGTAGATGATAAGAAAAAAGTAGTACATGAATCTTTAACTGATGCTTTAGAAGCATATTTTAAATCAACAGGCACACCTAGTGAATTTAGATTAGCTCCTTTAGATAGCAAATTATATGCTATAGTAACTCACGAGGAAGAAATAATTCCAGATGAACCAAAGGAATTTAGTATGTATGGAGAGTTTAGACAAGGAGCTTAATTTGGGGATTTAAATAAAAGTTATTATATTCATAATATGAAAGAGCATAGTTTACTAGTTGAAAAATATAGACCTACTAATATAAACAATTATGTAGGAAATGAAAGTATCAAAAATACTATTAAGGGTTATATTAACCAAAATGATATTCAAAATTTATTATTTTATGGCCCCGCAGGAACAGGAAAAACAACTTTAGCTAAATTAATTACTAAAAATATTGATTGTGATGTTTTATATATTAATGCATCAGATGAAAGAGGTATTGAAACTATTAGAGACAAAGTATCTGGATTTGCAAGTACTATGTCTTTTAAACCTCTAAAAGTAGTTATTTTAGATGAAGCAGATTTTCTGACTATAATGGCTCAAGCATCATTAAGAAATGTAATTGAAACATTTTCTCGTTCAACTAGATTTATATTAACTTGTAATTATTTAGAAAGAATAATTGATCCCCTACAATCAAGATGTCAAACATTAAAAATAATCCCGCCAGATAAATTAGATATTATTAATCATCTAATGAAAATTACAAATAAGGAAAGTATTAAACATAGTGTAAGTGATTTAGAAACTATTGTAAATAACAACTACCCTGATGTGCGTAAAATGCTTAATACTATACAAATATCTACCGTAAATAACACATTAAAATTAGACGAGTCTACATTAGTAGAAAGTAATTATATGGATAAGATATTTATTGAACTAAAAAATAAAAAACCTAATTGGAGAACAATTAGGCAAATTATTGCTGATTCAAATGTAAACGACTTTGAAGGATTTTATCGTTACCTTTATGATAAAAGTAGTGAATATGCTCCTGGAAAGGAAGGTATGATAGCATATTATATAAATGAATATTCATATCAATCAAATTTTAGAATAGACAAAGAAGTAAATTGTATGGCTTTAATGTCTAAAATTATAGAAACAATTAAACCAAATATTATTTAAAATTATTAATTATGCAAGCGCAACAACCAAACATTGATTTAAAAAACACATCAGCTATAGAAACTGAAGGTGGAGGTAGAATTTGGCAACAAGGAGCTTTATTAAGAAAAGTATCTAAATTTGTAACAGGAACAGATTCTGATGCTGTTATGCCAATTCCAGTATTTTATGATCCTGAAACAGGTAAAATTTTAGAGGACTCACTTCCTAAAGAATTAAGAGAAGAGTATAAGGATGTCCTTATTAAATCCTAAAAATATATTTGAATGGCTAGAACATTTAACTTATAAAAAATCTAGCTATAATAGTTTTGAGGAAAAATCTTGGGAGAACTTTAATGCTTATATGGTTCATAGATTTGTATCCATGTATGAGGGGTATATTGATATTGCTAATATAGCACAAAGGTTCCACCCTACAGATAAAAGGGGAATTTATAATTTTTATTGTGAAATGTTACCTAAAAAGAAAATGTTTTTAAGGTATATTAAATCAAAAATAAAAACATCCCCCAAAGAAATAAAACAATATATTTCTAATTACTATAAATGTAGTTTGGCTGAGGCAAATGAATATATTATATTATTAAATAAGAGTGATATCAAAATAATTTTTGATAAATTAGGAGTGGAGATTAAAGAACAAAAACAATTACTTAAAAAATTATAAAAATGGCACAATACAGAGTTATAACAATGCTTGAAAAAACTTTTGAAGCCCAAAGAGAAAGAGCATTATTAACACTTGAATTATTAACAGAAAACCCTGCAGGTATAGGTGATCATTCAACAAGTGATTTCTATAATAATGCAGAGGAAGCAGCAAGAGCATTAGCTGAAGCTGAAGACGTTTTAGAAACATTAAAAAGACATTATGGGGACAATGAGTAAAGAAGAGATAGTAGAACTATTTGAAACAGAATATCCAGAATTATCCGAAGAGTATAAAAAGATAGGAATGGAAATGTATACTATGTTTGCTGCTAAACATATGGATTATGGGTTAAATAATATAGCTTTAGGAGGAGATATTTTACATGATGATAATGATAAAAAATTCTCATTAACAGGTTTAGCTATTAGGTTAACTGATAAAATAAGTAGATTAAAAAACTTATTATTGAATGGTAAAAACTTTGTTCAAGGTGAAGGAATGGAAGATACTTTTATGGATATAGCTAATTATGGCATTATTGGATTATTGGTAGGAAGGAATAAGTGGAAAAAATAATGTTTTGGCTAAAAAAATACCCCCAATTGTAAAAATAATAAGAAATTATAAACCTGAACCAATTAATTTTGGCTATCAGAAAAACATTTCTTACTCTCAACTTTCGATGTTTAGAAGTTGTCCCCAAAAATGGGCTCTTCAGTATAAAGAAGGACATAAAAGGCAAACCCCTAGTATTCATACTGTATTTGGAACTGCGTTTCATGAAGTAGTACAATATTATTTAGATGTAATGTATGAAAAAAGTGGAGCCGCTGCTGATAGAGAAGATCTTGAGGAATTATTAGAAGAAAAATTAAGGGAAGAATATCTTACTCAGTATAAAAAGAATAAAAATCAACATTTTAGTTCTTCAGAAGAAATTAGGGAATTTTATGATGATGGGGTTCAAATATTAAGATATCTTAAAAAACACAAAGGTAAATATTTTAGTAAAAAGGGATGGTTTTTAGTTGGTTGTGAGATACCCATATCAATTACGCCTAATAACGCGTATAAAAACGTTATATACAACGGTTTCTTAGATGTTGTGTTATACCATGAACCAACAGATACATTCCAAATAATCGATATTAAAACAAGTACTAAAGGGTGGAATTCATATGCTAAAAAAGATGAAGATAAACATTTTCAATTAGTATTATATAAAAAATTCTTTGCAGAACAATTTGGATTAGCAGAAAAGAGTATTGATATTGAATTCCTAATTGTTAGAAGAAAAGTATACGAAGGTGGAGAATATCCTCAAAAACGAATACAAACATTCTCCCCAGCTTCTGGAAAGAATAAAACTAATAAAGCAACTAGAATTTTAAATGAATTTATAAATGAAGCATTTGACTATACAGGATACAAAGAAACACTTCACATTCCAAGACCGTCGAAATGGAACTGCACCTTTTGCCCTTTTAAAGAAGATGACGAATTATGTAACGTCATTGGTAAAAACTCATAATCCGCATATACGTATAGACAAATATAAACCAATAATTAAAACTATGGCTGAAAAGAAAAACATGACACTTACAAGTGTTAAAGTAAAAAGTGATTTATTTGAAAATTTTAAAATTGAATGTGTAAGACGTAAATTCTCATTTCAGAAACTATCTGATAGAGCTATTCACTTATACCTTACAGATGAAGATTTTAGGAAAAAAATACACAGTCACAATAATTTAGAAATTAATCAATAAATAAAAATGAAAGAAGGTTATATTAAAAAAGAAGATAGAAAAAAAATACTTCTTATAACAGATGATATTAGAGTTCATTCTGGAGTTGCCCAGATAGGTAGAGAAATTGTTTTAAATTCAAGTCATCGCTATAATTGGACTTGCATAGCAGGAGCAGTTGAACATCCTGAGGAAGGTAAAGTTATAGATATTTCACAAGAATTAAATAATTCTAATGGATTAGAAGATTCCCATTGCCTTTTATACCCAGCTAAAGGTTATGGTAATATGGATTTAGTAAGAGTAATAATACATAGAGAAAAACCAGATGCGATTTTATTAATTACTGATCCTAGATATTTTTCTTGGTTATTCCATAATGAAGACCAAATTAGAAAAGAAATACCAATTGGCTATCTTAATATTTGGGACAACTACCCAGCTCCAATGTATAACAAAGAATTTTATGAATCTTGTGATTTACTAATGGGTATATCAAAACAAACAGTTAATATTAATAAGTTAGTTTTGGGTGATAAAGGTAAAAATAAAATATTTAAATATGTTCCCCATGGGTTAAATAATAACAAATTTAACATATTAGAAGATGATGATATTGAATTAACTTCTTTTAATAAGAATATAGGATTATCTGAAGATAACAAATTTCATTTATTATTTAATTCAAGAAATATTAGAAGAAAACAAGTATCTAATATTATAATGGCTTGGAAATTATTTATAGATAAATTATCTCCTGAAGAGGCTAAAAAATGTCAACTTACATTAAAAACCGAAGCTATATTTGAACACGGAACAGATTTAAATGCTGTTATAGAATATTTTTGCGATCCTGAAATTTGTAGAGTAGGAATTTTACAACATAAATTAACAACAGAGGAAATGAACTTATTATATAATTCTGCTGATGGTGTAATTCAAATATCAAATGCTGAAGGTTGGGGATTATCTTTAACTGAAGCTATGTTAACAGGTACACCTTTCATTGCTGCTGTTACTGGGGGTATGCAAGACCAAATGCGTTTTGAAGATGAAAAAGGTAATTGGATTGAATTTAATGGTGAATTTCCTTCTAACCATCATGGTAAATATAAAAAACATGGTGAGTGGGCATTACCTGTTTACACAGCAGCAAGTACGTTAGTAGGATCCCCTCCAACACCATACATATATGATGATCATCATAATCTTAATGATGTAGTTGATCAGATAATGAAGTTGTATAAAATGAGTGATAAAGAAAGAAAATCAATTGGTAAAAAAGGATATGAATGGGCTACAAGTGATGAAGCTGGGTTTACTTCTGAAAAAATGACTGAAAAAGTTATTGATGGGTTTGAAGAATTATTTCAAACCTGGAAACCAAGAGAAAAATATAATTTCTTAAAAGATACAGATTACGAAAAAAGAGTTTTACCACATAAATTAGTTTATTAAATATGAAAAATACATTTATTATAAGTTGCCCAATTGACACATATAGTGGATATGGAGCAAGATCAAGAGATTTAGTTAAATCTATTATAGAATTAGATAAATATGATGTTAAAATTTTAAGCCAAAGGTGGGGGCAAACTCCTTTTGGATTTGTCAATGATCATCCTGAATGGCATTTTTTAAAAAATCATATGATTAATAGTCTTAACCAAAAACCAGATATCTGGGCTCAAATTACAGTTCCTAATGAATTCCAGGCTATAGGGAAATTTAATATAGGGTTTACAGCAGGAATAGAAACTACATTATGTGCCGCTCCATGGATTGAAGGTATGAACAGAATGGATTTAAATATAGTTTCATCAGAACATTCAAAACAAGTATTTTTGAATTCTAAATTTAATAAAGTAGACCCAAAAACTAATCAAAATATAGGTGTTGTAGAAATGCAAAAACCTATAGAAGTATTATTAGAAGGTGCTAATTTAAACATATATAAGCCTATTGAAGAAGATGAAATTACAGAATTAAATTTACTAAAGGATATTAATTCAATTCCTGAGGATTTTGCCTTTTTATCTGTTGGACATTGGATGCAAGGGAGTATGGGTGAAGATAGGAAAAATATAGGAGTTACTCTTAAATCTTTTTATGAAACATTTAAAAATAAAAAGAAACAACCAGCATTAATTTTAAAAACATCTTCAGTTAATTCTTCATATATGGATAGAAGAGAAATTATGAAAAGAGTAAATGCAGTTCGCAGTAGTTGTGAGGGAAAATTACCTAATGTTTATATATTACACGGTAATTTTACTAATGAAGAAATGAATGAATTGTATAATCATCCTAAAATTAAAGCAATGGTATCTCATACTAGAGGAGAAGGATTTGGAAGACCTTTATTAGAATTTAGTTTAGTAAATAAACCTATTATATGTTCAGGATGGTCTGGACAATTAGATTTTTTACAAAATGATTTTACATTATTATTACAAGGAGCTTTAACTAATGTTCATCCTTCTGCCCAACAGAAAGATATGATACTTGCAGAATCTCAATGGTTTCAACCTAACCCTCAAGAAATACATAGAGCTTATAAAGAAATATTTGATAATTATAAAACTTGGGTAATTAAAGCAAAAAGACAAGGATATTATAGTAGAACTTATTTTGCTTTTGAAAATATGAAAGCTAAAATTATAGAAATTTTAGACAAGAATGTTAAAATTGTAGAAGAAGTTGCTTTAAATTTACCAAAACTTAAAAAAATAGAAAATAAACAAAAATTACCTAAATTAAAACTACCTAAATTAAGCAAAATATAATGGATGAATTAATACTATGCCCTAAATGTGGTTCTGATGCTTGTTACAAACAAGAAGTAAATGAAAAAATTACTAATTATATGTGTTATGGTTGTGGTTTTATTTCAAATACTTTAATGAAAGATGGTGAAGAATATTGGGAACAACAATTAATGTCACTTCCTGAGTTATACAAAGATTTAATATATAAAGATAAAAATGACCAATATTGGATTCCTAATACTGTAAACCAACCAGAATTAGGAATGGTGTTTGTTAATGGTTCAGATAAAGATAATTGGTCTTGGGCTGCTGTAAAAGCAATTGAAGTTGAGGAAAAAGATAAAATAAAATACCCAATTCCTGGAAAATCCGGTGAATATTATAAACATAGAATGGATATGGAAAATTTAAAATCTTTCGACCCAGAACGTGGTTATATGGATGCACTTTCGTATATTGGGGTATTACCTGAATAAATAATAATATGAAAATAAGTTATGCTATTCCTGTTTGTAATGAAATAAATGAATTACAAAGATTAGTTGATTTTTTATTAAAACATAAACGTGAAGAAGATGAAATTGTTATTTTATTTGATTCACAAAATGGTTCTAAAGTAGTTGAAGAATATTTAAGAGCTAAAACAATAAATACTAAATCACCATTTGTATGGTATTCTAACTCTTTAAATAATAATTTTGCTAATCAAAAAAATTATCTTGGTAAGATGTGTAATGGAGATTGGATATTTTTAATTGATGCAGATGAATACCCAGATGAATACCTTTGTACAGCATTGCCTTGGATGATAGAAAATAATCCAGAGGTGGAAGCATATGCGATTTCTAGAATAAACACAGTTTCAGGATTAACAACAGAACATGTACAAAAATGGGGATGGGGTATTAATGATAGAGGTTGGGTTAATTTCCCTGATAAGCAAATGAGAATTTATAAAAATGATCCTGATAGAATTAAATGGATAAATCCAGTACATGAACAACTTACAGGTTTTAATAAATTTTCACATTTACCTAGTAATGAAGAATATTGCCTATATCACCCCAAAGACATAGAAAGACAAGAAAGACAAAATAATTTTTATGAAACACTCTAAAATAGGATTTACTTGTAGTACATTTGATCTTCTACACCCAGGACATATTTTAATGTTAAAAGATTGCAAAAATCATTGTGATTATTTAATAGTGGGGTTACAAACAGACCCTACTATAGATAGAAAGGATAAAAATAATCCTATTCAAACTTTAGAAGAAAGATTTTTGATGATTAGTTCAATAAAATATGTTGATGAAGTTAGAATATATTCAACCGAAGAGGATTTAATTAAATTAATTAATAATATTAAACCTGATATTAGAATAATAGGATCAGATTGGGAAGGTAAAAAAATAACAGGATTTGATTTATCCCCTATTTATTTTCATAATAGGAATCATAATTATTCAACTACTAATTTAAGAAAAAAGATAGTAGATAATCAAAATCCAAGATTAAATGCTTCTGAAATACATAATAGTGTAAAAATAATAAATCCTGTAAATTTATATGGATGTAAAATAGGAAAAGATAGTTTTATAGGTCCTTTTGTTGAAATACAAAATAATGTAAAAATAGGAAATAATACAAGAATAAGTAGTCATTCATTTATTTGTAGTAGTGTTGAAATTGGAAATAATTGTTTTATAGCTCATGGGGTTATGTTTGTAAATGATAATTTTACTGAGGAGAGAGAAAATTGGATTGAAAGAAAGACAAAAATTGGTGATAATGTAAGAATAGGAAGTAACGCAACTATTTTACCCGTAAATATAGGAAATAATGTAGTAATAGGAGCTGGCGCTGTCGTAACTAAAGACGTCCCAGACAATTCAATAATAAAAGGAAATCCAGCAAAATAATGAAAATATCAATAATACATAATTTATATAAACGTAATCCTTATGTAAATGAATCCATACAATATAATATTTTAGCTTTAGAAGAAGCTAAAGTTGATTATCAATATATTCTTTTTAATGATAAGGGTGATAAAGATATCTATGATGATGTTAAAAATCTCCTAAATAATAAAGTTGAATATTATTATAGTAAAACAAATTATGGGATGGGGAAATGTAGTGGGGGTTGGATAGGCGCAATTCCATTATTAGAGGGAGATATTGTACATAATACAGGACAGGATGATGTGTTTGTAGCTGATTTTTATAAAAAAGTAAAAGAAACATTTTCAAATCCTGAAATAATGTTTTTTAGTTGTAATGGTATAAGAACTGATGAAAATTTAAATCAACAGGGCCCTATGATTCCTCCTCAATATCAACCTGATTATTCAAAACCTTTAGATAGATTTAAAGAATGGTTTGGAATTATTGGAAATGAAATTACTCAAACTAATAATGGTATGTTAGCTCCTGGTACTTTATATCGAAAAGAAATTCACGACATAATAGGTCCTCCTTCACTTAATGAATTTTTTGGAGTTTGTGATTTTGAATATTGGGCACGAATGTTATTTTTTGAAATTAAGGGATATTATGAATCTTCTCCTTTATGGTTATATAGAATATCAAACCATTCAATAAGTCATAGTGAAAAAATAGAAAATAAGGATCATAGACCTCCTTATTTACAAAAAGTTAAAGAAAAATATACACAGTTATGGAAAGAAAAAATGCAATAATAAGTGGAGGAGCAGGTTTTATAGGAGGACATTTATCATTAAGATTACTTAAAGAGGGTTTTAATAAAGTTTATTTAATAGATAACTTAGTAAGAACTAATAGTTTAAGAAACATATCTAAAGATAAAAAAATTGAATTTATTTATGGTGATATTTGTAATTTTGACTTTACTGTATTAAATGATATCACTCATTTTTTTCATTTAGCAGCAACTCGAATTAATAGATGTGCTGCTTATAATAAGGAAGGACATGATTATATAGCATCTGGGGGATTTAACGTAGTAGATTATTGTGCTAAAAATAATATCAAATTATTTTTCTCTAGTACAGCTAGTGTATATAACAAACCAAAACGTCAACCTATACAAGAAGATGATCCTTGTACACCCCATACAATATATGGAGCTGGAAAATATTATACAGAAAATTTAATACGCAGTTATGATAATATGGTGGGGTTAGATTATACTATTAATAGATTTTTTAGTGTATATGGAGTAGGAATGGATTGTGAAGGAGCATATACTGAAGTAATATTTAACTGGTTAAATAATATAAAAAATAATAATAAAAATATAAAAGTATTTGGGAATCCAGATAAAAAAATATTAGATTTAGTTTATGTTGATGATGTTATTGATGCTATTATGTTATCAACATTTAACTCTAATAAAGAAGTATTTAATGTGTCTACTCAAAATGGAGTAACATTAACAAAACTAATTAGTACAATTGAAGATGTAACTAATACTAAATTAAATGTTGAGATAGTTCCTGAAAATAGAACAGATATAGAAAATAAAAGAGTTGGAGATACAACAAAATTAAAAAAATTAGGATGGGATCCTAAGTACAATCTTAAAGATGGAATTATTAGTACTAATGATTGGATAAAAAATAATTAATGATACAAATAATAGACAAACCTTTAAAAGAATTAAAAATAGGAATTATAGGCTTTAGGAGAAGTTTTATAAAAACAGCTTTAAATAAATTTAATTTATCTTATACTTATATTAATAATAAGAATATAGAAGAAAATGAATATGATATTATTTTTGGGTCTGGAGTGTATAATATTCTTTCTGAAGAATTTATAAAAAAACCTAAATATGGATGTTTTTTTATCCATGAAAGTCCTTTACCCGAAGGAAGAGGACATGCTCCTATTCAATGGGCATTAGAAAATAAAAGAAAAAATTTAACATTATCCCTATTTAAGGTATTACCTGGAATTGATGATGGTAATATAGTTTACCAACATAATAAAGAAATAAATAAATTTGATACTGTTGAGTCAATAGAACAAAAAAGACTAGAGGGAATTACTGAATGTTTTGAATTATTTTTAGAAGAATTATCTAAGGGTGTGATAGTATTAAGAAAACAAACAGGTAAATCAAGTTATAACCCTAAACGCAATCCATCAAATTCAGAAATTAAATCTATCCCTAATGTTGATTTATTTTGGGATGAATTAAGAATGTGTGATAATGAAAAATACCCAGCCTTTTTTAAAATAGGAAATAAAAAAATAACATTAAAATATTCTATAGATGATTATAAGTAAATGCCCATTAAGAGTTTCATTAGTAGGAGGATCTACTGATTTGCAATCTTTTATTAATAAATATGGGTATGGACAAGTAATTAGTTTTCCAATATCTTTGTATACTTATATTTCTTTATCTAAAAGATATGATAATAAGTATGTTATTAATTATACTAGGAGAGAAAATGTAAAATCACCTGATAAAATTAAAAATGATATAGCAAGAGAATTAATTAAATATTTTAACCTACCACCTCTTACAATTACATTTAATGCAGATATCCCAGCAGCTGGTAGTGGGTTAGCAGCATCCTCTTCATATATGGTTGCAGCTGTAGCAGCTGCTTGTAAGTTTAAAGAACTAAAATGGTCACAAGCTGAAATATGTAAAGTAGCTCATGAAATAGAATTAAAATTTAACCCATTAACTGGTTATCAAGATACTTATGGTTGTGGTTTACCATCATCAAAATTAATGGTTTTTGAGGGTACTAATGTTAATGTAAAATTTATAAAGCTCCCAGAATATAAGATGTATTTATATAATACAGAAGTAAAAAGATCATCAACTAATATTCTTAAAACTATTGATGTAATAAAAAGTTATCCTTTATTAGAATTAGTAGATAAAACTTATAATTCACTTAATAACCCTAATAAATTTTTTAAGTTATTAAGAGATTCTTGGAATACTAAAAAGCAAACATCAAACGAGATTTTAAATAATAAAGAATTATCTATTTTAGATGATAAATTAGAAAAAGATTCATCTATAAAATTTCATAAATTATGTGGAGCTGGGGGTGGTGGGTATTTTTTAACAATAGTAGATGGAAAAACCAACATTAAAAATAATAAAATAAAAATTAATATAGATAATAAAGGAGTAGTAGTATGGGAAATTTAAAAACAATAGTATTAGGTACCCCCTCAGGGGGAAGTTCATTTACCTATAAGGTAATAGAAGAGTATTTAAAAAAAATAAATCCTAATTTAAATAGTTGCCATGAGCCTTCAATGATACAACCTTTAACTTATTGGTGGGAACAATTTAAATCTTTTAAAGAAGTAGAGGATAATTTTGACATAGCATTAAATCATTATAATAAATTTTCAAATTCTGATCTTATAAAAGTAAATTATTATACTAGATTTTTAAATAAAAATTTTATAAAAAATGAAAATTTAATATTTGTTATTAGAGCTCCTTGGCAGTGGGCTAAAAGTAGTTTAAGCATGAGATTTGGTGAAAATTACTTTTATTGGATGACTTATGATAATAAAAATTTAGGTAAAGATAATTTTAAACATATTATAGATCTATGGATAGAAATATATAATCAGGTATGGAATAATATGAAAAACTATAACAATAATATTTTATATTTAAATTATTATGATTATGTTGATAATTATAAATTTTTAGAAGAATTATTAAATAATTTTTATAAACCCCAAAATTATATAACAATAAATGATTACACAAATAAACAATTAGTTCATACAAACAAAAGAAGATCTAAAGGTGAAACTATTAAGGATATAAATCCTAATTATAAAGATTATAGATTAGATGAAATAAAAAGTATATTTTCAAATTTTAAAATTAAGTTAGATGTCTAAAATATTATTAATAGGTTGTGGTTATTGGGGAAAAAATTGGTATAAAACCATAAAAAATTCTAAATATGATTTAGTAGGTGTTGTTGATCCTTCACCTGTTATAGACGTTGATATACCATTATTTAACAATATAAGTGATGTAAATATTGAGTATACTCATGTTATTTTAGCAGTAAATGCTAAACTTCATAGTGAAATTGTAAAACAATTAAATATCCCACAAGAAAATATTTTAGTTGAAAAACCATGTGGAGTTAATATAAATGATGCAGAATTAATCAAGGATTCATTCCCAGGATATATATTTTTATACTCAGATGAGTACCAATACATTAAAAAGAATTTAAACAAAATAGGAAAACCCCAATACTGGAAAAGTATTAGAGCATCAATGGGTCCTAAAGTTAGGTCTGATGTTTCTATTTTAGAAGATTATATGATTCATGATTTATACATTTACAGAGATTTATTTGGTGAATGTGAAGTATTTAATAAATATTGGAATAAAGAATTTGCTCCACCTATAAAATATAGTTCTTTACATTTAGAATTAAGGGGAAAAATTCCTGGTTATTTTTATTCTTCTTGGAATTATCCTATAAAAGAAAGAAAAATTATTATAAAGGGAGATAAAGGAAGTTTCATATGGGAAAATGATGATTTATATTATGATAGTACTCATTATATTAATAATGAGGTTATTGAAGGTATTTGTGAAAAAATTACAACTACTCCTAAATCAAATTTGGATCTTGAATTAGAATTTTTTATATTGGGGAGAAAACCAAATGTGGATATTTTAGATATTTGGTCATTAATAAATGTTATAAATAAATAAATTATGAAAATACCATTAGGAAAACCTTATCTTAAAGAGGAAGCAGCATTAGAAAAAATTAAAGAAGTACTAGAATCAAGATGGATCAGTGGTGGTCCTCGTATAAAAGAATTTGAAGATTGTATTCAAGAATATAATAATGATCCTGAAGGACATTATGTAGCAGTAGCTAATGGAACTGTAGCTATTGAAATGGGATTATTAGCAATTAATGGAGGTAAAAGACTAAAATCAACTGATGAAGTTATAGTACCTTCTTGGAGTTGGGTTGCTAGTGGGTTTGCAGTTAATAATGCTGGAGGAACTCCAGTTTGGTGTGATGTAAATGAATATGGTGTTCCTTACATAGAAGATATAAAATCTAGAATTACACCTAATACTAAAGCAATCATTTTAGTTCATCAAATGGGGATTCCTTGTGATTTAGATGCCTTTAAAGAATTAAATATTCCTATTATAGAAGACTCAGCATGTGCTTTAGGTAGTGAATATAAAGGAAGAAAAATAGGAAATAGTGATAACATAGTAACATATTCATTCCAAGCTAGAAAATGTTTAACAACTGGTGAAGGTGGAATGATAGTTGTAAGAGATAAAGACATAGCTGAGTGGTTAAAATCTTACAGAGCATTTGGTACTAATATCTCACCATTAGCAAGAGATAAAGCTAAATTTTTACTTAAAGAACAATTTAATTTTATAGGTAATAATCTAAAAATGGCTGATATTCCCTGTGCATTAGGTATATCACAAATAAGATTTTTTGATGAAGAAGTAGAATTAAGAAGTGAAGCAGGAGAATATTATAATTATTTAATCAATGAACAATTACATGATTATGGGGTTTCTATTGGTAATATTGTTCCTGACTATTGTACTAGATATAATTGGCAAAATTTTCATTTAATTTTAGATGATAAGTATAATAGAGATCAAGTTGTAGATTTATTAAGAAAAAGAAATATAGGTTGTAAATGGGATATCCAAGCAATTCATGTTGAACCAGCTTATAATGCAAATGTAGATTTATCTCAAACTATGAAGTATCATAATAATGGTATGTGGTTAGGATTTTATGCTGAAATAACAAGAGAAGAACAAGAATATGTTATTAATAATCTAAAAGAAGTATTAGATGAACTTAGATAAATTACAATTAGAAGTAAGTAAAATAACTGAGGATGAAAAAAATTTGTTAGGTTATTTTATAAATAACCATAATGAAATTATTATAATAGGAAATGGAGGTAGCAATTCTATTGCATCACATATATCTCAAGATTATACTAAAGTTTTAGATAAAAAATCATATAGCTTTTCTGATCCTTCAAGATTAACTTGTTATATAAATGATTATGGTAGAGATAATGCTTATGCAGAATTTTTAGATGATTTTGCTGGTAAAGATACACTAGTTATTTTAATTTCTTCATCAGGAAATTCTATGAATATAATTAATGCAGCTAAGTATTGTGAAGATAATGGTATTGTGTATTTAGCTTTAACTGGTTTTGATAAAGATAATAAATTAAATAATATGAATCCTGTATGGAGATGGCATGTTGATTCAGATGATTATGGTATAGTAGAATGTGTTCATCAAATAATATTACACTCAATATTATAATGGAAAAAATATATTCAAAAATAGATGGTAGACTATTACATATTGTAAATAGATTATCTGAAATTGAAGGTAGAACTGAAATTATACCAGAAGATAATTTTATTCAATGTGCTACTTTGGAAATGGAAAATGGAAAAACATTTCCACCCCATAAACATATAACTAAAGATAGACATTATCCTGAACAAATAGCTCAAGAATCGTGGGTAATAATTAAAGGAAAAGTAAAATGTAAATTTTATGATATTGATGATACACTAATCGCAGAACCTATATTAGAACCAGGTGATGCTAGTTTTACCTTATATGGGGGTCATACTTATGAAATATTAGAAGATAATACTATTGTGTATGAATACAAAACAGGTCCATATGAAGGACAAAAACTAGATAAAACATTTATCAATGAAAAGTAAAAAAGTAGTATTTTCTTTAAAACATAGACATCACAAAAATTTAAATGATTATAGCTCAGCTATAATTTATTGGTATGGGGTTTTAGATAGATTAGGATATGAAGTATTATATTATGATTATGATGAATATAATATTGATGATTTATATAATACTATAAAAGAATTTGATGCTGATTTTTTTATTCATACTAATTATTTGGTGGGGGTCCATAAAGAATTTAATAAAATAAGAGAATTATGTAAAGTATTCCTTTTATCAAGTGATGCTTATAGATTCCATGATTCTCATCTAAAACATTGGATACCTTTTGTTGATGGGATTATTACGTTTGAAGGGGTAAAAGAATGGTATTTAAGAGATGGTTTACCTGAAGAAGGATTTTTAAAAATGAAGTGGGGATTTAACCCTAACACTATGTGTACTGAAGATGTTAATAATAAATCTATTAATATTCATCATTATGGGGGATTACATGGAGGAAGAGATTATAAAATTTCTCAATTTAATCAATTAGGTTGCAAAATTCATCAGGAAGATTTTATAACACATGATGAAATGAAAAAAAACCTAGCTAAATCAAAATATTCATTGTGTTTTAGTTCTAATGCTATTGGAACTAGAAATGAGTTAAAAGGTAGAGTAATAGAAATTCCTTCACAAGCAGTTTTACTAACCGAACCCGCACCTGAATTAGATACTTATTTTGATGAAGATGAAATTATTATATTTAATAGTGTAGAAGAAGCTGCAGATAAAATAAATTCTATTACAGATAAGGAATATAATAATATTTTAAGAAAAGGACAAAAAGCATTATGGAATAGGAATACTGTATATCATGAATGGAATAAAATTTTACCACTAATGGATCCAGATTATAAACCTATAGATCCAATAGATATAATTAAAAAATACCACAATGAGTACTATAAAGTTTAGACCTGTAGAGGAAAAAGATTGGAAAGATGTTTATTATCTTTTAAATCAACTAACAGAATTATTAGGAACGATTAGAGATAAAAAAGTATGTTGGAATAGATTTATATCAAATAATTCTAATAATGCTATTGTAGGTTTACATAATGATCAAATTATTGCTTATGGAAGTATAGTTATAGAAAATAAAATAAGAGGAGAACTAGCAGGTCATATAGAAGATATAGTTGTAGATAAAAAATTTAGAGGAAAAAATATTGGTGTAAAACTTATTAAAGAATTAGTAAAAATTGGTTATAGTAAAGAATGTTATAGAATAACATTAACTTGTGATCAATCATTAATTAATTTTTATTATAAAAATGGTTTTAAAGTTAATAACATTGCAATGAAAAAACACTTATAATGAATTACGGAAGAATACATTTTGAAGGAACTCCTAGTGCTGGGTTTTTTAGTAATTATTTTGGTGTAATGTCTACTATGTTAGATTTACATCATAATCATAAATTATTCCCCTATGTAGATAATTCGAATACTTGGTGGAATCCAACATTTAATTTTGAAACCTTAACAGCAGAAGATTTAAATATTAATCCTTGGGATTGGTGGTTTCAACAAGATAAACCTCTTAATATTAAAGAATGTCCTAATATAAAAGTTAATTATAGTAATATTTCTCATGTACCCAATCAATTCCATCAAAACCCATCATTACCCTATGCTAGAGAAATGGATTTAAAATATTGTAAATTACAATCTCATATTACACTTGAAATAAATACATTATTTGAAAGATATTTTGCAAATAAAAATATTTTAGGGGTTATGGCACGAGGTACTGAAATGTTAAAATTCCATAAAGAGTATCCAAAAGTAAATTCTAATGTGTGGGGGCATATTATCAAAGATTTTTTAAATGACCATCCTGATATTGATAATATATTTTTAGTTACAGATGATAATGAAATATTAAGTAATATTTTAAAACATCATCCTCAAACTATTTATTTAAAAGATTTTTTTAGAAAAACAACCCAAACAAATGAGGAAATTAATAATAAATATAAACCTTGGTGGTTAACATCTCCATCTAATGATCCTAACCACAGAAAAAGATTAGGTGAAGAATGTATAATTCAAGCAAAACTTCTTTCTAAATGTCAGTCTCTTTTAGGAACATATTCAGGGTTTACTAATGCCGCTCAATTTTTTAACCATAGTGGATTTAAAAGTTTTTATCTTATATAATGAGTTTTGAGAGTATAAAAATATTTGAAAATAAAATAGCTGAATTTTTTGGTGCACCATATGCTGTGGCAGTAGATTGTTGCACTCATGGAATTGAATTATGTTTAAGATATAATAATATTAGTTATATAAACTGTCCTACAAGAACATATATTTCAGTTCCTTTTTTATCAGAAAAATTAGGTATACAATTATTTTGGAGAGATGAAGAATGGAAAGATTATTACTATCTAACTAAAGATCTTACACCAGTAATAGATGCTGCTGTGTTATGGAAAAAAAATAGTTATATACCTGGAACTTTTATGTGTTTGAGTTTTCAATTTAAAAAACACTTGGCTTTGGGAAGAGGAGGTTGTATATTAACAGATAATAAAGAAGCAGCATTAGAATTAAAAAAGATGTCTTATGATGGAAGACACCCAGATATACCTTGGAGAGAACAAGATATAGAAACTATGGGGTATCATTACTATATGACACCTGAAACTGCTGAGTTAGGTTTAAAAAAGTTACCTGATGCAATTGAAAAGAAACCAACACAATGGACAATTAATGATTGGCCTGATGTATCAAAAATGAAAGTTTTTAATAAAACAGAGGAAATAGATCCTTATTTACAAACAAAATAAAAAATGAAAAAAGCATTTATTACAGGAATTAATGGGCAAGATGGTAGTTATTTAGCTGAATATCTATTAGAATTAGGATATGAAGTACATGGTACTGTTAGAAGAAATTCAACCCCTGAAAATCAAGATACAAGAATAGAAAAAATACATAATCAAATTAATACTTATTATGCTGATTTATTAGACCAAGGTAGTATTGAAAGATTATTGGATAAAATCCAACCAGATGAAATCTATAATATAGCTGCCCAATCCCATGTTAGGATTAGTTTTGATATACCTCAATTTACAGTACAAACAAATTCATTAGGTGTTCTTAATATATTAGAAGCATATAGAAGAGCTTGTCCTAAAGCTAAATTCTACCAAGCAAGTTCTTCTGAAATGTTTGGTTTATCTGTTGAAGAGGATAATTTTCAAAGAGAAACTACTGTAATGAACCCAGTATCACCTTATGGGTGTTCTAAGGTATTTGGTTATAATATTGTAAGAAACTATAGACGTGCTTATGGATTACATGCTACTAATGGTATATTATTTAACCACGAATCACCTAGAAGAGGATCTAACTTTGTAACTAATAAGGTAGTAAAAGCAGCAGTAAAGATAAAACTAGGCTTACAGGATAAATTAGAATTAGGTAATATGGACTCTTATAGAGATTGGGGCCATTCATATGATTATGTAAGAGCAATGCATTTAATGATGCAACATGATAAGCCTGGAGATTGGGTAGTTTCCACTATGGAAACTCATTCAGTAAGAGAAATGTGTGAATTAGTATTTAATCATTTAGGTTTAAATTATAAAGATTATGTAGTACAAAATCCTAAGTTTTTAAGACCTGAAGAATTACCTTATCTAAAAGGAGACTCAACAAAAATTAGAACTGAATTAGGTTGGAAACCAACATATACTTTTAAATCAATGATGGAAGAAATGGTTGATTATTGGTTAGATTATTTTACATTATATAAAAAATCTAATAAATGAAAATAGCATTTTTTACTGAAGGACAATACCAGGGTAAAGTTACTAGAAATAACCCTAATATGAGAACAGATTTAGCATGGATATGTTCTTTAGAAGCAGATCATTGGAATATAAATCAACCCCCAAATCAACAATATGATTTAGGAATCGTTATTATACCAAAGAAAAACCCACAATTTGATTTAAATAAAATAAAACAATATTGTAATAAAGTAGCTGTAATGCAAGAGGGTCCTAATTGGTATTGGCAAGATTATCCACTACAACAACAAATATGGTATTATAATACTATACAAGAAGCTGACTTTATGTTTGTTCATAATACATCAGATAAAAGATATTACGAGGGTTTAACAGGCAAGGAATGTAAAATTTTATCTAGTCTAATGATTGAAGACTCAATTAAAGATTTACCCCAGGTAGAAAGAAAAGATATTATTATAGGAGGTAATTTTTGTAGTTGGTATGGTGGATTTGATTCTTATATAGTTGCTCAAGAAGCAGATTGTCCTATTTATATTCCTAGTATGGGAAGAAAAATCGAAGGTGAAGAACAAATGCCTAATTTAAATCATTTACCATATATGAATTGGGTAGAATGGATTAAAACACTTAATAATTTTAAGTATGGTGTTCATTTAATGCGTACACACGCTGCGGGTACATTCGCTTTAAATTGCGCTTACTTAGGTATACCTTGTATTGGTTATGAAGGATTAGACACACAAGAAATATGCCACCCTTACTTAACAGTTAAGTTGGGAGATTTGGCTACCGCGAAAGAAAAACTTATACGACTTAAGTCAGATAAACAATGGTATGATAAATGTTCTATAACAGCTAAAGAACAGTATCAAAAACATTATCACGAAAGTAAATTTAAAATATGAAAATATCTTTAATACAACCAGGTAGAAATAATCTTAAGTACCTAAAATGGTCTTACGATTCAATTAGAAAAAATCAAGGTAACCACGAAGTAGAAATTTGCGTAGCAGACGATGCTAGTACAGATAGTACATGGGATTGGTGTTTAGAAATGATGGATAAAGATCCATTATTTAAGGCTTTAAAATGGGATGGACCCGAAAGAGTAGGACATACAATACTATATGACAGACTAGTTAACGAAGTAGCTACAAATGACATTTGTATGATATATCATGCAGACATGTATTTATGTCCTGGTGCCTTAGATGCCATTGAGGATGAGCTTAAAGAAAAAACAATTGTATCTTTAACTCGTATTGAACCACCTTTACACCCTGATGGTCCAGAAAAAATATTAAAAGATTTTGGTGTTGAACCCGAAGAATTTAAAGAACAAGAATTACTTGAATTTTTAGATTCTAGAGTCCCAAATGATGATATCACAGAAGGTATATTTGCACCTTGGGCATTTTGGAAATCGGATTTTCAAGAAATAGGGGGACATGATCCTCTATACGCCCCTCAAAGTAAAGAAGATAGTGATATATTTAATCGTTTCCAACTAAATGGAATTAAATTTATACAAACTTGGCATGGTTGTGTTTATCATATGACTTGTAGAGGTAGTAGAAGAAATACAGTTGATAAAGCTAAAAATATATATGAAGATTCACCTGAATGGTTAGCACAAAACATGAGATCAACTCGTAATTTTATTCGTAAGTGGGGTCATTTTGTTAAACACGATGCTTTAATGAAACCTATAATACCTTCTAAATATAATATAGGAATTATTTTATCTCAAAATGATCCAAAATTATTAAAAGAATTAGAACCCTGGTGTAGTAATATCTATTGTGATAATGAATTAAGAAAACATTATATAGAATTAGAACAAAAAGATACAATTATGAATTTATCTGAAAGAGTATTACCCTTTAGTAATGAAAAAAATAATGAAATTTTAGTTACTATAGGTAATGTATATTCACAACAAGATATAAACTATATATCTCAGCTCCCAGAAATATTAGATGCAGATAATGAATTAAGAGAAGAGGAATTTCCATGTAAATTTAAATTAGGTAATTTAGAAATAGAAATATTTAATTTAAATACTTTTGAATATGATTTAATTAATTTATAATATTTATAATCATCAACCCTCAAAATTTATTATTATGGAAAAAGAAACGAAAAAAAGAAAGTTAACTGAAATTCAAATATCTTATAGTAATAAAAGGGAATTAAAAGAACTATCAAACGAAGAGGAATTTCGTAATATCATAATGAAAGATTCTTTTAAAGCTATCAAAGAAGCAATTAAAAAAAACTGGCAAACAGTAGAACTATTTAATATAGTAAATTTATCAGTAATAATTAAAATATCTTCATTATATTATCCTTCAGCATTAAGAAAAATTAGTAAATATTTTGAAGAAAATGAAGAATATGAAAAGTGTGCTGAAATAAAACAAATAATAAATAAATTAAAACAATGAAAAAATTATATATAATAATATTAGTCTTGCTTGGACTACAAACACAAGCACAAACTTTTGTAAGTACAACACCTGAAAATAGAAATGTTGTACTCGAAGAATTTACAGGCATATATTGCCAATTTTGTCCTGATGGACATTTAATAGCACAAGGTTTATATAATGCTAACCCAAATGATGTATTCTTAATTAATATACACACTGGTGGTTATGCTAATCCAAATGGACCTAATGATCCTGATTTTAACTGTTTATACGGAGCTGCAATTGCAGCTAATTCGGGTTTAGCAGGTTATCCAGCTGGTACTGTTAATAGAGCAACATTTAGTGGAATATCTCCTCAAGGTAGTCCAGGTACTACGGCTTTAAGTAGAGGAGATTGGGCAGCAGCATCAGCTGATATTATGTCACAACCATCTTATGTTAACGTTGGAGTTCAAGCAAGTTATGATATGGTAACAGGTATTTTAACAGTTAATACGGAAACATATTACACACAAACTACTACAAACATAAATGTGTTACATGTAGCAGTAGTACAAAATAACGTACCAGGTCCTCAAACAGGTGCTACAACATATAACCCAGGAGCAATAATAACAGGACCTTGGAACCCAACTTATAACCATCAACATATGTTTAGACATTTAATGGATGGTGCTAATGGTTTAGAATTTAATGTTACAACTGCTGGTACATTTGTTCCTAATACACATACATGGCAAATGCCTACTAATTTAGCTAGTGGTCAATCAACTAATGGATTCTTTCCTGATTTAGATCCTACAAATTTAGATGTTGTAGCTTATATAGCTGAAGGTCCAGGTGAAATTATTACTGGTTATCAAGCTAATGTAATACCAATATTCCCAAATGCTTATGATGCTAATGTAACCAACTCAACTGCAGAAGATGTTATTTGTGAAAGTGAAACAGATATTTCAATTACATTTAGAAACTATGGAAATCAGCCATTAACTTCATTAGATTTAACTTATGATATTAACGGTGGAACTCCTGCTGTGTATAATTGGACTGGTAATTTAATTTCAGGTGCACAAGAAACAGTAATAATTAATAGTGTTACTTTTACACCACAAGCAAATAATACAGTTACTTGGGTAGCTAGTAATCCTAATGGACAAGTAGACCAAAATACAACTAATAATTCTAGTACTTCAACATTTAAACACTTTAACTTATCTGGTGATGTAATAACAGGAATTACTGCTGGCACAATTGATGTATCTATTTTAACTGATGGGTATGGAAATGAAACTACTTGGGAAATTATAGATGAATTTGGACAGGTATATGGTTCTGGAGGACCATATTCAAATAATACTCAGTATAACGAAATGGCATATGTAGCTATATTTCCTAGTTGTTTTGAATTAAAATTATACGATTCATATGGTGATGGAATGTGTTGTGCACAAGGTGTAGGTTCAGTGTTAGTAACTGATCAAAATAATAATATTATATTTGAAGGTGATCCTACTAATTTACAAAACTTCTCTGAAATTAGTGTTTATTTTGAAACAGGAATGGGAAGTAGTAATTCATGGGAATGTACGCCATTTGGATGTGCTGACGTAGGAATGGGTAATGGTTCGTATGCTACACAATATGATTGTGAATCAGATTCATCTAATGTAAATACACCTTGTTTTGTTGTAACAAGTATAAATGAAATAGAATTATCTAATAGTTATAATAAAATACATGATATTTTAGGTAGAGAATATAAATCTAAAGTTGGAGAATTAAAAAAAGGTTTGTATATTATAGATAATAAAAAAATATTAATTATTGAATAATATGGTAGAATACGGTTTATTTACAAAAAATGGTAGTGAAGTTATAACTAGAAAATCATTTAATTCTTTAGATGAAGCTTATGATTGGTTTGCTCAATTAAAAAAAATGCCGTTAGATCAATTTAAAAAAGTATTTATTGTAACCAAAACATATAAAAATGAAATTTAAACCAGGACAGAGTAAAACACAAAAACAATATGAAGATAGCGCAAAATTCGCATGGTATGGTGTTATAGGTATGGTAGCTTTAGTAATTATACTTACTTTATTTAGTAGTTGTGCTACTACTAAAAAAGTAGATGAGTGTTGTTCTAAAAAAGAATCTATAAAATAGTGGGTGAATTATTTGAGGGTGAAGATAACATCAGAGATTTATTTAAACAGATGTTAGGAAGTGATATTATTATTAAAGATAATATTAAGGAAAGTGAGGAAAAATTATTTATCTTATTTGTAGAGCAATTAGAAAAAGCTAAAGACTTAGAAGATAAAGTTGTTGAAATAGGATTAGATATACATCCATTAGTTGATCCTCTTTGGATAGTAATAGAAAATATGTTAAAACTCCAATTTGGGTTAGATACAACTAATCTTATTATGTTTTATTTATATGAAAGGATAGGACCTGATGGTAAAATTATCCCATTAGTTGAGGAAGGATCAGATAAAAAATTTATATTAAAGAATCCTAAAGATCTATTTTCATATATAAAATTTAGATACTCCGATAAATAATTTGGATATTTTAAATACTTTTCGTATATTTATTTAATAAACATTACAGAGATATGGAAATGATAAATTGCTCCAGATGTGGAGATGATATGCCTGAATTAAGATTATCAAAATTTGGATATGACTTTTGTATTAATTGTTCAACAGAAAGACCAAAAAAAGCAATTAATGTAACTGGGGGTAGTGGTGATCATACTTATAATACTATTAAAATTGTAACATCAGAACAATATGATGTTTATAAAAAACAACAAGAATTAAATAAAAAAGTTAAATTCGGAGATGCCGAAAGCTAAACCTTTAAGTAAGGAACAAATTATAGCTGCAATGTCTCAAACTCTAAGTAATAGAGCTGCAGCTAGATATCTTAATGTAAGTTATATACATTATAAAAAATGGGCTAAATTATATGAGAGTAATACCCATGACAATTTATTTGAACAACATAAAAATCAGTGTGGTAAAGGTATTCCTAAATTTTTAAGAGGAAAAGGAAAAGAACCAGCATTAATAGATATAATTGAAGGTAGAGTTGATGCATCATCATTCTCCCCTGATAAAATAAAATATAGATTAATTACAGAGGGTCATTTATTAGAAGAATGTGCTGTATGTAAATTTAATGAACGTAGGGTAAATGATTATAAAATACCTTTATTGTTAAACTTTAAAGATAATAATAAAAAAAATTATAGAAAAGAAAATATTGAATTATTATGTTATAATCATTATTTTCTTACAGTAGGGGATATTTTTACTGATAAACAAATTAAAGGTATTGAGGATCATAAACCAGTAAACCAAGGAAGTGTTGAATGGGAATTAGATGATTATCAACTTGAACAATTAGAAAAATTAGGTTTAGGTAATAATAATGATGAAGAAGATTATATATCAAGAATATAATGAAAAAAATCGCTAGAAAGAGACACATAATTAAAACTATTACATGGAGAATAGTAGGGACTTTAGATACTATAATATTAGGATGGTTAATAAGTGGTAATCCTTTAGTAGGATTTAAGATAGGGGGTTTAGAATTAATTACAAAAATGGTATTATATTATTTCCATGAAAGAGCTTGGTACAGATATAGACCAAATAGGAAGAAAAAATGAAAAATAAAAAACATAACAAGATTGTTAAAAATTATGATAAACAAAAAGAAAAACATCTTGAAAAGTTAGCTACTAAGATTTTAAAAAATGATGAAAAAGCAGAAAAATTAAAATCTAAACATATTAAAGGAGATTTTTTAACCAATTTTTAATTATGGATTATAGAACAACAGTACCAGTTATATTGTTAATAATGGTTTTATTTATGTTTATAAATGAAACATCAACAATAGATCAATTAAAACACCAAATTGATACTAAGGATTTAATTATAGACAGTTTAAAACATGAAATAGACACATTACAATGGGAATATGAAATATATGACTATAATTATATAAATAATACAACTCATCTAATATCAGCTATTATGTTTGTTGAAAGTAGTTATAATAATTTAGCTTATAATGCTAGTGAAGATGCTGTAGGTTGTTTACAAATTAGAAAATGTATGGTAGATGATATTAATAGAATATTAAAAAAACAAAATCTACCAGTAAGATATTCTTATAGTGATAGATGGTTAAGAAATAAATCAATTCAAATGTTTGATATTTACTGTAAATATTATAAACTAAATACAGCTGAAGAAATTGCTAGATGTTGGAATGGAGGACCTAATGGGATGCAAAATGAAATGACTGTGGGTTATTGGGAAAAAGTAAGTAATAAATTAGACATATGATGGGTTCAGTAGATCATTTAAGGTATATTTTTAGTAATATGGATGGGGAATTAGCAGCTAATATTGAAGAGAATACACCTGGTGGTTTAAAAATGTTATGTAATTTATATTCACTCCAACTACAATTAGAAAAGGAACGTTATAAAACTTCACGTAGAAGCGTATTTGAATATCTCGCATAAAATATTTGGATACCTGAGATATCTTTCGTATATTTACCCTGTAAATGAGTTACGAACAAAAAATAAAGGTTATGCAAGTATTAAGATTTTTTACAGATGAGTTAACAGGAGATGAATGTGCAATCGCTTGGAATGGTACAGAAGAGATTTGTATCACTGAAGATGAAGCATATGATATTATGGCTATTGAGCAAGCCAAGCAAGATGCGTATGAATTAAGATGTGAAATAGAAAGTTAATATGAAATCAGTAATATATTTTCACGGATTAGAAAGTAAACCAGGTGGTATTAAGGTTGAATTTTTAGATAATGCAGCTGACATTGTTGAAGCACCTGCTATGGATTATACACAAAAAGGTGTATTTAAAGAGTGGTTAGATTATGTTAAAACTGAACAACCTGATTTAATTATAGGATCTAGTATGGGTGGTTATTTTGCTTTAGCATTAGCTAGTCATACTGGTATTCCTGTTTTAGCATTCAACCCAGCAGTTCATAGTAGATCATTTGAAATTGATGGTTTGACATCAGGTAAAGAAAGAGTAAAAGGTATAGTAGCTTTAGGTGCTGCTGATGATGTTGTTTCACCTGGTAAAACATTTAATATGTTAAGAGGAGATTGGAATGATCTTTACATGCATTTAGAAAATAATATAGGTCATAGAATACCACTTAGTTTTTTTATTGATATGTATAATAAAATACATGATGAAGGATACATTTGATTTAAAAAAATATCTTAAGGAAGCCAAAGAAGATGAAGGTAATAGAGTACCTAGTGCTGAACTTATTTTACCTAGAGGTAAAAAAGTTGTTCTACAAGCTGAAGAAGAAGATTATAAAAGAGGATTAATTGTTGAATTAACTGAAGAAGGTGGTTATAAAATAAACTACTGGTATGGTGATGATGTAAAAATATACCCTGCTGAGGTAGAAGTAGATGGTGATTCTATTAAAAAAGATGCAAATGAAGTTTATATAAAATTTCATCCTGAATTAGATAAATAAAATGGATAAATTTGATTTAAAAAAATACCTTAAGGAAGGTAAATTATATGAAGATTTACCTAAGGGTAAGTGGGTAGATTTAGATGATACTGAACAGGCAGAATATGCAGGTGATATATTTGATTTAATTAACACAGCTTATGCTTCAATAGGTGGTCATTCTAATTATAAATCTCCTGATGATATAGTTGATAGTGAAGGTGAAGCGGATTATGAAGTAATTAATTTAGATGATGATCCAGATATTGAAGCAGTATCTGTAAGTAAGAAAAAGCCATCAGGTGATAAATTTGTAGCAACAGGGCATGATGGTTCTAAAATAGCTAAATCCGCAGTAGTAAATCATAAAGCTGATAAATTAAAGAAAAGTGGCCATTACGTAGAAGTATCAGGTAGGATAAAAGACATAATGTTGGGTAAAGGAGTACCTATGGTAACAGATGAAGACACAATAAAAAAAGCATTAAAAGGTAAAGAAATTGAAATGAATGATGATGGTTCATATCAAAGAAAAATTGCAGGAAAAATGTATACTAAAGTATTATTAGGAAAACCATTATAAAATGAATGAAGAAACCAAAAACCAAGTCATAGAATACGTTTACAACAACTATAAATCATACAAAAATAAAGAATTAATAGTTGAAGAATTTGATAATTGTTTTCGTATTAAAATAAATAAAGATGAATCACCTTTAATATTAGGTAAAGGAATAATTAAATAAGTTATGAATAAAGACGAGTTATATAGAAAATTAAGACAAATACAAGAATTACTTGATGAAGATGTACGTGAAGCTAAACGTGAATTAGAATATTTAATTCAAGAAGTACACGGTCTAACAACAAGATAAAGACTCCCGCGAAAATATTTGGTTCCCCGAAGGAGCCTTCGTATATTTACAACGTAAATAAGGCGCAGAGCCGGAAAACAAAATTAAAATAAAGGTTATGAATTTAAAAAACAATCACAAAGAAATTTATCAAAGATTATCAAATGAAGATACAG
>Ga0208644_1000027_pt1 | contig 81807 bp, 136 predicted proteins | sample VirMetDEL_Nov_18_FD_184517 | JGI IMG/M metagenome (GOLD analysis project Ga0208644, IMG submission 184517) | Aqueous microbial communities from the Delaware River and Bay under freshwater to marine salinity gradient to study organic matter... | ecosystem: Environmental > Aquatic > Marine >...
CCACTGATCGTCGCCCAACCAGGCAAGACGTTTGTAAAGTGTTTCGATCTGATCGCGGGTTAGTAGACACTTCTCACCTGAAGCATCGGTGTACATGAGGGGAACACCAGACACACAAGGCTTAGATTCACCCCAGGAGAGGATAGCTTCAGCCAAGAATTTGCACTCGGTTTGAGATAGTTTCACAGTGATTTCCTCCGATTAAGTTCGTCTGCGTAGGTAAAAGCTTGGTCTTCGTAGTAACCCTCACGCACAGGATTAACCTTGCGCAAGTTAGCTGCAGCCTTCCTGCAGTCTGTGATGATGTAGCGCAGAGAATAGGTATCTAAAGTCTCTGCGTGAGATCTCCACTTAGAGAAGTCTTCCGGCGTGGCATAGTCAGGTCGCATGATCAGATCTCCCAGTAGTTGCCAAGTTCGAACTCAGCTTTGAACGCGTTAGCTATATCTTCAGCGATAATCATGCGCAGATTCTTAGGGAATGTGTTGCGCAGAGATTGTGTCATCGAGCCGTGGCACATCAGGTAATCCTTAGCTGCAGGAAGTACCAAATTGCGCTCGATAAACTTAACAGCACGTTCGTAATCGTAGGTGCCCTTCTTGTGAAACTTGGAGAGACATTTGCCCACTGAGTTGTAGTGAGCAGATGAAAAGTTGGTCGAGTAAAGTTCTAGCTCTACTCGAGCATCTTGATCAACAAAAACAGTCATGAGAATCACCTGTAATTTGATAAACAAATGGAGGGAAAGAATCCCTCAGTGAGCCTACAAAGCTCAGGGAGAGAATCTAGCTCGATGATCTAATTTGATCCAATGTGATCTAATTAAGAACAACCAAGCGGACAAGGTACAAACTAAAAGGCCCCTCACAGACAGAAACCGTGAGAGAAAAAGTGAAACAATTTGGCAGGCATGTAGTTAGTTACAGTGCGCAGATTGGCCTCTGACGTATAACTGACCCAGCCATCGCACGGATCGGCGCCGTGGTGATAGGTCAGTGTCCAGAGTTTGCGTACCTGCACCATAGACAGATACGCTGGACAAAAAATCTGACACGTAACTAACTACAACCGGACCAGTTGGATTGTATTTAGTTGCAACCTGACGAGGGTTACTAACATTTAGCGTCACTGGTTTGCCTTAGTTACAGACAAGATACCCGCTGACAAGTAGTTAAGAGTGCTTATCCAATGGCCTACTTAGTTCGGCTGCATTGTCCTAGCTACTTGTGCAAACTATTTGAGAACAACAGTAAGTTGATTTCGTACTAACGTCGCCGCGTTCCTACTACACTTACAGCTATTCTGTTGTCAAGGTTCGTCAACCTAGAAGCCTTTACAGTTCCGGCGCTCGCGTTAGGTCACACCATGCCTGCCATTGCCTACACTTCAGGCGCTCCCTGGTGGGAGCCCCCTACCATCAGCGGCAGAGCGTGGGGACCTTTCGGCCGTCCCGGTTCCGTCTTCAGCTTTCGAGGTTCAATCGATCGTTATTTGATCGATGAGCACAGCATCGCTCCGGATCGGTGCGAACGTCAACCCCTTCCAGCCGGTCTCTCAACTGGCACACAATGGCATGGGGCTCACCTAGTTACAAGAACGAAACGCACGCGCCCGCGCAAATACCACGCGGCAGGCCCGCAAGTCAAGCTTTGAAATAAAACGTGATAGGTCATCCCCGCTAGAACAGATGTATTAATACAGCTTCACAATACTAAATGATACATTTAACATAACTTAATGATATTTAAGGGGCAAAGATTTACCCGCAGGATATAAACTTTCCTCCCCGACATTTCTTTTTTTTCCATAAGGAGCAATTCCGCCGCGCCCGGCGAGAAGTATTTGGTTTTGTAGCGGGAAAAATGGGATGAGAGTTTTGAGTACCAACATACTAACAGCCCTGACGAAAAAAATTTCGCCGCGTGGGCATAAGCCCTAAATGTTTTACTGGTTATATATTTATCTATTTTTGCTTTCTAGGTCTTTAATTAGGTCTTTTAAAAACACCACGTAGGTACGGAGCAGGTCCGCCGCGATCAGATGTCGCGTATCCATACTCTCAAAGTAATGTTGATTATGTTTATCTACCGTATCGAGTGCCGTTTTAATCGTGCCGTTCCAAGGCGCACGCAAAGGCGTGTTCCACTCCCGTGCCACGGGGCGAAATCAGGGTACTTATTTATGCTAAGACGGGAAATCTTATTAAAATTTTCGGCTTCAACTTTTAATAAGGAAGCCAATAAGCAGTCTTATTAAAGGTTCAGGCATTTATGAACATATTCAGCACAAAAAAGTTTTACATCTCGTGTCGCCTAGAGTTATAAGATACTTTTAAAGCACCTCATGGACTCTGACACCCTAAAAAAGTGGGAAAAAGTCAAAGATGCGTTAGAAGAAGCAGGTAAAACGAACAGTCACTTCTACAAACGTGCCCTAATAATTCTGAAAACGGGTGCAGATCCTGGACCTGAAGAGTTTTTCAAGAATTTTTAGGTTTTTATGCGGCGCACTAAACCTTTTTTAGCGTCTTAGGCTGGTATAACTGGGAGCCTCCACATGCTTTCGACGAGCACCCGTCAGAGAGTTGAATTTATCTGTGAACGAGTCGCAAAAGGTGGTGAAGTCCAGTTTAAGGACATGGAGTGGATCCAAAAATTGGCTAAGGTCAATCACTCTGTGGAGGCGATGCTTCGCCGAGCGCGACGTACAGCTATTAACGGTGATGTACCGGAGGGTAGTTTGGACGATTTTATGCAGAAAATGGATTTGGGGGATCCTGATCCGTCTAACCACCTTTCGGGACCGCAGGATCCGACCACTTTGGCGGAGTGGTTCTCTGAAAAGCGCAAATGGTTCCGTGGAGCGGAATGACTTCTTGTACTTAGTTCAAAGGTTTATCTTTCAAGTCAGAAAGAGTTTTTATTATTAACTCACTTCGCTCGTCATCTGACAAGCTGTTCCACTCTGAAAGGGCGGGATCGTCTTCATCCCAAATAAAATTTACGGTGCAAGACCCATCCTCGTGTTCTTCCGCTACTTCTATGTAAATTGAGGGCAAGTCTTTACTAGAAGTAGGATTTTTGTCAGACATAGTGGTTTTTAGTGTTTTTTTGCAATCAGCTTAGACACCTCGTAACTCAATTCCGCTGATCTGATCCATTAGTTTCTTCATCGTCGCTTCACCGGGGTTAGGGATATCTCCCTTCATAATCATCTCGTAAATAATACGAGCTTCTTCGCGATGCCTCAAGCGATCATCGTAGTCAGATGCAATTGTGGAATCATTTTTATCGGTGTTAAAAATTGACCCAGCGATCCGCATTTGATGTTCCTATTGTCTGTTTAATTTTAGCTAGTTGTTTGCCGCTAAGTGTCTTACAGTGCTGCCGCTATACTAATAAATAAGAGTTGATCGCTTCTAATGCTCCACCAGGGTGCTGGTTACCGTTTAGGTGCTGAACAGGAAGCCGAAGAACTGACTAAACAAGGTGTAGATTTCCTGAATAGCTACATTCAGAGCTCTTTTTCTGCTCCTACCGAGATCGCGGGCGGGATCCCCGTGGGCCAAGACCCCATTTTCCCGATGGCTCAGGATGAGTTCCGTGATTTAGTTTTGCAGCGGATCGACAGGCGTGAAGGCAATGCCCAGAAAGCTGCCGATCGATTTGGCGGTTCTTTGATCAACGCCATTCGATCCGGTCAGCTCAAAGGGGTTTAAGGTTTTCTTTAACCTGTAGGAAATAAAAAGATCCCACCAGGAGCCTAGGTGAGTCCCCTATTGTCAGGGGAATCTCATAGATGGGCATGGAAGCCGAGTTCCCCTCAGAAAAACTTGTTGCGTCTATGAGCAAATTAATAGCGCTCTCGTCTGGCTGTGAGACACCATCTTTTCCACGAGCCAGCACTGTGCGTAAAACGCCCCAATACGGTCTCATGTCCAGCCTTACATGGGATGAGAACGGGGAACTTGATATTAAATAACCGTAATTATTTCTTAACTTCTTGTGTAGCTTAATAAACGGTATCTAATACTACCGTTTTCTAGTGTAATAGTAGTCTCCTTAAGGGCATGACTACTATTACGTATCGCGGTGTACAGTACGACCGCGAGCGCCACCATGAATTATTCAGGGACTGGTGGGCTCTGATACACCGAGCTACGCTTTGGCTCTGTTACAGGGGTATAAAGTACAGGCCCGCCACCCAAAACCACGGTGGACCTTCGGTTTTTTGACCTACGCACCCCTCAAGGCAGCAAAAGACTGCTTTTCTTTGTGACTTAAGCGTTTTTACCGTTTTCAGGAGGTAATCCCGTACGCACTGTGTTATTATATGAGTGTCTCATAGTTACATCACATGAAAACCAAAGCCCCTGTTGAGCTCAAGTCTCGTCATCTACCGCTTTTTGCGCTCGCGTGGCAGTCTTGGAAGCTTTTAGACACTGGATCTCAGATCCTGATCAAAGGTTCCGTGCTTGCGCTTGCTTTTTTCCTTTGCGGCGTGGCCATTTCTAATGGACCGCTCGTAAACGAGGAGACTCGGATCCGAATGCGAGCCGAAGATGAGTGTATTGCGGAAGGTCTCAGCAACCTTGACAACGATAGGTACAGTGTGTATCGCTTGTGTAAGGCCTATGCCCTGCGGTACGCAAGAGAAGCTGTGTCTCCTTCTGAGACAAAAATGATTTATTGAGTGTACTAGCAAATACGTTGCCCTGAGGGAGTTCTTGTGCTTTACTTCAGTGCGAGGACAGCCCTCTTACATCGTGTCTCAAGGCCTTCAATTTTTCACCTGCCCAGTTTGTCAAAAGTTTTTCTATCTAAAGGGGGCAAAATTACGCGTTTGGACTGCTCGAGCGGTCCGTAACCCTTCCACTCCTGGTCCTTACTGCAATTACAAGTGCTCTTCGTCGCACAACGCTGCGAAAGCAACAGCAGCACGGAAACTAAAAGACAAAGTAAAGACGTGAGTCTTTCTTGTTTGAGTGTAATAGGGTCTTTCTGTAGCTAAGGACCCTATTTTGTGTACCTTTTACTGCGCATCTAGCAATCTGGTGAATGCAGTCGACTCATAATCGACCTTAGGTGAGTTCAATTCTCGCGATGCGCACCACGCCTCTGTGACGGAATAGGTATACGTAACGCACTTAAAATGCGTCGCTCTTTAGGGCTTGCGAGTTCGAGTCTCGCCGGAGGCACTTTTTATTAAAGACCATGGTTTTCCCCGAAGATTTTCAACAAACGCCTTACTTGGAGTGCCCTTCTTGCGGCGAAAAACAGTTTAAGGTCATCGAAAGTCGTCTAACTGGTCAGCACCGACGACGCAGAAAGCGATGCCTCTGTGGGTATGCGCAGACTACGTATGAAGTAACTCAAGAGTATTTCAAAGACGCGGAGAATGCTTCTGCTGTTCTGGAACAGTTCCGAAAGTTACTTGGCGTTTCTTCTTTTCAAAATACGACTTTTTCGGTTGAGTCAGAAAAATCGTGTGAAGATTGTGTTCACATGCTTAGAGCAGGGTGCGCTTTCGATTTCCCTGAGGCGGGTACTTCCTACGCTTCAGAGTGCATTCACTTCGAATCGACAAACGATGACTAAAGCAGTTCAATCCTTTGAAGTCGGTGACCGTGTGGCGGAACGACCGAAAAATTCCCTGATTCAATTTACGACCAAAGAAGGTCGTCAAAGAGCCACTGCTAATTCGGGTCAGCGTTATGGGACCCTTGTCGAATGCGTCCTCAAGAAGAACGCTCGTAAGGATGAAATTAGGTACTGGTTAGTACTATGGGACGGCTCTAAAACGCCTTCTTTGCACTGTCAGGGGCGTTTGTGCAGGATCGAAGAGCATGCAGCTATTGCGCATGATTACAGAGAAGGTTTAGGAATCTAGAAATGTGGGTCGCCTCTTTCTCGGATCTGCCTCTTTATATGCGCCACGTGATCAGCATGGAGCGTGTCGGCACTTGGCGGCGTTTAGGAAAGCTTGAGTATGGAAAGCACTATTTGACTCTCGAAGAGGCTCAGAAGTTTAATTTACAAGTTACGGGGCTCAATCCTCGTATTGGTGTGAAACAACGTTTTGTCTATAACCCAGAGACACTTTTTGAGTTTTTTAAAGATAAAACCTACACCACCAGAAAGCCGCGATGAGAAGACAGTACTGGTGGGTTGTTGTTGCCCGAGCACTGGGTGATAAAGCACACCATAACGACCGTGTGGCCGATCATGTTGCTATTGTAAGGTTTTCAGTCTTACTTGCTTACATGATTACTAATGTTTTCATTTGTGCTGGAGTTATTCGTCATTGGAACCAACTATGAGCTCTTGGGATCAACGTTTTCTTGATCTTGCGCAGCATATTGCTCAGTGGAGCAAAGACCCTTCTACTCAAGTCGGTGCTGTCGCAGTGCGCGAACGACGGGTGCTAGCTACGGGGTACAACGGATTCCCTAGAGGTATAGCCGATTTACCCGGTCGCTTGAACGACCGTAACGAGAAACTTCTTCGTACTGTCCACGCTGAGGGGAATGTTGTCGCTCAGGCTGCTCGAAATGGAGTTTCCCTGGACAGAGCGACCGTTTACGTCTGGCCGTTTATTCCCTGCAACTCCTGCTGCACGTTGCTGATCCAGGCAGGGATCAAGCGTGTGGTTGCCCCTGATATGCCTATTCCCGACCGATGGAAGCAAAGTTTTGATCTCTCTATAAAGATGTTCAAGGAAGCGAGTGTAGAACTTACATTGGTAGAAATTGAGTTTTGAAAATGTCCCACGAGGACACGGTCGCACTCGTATCCACAATATGTTTAGCGCTATTTCTAGGTATCTTGTATTTGGGCGCCGGAATCAAGTAATGGAACTTCCTTCAGTCGAAACTTTTACGCTTGAGGATGGGTGTGTCCGCGTCCAGGTAGGGGACCAATCAGGCGTGGTGAGTAGTTTTCACCTTGTTGAGCCCAAGGCCAATCAGCTTAAAGATGCTTGGATTCGAGCTCATATGATGCAGGACCCCGACTTAAGCGGAAGCGCTGTCTGATTTAGGTATTGCGACGTACATGTTGTCGAAGGGACGGATCTCCTTGATTTCGTACTGGGTCACGTACAGGTAGTTAAACAGCTCTTTTTTCTTAGCTGCGAACCACTCGTCGTTGTTTGCCTCAAAAATGATGGGGACTTTTCCGCATCGGTTGAGGGTGTGTGTCGCTCCCTGCAGGGCGCTCAGTTCGTTGCCCTCGATGTCGAGCTTGATTAGGCCTACGTTCTCGAGGTGGAAACTGTCGATAGTTTTCGTTTTGACTTTTTCTTGACGGAGAACCGGTTGATGGGGTTCGCAGATGGTCGAGCCGCCGCCGTCTTCGGAAACAATCGAAAGAGTCGTGGTGGTGTTAGCTTTGGAAGGGTTAGTCAGAGCCACATTGTAAGCGTGGACATTATCCTTTTCGTTTAAAAAGATATTTCCACAGAGTTGGTTGTAGGTGCGTCGCTGCGCTTCAAAGCTGTGTACCTCTTTAAAGCTGTCAGCTAAGAGGATTGAGTACGCGCCCATGTGAGCGCCACCGTCGATAAAGACCTTGTTTTTGTCTGCGAAGGTCTGTTTTGCCCACTGGATGATGGGTAGTTCAGGCACGCCAACTTGGTGCATCTGACAACGACCGGAATCGTCATCGTGCATCAGGAAGGCACGGTCAGGAACGGGGACGATGAGACTCTTTTCAGGACCCCACAGATAAGTTGCCACCAGATTCCTGTGTAAGTGCTAGCATGCTACCAGCTTCAGACGAAAATGACGATACCTGTTATTGGCACTGCCGTCGTTAATACGCCTTATTGGGTATACCGCTTACTATATAGCATAGATTACCCTGTAGACACCTTCGTCATCTTTAACAATAACGGTCGCGGGGAGATTACCGAGGAGCTGGATCTGCTGACCAAGGTCCCGCACAAGCACGTCAAAAAGATCGTTGTTTGCCACATGCCAGCAAACATCGGATGTTCAGGAGCGTGGAACTTGATAATCAAGTCCTATATGAATGCTCCGTATTGGGTGATCGTAAATCATGACATTATGTTCACGCCAGGCCTACTTGCGTCAATGGTCGAGCGCGTGCAGGATGCAGAAACCGGTATTGTCCATGGAGAGAATGGCAGCTGGGATTTGTTTGCGATAAAGGACTGGGTTGTACAACAGTACGGTTTGTTTGATGAGAACCTGTATCCGGCTTATTGCGAGGATATGGACTATGGGATGCGTTTTAAACATCGCGATTTGAAGCGCAACATGTCCGTCGGTAAGCCTTACTACCACGGTGAAACTTCAGGTGATTATGCTGATGGCAGTCAGACCTGGCGTAGTGACCCGTCCTTAGCTATGGGTATCCACAGGGCGCATGAGTTGAACAAACAGTATCTTCACGCCAAGTGGAATCCAGCGTGGCAGGCGCACGTTGAGGGGGAGGTGTACAAGACACCGTTCAATAACCCAAGTATCCCTCTCGATTACACCCAATATGATCTACATTTTGTTCGATCTAAAAATCTAGGTTTTTAGAATGTCCGAAGGTGGTTTCCCCTGCACTGGATGCGGCGCTTGTTGTATGGCCGTCGGGAAGGTTCTTAGCAATGTTGATTGCTTAGATAACCCTGTCCTACGAGCAGCAGTGGAAGTTTTCCCTTACAAAGCCGATGAAAACGGTGTGTGCGAGAAACTTGTTGATAATAAGTGTAGTGTTTATGACGACCGACCCATTATGTGCAATGTGACTGCTTTAGGTCAGCTGTTGGGACGGAACCCTTACGAGTTCTATTCTGAAAATATAAAATACTGCAATCAGCTTATTGATCTCTTTGGTCTCGATGAAAGTTACAAAATCACCCAAGAGGGGCTAAAGTAAAAAGTCAGTATGTTGTTAGTGGGATGCCTTATTATTCCTCCTACACAACGCACGGATCGCTGGTTAATAGTCTGAAAAGGCTATTGGATTCCCGAGGGATTAGCTCTTTCAAGCTCAGTAAGGTCTCGGACCTGTCGCCAACGACCACGCGGAAGATATATCTGGACGAACGTTATATACCGTCCCCAGATGTCCTTGAGCGTATTTGCTTAACTTTGAAGGTGCAACCTGGCGATATCTTGCAAATTGCACCTAAACTAGAAGCATCAGTAGGGGTATGTTCTGGTGTTCTCGCCTCAGGATTATGAACTAGCAGCTCGGGTCCTGGGTCTTCCAGTTCCTCAGTCTGACGCGGAGCGAGCTGTGGCGGCTCCTGCTGTCCACGCTGTTTTACGTAATTACTACCGTGCTGCTGCTCCCATGCCGGGGCACGAGCCGGAAGGCCTTTATACCGGAGCTACTCGTTCCTTAAACGGGTACCCCGATAACAACAAGCCTGAAGCGCAAGATCAACTCCAGCGTCGCATTACCGCTGGTGTCACCACTCCTGAGGATGGTGCAGAGGTTGAGGGTCTATTGGAAATCCTCCTTCAGGACCCGATGCTGATGGAGATGTTCATCGACTTCCTCGAGAGTCAGCAACGTCAGTCTCTTGAAAGCGGTGAATATTTGAGCCGCCAGCGTCCCCTTGAGTACGACATGCCTAACTACGGCGGTCAGTATTCTGTTCTGAACGCACCTAGCTCCTCCTCCATTCCTCCCTCTGTCGAGTATCAGGCTCTGGGGTGATATGACGGAACGAGAACGACAGCTCAAAGAACGCGACGTTCGGAAGATTGCGCCTGATTTAGACCCTACTGGTTTCCTTCAGGCCTACATTCGTTCTAATTTTCCTCAGACGGCAGTGATGCCTTCTCCGGAACAAAGAGAGCGTGGCATCTTTAGTTCGTCGTCTGATAATTTACTACAATTAGAAAAGAAGCCTTCCTCAGGCACTTCATACGACAATCCAGGTAGGAGCTAATGGCAAACCCCTTTCGTCGGTCTCCTATGAGCAATATCGGGGGTACTGCTGGTGACTTGAATCAGCTCGTTCAAACCCTGGTTAATGCTTTTGGCCCTGAGGAAGCTGCAAAGATCAGTCGTAGTCCTCAGTTTGGGCAAATGCTCCAGGCTGTTGCATCTCCTAAAAACGTCGGAAGATTTGGCTTAGGTGGTTTAGCTGCAGGCGTAGGAGCTGAGCTACTCGCTCAACCTATAAGTAATGCGCTGGGAAGTATTCTTCAATCTGGTGCTGGTGCTATAAACCCGACTTCTTATCAAGCTGCTGGCATGGGCGGCTCGAGTAAGTATTTTGTTCAGCCAGAAGCTATTGCCGGGTACACCCAGTGGTACCAAAACGAGATCCCACGCATCCGTTTATGGAACTCGACTATTGGTGCTGCAACAGGCCAGCGTTTGGAGGAACCTCCGACTCCGGAAGAGTATCGTCGCTCGTCGATTGAAGGAGCTGAGTATCAAGCTCAGACCTTTAATCAGCGTTTAATCGAACAAGAGCGGGCAAAAGCGCAAGCTGAATACGCAATGCGTGCCCTTGAGGCTGGTTATGGCTTAGAGGCGGAAAAAGTTAAGACACTTGGTGATGTGCAGCGTCAGCGAATTTCTTCTGGTTACAGCGCTGCAGGAAGTGCTCTGAATTCTGCTATCGAAAACATCCTTGCTACGAGTAAACTAGAGAATAGCCCGGTCCTTTCTGAAGTCGGAAGGGCTTTCTAGTACGAAAGATGTTACCTCTCTTAGCTCCAGTTGCAATTGGTGCCGGTCTCTTCGGTCTCGGGGCAGTGCTTGGAGGCACCCAAAAACCTCGTATGGCTGGGGAAGGGCCGAGCCCTAAAGGAGAGATGCCTCCTGGGACTACTTATATAGACGCTAATGGGGAGATAAAGGTCTGGGGAGGACCTGATTACGGCCCACAAAGCGTTGCAGCGTGGGAAAAGATGACCGGCCAACGTGCTACTGGTTTAGATCAAGCTCAAACCAAAGGTACTCTTCCTCCTGTTCAAAAAGCTCCTCCTCTTGAGGTCCCCCCTGCGCCTCCGCTTCCGCCGCCGACTAATTTCCCTGACGCTTCTGAAAAAGCTCAGCAGACTATAGATCCAAACTTACAGGCTGTTCTTGATATCCTCAAGGGTCAAACTTCATCTGAGTCGATTAACGCACTCGAGGAAGCTCGGCTTGATCGACTGCTCCGTGCTCAGCAAGCTCTCTCCGAACAGAGCTACCAGAAAGGTTTGGAGATTTCCCGCCGTCAAGCTGAACTTGAACGGCTGAGGCAGTGGGGTGCGGTTGAACAAACCCGAATCGCAGCTAATCTAGCTAATACAGGCCTTGTGGCTCAAGCTATGTCACTTGCTGCTACGCCTAACGTCAGCGTTATGGACGCCATGACGAAGGGAACTCAGGCTGCTCTTGCTCCTTTCCAGTTTAAACTGGGTGTACGGGGTTAAATAAAATGGCAGTTCCGATCTTAGCAGCTGCAGTAGGTGGTTTAGCTTCCGGTTTCGCGGGAAGTCTCTTTGGCGGCGGCGGCGGCGGAGGCGGAGGCGGTGGAGGCGGTGGCGGGGCTGCCAGCCCTGATTACGGCGGTCAAGCTGCACTTTACCTTGCACAGCTGAGTCCTTATAACACTCGGCTCACGACTGCAGCTCAAGAGCTTTCCACCATGCAAGCTCCTTATTTAGGGGGTATTGCAGCTCAGCAACAGGTTTTGGGTCAAGGTCAGTACGACATCTTTGACGCCGCTAAGCAAAAAGATCTCGCTGAGTCGAATCTTCGTTTAGGTATCGCGCAGGCTTACTCGTTAGGTGCTGCTGATACTCTCCTCAAAGACGCTCAAAACCGGCAGACGCTTGAGCTGATGGGTGCTCAAACCCAGTCGGACATCGCTAAAGCGTATGCAAATGCTGCTTACGGTTTGCAAAATTCAATTCTGTCTGGCGAGCAAGCTCTGCAGCAGCCCACTGCGACTGGTTTAGCAAGTGCTGGTCTTAGCGCTCTTCAGTCGAAGAACCAGTTAGCTCAGAATCTGGCGACTACTAACCTCAACCTGCGCTCCATGGAAGCTGACACGCAAAACAAACTTGCGTTGCTCCGTGGCGATGTTGAAGGTAAATTAGCGCTTAAGCGTTTCGAAGCCGGATTAGCGGGAGCTACTCACGGCGCTCTTGCATGATTAAATCGACAATTGGTGACTCGACCACGGTTGCTTCCTGGTTGGCTTCGCTCGAAAAGTCGCAGAAGGACGCGTTCGTTTTCTACGCGAAGAACTCGACCAGCGACGTTGAAGCGTATATGTACGCCCGGTTCCTTACACCGGGTTATGCAGGAAGCATCGCAGACCTTACAGCGTGGGTTCAGGAGAAGTACCCGAAGAGCGACCTTCGCAAGGTACTCCTTCGTGAAATCGACGATCTTCAGGTCGATATTAAAAATATTCGGGATATGACGCTAACAGGCATGTTGGATCATGCCACGGCAGCAACCAAAATTTCTGCGTTACAGAAGGAACTTCGCTCGCACATCCAAACCGTTCGTCAGATCAGTGACGGTCTAGATCGTCGAGGTCTTTTGCTGGCGGGAGCTGACCGCTGTCTCCGTGAGTTGGTTAACACGTTTGACGGCCAGCCCGCTATCCAGGCTTTGCTCGAAGATTCGTCGCTTCTTGTCTGGTCGACTTTGGAGCGGGAAGAGAAGTCTTAATCGACTTCCTTAAGTTTGCTAGTGATGGACCTCAGCGGGCACCTGAAGATGCCGTTGAACGCATCATTAACACCGAGTGCCATCACGAGTTGCTGGTCCTCGACGTAGGCACCAAAAGGAAGGATACATGCCGGTTGGAACGAAACCGGATGACCGTATTCGTTTGTCCAACAGATAAGTCGATCGTGCAGGGAACCGGAGAAGAGAGGTTCCGGGATCGTGTGGGTGATCCGGGTGAAGTCTTTATCAATGACGTAAGCACTGAGGTGGTAAAGGAGGTAATGATTTCCATCCTGCTTTCGAGCCATATGCTTCCAGTGATAAAACACCAGATACCCTGAGCCGATATCGATCGGGGGAAGCGAGTTGAAGGTAGCGGTGTCCCCAGTGACGGAATTTAAAACATCACTATTGATCTCAATAGCTTTGCTTTTTTCGCACTCGATGAGGAGAGGGCGAGTCGAATAGAGACAACGGAGTTCATCATGGTGCGAGAAGAAGCACCAGTTTTTCTCCGTTTTATCTTTTTCGTGATTACCCCCGATGGGAGGGATCGTTGCGCTTACCGCTTCGAGCTCCTCGTTGATGTGACAAACAATGACCTTGGGTTTGTCGAAGAAGCGCAGACCACCCTTTTCGTACTTACTTGCGTAAGTCGAAGCGACGAACTGTACATACATCTCCCCGTCGGGACCTTCGAAAAGTCGAGGATCTTCGTAGCTCAGACGGTGTTTTCCAGGACGCAGAAGCTTTGTCCCGAGAATCGTGTTGTCCTCAGCCAGCACACCGATGTAAATATCCGTGGGCTGATTGTTGAGATAGAAGTACTTCATGTCCCAGCGGAAACCAAATGCTTCCGGTTGGGAGCGCCACGCGATGTACGTAGTCCCCTTGTGCCGAAGAATGCTGGGACTGAAGTTCGCGACGGAATGCTCAGGGTTGCCCCGAGTAATTCGCGTAAAGCGACCGTTTAGTTTCTCAGCCTGTGCGTAGACATCAGGGATACCTTCGACATCCTTTTTAATAGGATGGAGCACATAGCTGTGCTTATGGTAGTAACGAAGATGCTGCATGATCACTTAGTGAGGTCAACAACGGCTTGGGAGAAACCTGCTGCCACCGATTCCCATCGATACTCAGGTCGTTGGGTCACGGCGAAGCAAGCATCGGCTACTTCTGCGTAAAGAGCCTTGTCGGCATAAAGCTGGGAGAGAAGGTTCGCAGCGTGGCTCGTATTAATCAAGCCACGTTCAACACTAAGGTCTTTATCAATAATCCAGGTTGCTACATCGATCAGCATGCCAGCACCGTCCCACAAATCCATGCAGGAGGTGTGACACGGTTGAACTTGAGGTTTGCGGCAAGCTGCATGCTCAAACGCAACTAGACCCCAACCTTCACCATTAGTGGTATTAAGTCCAACGTCAGCTGCGTTGTAGATCTTGTTCAGTAGCTCATCCGGAGGAGCCGCGATGTAGTTGATATCCGTAGAGGTCAACACCAAACGGTTGGTTGGATCAAGCCCACGGAGCTTCATCTCCCTTTCGAACAAGGGGATAATTTCCCAACCCATGTCCTTAGCCCCCATATGGAGGTAGAGCATGGTGTCAGGTTTGTCTTGCGCAAACTCCGCGAAGGCTTTGATCGTCAGGTCGATCTGTTTGCGAGGCTGGTTCCTATTTGCGTTCAGGACAATGAACTTGTCCAAAGGCAGGCTTAACGCTTTCCGCGCTTCCTCCCTTGGCATGGGATTGAACTTGGATAGGTCAACCCCATGTGGGAGAACGCCCATGCGACTAGGAGAGATACCATGTGAAAGGATGCGGTTTGCTTGTTGTACGGTAAATGTAATAGCTAGGTCCCAATGGGGGATATGCCGAAGCATTTCGTTAGGATAGCGCTCGCTGTCCGTGGGGAAGTACGCCACGAACTTAAAGTTGTTTTTCTCTTTCAGGAAATGGATTCGTTCCCACACCTGATTAACGACCCAAATGTCGTTTAGACAGATAAAAACGTCAGGTTTTTCCTTGTTAAAGATCTCGACTAATCGAGGTAGACCGAACCGATCCGCACAGTGCAGGTTCGAGGCAGGGTAGATCTTGTAGTCATACTCGTGAGGATCACCGTTGTAGTTGATGCCTATAACAGCAACTTCGTGCTCCTTACTTAGGTGGGCCAGGACACTATGTGTTACACGACCAAATCCAGTGTTGGAACAAGCGTCTCCGTACCAAAGGATTTTTGCCACTCTGACTTGAATCGAGATAGAGTTAATATAGCAATAGTGTCAACTTAGTGATATGCCTAGCCGTGAAACATTTGCCTACAGACGCGGTGCGCAAATGCGTGCGGTTCGTGCAACTGAGCAAACTACAGATGCACTAGATTCTATCTATGGTAGAGCGTCTAATGACTTCCATACGTTCTGTACTATTTTAGATAAAGCCCCAGCAAAGCACATGCTGGAGTGGCACCAGCACTTGATTACAGGGGAGTCCAATAAGTACCTACTAGATATTGCTGGCCCCAACTTGGACATTCTGGCTCCTCGTGGCAGTGCGAAGTCCACCGTCCTAAACCTGTTTACCGCGTGGATTATCGGTCGTCACACCACAGCTAAGCGACCGCTTCAGATCATTTATTGCTCGTACAACATCGCGACTGCCATTCCGAAAAGTCGGATTATTAAGCAGATCATCGACTCTCCCGAGTACCGCAAGGTCTTCCCGCGTGTTCAGCTCAGGTCGGGTATGCAATCGGATATCGGTTGGTCAATCGACTTTGATTACGCTGGTATCCCACGCCTGGGTGACGAGGAATTCACCCTTCGTGCCGCTGGTCTGAGGGGCTCGATTACGTCGAAACGCGCCCACCTCGTGATCGTGGATGACCCTATTAAGTCGAGTGCGGACATCAAAAACCCCGCGATTCGGGAGGAGATGAACACTAACTGGTCCTCCGTTATCAGCCCGATTATCTTTGAAGGTGGTCGAGCTATTTGCCTGGGAACCCGATTCCACCCCTTGGACATCCATAAGACAATGTTCGCTCCTGAGAAGGGTTGGAAGCAGGTCACACAGGAAGCAATCACTTACGGGGACCACGGTGAGCCTGTCAGCTACTGGCCTGAGCAGTGGTCCTCTAAGTACCTCCTGCAGCAGAAGGAACTGGATCCCGTCGCGTTTGCGTATCAGTACCAGCAACAACCCGTGATGACCACGGACCTTGTGGTCTCCCCAGATCTCCTTGTTAAGGGTGAGGTTGTTACTGAGTTCGATACGTTGGCGCTGGGCATCGACCTTTCGGCGAGTAAAAACGAGACCAGCGACTACACCGCTTTTGTATTGGGTGGTCGTCTTAAGGACAAGTACTACATCATCGATTCCCACCAGTGCCGTTCGATCGGGAACCTGGAGAAGATCGACATGCTCTGCGACATGCTCCTGGAGTGGGGGATCCTGCAGAACTCAGACGGGATCTTCCTTCCAACGTATTCGACCATAACGTTGGTTGTTGAATCCGTCGCGTATCAAGCCTCTCTGGCAGCTGACCTTCGACGGGTGCTGATCAACGAACGGGAATTAACAAACCTTCACATCCACGAGGTCAAGGGTTTCCGAGGGGACAAGATTGCCCGCTTCAGGGGAACACTTGGTCTGCTTGAAAATAAGAAGGTGACGTTTAATAAATACCGTAAGTTCGATGCTCTGTTTGATCAGTTGATCAACGTAGGTGCTACAGCGCACGATGATATGCTGGATGCCTACACATGGCTTGTGACGTATCTGCAAAGAAGAGGAAATTTTTCAATCGAGTACTGATTTTTACCGTGGGGGTACGTAAAGTCAAAAGGGTTTCTCGGGTATCCGAGCCGGTATGACGGAAAAAATTTGGGTTGCCATAACGGCTCATAAGCCTATGTCACGGCTTAATAGTCTTATTGATGTGTTAAACGAATATTTGAAGTTTCCGTTCGATTTTGCTGTTAAGATTTACATTGACTACGACAGCCAAAATGATGTTGAGCTGCTCGAAAGTGTTCTTGAGCCGTACAAAAAGTTAAACGTTCAAGTAGTTGTAGCCGCGCCAAATTACGAAAATTGGTATCTAACTTGGGCGCATAAAACTGACTTAGCCCTAGAAATTCTCAATAGACGCGCAGATTTTTATATTTATCAAGAAAACGATATGGTTCTCACTCTTGAGAACTTTTTGTATTGGCGTAAGTGGAAACCGGTTTTAGAGCGTCGAGGACTGGAACCAGGGTTTATTCGTTATGAAAACTTTGACTCCAAGCGCATCCCCTTCGACAACCATCACGTTTTTTCTTTAACAAAGGAAACCCCCAACGTCTGGTACGACATCGGATTCACAGTCCCGAAGATTCTCGTCGTGGATTACGACGTTGATTTCTTTGTGCAAGTGTCGAACCCGTATTACGGGGCGATGATTCTGAATCAAGCTGACGGGGAGAAATACATCCGCTCAGATAGCTTCGACCCAGAAAAGAGTTACGGCAAAGTCGGTATTCGTAACTGGCCTATCGCAGACAGAAGCTCAATGGGTCTCGCGTTTGAAGACGTTCCTGCGGGATTAGAGCATCGACGTTGTGTTCCAGTAGTGAAAGAAAATGGTGCTTACGTTCCCCACGATGCTGGGCTTATTCTTCATGACGACTCACGGTATGCTCCTGAATTAGCTCTAAAACCTGAAGGGGTCATAGACTGCAAAGAGATGTTTACGTTGGATTAAAAAGTGAGACCCCGTGGGGCTGAATATGTTGAAGTGTGCTACTACCTAGATAACCGCCATATCTGCCAAATTGTCCGACGAGAAGATGCTTATAGACTGCGTAAATATGTTGAAGGTCGAAATGGAACAATCTACAGATTTGACCCAAGGTGAAAATCCTGTTAAGCCGAACTACTACAGACGAAATGGTCTGGAGTGTTATGACGTTCAGAAGGCGTCAATGGGCTTGGTGAAGTACCAGGGGTACCTAGAGGGCTGTGCCCAGAAATACCTATGGAGATGGGAGCAGAAAAACGGTAAACAAGATCTAGAAAAAGCTGTGGAATACTTGGCTAAACTTATAGAGACACTCGATTAATTATGGACATCAGAGCTTTTGGGTCTATTTACGGGCAGACGGCTGCTCTCCCTTACGCAAGTGGTTTCGGCTGGGAACCCGCTACAGGTCGTGTTGATTTTCCCTCTTGTAGAGCAATCTTTATCGAAGCAAAATCTACTTCAGGTAAAGACACCTTATCGGTCGAGCTTTCCGATGCTCCGGGCCAAGTCTCCACGGCTATTAACCTAGAAGGTAATACTCTTGTTCCTATTTCCTGTACTGCTCTCATTAGCGGCACCGTTCAGGGTGTTTTTGTCTTGTTCTAATGGCTGACATCGCTAAGAAAAAAGATCCCGAGAAGTGGGCTAGAGCGAAAGCTAAAGCCCGTAAAAAACTTGGGGGTCATAGTGCGCGAGCTATGCAGCTTGCGACTAAGTACTACAAGGAAATGGGAGGTAAATATGAAGGTAAAAAATCAAGTGATAACAGACTCTCTAAATGGTCTAAAGAAGATTGGCAAACTAGAGAGGAGTATGAAAAGGACAAATGAACGAGGATGATTTAGAAGAACTTAATGAGCGAGTCAAGGAGATGAAGATCTCGGTTCTCTTTGAAGAACCTTGCCCCCTTTACGAAGAAGACGAGTCGGATGGCTGATTTAGCACGCGAAAAAGGTAGGACTGAGCGCTACCTACCCAAAGCAGCGTGGGCAGCACTCTCAAAAGAGGAGCGTCGCGCAACGGACGATAAGAAAAAAGAGGCTACACAAGGCGACAAACCTGTAAATACCCGTGTGCCCAACACGGAGAAAGCAAAAGCAGCACGTCGACGTGCAAGCAAGTATCTTAGTAATAAGGAAAAATAACCCTATGGATTATTTCGCTAGAAATTCAAATTATTTCACTAACGCTCTCAACGCACAGGAGCGAGCTGCTCGCGCACAGACGATGGCGCAGCAGTCTGATATGGCTTCGGATCAATATAGTTCGCAGTTCGACCAACTGGCGTCTCAAGGTCCGGTCCCTCCTCAATACGGCTTTTACGGGGTGGAGGATGACGGCGAGAACCACACTGGAACCATCCCTTTGGATATCAAAGAGGACCTGCTAAATCGAGCTAAAGCTAAAAAACGAGAAAGTAACGGCTCTTTAAGGCTGCTTGCCGGTGGCGGTATCTTCCAGGGGAGTTAGTATGCTGTCAGCTTCATAGGCTGACATGCTTTTTGATTGTTTTATGTATTTCGACGAAGCGGAGCTTTTAGAGCTTCGAGTCGAGATGCTTAAGGATGTTGTAGACGGTTTCATAATCACTGACGCAGACAGGACGTTTAAGGGTGATAAGAAGTCGTTTTCCTGCGTGGAGACGATTAGAAAATTAGGTCTGCCTGAGGACCGAATTCAGGTTCTTCACTGTGAGCTGCCCACCCCGGAAACTCACCCAAATCCATGGGTTCGGGAATACGCCCAGCGTGACGCCCTTGGGGTTGGTATGCGTATGTGTCCTCCTGATTCAGTGTTTTTCTTTAGTGATGTAGATGAGATCCCTAAACCTTCGGCTCTGCTTGAAGCAATTGAGCTAGCCGAAGATAACCCGGATCGGTGCGTCCGCCTCTCGATGCCTATGTTTTACGGGCGAGGGGATCTCCGCGTGATGGATCCGAACGGCGATCCAAGTAAGCCCCCGACAAATTGGACGTGCGGAACGGTCGTTTTATTCGAGCACCTCGTCGAAACACCGTCCCAGATTCGCATGAAGGACAATGGTCTCGTTCACGGAGACTGTGATGCCGGGTGGCACTTTTCCTGGATGGGTGATGCTGCTCGAATGAAGCGCAAGCTGACTTCCTTCTCCCATTGTTACGACGTTATTCCTAACGCACACGCTCCCGCTGATAGCCAGGAAATGCTTGATTTCCTGGATTCTTATAAGGCGTCCGCTGGGGGTACTGATCCTTTAGGTCGTTGTGACCACATTTTGACCGCGTACCCTCATGACCTATTACCCGAAGAGGTGTTTAAACTAGAGAGAGTAAAGAAGTACCTCCTTCCTAACCATGTCTGACAAAATGCCTGAGGCTCTTCGTAAGCATTTTGAAAAGAAGGGTGAGAGCGGAGAGGAGGGAGGTAAAATGAAGAAACGGGGTGAAGCTCTCCGCAAAGCTAAGAAGGCAAAGTCCAAGCGTGAAGCTGAAAAAGAAGCTAAGCGCTGATTCTTTTTAATAAATTGGGGTACTAATGGCGGACACACTCGGCGTTAAGCAACGCTTCAATGAAATCGTAGAGGCCGCCCGGAACCAGACCAAAGGGAAACAGGCGGCCACGATGGTCGTTTTGAGTCATCTTCAGCAAATGACGCTGTTGATGATCAAGAAAGGACTGTTTTTTTACTGTGAGCAGGATACTTTCCGTTCCCGAGCCAAGTTTATAAACAGTCTTTTAGAACTAAATAAAATCGACATCCGATTTCCGTCGATTATTAGGAACTTTTTAGTTGACGGATGCGGTCTTTTTTACTTCCGCCCCGACCCCAAGCTTAAATATCAGATTTATTTCTTCCCGAAGGATCAATACCGTGTTTTTCATGACGTAAATGGGAATATAAATGAAGTCGTAATCATTTACAGCTACAACGTACGTAACTCGACGCTAGGCCTGCCGTCCGATTCGTACGGTTTAAACAAAAGATACGTTCGAATCTCTATTACTGAAGACACAATCTCTGAATATGAGGCGAATACAGAGCTCAGCTTCGAGTTAGAGCCCGGAGCGATCATTTCTCCGAAGAGTGCTAAGCCAAACACGCTTGGTTTTATACCTGCAGTTGAGGTTTTAAATAAACCCAATGCCAGTGGCACCGAAGGGGAGGGTGAATTCGACCCCTTCATGGAGCAAATTGTGCTTCATGACGAAATGATGCGTAATATCGCCAAAAATATTGAATTTTTTGGCAATCCGACGCTTATCAGCTCTCGTCCCCGGTCTGATCTGGTCGAAGCAGCAGATGCTGATCGGACTTTCCGCCCCACGATCAGCAGTCAAAGCGGTTTTGGCGGTCGAGACACTCCTTCAACCCGTGTTTCGGAGCCTTTTGGCGCAAATTCGTCTCTTGGCGGTCTCCGAGTCCCTCGTGTAATCGCAAACGTCGAACCGAGCGACCGTGTGGGCTACATGTCTCCCGACCCGATCAACGGGGACATGAATCGTTACGCATTGTTACTGCGTGAGGAGATTCGGACTGCTTTAGGCGGTGTTGATGAACTTTCTGTCTCGGCAGGTGCCACCGCGACGGAAATTAAGAGCTTGATGGGTCGCGCACAAGCGACTGCACTCCGTAAGAACAAGAGTTTCCTCACTTACGGCTTCTGTAAGTTGCTCGAGATGATTATTTATCATCAAGAGCAGGTCTTCCGAGAGAGTTTTGTTGCCGTCACTGGTTTAAAAGCTCCTAAATCACCTGAAGAGAAGACACTCGAAACTGAGAAAGAGTATTCGCAAGCTCTTAACAAGTTCGAGTCGACTGTCGATCTCGCCATTCAAGATGCACTGAACAGCAACCAGCTGCCACCGGGTGTCTTTGGCCTTCCGCCTGACGGAGCTCGCGAAGTTTCTTATCGCTTCCAGGGTGATGTTTATGAGGATACGGCGTATGACATTAACCAGAAATCTATCGTCGTTCGTAACCTGCAAGAGCTAGGCGTGGACAGCGTTGAGGCTCTTAAATATCTTTTCCCTGATAAGACAGACGCAGAACGTTCTGAGATGTTGAAGGGGTTCCCTTTCCGAATGGTTCAACAAACACAGAGCGCATTCTCACAATTTTTAGTATTATTAACTCAGATGTTGCAAACGCCACATCCTTTATCACCGGATCAGCCTCTCGGGGCAGACCCGCGTCTAAACCTAACGCCCCTGTTATACAGGACGTTTGACCACCTTGCGCAAGAACTGACTTACTCGGGCAGCTATGAGCCAGCAGATCCCAGCTTCGACCCCGAGCCCGGTCTCCCCGGCGGTAGCGGCCCCTCAGGCGGCGCCCTCGGACCAGGGCTCAACCGCCTACCCGCAGTGGGTGGCCTCTACCCAGGGGGTGCCTTCGGCAACTACAGCCCAAGCGCCGTCGCCGGTAACACCCCCTTCGGCCCCTTCTACCAGCAGCCAGTCCAACCAGTATCCGTCAACGTCCTCCCCGTCGAACCCGTGGGAAGCGGCGATGAGCAGCTTGGAGCGGGTGGTCTCCCGTATCTCTCCGTCCCCCAGCCAGGCAGCACAGTATCCGCAGTACCAAACGGCGGCGCTGGATACTCAACAGCTCAGTCAGAATTTACAGGCCCAGCCTTGGCAAACCCAGGCCGCCTCGGATCCGCTGACCTTATCCAACAACGGATATACAACCCAGACTTCTTATCCGACTTCTACGGCGCAACAACCGCAAGCCCAAAACCAAACTCCGGTTCTAAGCGAGGCAAGCGCAGCCGTAGTTAACCACTTCGGTATCGAAGCTCCTGCGGTTCTCAATCAGTACGCCACCACGCTGGAAGATGCTCTGATCCAGCAGGATCAAGCTCTGAACGCAATCGGTGCCCGTTCTCAGGCCATGGAAACGATCCTTACGGATCCCGATCACCTGGCTGATTACACCAACCGCTTCTTCACCGAAGTCTACCCCGTGGACATCGAAGCTCCTTCCCAGCCTCCCACGCAGTATCAGCCTCAGTACGATCAGATGCCTGCTGTCCCCGCAGCTTCTAGCTCTGCTTCTCGTCCCGCTGATCCTGACACCCAGTGGCAAGGCTTCAGCCAGACCATGAATCAGTCTCCTGATCAGGCTTGGCGTTATCTGTCTCAGATGTCTCCTGAAGCAATCCGTAGCAAGCTTCTCTTTATGGATGCTGGCTGATCTGCCGAGACTACCATTGTGCAAGTTGAACCCTCCTTCGGGAGGGTTTTTTATTTAAACTAAAAACTAAAGAGACTCTTGCTATGCCTTTTAGCAGCGAAGCTCAGCGTCGTAAGTTTTACGCGATGGCAGAGCGCGGTGAAATCTCTGAGGATAAAGTTCGTGAGTACGAAAAAGAAACTCACGGTAATCTTCCTGAGAGGGTGAAAGCGAAAAAGAAGGCTAAGAAGTACACTGAATCTAAGAGCTCTTAATTCAATGCCTAATCCAATTGGTCGTAAGCGTATTCCCTCTGCTTCTTCAGAGGTGGATACCCTGAAAAAGGAGCTGGAAGCACTCAAAGCTATGTACGTTCAAGACATGGCCAACATCAGTGCTGACATTCAAACCCTGGGTAACCAATCGCAGCCTGCTGATTCCCAACCAGCAAGCTGAGAATTTTTAAAAACTTATAATGGGTATAGCTGATCCACAAATGTGGTCTATACCCCTCTTTCTAATTACAGATACGATTCGGGACCACATCGGATACAGAGCGGTCCTAATAGGGAAGCGTATCAAGTTGTAAGCTCTGGAATTGTAGATCTCGGGGCGGATTACGGTGTAGTTGTTCCTGGCCCCCCTAATAGTGGTATATACAGCACCGACGCGTGGCGGGCAGTACCAGCCGCTGTTTCTGGTTATTGGACTGATTACCAACACGTTGACTATCAACCAAGCGGTACTTTTTTAAGTGCTTACGAAGGTTATAGACCTCTTGGGTTCAGCACGATAGCCAATGCAAAAGTTCAGACTTCTTACGGACCCGAGTGGGGTGTAAGAGGCACGGGCAAGTACACGTATTTTGGTGGAACTGCGCCGGACAACCAGGCTTACAACCCATATAACACTCCGGAAGGAAATACAGCCGCTCAAGGGCACACGGGAGGTCAGTCTCTACAGCAGCGTTATGCCACGACGCTTTTAACAAATCCAACGAACGACACTTCCGGAAGCAGAGCCTCGTGGGTTTACCATCCTCCTGTTTACTGTCAAACATTTACGGAGGTTTCAAGAAGTGAAACTCCTGGTCTGATGTCTACTGATTTGAGGTACGTGTATAGAGGTAGAGCAGGTAATTACGTCTCTAACTTTGCTTCTATCTACCATCAACTTCCGGAGGGTGTTCGTTCAATTGTGCGTACCTACAGTCCTACAGTTAACTCAAGTAATCAAAAAACTAATTAACGCTAAAAACGCGACAGTCACTGTGTTGTCAGGCTTTCAAGTAGTTATATTTAGTAAGTAGTTCTTCGGGAGTTGACGCTTTGTTCGTCGACAATGATTTTCCGAAGCTGCTCGGTGCGGAATTATACCGTCCCCATCCTGCGTACGTCGTAGAGATGGCCGCTGAGCCGGTCGTTGTTCACGATTTCTCGAAACAACCCGGTCAGACCGTTCAGCTCGATCGTTACCGTTTCTGGGGCAATCCCGGCTCGAAAGAGTCTCGGGAGCGCACCGCTGAGCAGACCATTGGTACTGCTAATAGCCGGAACATCGTCAAGGACAAAGTGCTCGTGACTCTTCGCGAGTACACCGGTCCTGCCGATCCGAGTGACCCCACTCAGCCCAGCACCTTCAAGATTGCTCGCGAGACACTGATCACCGCGCAGCGTCTTCTGCTGGACACCGGCAACCTGACTGCTTTCCACCAGTCCATCGGTTCTCTGACCCTGCTCGACGACTATCGTCGTTGGCGCGATCGGGTGTTCATCAACGAACTCCTGAAAGCTGTCTCTAAAGGTCAAGCCTCCGATAGCCAAGGTGGTTACTACTACCCCGGCGATCTCGCCGTCGGTAGTCTGACCTACGCGAACGCTGAACAAGCTAAGTTCGACGTTAAGGACGACCTGCTGCGCGTGGTCAAGAGCCTGCGCAAGCGTAACGTTCCTACCTACCAGGACGGTTTCTATCGCTGCGTTTGCGATCCGACCTTCCTGATGCACCTGCGTCAGAACAGCGACTTCCGTGAAGTTGCTCGTTATCCCGGCAACGGTCAGATCAACCCCCTCATGTCCGCGATGCAGCCCAACGCTGCCATCTACATGGGTCAGGGCTTTGGTCAAGCCACCTTCGTGGCTGGCGAGCCGATCATGCCGACCGGTTTCGTGTTCGAGGGCGTTCGCTTCTTCGAATCCACGAACATGCCTTCTCAAAATGCGTCCGCGACCATCGGTGGTTCCGCGTCTTCTTACGAGACCGCCATCGGTATGTTCTTCGGACCCCAGTCTGTTGGTGTGGGTATTGGCGGTAACAACGCCCAAGTCCTGCTCAACAACAATGACGACTTCAGCCGTTTCATCATGATGATTTGGAGCCTGTACGCAGGTTTCGAACTCCTGAATGCTGATTTCGCCACCATCGCTTACTCCTTTAACGCCTGAGGAGGTAACTAACGATGGCTATTAATCCTAACCAGCTCTCAGTTGCCAAGATCTATCCTGGTAACTACACGAATGTTCTTCGTTACTGGCACGAAGAAAAGTCCGTTACTTATCTGAATGAGAACGGCACCAGCGAGACTCTCGCCAACCAACCTGTTGGCGGTCCCGTTGGCGTGGTCTTCCGTCCCGGTTGGATCGCTCAACAAGCCGTTGGCTACGTTGACCTGTCCTACCAGGCCGCTGGCACCACCAACCAGCTCGACTACTACGCTCAAGCGTATTCGTCTGGTCTGAATGGCGCTAACGCCGCTTTCGTTAACGGCAGCGTCATTATTCCTTCTCCCGACTACCACAAGGATGTTCGGGCAGACATCACCAACGGTATCACTGTGCCTTCCGGCGCTTATGTGTACCGCGCTTCTATCCGTCTGGACGGTGGCGATGTGGTGTCGAGCGGTGTGGGCGGCGCTTCCGCAACTCCCACCCTGGGTCTTGGCCCCGCCCTGGGCGTTGGTCTGACCTCTGCTCCTACCCCCAGTGGCTTCTTCGCCACCGTGGTTGGTTCGAACAGCCGCATTGAGAACGGTTCGTTCAGCTCCAGCAACGCCTGGAACTCTGCGAACATGCACGCCGTTAAGGCAGACACCACTTACAAACTGTGGACTGTCGGCAACCTCGGCGGTGTTGCTGCTTCCGGTCTGGCTCAAGCCTCCGGTGTGTACGACGCTCGTGCCACCAACGGCAAGCTCAACGGCAAGGACAAAGCCCTCGCTATCTGCGAAGTGTGCTGGTTGGTTCCCGATCAGCCCCCCGAGCGTAGCGACCTGGCTCTGCAGCCCGGCGGTGTGGTTGAGTCCAGCATCTACACCAGCACTGTCCCTCAGTGATACACTGACACAGCGAAACCACGGCGACCCCCTCTTCGGAGGGGGTTTTTTCTTGGAAGAACTACTCGGTTTCGATCTCTGTAAAGGGGTCAGTTTCTATATAGGTTTCAGTCTCTATATAGGTTTTCAGTGTTTCGAGAGCTTGCTGAAGAAGCTGTTCCTCTTCGGGAGTCAGTTCAGAAACTTCTGAATCGTTTTCGGAAGGCTCGGAAGAGGCGAAAGAAACCATAGTTATTGTTGACCCAACCGCTGGCGCAGCTGCTCAAACCTTTTGTTTACGTCCAAAGAGTAACTCGTGTCACTGGTCTGTGGGTCAACGCGATCGACAATTGAGCGTGCGTGAGCTTCGCTATTGATGTAGTCCGCCACTCGGGCTGCAGCTTCGAGTGCTGCCGGATCTTGCCAGAACTGCCCCATTGCAATAGACGGAGCCATCCCGCTTAAGACTCTTGGGTCGGTGCCTCGTGTGATTGGAGCTCCCCAAGTTTTGCTGGGTTTGTTCTCGGGGTTGACTTTGCGTTCCCTCGCTGCTATCGCTCGGAGAACTTCAGGCCCTACGTTGGTTACTCCGAAGGGATCCACGACGTTGGTGACCATTCCTGTAACACCGACAGGAATAGAACGAGCTAAAGCTTTAGGAGCACTAAAGCCAGCTTCTCGTTGGTCGCGATACTCTAAAGATGTGTTGTAGATATCACCTAGGAAAGGCAGCGCTCGAAGGATCTGACCAGCGAACCTAGGAATCGGCATTTTAATAACGTGCTCTATTGACAGTTTAATGTAAACTTATCCCAGATTCTGTTCACATGATGACGGTCACCCAGTCGAAAGAATTTACTTACACTCCTAATGGAGTCAAAATCGAAATTCTTAGCGAGCACGACGAGGGTGAGTACAAAATGGTTCGGTCCCTGACTACAGGGAAAGTCTTTTTTGCTCACAAGAATCAAATCGCTGAGATCCTTAAAGAGGAAGATGAGGGGGAAAAACCCGTTAAGCAGCGCCGTGGGCGTCAGATTGTTAAGCCAGAGGTACCTGCTTACAACCGAGTCAACATCAACTCGGCAACTCCCCAGCTGCTGACTCAGGTTCTGAAAGGCGTTGGACTTAAAACTGCCACTGAGATCAAGGAACTTCAGCAGTCGATGCCCGGCGAGCGCTTCACCAAACTGGATCAGCTGCGGTCCATCACCCGTGTGGATTGGGATTCTGTTTTGGAAGGCGACACTGTTTATGTCGAGTGAGACGAATTTTTAACGATTAAATAAAGCGATAGAATACGTTTATCGCTTGTAGTTAGATCGTGGCGCAGTTATCTCCACAAGAACTTGAGCAGATTCAAAGTTATCTGGCTCAACAGGGAGTTGTATTCCAACCGGATACTACTGACGCCACTAAACGTGAGGTTGTATATGCTGCGATAAATCAGTTATCCAGAAACCCTGCGCAGGTTTTTGGTTACAGATTAGATGATTTTAACTTCAGTCGCGTAGCATATCACCTCGGCTATAACATCGCTACAGTTCCTGCGGGCGATTATGCCCGTTTGATGGAAGCTTGCAACAGCGTCCCCAGCGAGTTTTACTACGACAAAATCGTTCAGCAAATTGAGCGTTGTGAAGAAGCTGAGCGTTTAACTGAACTTGCAACCGGTCGCGCCACGAGTCGTCAGGAGCTGATTCAAGGTGACGTGAGTCGCTCCATCAACATTCAAGACAAACGCGAGACCGCGAAAATCTGGCGGGAGAACTACTTATATGAGTGCGATCGTCTTGCCCACATGCTTTATATTCCTAACTATCGAGACCCCGTGGCAGCTCGGTACCGCTTTGAAAGGAGCGGCGGAGAGTTTATCCAAGCTATACCTGGACCTCCTGATACTTCCAGGGCAGATAGGTTATGGTTTAACGCAAATTGGCGATAAAAGCTATAGTAGTTCTAGGAACTAGATCCATTTGTAATGGCTGGGAAGCAAGGGTTTTTTAAGGACCTTGAGTCTATTCGTCAGGCTGTAACTACTTACGGTCCTCAGTTTTTAATGGGTCTGGGTGATGCAGGCGAAGCCATAATTCGAAGAGTTGGCCAGCAAGGTGGTCTCACTCAACCCGCAGCTCGGCAAGTCAGGCCTCCCGCCGCAAGACCGATCCCTACTCGAGCTGTCGAGTCCACTCAACTCCGTCTTCCCTTAACATCTCGAGAGAGCGGCAGATTTGTCTCTCCCTACGGGCCAAAAATTGACCCTGCGGATATCGATGCTCGGTTGGCGGTGCAGAATCGTCCAAGCATCATGGACGTTCCTGCCGTCCCACGTCGCTCTGTGCCTGTCCAAGGGCAGACGCAAATGAGCGTCTTCAGCGCTCCTGAGCCTGCGTTCAAGACAACCCCTATGCAGGGACCCGTTTCGCGAACTGCCCAGGATCTGTACGCTAATGATCCTGGCACTTATCGCGCAATCGATGAGTTAGCACAACGTGCTTCGACCTATTACGGCAAGCCCGTAACTGTTGACGATCTTGTCTCAGAGCGCGGCACCTTGATTCTTCAAGATCTGCAACGAGGTCAGGCTTTAGCTCCTCGTACTCCCGGAGGCATGATCCCTCGTGGTCCTGGAGGAGCTGTCATGGAAGGCACCCCCGGCGGACGCATCACCCAATATCAGAGGGGTGCCATGACAAAGGATATGGGTGATGCTGGACGAGCATACCAAGGCGAACCCATCATCGATGTCGACGTTCGTGAGATCCAGAACGCTGCAGGCGGTCTCCGTACTCTTGACCTCAAAAAAATCGCTGCGCTGAGCGCGTTGGCAGGTCTGGGCGGGGTAGGCCTCGCTTCTCGACAGGGTCAACCCGATTTTGTTCCTGCCGATCGACGGAGCGCTATTGAAGGAGCTTTTGATCGGGAGCCTGATGTCGACGCAGATCGTTCCGGTCGCTATGTCGGAGAAAACTTCCCCGGCCCTGGGGCGGCTGCTGGACTGAATCAAGGAGCCGTCACGATTGGAGCTGGTTCGATCCCGATTGTCACTTCTCGAGGTCGTGCTCGTGACGAAGCCCTCAACGAAGCGATGCAGAATATTCAGCGACCCTCCGGTTTGACCAAACAACAAGCTGATTTGGCTCGTTATTACCAGCAACGCGAGGCGTACGCTCAGCACCCCACCACTAAGGCTCAGATTCTTGCAGATTTTGCAGCCCTTGGGGAGCGCTACGCTCAAGCTGATATGGCAGCGTGGGCTAGTAAAAACCCTGAGTTGGCTTACGAACTGACTCAGAAAATGAAGGGCAAACTGCCTAGCCAGCAAATGCCTCAAGCTCAGCAGATTGGCGCACCCACCGCTGAGATCGGTTCAGACGCTGGCCGGACTCTTGCAGGCAATGTCGATATGGCTGGGCAGGTCGCAGTAACGGACGCTATGGCTAATGCTGGTGCCCGAGACCTTCAACAAGCAACTACTCCCCGCATGCCTGTTCAGATCGGTAACCCCGGTCCTTATCCAGTTGGGACCGGCAACCCCGGCTACAACATGTACGGGTACCCCTTAATTAATCCCTACAACTGATGCCTTACCAAGATATCCCAGGGTACGACCAGTATCCTTCTAGCGTTTCTCCGAAGGTTGTTCCCGACTCTTCGTATTGGGGTGGGGACCCCACTTTCACTAACCCCTCCTGGGGAAATCCAACACCATACAACTTTAAAAGTAACTTCCAGCAACCTTCTATCTGGGACGCTCTGAAACAAGGCCTGTATGAAGGATTAACTCGAGGCATATCTGGAGGCCTCGGTACCGATCCTTATGGTCGAAATCCTTTCTCCGGGTATGTTCCGGAAGCTGGCCGCATGGCCGGAGACAACCAACGGGCTATTGGCGCTCTTCCTGATATCCTTAAATACGATGTCCAGCGTTTGCTAAACCCGAAACTGCAGGTACGTCCTACCTCGATTTATTCTGGTTTCCTTCGCTAATACTCTTAGCGAAATTTACGGTAACATACAGTAAGACCGGTCAATTAAGAGAAAACTGTGGCGTCTACTTCGACTAATAAGCAGCCCTGTCTGATTGACCGCCCATTCCTTCGCGGCGCACGGATCACCAGTTCCACTGGTACCTGTGATCCCACGAACCCTAATCTGACTGACTTAATCCAGCTAGTCCGAGTCGGTGATCTTCCTTCTGAAGACGCCGCTCTTGTTGAAGATATTACGATCGTCAGCAACGAAGATTATCCCGACAACTCTGGTATTCGGACCTGTGATATTGGTCTGTATGTGTATGCCCCCAACCAGTCTGCTCCCTCCACCTCAGCTGGTCTGATGGTCGGTCGGGTCGAGGTTGGTTTAAGTGGTGCAACTTTCGGTTACCCTCAGCAGATTCAACTCTTCGCTGTTAACGCCCCCGTCCCCGCTGTGGGTGACACTGCCCTTCTGACCCCTATTCAGATTGGTAAAGGCGAAGGTCTTTACCTTGAAAAAGGTTATATCTTGTGTGCGGGTTACATTGGTAATGGCCCGACCTCTGTTAGCGGTGGCCTTAGTCCTTCCGGCATCACGATCTGGGCGCAGGGCGGCTTCTATTAATCGTGGGACGGACAAAGAGACCAGACGATTTTGGTTTCAAGTCTTTTAACAAAACTGATAGTTTCAAAGCCCCAAAAACCATAAGGGGCTCTGACAACCCTAAGGAGCTTCTTGAAGTCTTACCCTTCAAGAGGCGCTTCCGACCGCCGACGCAATCGAAGGAAAGATTTCTTCAAAGTGATTACGATTATGCGTCGCTCTGGTGCCGCTGGAGGCGTGGTTACGAGCTTGCGATGTACTCGCAGCAAGCTTATGACGGACTGAATTATTCATTCAAGTACTACCCAGTCGGAACTCCAGGGGTGGGAGTTTTCCTTCCTGGGGCTTGTTTTATGTACCCCACGACCCGCTCCGACATGCGGATGTGGATGGTTGGAGTTCGTCCTAGAGACTCATTTAACTTCTTGAGTTTCGGTTACGCAATTGAGTCCGTAACCGCTTATAACTCCACCACCTACGCAGTCAAACTGAACACCCGTTTCGGAGCGCCCATATCCTTCTTCACGGGAGAAGTTGTCTCTAACAGGTTTAATTCAGATGGTTCTGAAAAAGCTTACGGGTACAACAATTACACAGTCACCGCCGTGGGATTCGATGGCGTCCCACTTCCGCCAGCTTACGCGCCAATTTTTAATACCCTTTTTATCTCGGTAGCTCAGGCAAATAGCTGGTCAGTTGTTGACCGAAATACTTTGGCTGCTCCAGCCAGTGGTCCGCCAGCTGTAGGCGAATACTTTGCCACTGAGATGAGAGCTCAGTGTACGTGCCCCGACTTCTTGAATCGTGAAGGGTACAACCTTTGGAATTCAAACCTTAAAAACCGCTATCCCACTTCAAGCATCTGGAACGTTGATCCTGCAACGTATGACGCCGGTCCAGACGCTTCTGTACGTCCTTTACCAAGCCCCGATGATCCTGGCTACACACGAACGTTTGGCTTTATTTATCTGAATCAGATTTACAACATCCCTGAGTACCAGTACAACAACACTTACTCAGACCCAAATCTTTACTACTACCAACCCAAGTGGTGTAAGCACATCTACGCCGCTATGTGGGATATGTACCTGAAGTATGGGCAGCAAGAATCAACGTCTCAGTGGATTCTTCATCAGCCGAACGACGAGCCGATGAATGAGTACTACCGGGAACGATTCGAAATCGATTTGAAAAAACAAACTGACTTCCTAAAGAGGGAAAAAGACCTCGTTTGGTGGCAGCGTTACAGCCCCCAGATTAATGGAATGCCTAACCGCATGATGCAGCCGGATATGTACAACATGATGGGTAAGACCCTGAACTCTGGCGATCTGGATTCGTTAAATACGCTTGTAGCTACATCATTCGAAATGTTTACGTTTGATGAATATAATCCGTTTGATCCTGTTGAGCTTCAAAATCTTGATGTATACGATGGGGGAACGTATGCTTATGGCTCACCCGTCCTTTCCCCTGTCAACATCCTTGACGGCTCCGTGTACGCCAATGGAACTCAGGGACCTGTAACCTCCTATGCCCTTAACGGGGGTATTTACTAATGACATCAACACCTGTTGTCTTTCTTTTAAAGCGTTCGGGTATTTCTTCCGACCGTCCCAGCGGTACGATCCTGCAAGCAGGTGAACCTGCTATGTGTTTTGGCGGGGCAGATCCCGGCCTTTATTTTGAAGATTCGGCTGGAGATGTCCGTAAGATCGGGCCTTCGGCTTATGGTACGACTGCGCCTAACTCAACTCCCGCAGGTCTCGCTGGCAACTCCGTAGGGGAACTTTGGACGGATAGCAGCGGACCGAATTATTACTTAAAAGTTTGGACTGGAGGAGCGTGGCAGAAGGTTGGTGCTGGTTTTGCTGACAGCAGTACCACGGCGGGTTCTGCCACAACTGCGAATACAGCTAATTTTGCTTCCGCTTCTGCGATTGCGTCTGGAGCAATAGTCGCGTCCGGGGCAATAGTCGCATCCGGAGCAATCGTTGCGTCTGGAGCAATTTTGGCTTCAGGAGCTGTTCAGACCTGTGCGATTGTCATCAGCGGTTTACCCGCTGTAGCCACAAGCCTCTCCGGCTCCCTTGTTTACCAAATCCAAAGCTCTGGTACAACGCCCAGCGGTCTGTTTGTTCGGGTACTAGACGGTTGGGCGTTTACTAACTAACCCCGAAGCGTGGCTTTTAGGAACCAAGCCGCTTTGAACGACGCTCCGACATATTCGGCTAGGTAGTTCTCGATGTCAGGAGCGTCTACTTCTTTTGCGACTTTTTGCATATCCTTAGCCATCATTCCAGCTTTCTCGAGGTTGTTCAGGTAGGTCGTCAGCATGTCCCGCATTTCGTAGGACTTGACGTGCTTAAAGGATTTGTACGCCTGCTGCAGACCGCGAGCACACATCGGCATAAAAAAGTCTAAGGTCCGCACGAACTCCGACAGAGCGTCGAACTGCTCGATGTGGAGTTCGTACTGACCCTTTAAGTACTCGTGGATAGGCAGGAAAATAGGACCTTCAATGTTTAAGTGGATTAAATGTGATTGGGTGTACAACTGGTTTGTATACGAAGCAAGGCCCACGAGCTGAGAAGAAAGCTCCTCAACCGTAGGCCTAGCCACCATCTCGGGAACTTCGGTGACGATTGTCTCTACCTGTTCGACTACAGGAATCGGACGATCAGCAAAAGTTTCCGAGTAAGTCATATCAGAAAGGGCAAGCTGCGGTGCTCAGCTGTTGAACTTCCTCTTCCACTTTAACTGTAGAAGAACTACGAAGATACTCTTCAAGAGCGTTACGGTTTACGCGATAAAGAGACTTTGCGCCGTTGGGCTGAAGATTCACGTACACGGACTTAGGCCAGCCACCGGGTTGGTTAGCTTCAGACAAAGCGATGCGCTTCCGCACAAAACCAGAACTGCAGTTCAGAAGTTCAGCCGTTTCCGCGATAGTAAGAAGAGTCTTACTTTCCGACATTGTATATGCGGGAAATGAGTTACGGCTCTATGTTACATACGTTTCTTGTGTGCGCAACACAAGCTTCTTCTACCTCACAACTTCTTTATTATTCGGATGCTACTATTAAGGTGAGACTCGTGACCAACATGATTCGACTTGCCGGAGAAGTCTTTAAGTCATACAACAAACCAAAAAGAGACATCCAGGGAGGTAAACAGTTCGCTGTGGCCGCTAAAGAAGATGGTGAAGTTCGGTTAGTTCGTTTTGGAGATGCGAATATGGAAAACAAAAGTGACGACCCCGAACGCCGCAAGAACTTTAGAGCACGTCATAATTGTGATGAGCCCAAGAGTAAATTAACAGCTGGATATTGGAGCTGTAAGGCTTGGTAAACCGATTACTTAATAAAAGCTGTAAGTCATAAGCCCAACGAAAATTTCCGCTAGAGGTAGACTTTAAATATGCAGCTCTCTAACTATGGGCTCCCGGAAGTCCGATGACGCTCAGAACGTCTCGTGCGGCTTAACTTTAGAAGACGAATTCGTTTTAACACGAATACGAGTCAAAGCTCACTCACTCAAGAATAAAGAAAGAGATCAGTATCTTTGGGAGACCGTTTTTAAGTTAGTTTGTCGCGAAAGAGCTTATAAGACGGTAATGAATGAAGTAGGAATCGCTGTGGACACTAACATGGATCTTTTTGATGATGTTCTTGAAGACCAAGATTAATTGAGTTTAAACTATAAGTAAGTAACCGAAGTACGCGTAGCAATGAGCGAACGGCAGATACTCGAGCAGTTTCGTTCGACTCCTGAAGGCCAACGTCTGCTTCAGGCTATCCGTTTTGCTGAGGGGACCTCTGGACCTCAGGGGTACCGCACCATGTTTGGTGGCGGCACATTTTCAGATCTAAGTAGGCACCCAGATCGAGTTATATCCGCTGGCGGTTACAACAGTGCAGCTGCTGGCGCATACCAATTTATGCCTGGGACATGGAATCAACAGGCATCGAAGCTTGGGCTGTCGAGTTTTGGTCCTTACGAGCAAGATATAGCCGCTCTTGGTTTAGCTAGAGATCGGTTGATGCCTCTTGGAGGTTTATCAGTCTTAAAGACGGAGGGTTTAAGTCCGCGTGTATCAGCCGCACTTGCTCCTGAATGGGCGTCCTTCCCGACTCTTTCAGGTAAAAGCTATTACGGTCAGCCTGTAAAATCTCTTCAACAGATTCAAAGTGTGTATGGCGGTGAGGTTCGGAACGCCGCAGCTCCTGGTTCTCCAGCTGCAGCACCGGCTCAAAGAGACTTCAAGTCTGAAATGGCCGGTATTCTGTTCAAATATTTAGGTAATCGCAATCAAGCTTCTGATCCCTACTCCACTTTGATAAGTTCAAACGCAACTGCAGACTTATTAGAGCAAGAAGGGACTCTCGAAGCTCTTGAGAAAGCTGACGAACTACGCTCAGCGGGACTTATGAAGGCTTTTGAAAGTTCCTCTACTTCAGACGATTACTCAAAACTAGCTTCAGATTTACTTTCGGTTGTCCAGCAACGAGAGCTTGGTCAAGCAACGGCTAGCTCCACATCGCCTGGTTCACTTAGTGTAGTTCAATACATCACAGGTGATCCTCAACATCCAAACTTTGTGTCCGACCACGGTGGTTCTAATTATCACGACCATTTGGAATTTCCTACGGTCGAGCAAGCAAGAGTTGCTGCCGCAAAGTTAAACCAGGCTGGAATTAAAACCACGGAACTTAAAGGTATCAACCCCGTGGGACAACACACAGCCGGGTCGGCCCACTATCGCGGCGTGGCCTTTGACGTTCCTGGGGCACAAGTTCCAGTTGGCCAGGAAAGGCAGCTTTCTTCTCGGGTCAGGAACGTTCTTGGTTTCGGGTAATTTCTTAGATGAGTTCGATTGATGTCTAAAACATCTACTAAACTAGAATGAAGAAAGATTAGAGCTAAAAATGTCCGTTCCGCCAATTGACTGGGGCAAAGTTTTAACACCCGCCGCGACCAGTCTTGGCACAGGGCTTGGCGGATTTCTCGGAGGCAAACTTGGACAGGCTGTTGGCCTGACTCCTACCAGCTATCAAAGTGGGGTCACCCAAACAGCGATCAACGATCAAATAGAAAATATCAAAAAGTTAACCGAAGAAATCCAAGCTCGCGCTGAGTACTATCGCGGTTTGGGTGAGCAGGCAACCGCAGACCTCGGAAAGATTTCAGGGATTTCAATTCCTGAGTACCGCACATCGGCGCTTGATCAATTTAATCAAGGTGTGGCCGCTGAACGAGCCCTGGGTCAAAGCACCCTGCAAAATTACGACCCCAATCTCTTACGTTCTGCAGCCGGTGGACGTTTTCGGTCTGCGCTCTCCTCTTCGGCTGATGACTACCGAAGGGCTATCGGATCTTTAAGTAGCGAAGGATCCCAACGCTTTTTAACCGCAGCAACCGCTGTTCCCGTAGCAGCATTCAAGTCGATAGCCGACGATCGAGATTTCAATAATCTCCTCAATCCGGAATTCATGTCTCAAGCCACGAACCCCATGACCGTTAGTATGGATCTAACTAAATACAAGCCCTACATGACATATAATGTCTGATCAGATTAGGGAACTTCCTCACGAAAGGAAACTTAGGTTTCATGGTGAGGCAGGTTTTGCTAAACATACTTATAGATTTCGCTCTAGACCCGACATCCGGTTTGCTGGAAAAGTTTGGTCTGAGAGTGAATTAGATAGGAGTCGTCGTCTAGCTCGCACACGCGACACTCGAAAGATGACGGAAACCCCCGTGGGACCAGGGTTTGGTACTAGAGATAATGTCGAGCCGGATAACACACCTGCATCGGTTGAGTTTCTCAACAAAAAACTCGACCAAATGAGCTATAAAGATCGATAAAATCTCCGATCCTCTTGTCTGTATTTAAGGAAGATGGAAAGTAATACACAAAACCAAAACATCTTGTTCTACCAAGTTTTGGTAAACCTGGAGCATCTATAAACAGCTCAGGTCTTTCTTTTGCGATACACAAAGGAAGGTCTAAACCTATTTTCTGAGTAGTCAAAAGAGCTACTTCGGAAGAAGTTAAAAATACGATTGCTTCGTCAAACTCGTTTTTTCTATATTTGGACAGGCAAGTTTCTAACCAAACTCGCTGAGCAGATCTATGAAATCTTTTTCTCTTTTTAAATATGTAAGGATCTTTTGGTTGTTCGTCATTATTTAGAAAATCGCGTGGGGGATAGAGGTAAACAGACTTACCTTTCCAATTCTGTCTAAGTCCGTCTGTTTCTCGGGTAAAAAATCTATTGGCATTTATAAGCGTATTTGCTCGTTCACTTGATGCGGGATCGAGATCGATTTCACCTCCGAAAAAGGAAGTCGTCAAACCTATGAGTTCCGGAGGTGAAACAAAATCAATCTGAGCTAGCGGCATCAGAGGTTTTATTCAAAAGTTCGTCAGCGGCATCGAGATCAATTAGGTGGACACTCATGCCTTTCTGATCGACCATAACAACGATAGGTTTATTGTTATCGCCTTCCTTGTCGACTACTGAAAGAAGTTTACGTAAAAATGCTGCGAGATCTTCATCCATTATCTCCTCAGCCAGTGCGATATCCGTTTGGATATCAGTGACGCTCATGTATTGACTGTAGTCAGGGTTAGAAGGATTAAAAAATAAGGCTCCTTTACCCTCAGCTTTTTTAAACTCATCGTAGAGCGTAACAATATCACCGATAATCATTTTCACGGTGTTGAGCGCGATTCGATTTTGAACCTCGCTCTTACCAAACAATTTCTTGGCTAAGCCAGAAGCAGTGTTCTTGAAACTACCCATTGCAATACCCTGAGAAAGAATTCCATGCGTCGCTTAGCACTTTAGCTGAATCAAAAAGAAAATTTGAGATGTTGGTTTCCGCCGGGTCTAATTTGCAGTAATGCCTACCCTCAACCAGACCGGACTCCCCTTTTGATGTAATACCTTGGTAAACGAGTTTATCTATGACAACAGGTTGCACACCAAGACGCGCAGCTACTGTTTTTTTGTTTACGAACGCTGTGGTGACCCCGCCAGACGAAGAGTTGGCAATGATCATCAAACTTGCGTCAATGTTCCTCAAAATTTGAAGTAAATCTTTGGTCAACATGTTTAAGATTGTTAAAAAATGAGGGGCTGCCCCGGCACCTGATATCAGGCACAGGGGTTCAGTTACCACGATCAGGAAATGGCGAAAACTGATCGTACCCCGGAGGTTACTGGCACAGGGCCATTCTTACAAGTACCAGCGATGTAATTTTAGGGTTGTTTAAGCCAATCTGAGTCAGATAAGTCGCTGAGTTTAGTGTTTTTTCGATTAAAACCAGAGCGAACGGTCTTTGAAATAGCCGGTTGCTCGAATCTTGACCTTAGATGTGCTGGATTTACGCAGCCGATAGTTCCGCATATCCTTTTTACGCAGAAATTACCGATATCTGCTTTATAAAACCCATAAAAAATGTTTTCTATATTTATTTTTTTACCTTGTATTGTTATCGTTTTATACTCTGTCTTCCAGCACTTACACATATCCCTGTTTTGAAGGGTTAATTGTGTAAAAAGTGCCCTGAGGTCAGGAGAAATTTGATTCAGATCGGGTTCTGAAGCTCCCTCGTTTATTGACTCGAGGCACTGTTGGCAGACTGTATCGGTGTTTAAGTGATCTTTGTTCCTTAAACACATGACTCAAAGATCATTGAGTATGCACTCAAGTTTAGGAACGAAATCACTAGGTTCCTCAACCAGAAGCTCGACAAGATCTTTAAGTTTTCCCTTCAAATCAGGGCTTTCCTTAGGGTCGTTCAAGATCCCCCAGTACTTGTAGGCGTTGAGCAGATAAAGGTGCGTTTGCTTAGCTCGGAGAGCCTGGGTTTTCCATTTTTCAAAGTCAAAACTGCTTTGATGTCGGCTACTACCGGTCTTAAGTTCAAGCTCTCGAATTTCAATTTGAAGCTCAATGTCCCGAATCGTGTATTCGATAGAAGAGATCTTGGCTTTGCACTCAGCGATGTTGTTGGGTTCCTCGGAATCGGAATAAATCCAGGGAGGAAGATTGTCGATGATGTACTTCTTATCCCAGAGACAGGGTTTTTGTTCCGGCGTGGAAATCATGAGCTCAAAATGGAGTGAATTAATGCGTTGTAATTGCCGTCGATCACATAAAGAACATGTGACTCAAAGCTTACCCTAACGATCAGCTTGTACTTTCTTAGCTGTTTTAAGTCCCGTAAGAGTTTTTGTTTTGACAGTCCTAACTCATCGAGGATTTCTTTAAGGGATAACGGCTGCCGACATAGTAACAGATAAATTAAATTCGAGTGATGGCTCACACAAGCACTGATTTTTTTAAATTCGTAATTGTTCGTAGAGAAAGCTGACAATTGTACTTCGCTTCGAGGAGCAGTTGAATCGTCTTGTTTGAAAACTTCTTGGTAAGCCATAGACGAACATCCTCCTTCATTTGAGGGGTAACTTTGGTTGCGGGACTCAGGGTCCGCATCATGTGATACGGATTGACACAGTCTTCACATCCGCAGGTTGGCAGCACCTTGTCCCTGGTCGCCAACTCAATGTCATAAAACTTTGAGAAAACGAATCTTCTCGGGCGCATGATCGTCCCATCCCTGTCGACAAGACGTTGAAACTGCTTAGGAAGAAACAAGTGGTCCTGAGCGTTTACGCGAATCCTGTTTTGGGCCAGCCAAGCGGAAACCTGATCGGAGGGGCTTCTGGCGTCTCGGTCTTCTTGGATGCAGGTCGGGCATGCGAAGCGCCCGGAAACCCTGTGGGAACGCGCCAGGTCTTCAGTGGCTACCCATTCAGGGTCTGAGCGACCGCACGAGCAAGTCAGCCGGGCATACGAACCGAAGTCTTCAACGGTGTAAGCGTCGAGCTTGTACGTGTTTTCTGGGTCTCCGTCGGGTTTTTGGGCTGTTAAAGGCGTCTGAACGACAAGTCCAAAGACGGAAACCAACACAGGGTTGGTCACGATGTGATCTGGATTGACATGTTGATCACAGAAGGATAGCACGGTCCGCTTTGCCCTTGGACTTAGTTTTTCTATTCAATGGTTTTCTTAACGAAATTTGCGTGTCGCTTGTGTCTCACTCGGTCTGAGCCCCATAGCTACCGCAAAAAGACGGAACTTTTGTTTTTGCTCATAGTATTATATAAATTAATTTTAAATACGTTTACAGAATCCAATTCTAAGGAACTTCTCGTTAAGCCCCGGTTCCACAGAACTTTTTTTGCTGCGAAGGGTAAGCGAGGGAAGCACCGTGGTAACACGATCTACAGATTTTCTTTGGCAAACAGGTATTATGGAATCATTAAGCACTCTGGCTGAGCCCCAATGGTTACCGTGCATCCTGCAACCTCGGAGTCTCCTGAAGTCGAGTATTGGCAAGAGTGTCGGCGACGTGCTCAAGAGCTGAACATCCCCGCCTGGCAGCTTGCGGAGTCTGAGTGGCATCACGAGCTACTAGACAACTCCAAGCGCAATCAATAACATCTAGGGGATTTCACATGAACTTCTCGTGAAGACCGAGCACTCTGAAGAATTGTTTCAAGATCGTTTTGTTCAGATGTACGAGATGTACCTCGATGGGGACTCGTACGAAAAGATCGGGAAGCGTTTCAAGCTCAGTAGAGAGCGTGTTCGTCAGATACTTAAAAACCGGAGCTCAGAGGACGAATACGAACAAATAAGAAAAAGAATCTTGAGCAAACGTGTAAACACTTGGCAAGTTAAAGAAATAGCTAACCTCATTAAAACGGGTCATTCCTGTCGTCAGATCGCTGAAGTTTTAGGTTGCAGCGTTGACTGTGTTAAACGGATTTCGTCGAAGTACAAATTTCAAGAGTTACGAAAAGTAAGCTAATATTTAGTAAGGAGGGCCGTATTTACAAAGAGCATAATAGATGCCCGCGTGCCCGCATTATCCCAGTCGACACAGTTTACACACTCCTAATTTTGGAGGCGCTATTGCAGCGCTTGTAGAATGTATCAATACGATTAGCGGCGTGGGAACTACATCCTTTACGATTGACCCCTCGGGTTACGCCGCGAATTTCGAGGGTTTAGTTCAGGTTATTGAGGATTTGAACTTCACCATGAGCGGTATTACCGCTGGAGGTGGAGGAGGCTCTTATAACGCAGGTTCTGGTTTATATCTAACAGGTGGCGACACCTTTAACGTTAACTTTGAAACTGTTTACCAGGAAGTTGTTTCTGGTCACTTCTTTGCTGAAGCTGATCTCGCTGTAACTTTCAGCGGTAACAATGTCGTTTATAGCGGCAGCCAAGGCGGCGGCGGTGGCGGCGGAGGAGGAGGCGCAACTGTCGGAACCAGTCCTGGTGTTGGCTTTACCGACGGTTCGCTTTGGTTTGATACTAATGAAGGCCGTCTCTTCGTTTACGCGTCTGGCGCTTCGGTCTCCGACCCAGATTGGTACCAAACTAACGCTGAAGCTCTTGCCTACAAGTCTGAAGAACCACCTTCCGGCGCTGGTTACAACGCGCCGCCGCGTGATGGCTCACTGTGGTTTAACACTTTAATAGGTAACCTGTTTGTATACGATGCCGTTTCGAGTGGGTGGTATGAAGCTGGTCCTTCTCGATCTTTCGCTTACGGTGCTGCTGCTCCCGCTCCCACTGTTGAAGGAGCAGGTTGGTTGGATTCGACTGTTAATCGTTTGAAGATCTGGAACGGAACCTCTTGGGCAGATATTGATATTGACGGAGGTGTCGTTTAATGGCTAATTATCAACGTTTAAAGCGGACTACTTCTACTGTCCAAACAGGCGATCCTGCTGTTGGAGAGCTGATTGTTAATACTCCCTCCGGTTATGTATATACGACTAGGGATGATGGTGCTCTTGTTTTACTAAATAACGGCATTCCTGGTCCGATTGGCCCGAGCGGCGTGGTCGGGCCGTCCGGTGCAGTCGGTCCTAGCGGCGTTATAGGTCCAAGTGGAGCCATCGGACCTGCAGGTAGTGGACTCATACCGTATTACGGCTCTTTTTACAGCAATGCAAACCAGACAAACGCATCTGGTACTGCTGTAAATCATATGACGTACAACAATACAGCTGAGGTTAACGGAGTTTCCGTTGCTTCTGGCTATATTGTCCAGGTAGCTAATTCGGGTGTTTATAACGTCAAATTCACCGCTCAGATCCAGAAGTCGAATGCCAGTTCCGAAGATATACAGATTTGGATTGCGAAAAATAACGTCAATGTTGCTGACTCCAACACGAGTTTGACGATACAGGGGTCAAACAACCGAATCGTTGCAGCGTGGGGTTGGTTTATTGCTTTAGATCGTAACGAACATGTGGACCTCCGTTGGCATTCAACAGATACTTCAATGTTCTTATTAGCTTCTGGCGCTAATAATTTACCTACAAGACCCGCTATTCCTTCTGTTAGTTTAACAGTTAATAGAGTTGGTTGACACGCACGGTTTGACCCGTATACTTGGTCCGCTTCACCCTCCTTATGGCCAAACCCAAGTCCACTCTTAACAAAATTGAGTCCAAGCCTAAGAAGACCCGTCAAGGAGACGGTCAGCACTCAAAGGCTTCTCATGGAAGGAAAAAATATCGCGGACAGGGAAAATAAAAGTAGAATTAAAATAGTAAATACCCCGTAAATGTCTTTTGCCACATTTTTGGCGGGGGAGACTTTAAGCCCCGGCGATCCCGTTGCTCTCACAAGTGGTGGAGTCGTTTATAAGTGCTGTGCTGTCGACCCCAACACCCACTTTTTAGCTGGTGTTTGTTTAGAAAGCGGCACAGCTAACGGTCAAGTCCGCGTGGGAACGGATAACGCCGGGAGCATTTATTCTGGTTTGACTCCAGGTTATCCCTATTATGTTGGTTTAGCTTCGGGTACTTTAGTTAATAGTTACGATCAATTTATTACCGATTTGGGTAACACTGGATATGGAAGTGCAGTACTTAATTACGTTGGTCGAGCTATTACTAGTTCGCGCATTTCTGTTGAGCGTTCCAATCCAATTACTATTACAAATCCGACAGCGGGAAGTTTCTTACTAGAGTCTTCTGTCAGTATTGTGACCCCATTTTTCATTCTTCAAGAAGATGGGTCTAAAATTACCTTAGAAGGTGCTTCCTAATGGCTAACGAGAAGATTTCGCAATTTACACCACTAACTACGTTAGCCAGTGGTGACTATTTACCTATTATCGACATTTCTGAACCCGCTGCTGCGGATCAGAACAAACGAGTTGGCATTGATATTCTTGACGGTCGGTATTATGCCGCAGCTAGTGGGGATGCCGCACTAACCTTAGCTGTTTCCGCTCAAGCTTCAGGTAACGCCGCACTTGTTGATGCAGCAGTTGCGTCTGTTGCTCTCGCTTCCGGTAACGCCGCACTTGTTGATGCAGCAGTTGCGTCTGTTGCTCTCGCTTCCGGTAACGCTGCTCTTGTAGATGCTGCTACCGCTCAAGCTTCAGGTAACGCAGCTTTAACTGACCTTAGCGGCAAGTACGACAAGACCGGTGGTCCTATCTCGGGTCCCGTAACCGTTCAGTCTCAGTCGATCGGTACGATCTCGACCTCGACTGTCTCTGGTGTCATATTCCTCGATTTCGGCAGCGGTAATAATTTTGATATCACCCTTAACGACGCTAACAACACTCTGGCGGCTCCTACCAGCGCCAGTGGCGGTCAGACTGGTCAGATCGTTATCCGCCAAGACGGCGGGGGGAGTCGATTACTAAGTTACAGCGGCGGTTGGCAGTTTACCGGCGGTTCAGCACCTACCCTTTCGACTGCTGCTGGGTCTACCGATGCACTTACTTATTACTGCGCATCTTCTTCGGGCTTCTTAGCTATTCTTACCGCAAACTTCCAGGGAGTTTGATAGATGGCTTTAGGTTCTAAGCTCGCTCCCTTTTTTGGCGCTGCTGGAGCTGCCGGAGCTGGTGGCTACGAGATCGAACGTTCGCTGCGGTTCAACTCATCGGATAGCGCATCGCTTACGAAAACTTTTAACGCAACTGGCAGTCAAACTACCTATGCATTTTCTTTTTGGCTAAAGAAGACCAACAACAGTAGTATTTACCAAAACATCCTTATTGACAACGATTCAAGCAGCTCTCAGATAAGAATAAACGATACTACTGGTGGATTTGAGTTGCGCTTTGCTGCTGCAGGAGCCAGTGCCGCTTTAACAACAAATAGAAAGTTTAGAGACCCTTCTGCGTGGTATCACATTGTCTGCGTCTACGACTCCACCAATGCAACGTCTAGCAACAGGATGCGAATCTATGTCAATGGCGTGCGTGAGACTAGCTTTTTAGGCGAGACACAACCGACACAAAACTTAGCTAGCGCGTTCATAACTAATGGGCACACATACACACTAGGTTATTTTGCCGCAAACACGGCTATCGACGGGTATTTAGCTGAGGTCAACTACCTGGATGGTCTCACCCCCGGCACTGCTACAGACGATGCCAACGGTTCTGTCACGGGTATTCCCAACGCCCAGTACCTGACGGACTTCGGGGAGTTTGACGCCACCACTGGCGTGTGGAACCCCATCGAATATACCGGCAGCTATGGCACCAACGGCTTCCACCTGGATTTTGCGGATAACTCTTCTGCCGCTGCACTGGGCTACGACGCCGCTGGTTCTAATGATTGGACCGTCAACAATCTGAGTGTGACGGCTGGTGCAGGTAACGACTCCCTGCGCGACTCGCCCACGAACGGCGACCCGGCGAATGACACCGGACTTGGCGGAGAAGTGCCGGGGAACTATTGCACTTGGAATCCTATTGCATCTAACTCTATTTATTTTGCTACACTTTCCAACGGCAATTTAGATGCTGCAGCTAGCGGTAATGCGCGAATAGCATTTGGAACTATTGCTATTCCTTCATCCGGAAAGTGGTATTTTGAGGTTACAACCACTGGAAGCCCAAGCTATCCATATATCGGTGTTGCAAGTTATGGCGATACAAGCACCGCCTACCCCCAGGACAACATTTTTCCAAGTGTCACCTATTACGGCACGGACGGCACAAAAGATGTAGACGGAACTTATAGTGCTTATGGCGCTACATACAGCAACGCAACCATTGGCGTAGCCGTCAATGTTGACTCGTCTCAAGTCACTTTCTATAAAGACGGCGTTTCTCAAGGAGCAATCTCCAAAGCGGTTGTTGGAGCGTTTCCTTTTGTAAGCACTGCGGGCGGCAGCGGAACGTTTATAGCAAACTTCGGCCAACGCGCCTTCGCCTACAGCGCCCCCAGCGGCTTCAAGGCGCTATGCACAGCCAACCTTCCGACGCCGACCATTGCAGACGGCAGCACCGCGATGGATGTGGCGCTTTATACGGGTAATGGAACGTCTGTCACGGTCGCGGATCTAGCTTTTAGTCCTGATTTTGTTTGGTTGAAAGGTCGTTCAGACCCGGACAGACATGGTTTGTATGACACTGTGCGTGGAGCTACCAAGCGCCTTCAGTCTTCGGAGACCAATGCAGAGGATACGCAAAACGGGGTAACTGCTTTTAATTCTGATGGTTTTGTTGTCGGAAATTACGCCGAAACGAATGGAAGTGGTAGGACGTATGTCGGCTGGACCTGGGACGCCGGCACGAGCAACGCAACCAACACCAGCGGCACAATAACCAGCACCGTCCGCGCTAACATCTCGGCGGGATTCTCGATTGTTACCCTAAGTTATTCGGAATTATCAGGTGCTGTAACCGTTGGGCATGGGTTAGGCGTGGCGCCAAAGATGATCATTGTCAAACGCAGAAATACCACCGGGAATTGGTATGTCGCTCATACTGGGCTTACGAATATGAGTGGCTACTACCTACTTCTAGAGTCCACAGCGGCTCAAGGTGCTGCAAGCTGGGGAAGCGCGCCAACTTCCACTGTTTTTGGGATGAGTGACAACATATTTGGAACTGGAGATTACGTCGCCTACTGCTTCGCCCCAGTCGCGGGCTACAGCGCCTTCGGCAGCTACACCGGCAACGGCAGCGCAACTGACGGTCCGTTTGTTTATACCGGGTTTAGACCAAGGTGGGTGATGATTAAGGGTTATGTTGGCGGTCAAGGTAGTTCCTCTCAGTGGTTAATTATTGACACTTCAAGAGATACCTATAATGTTGCTGGCAATAAGCTTGCAGCTAATTTATCTGATCTAGAAAACTCCGCAAACGTTGGTACAGTTACGCAGAATACTTTAGACATATTAAGTAACGGGTTTAAGCCAAGAACTTCAAACGGAAGCAGTAACGACGGTACCACTTCGTATGTGTGGGCAGCTTTCGCCGAAAACCCCTTCAAGTACACCCGTGCGCGATAGAGAAACTAATAAAGTCGGCATTTGCTCTACCGTCGACTTAACGGTTAGAATTTAAAAAAATCCTCGCGTCGATGTTTGTCTTAAACGGAAAACCGTTAGCCCTCGATAGGCCGTTTGAGGCAAACGGTACCCTTTATCCTGCTAATTGGCTGAGGTTATCTTCAACCGCAGCTCGTGAAGCCATTGGTATTACTTGGGTTCCGGACCCTCCTTCTTACGACCAACGTTTTTACTGGGGATATACAGCTAGCGGTACGTTGATCCCTAAAGATCATGACCAACTGGTCACCCAGTGGACCGACACGACGCGTCAGGCGGCAAATAGCTACCTCACTCCGACTGACTGGATGGTCATTCGTGAGGCTGACAACGGCACCGTGGTACCCAGTGGCCTTAAGGCTTGGCGTCAGGATATCCGCTACGCCTGCGAAGGCAAGGTGACTATGCTGTCATTGACCACCGATACTTTCGGACTGGCTGAGTACGTCACTTACGTAAGTCCCTCTGGCGGTGCTCCTTCTGATTACAACTATTGGCCCCGTGATCCCAGTTCTACTCCTATTTTTATTAGCGACTCTGCTTCTGACGGGCTGGAGCCTCTTATCGATGTCGAAACTGCAGGACCAATTAGCGGAGAAGCAGTTTGATAGTTTGCGTTAAATTCGCGTTATCAAGGTTCTGAACTTAGAGCGCCAGTCCTGTTTCCATTGGTTCCAGAACGAGATGCACTTTTCCTGCATCTCCGAGGAACCTTCTTTTTTTATACGCTTTACAACATCTGCCCAGTCGTTTTCAATAACAAACGGTATTTTTTCGGTACCAAAAAACACTGCGTGCCAGTAAGAGGGTTCCACTTTTATTTGCTCTGTGTGTTTTAGAGTAATAGGTATCGCGCCTGCTTCTAGTGCCTCGTATATACGGAAGCTGTCCATACTATCCTGACCCTGGGGGCACAAGGCAAACTTAGAGTTATTAAGTAGTTCTCTGTACTCTTCAGTACTCAAACCATCCGCAGCGTTAAAGCCGCTGCAAAAATGTGTCTTGAAGTTTGTGCTGTAACTTTTTAATTGTTCGACGGCGCTTCTACGCATGTCGTCATGCAAACTACCGGCAAAGCACCAGTCGTATTTTCGATCCTCGAACTTTTTAATTTCAGTACTGCACTCACTAAAACCCTTCTTGTAGCCAAGACCGAACACAGTCAGTTTTGGATGCCTGTGGTAGAACGGATGGAAATAGTTACGCGCAACGAAAGCACAGTTGGGATCATGGAGGTACTCCATTGGCTCTCTCAGATTTTCATCAGATAGCAGTATCACTCCGTAGCGTTTCCCGTTTTGTCGTAAAGCGTCTAAATAAGCTCGATAGTTTACGGCGTGATTACATACAACAACACAGTCTTCTAAAGGAGGTAGGTTATCAAACGTGTTAGTGACGATTACCTCAACTTCTGCATCTTTAAATAGCTCTGAGAGCCAGTCGTACTCCCATTTATCCAGGTTGACATCAAACCAAATGACTTTTGTTCTTGTCATACGTCGATTTTAATGCTTGGCTAGTTTAAACCAAAGTCCGTAGCCGCCAACAAAAAACTTAGGTGGTAGACTTAAAAATATAACCCTGCCGACAGGGATAAATGACAGACCGGGCGATTTTTAATCGGAAGTACACTTCCTTTACTTCTGGCAGTACGTCTGTCTTTCTCGTTAACGGAGCTGGGGTTACCACCCAGTTGTCTCCTACCGAGGACTTTACTGCTGGTGAAGATTTACTTCAAGGCGATTTTGTTTACGTAAGCGGCGTTTCTGTCTTTAAAGCAAGCGCCCTCAGCGGTCTTGCAGCTACTAACTACGCTGCAATTGGCGCAACTGCGGCAGCGGCTTCTATTGGTGGCACCGTTTCCGTTAATTTAGACAGCATTGTTGTCCTGGGTGATGCCAACATTACGGCTGATTCCGCGCTTATTCCTGGTGAGTACTATTATCTTTCTAAGTATTCAGGGCAAGTTACAAGGTTCTCCACGGCGTCGGGTACTATTTCAAACTCCGGTACCCTCCAGTATCAGGTCGTCGCCCCCGTGGGACAAGCCTTAAGCACTTCGGAGCTCGAGGTTGAGATTCAGCCCGTTACCATCATTTTTGATTAATAGTTCTCACTTAGTGTTTTTATAAGAGTGTTCAGAAGCATTCGGGAGTCATTGTCTTCTCCCGTAGCCGTGTTTTTATCGAACTCAAGTTCTTGATTAAACGTGTAGTGAAGAAAAATTTGCTTGACCCACTTTTGCTGGCATTTTTCTCGCCAGTGTGGCAGCTCCATACCCATGTAGATGATTCCGTCACCTATTTCAGGTTTACCTGAATACGTGACTTCCTGCTGTTTGTTCTCGAAAAATATCTCCCAGGGTTGACTCTTATCGTGCATATCCAAGCATATAGAGATACTTAACTCACATTCAGGTCTGTCTATATGTTTTTTTAAGTCTTGAAATTTATAGTATTTTCTGTAAAACCCGTATGTGCTGTAAATACTTTCTAATTCTAGTTTATTTTTAAGTTTTTCGAGAACTATACTGTTTGCTATTTTTGTTCCTACTGAGTTGTAGACTTCTCTGGAACCTTCAACTTGATTAGAGTTTGTTTTTACTGCTTTTAGTATATCTAACTCAGTTTGTATGCTGAGGTACTTACAAAGATCATAATCAAGAATGTTTTTTACTAGACAGCACCTGTTACTAGAGAAGTCTTTGATATTTTCAGATATTTGTGTGATGCCTGCCATAATCTTTTTAAGTAGATTTATAATGTAGCTACACAGGAGATTAGCGGCAAAGTGACGTTAAGAAAACCCCTCGTCATTATTAGTGGTTTATCTTCTCAGTTGCCTCCTGGCGACACCATCGAAGGGGCCGCTGTTTCAAGCACTGCAACAGCAGGCAGCGGCCTTTCTGGAGGGGGCGCGGTCGGAAGCGACTTTAGATATGACGTAGTTCTAGCGGCGAGTGCAAGCGGACTGATCTTTACTCCTGGCGCAAGCGGCCTAGGTATTGACGGTTCGGCAATTGCGTCCGGCAATGCTGCGCTTAGCCTCGGCAATACCGCTTTATCCTCAGGTAACGCAGCCCTTGTGGACGCTTCGACCGCCCAAGCATCGGGTAATGCCGCATTGGCTGCGGTAGCAACTAAACCGACGACCGCTTCTGTCGTTGGTTTGATTATTGCTCTCGGCTAATTGTTCTGAAGCTGCTATAATTTTTGTAAGGAGGCCACATCATGTCAGCTTTTGTCGCTTCGGGTGTTGACTTACCTGGAACGGAGCCTTTAACCGTCTTAAGGAACGCCAACTACGATCAAGTAGTTCTTAGTATTCTTGGGGCAAATACTGGCGCTAGTCCCGTTAACTTAGATCTTACTGTTTCCGGTTCTACTACCGGTTACAAATATCTTTTTAAGAATAATCAGGTCGCTGCCGGTAACTCGACAGATTACGTCGCAAATAAATATATACTTCCCTCGGGCTGTGAGCTTCAAAGTCGTGCTTCTGCAAGCGGCACAGTTACTATGTTTACGAGCTCGTATTTGGTCGATTACCCCTAATGTCTAACCGTTGGGAACGCGGTCAATCACCGCCGTATACGCTTTCTCGGCTTACGACCGGGGGCACTGTAATTGCGAGTAGCACCGCTCTCGAGAGTTCCCAAACGGGTAATTCTCAACTTTCTATTGCCGGTCAAATTGTTCCTTATTTCAACTCTGTTTTCCATCAAGGTGACGGTGAAGCGGCTGTCTCTGGTTATGTTACCCCTAGTGGCCAAACTTTAAGCCGCACTAATTACGCAGCGCTATACGGACGCATTTCGACTACTTGGGGAGTAGGGGACGGAGTCAATACCTTTAATGTTCCCAAAGTTGATGGCGGCGTAAGTTTGCAATGCGCTACAGCTCCTTCAGTTCCTAAACCTGTCGGTACTGTTTCTTCTGGCACCTTCCCGGTTCATACTCATAACATTCTTATAGCGCCTAGTCCTGCATACAATTGCCCCTATATACCTAATTTTGGCGGCCCTAATGGGTTCGATCCGACTGGAAACAACGAAATTTACCCCTCGACTAGAACCGTTAATCCTATTCCCGTCAGCAACCCGAACCCACTATCAATAAATGCAAACTCCCGCATGATCGGGACCCTTTCGGCTACCGCACTGGCTGTTCAGGATTCTAATGTTCTTCCGATAGGAACGATCATTGGTTACATAGGTACGTCTACTAACTGGGATAATACTGTTTACCCTTGGCTTCTTTGCGACGGTTCCGCGTATCAACGCGCTGATTATCCAGCTCTTTATGCACTGTGGGGAACTACGTTCGGCTCCTCTTCATCTACAAATTTTTTAGTTCCTAATTTACAAGGAAGATTTATATACCACGGTAACCAGTACACTGGTCAGTATGAAAGTTTGTCAATTAATCCATCTACGATATTTCAAAATATTGGCGAGATGATGCCCCAGCATATTCACGCTCTCAGTAGCCCTCGTAGTATTGCAGCTAACGATACTCGACAGAAAAACCCAGCTAGCACTGGTTCTGACGGTGCCCCTGTGCTTGTTAGTACCGTAAGCACTGGACCGGGAACCCAGTCTGTACCCGGTAATGCTTCTGTTCTTTGGCTGGTGAAGGCGTCATGATTATTGGAGCCCTTATTACAGTTGCCTGGGACACAGGCGGCAACATTTTTACCGATGCTTTGGGTCGATTGTGGAAACGACCTGACGGGTCTTCTCTTTTAATTGCGGATTATCCTGATCTCTATGCCGTTATTGGAACTCGTTATGGTAGCGCTACAGCTTTAGATTTTAAGCTCCCTAATTTCACCACACGTTTTGTACGTGGCTGGGATCCAGCAGCATCAATTGATGTTGATGCCGCATCAAGGACGATTCCTGGCCCAGGAGCCACAAGTGCGGACGCTGGTACTGTACAACCTGAGATCGTACGGACACACTCTCACTATGGTTTTGATGCGGGTCGGTTTGTTAGGACTGACATTCCCGGCACCTGGGCCGACCCAGGAGCCGTTAATGTATATGGTTCAGGACCCAATTTTCCGAGTCCTACAACCGCTACAACTATTAGCGGGTATACAACCAACCGTGTGAATTACACCCCTGACGGCTTCAAGCCTTATCATATGGTTGTAGACTTCTTAATCAGAATAAAGTAATGACTACTTTTTTCCGCAAAGGAGAGCAACCGAGTCCTCTTCCGGATGTCTATACCGATGATTCCGGCACAAGCTATACCAACCTCTATAGCTTATCCGAGGCACAGCTTAATTTATTAGGTTTTTATAAGGGCGCTGATGCACCTATTTTGAGTGATTTATTCCACTCTTTTGCCGAGTGGAGTTTACAAGATGAACAGTGGGAAATTCGTGATCGTATTTATGACGATCGTTTGAATATTTTTACCGGCATGATTAACGATCACGTTAATCAGTGGCGTAAAATTATGCGTACATTTGAACTTCAAGTACTTACAGGGGATTATGAAACCGAAGCAGATCTCCAAAAGCTTAAAGATTCTATTACCTGGGTTAAACAAAAAATAGTTTCTTTAGAAAACATAACGTACAGGAACTGGCAGGAACCCAGCGTGGCTGGCTTTGCTTCTGACCAGGACTATAATCCAGAAGCATTCAACTTCATGGATAATGAGCCTGAACCCTCCTTCAGTAGAGTTGGAAGCTGAGCTTGAGGAGCTTTACGAAGCATTTATAAATTCTTATTTTTTTTCTGACGGTAAAGACAATTTCTTAGGTTATAGGAGTATGGATGTGGCTCCGTTTGTCTTGGAGCCACGTTCTTCTTTTTTACTTGAAATTCCTATAAAGTGCCCGATTTTATCTAATTTTTTGCAGGTCTATAAAAACCGCTATATGTGGTTTCAAGGGTCGTCTTGCGAACGTATTACTGCTGAGGACAGAAAGAGCTCGAAGTATAAACCTTTTTGGACAATTCTTGATAATTTTTTTGAAGATTCGGCTAGGCAGTATCAACGTTTTTATAATTTACCTGATTTATACGGGATGTTTGAAACCTTTGACGTTTGTTCCACAGCTCAATCTCTAAATTTTACCTTTAATGGCATAATTGATAACTATAAAATTGCCTGTTTAGTTAATTTCGGGAGTAGTGATCTATCTAACGTATTTATTAATTATCCCGACGTACAAATTAAGTCCAATTTTTTATACTTATTTCCTTCTTCTTTTACACACAGTTTAAGCTCTAGTTTTTGTGCTGAAGAGATTTTTACATTATTAGGAGGGTTCGCATGAAAAGTTTAAATTTGACTCGATTAAAACAAGCCCCTAATTTAAAATCCTACATTCGCTATTCTGAAAACTTTTGTTCGCTACATTTTTGTGAAAAATTAATTAAAGAAAGTAAGCACAGACGAGATAATCACTCTGTCGTGGGAGGGAATGTAAAAAACACAAATATTCGTGATGCATGCGACATTAGTTTTTCCTTTGAAGATCCTCTACGGAATGAACTTGAACAGTACTTTACTGAACAGATGCTGGCTTATGTAGAAGCTTATGAGTTTACGGCTTTGAACACCGATCAACTTTTTCCAGAAATTTGTATTGTATCGTATAACAATCAGAGGGGCTACATACCTCATGTAGACGCTAATAGACCTTTTAACGAAAAAAAACAAACTCGTTTTATAAGTATTGTTGCGTACTTTAATGATGACTACACAGGAGGCGATGTTTATTTTCCAAATATCGGTGTTTCTTTTAAACCTAAACAGGGTTCTTGTTTAATTTTTCCGAGTGACGACCTCTTTGTTCACGGAGTGAAACCTGTGAGGGGGTTTAAACTTATATCACCTTGTTGGTTTCACAGTAAAGTTACTGGTATCAATCCATTCGGCTTTTGAGCAGAACTTAAGTTCAAACATAAGTATATTTTGCGGCGTATCAGGCTTTAATTTTAAACCTTTTTTACATAAGATTAAGTCTCCTGCAGAGTACTGTATTGCTGCGTCGTCTTCAAGATTATTATCTATTACTATAGTTGCTTTACTTGTTTCGCATTTAGTTCTGGTTCTTAGAATTACAAATCCGGTGTAATCGTATTCTGCCTCCAATACTGCAGCTTTACAGTGCGTAAGTTTATTGATTTTTACAGTAGTTTCTGTTAAAGAATATATATTCATAGACGCAATGTTTGACACTATATTTTTCTCTTCTTCTGTTAGGTCTAAGTCGTCTTTTCTAAGAGATATAAATTGACACAATTGCCTATCTAGTAGACGGTTGTACGTAATATAAGGTTCGGATTCGAGCTTATCGAATTCGAGCTCCGAGCTTACAAACGGAATACAAGCTCCCGACCAGGGCATCTGTTCTTAGTTGCACTATGGAAATTCTAACCTTAGGTACTCAAAAAATAGGACATCAAAATTTAACTATTGAGGAGAGCGACGCTCTTTTGAGCTTGTGCTTAAATGACGAGGACCAGTGGGACAACAGCCCTTTTCTTGCGGGGGTAGTTACTTCGCAAATAGCCCTTAGTGATTGTGACGCTATTTTGTCTCTCCTGAAGAATAAGATAAGCGTTTATGCGCGTTCCCAAGGAATGCCTTTAACTTTTTCTTTAAAAAAATGCTGGTATAACGTTATGAGACCAGGGGATTTTAATCCCCTGCACGATCACTCGGGTGATCTCTCTTTTATAGTTACTTTTGAAGCTTCACAGGAGCTCCGTGAAGAGCAAAAACAAAACGATCACCCAGGACAGCTGTGGTTTTACGCACCTTCTTTTTATGGCACGATTGTAGGGCTAAAAGCTTCGACTGAAGGATCAAATTTTTACATATTTAACTCGACATTGGATCATGCTGTATACCCCTTTAGAAGCGAGACCTTACGTTATTCTTTAGCAGGTAATTTAGTCTTTAATTAGCGTTTTTCTCATTTAAATTTTCGCGACTAAACTTAATTGGATTTTATGACTTACCTCGTTGGACCTCAAGCACTTTACTTTAGATCTTATTGGTGCTGATAAAACCTTGTTAGATGATGAGGACTATATACGTTCAATCTTAAAAAAAGCAATCGGAAAAGCCAACGCTTCACTTATACAGTTACGAAGCCATAAATTCGATCCTCAAGGTCTCACTGCTTTTGCGATTCTTGCAGAATCTCACGTATCTATACACACATGGCCCGAAATTAATTTTGCCGCCGTGGACTTTTTTACTTGCGGAGAGCACACCAAACCAGAGGAAGCGTGTGAGTATATTTCATCAGCATTGAAAGCTAAGTCGCACAGTATATTCTTTGTCGAAAGATTTTCTCCATAATTCCTTCTTATTTACGTATTGCATCTGACTAAAATAAAATAAACTTGCGCACAGATTTGTGAGCGAGTCTGATTTAGTCTTTAACCTTCAGTGTCTCCAGAGACGTACTGCAAGGAAACGTTTCCGTAAAGATATTCTCGACGCTTGGAATAATTTTTGCGCCTATTGCGGTTCAGATCGCGCTTACACCCTCGATCATATAGTACCAAGGGCCAAGGGCGGTTCGACCAAGCGAGGTAATCTGCTTGCATGCTGCCCTACCTGTAACCTTCAAAAGTCCGACACCGAGTGGCTCCTCTGGTTTAGATCGCAGACTTTTTGGGATCACGAACGTGAGCTCACTATCTGGAACTGGCTGAGCTACAACCACGAAAGTAATATTGCTGCTCGCGAATACGAAGAAGCGTGCCGAGAGCCCTTAAAACTCCCGGCACACGACGAGATTGAAGAGGAATCAACGCTTAGCGAGCTTGGAGATGATGCCAGCTAACATCTCGATGATTCGATAGTACTTAGCGACAGCCTCGTCGTCCTTGGGGGTAGGAGTCAAGTTCACGATGGTGAGTGCGAGTGCATGCACCGCAAACATGATCGCGAGGATTTGTTGAGCGTGGGCAATAAATTGATCCATGGTGTCTAACACCTTCTGGATTTAGTTTAAAGGATCCCGTTTGAAATTACTTTTTATTTCTATCGCTCCACCTAGAAGTTCTTGTGCCTTGGATCCGTCTGGCTCGTGCTCGACTACTAAGAATTTGGGAAGCTCTTGTCCCTCCCAGTACTTTTTTAGCTGTTCTGCTTCTCTATCTACATCTTTTAAAGTAAGCTCGACCTTCCAAAGTATCCAGTCGTGCCTACAGTAGTTTAAAACCATCCTTACAATTTTATTGTTTTTTATGCTCTTAAATTTATTTCTTAAAGTATATAAAACTTCGTACAATAAAGCGAACCAGATGTTGTACTCAGAATTTTCCATTTACTTTACTCATTATTAGTTGATCTAGTTTGTCATCAATATGATTTAATCGATCTTTGATTTCACTTAATCCTGTATTTAAGTCGTTCTTAGAAGCGTAAGTTAAGGGGATTGCGTTTATATCCTGTTCAATACAGTCTATTCTTCTATTTATGTTTTTAAATCTGTCGTTTAGAACGCCCTGACGCTGTTGGTGAGACCACGTCATAAGCCCAATAGCCGTTGCCAGAATAGCTACTACAGCTTCAGCACCCACAGTCGTTTTGTCTCTCTTGTAATTTTAATAGAGCCCATAACTAATCAGTAGGAATTTTTCGTTTAAACTAAAGATATCTAACAGCCGCACATCATGGCACAAACTACTTTTAACCGTGAATTAGGTGCTGCGCCTGCGGGTATAAGTCGGTTTGGGCAGGTTCGCACTGAGGATGGTTTGAACGTAACTGTTGATAGCTACCGAGCTTTTGCTGGTGATGGTAAATATCCCCTCTCGGATGTTTACACCATCACTTACGGCGCAACTGGAACTGCCACTTTCCTCTTGGACGCGGAAGCTTTCGGTGTGACGGGCTTTACCATCGTGGGCTCTGATGGCGTTTCTGACGGTTCATATACCGCTCCGAAAACCAGCCGTCGCCAAAGTGGCGGGGTGGGCATCTCGGCTTCTTCCGGCGATACAGCAACTCTTTATGTGCATCGCTCCGACCGTAGTGCATCTGAGTATCGCATGACCATGTTGGTCGCTTAATTTATAAAGTTTTCACCCATTTTTGATCGGTTTTTGCCAAAGTAATTGAGGTTAAAGCCGATCAATGGGGCTCTCGCAGCGCGGACTTGATTTAATAAAACACTTCGAAGGTTTGCGCCTTACTGCTTATAAATGCAGTGCGGGTGTCGACACGATCGGTTACGGACACACTGGTCCTGACGTTAAACCGGGCTTACGGATTACGCAGGAAGAAGCAGAAAAATTGCTGTGGAAGGACACCGAGAGCGCACAGCAAGCTGTAAATAGTTTCGTAAATATTAGATTAAATCAGAATGAGTACGATGCTTTAGTTTCCTTCGTTTTCAACGTAGGCCCTAGTGCGTTTGTAAGCAGCACACTCCTCAGACTTTTAAATTCGGGTGCGGAGCGTAATATCGTTGCGGGCGAGTTTGCGCGATGGGTTAAAGCCGGTGGCGATAAAGCAGTTCCAGGACTGGTTAGGAGACGCCAGAAAGAAAAGGAGCTATTTTTGGAACAAATTAAACACCCTCTCTTGGGCAAGTCCATCCTGGCCAATAGGGACACTTGGTTGAAACGCCAACCGATTGACTCTGGCAAGCTTCCGGCTGAGCAAAAACTCTTTGTGCCGAAAGGTGCTGCCTGGCAGTGGACTGAGATTCGTATGTACGCTGGTGAGGCTCATCAAAGAGTCTTCCTGCAACAGCAACCAGATAAAGAATGGTGGTTTTATCCTGATCACTGGAAAATAATTAATGATGCGTCTACGGAAACAGAGGTAACAGCCCCCTCTAAAGATATAAAACTTGATGTTCCCTATTACTCTCAGCGAGATAATTACAGAGATGCCAACCGCACCTGTTTTTCCAGCAGTTGTGCGATGTTGCTTAGCGGGCTGGACAAAAATGCCATCCGTAATGACGACGACTACATACGTGAAGTTTTTAAATTAGGGGACACTACAGATGCTTCAGTACAAATAGAAACCTTAGCTCATTTTGGAGTCGAGGCTAAATTCCTTACCTCAGGCAATTGGTCTAGCGTCGAGGATCAGCTCAAAAAAGGCGTACCTGTTCCTATTGGCATTCTTCATCACGGTTCCGTCAGTAACCCCAGCGGCGGAGGGCACTGGATCTGCGTGGTCGGCATCACTGCCGATCGCTCAAAATTATTAGTTCACGATCCTTGGGGTGAGCTTGACCTTGTTTCAGGGTCCTATGTGAGCCAGAACGGCAAATACAAGCTCTATTCGAAGAAAAATCTCGGTCCTCGATGGATGGTCGAGGGAGAGGGGTCGGGTTGGCTCATAAAAGCTTGAATCTGCCTTAAAATCATTTTCCCAGCCTTGCTCCGATGGCGTTCAATTTAGAGGACATCCTTCTCACATGGGACACCCAGTGGGAACAAGACAAAGCTGATTTCTTAGAGGAACTTTATGAGTTTTATTCCCCCGCAGACCACTGCTATACAGGGCTGTTTCAAAAATACCAGAAAGACCTTTGTCTATTTATACGGGATTGGCATCGGCTGCCTCCCGAAGATCTGCGATTTGGTAAGCCGTGGCTATTCCCTGTACCTACAATTATTTAAGAAGAAGTAACGCAATGTCTGCTCGGGATTACAGAAAGGAATACGATGATTATCAAGGTAAACCTGAGCAGATAAAGCGTCGCTCGGCTCGCAACAAAGCTCGACGCCACCTAGAAAAACAAGGTCGTGTCAGTAAGGGGGACGGAAAGGAAGTAGATCACAAAGATCACAATCCCCTAAATAATAGTGCTGCTAATATAAGAGTAAGATCCCGTTCTGCTAACCGGAGCGATCAATAGTGGCAATTATCCCTGGTTCTGACGCTTCCGGTAAGACACCAGAAGGTCTTACTCAAGGTCTTCAGTTCCCTCCTGGTCTGGGTGGGTACAACCGTCAGCCCGGTCTCGGCATCCGGCGAGCAATGATGCTCGATAACGGTAACCGGATTGCCTCTCAGCTCGAACACGATCGAGGAGTTTACGTTCGCCCTCCCGTTGGCCCCGTGGAGTATGCGGAGGGAAACATTAAAAAAAGCACTGAGCTGACTGGTGTTGCGGGGTATAACCAGCGGGCAATCCCTTTAAAGGACAGTGCTGATGACATGAGTCAGATGGAGTATCTCAGTGCTCTTCGTCAAGCTGATCCCGCTCAGCGCCTCCGCATGCAGCAGGGTCTTTTAATGTCTAAGCAGAATTTCCTGAACACTCCGACTGTTCAGGCTGAGTATCCGTCCATGAGCAGCAACATGGTCGATAACCTCATGATGCTGGCCAAAGCCAAACTCTCCGCGAAAAAATCGTGACCGACAACGACTTCCCTATCCGGATGGCTGGGCAGCGTTTAGGACTTGAAGCCTATAAGCTCTCTGGTCTGACCCCCACTGAAATTACCCGTAGACTGCGGTACCAAGAAGCATTCCCCAGAACCTGAGCGTGGCTTTATCTGATCAGCACAAGGTACAGCTCGATTGGATCACACCCGAACCTGAGAGGGTTCTTGCTAAACATGCTCGGGTATCAACCAAGAACCCTGAGCGTGAAGAGTACTTAAAGCTTCTTCAGTACTGTTTAAAGCACGGCCACGTAAGTGTCTTTGAACAGGTTTGCGCTTCATTTGAGATTATTACGACTCGTAGTATCTCTCCGCAGATACTCAGGCACCGTTCCTTCTGCTTCCAAGAGGCGAGTCAACGGTACTGCAATCCATTAGAGGTTCTCGAAGAAGAGACCTCCCATATAGATGCTTTTGAACTACGCGGTCAGGACATTAAAAACAGGCAAAACAGCATCGTCTATACGGACGGGGACATCGAGGAGAAGTTCAGGGGTCGTATCCAGGACGTTGTATCTGAAATCAATAGTCTTTACCGGGACCTCGTTGCTGCTGGGGTGGCACGGGAATGCGCTCGAAACATTCTTCCTCTCGGCACTCCTACAAAACTCCATATGCAAGGCAACCTCAGGAATTGGTTGTTTTATGTCGGTCTGAGGAGCGCTCCAGGTACTCAGAAGGAACATAAATTCATCTCCAGCTTGATCGGACGGGAACTACAGCTACAGATGCCGGACCTGATCCAAGCGGTAATTGAAGCTGCAGAAGGTGACGAGAGCCTTGGCTTGCGTGGGTGGAAATTTATCCATAACACATAAAGCGAAACCGGGGCTTGAATTAGGCCCCGGTCTTTTCGCCTCACGCGTTTCTTAACTATAAGAGATTTCCCCAAGGGTTTTCAGTTGTTTTATCTTTTCTTAAGGATGTCTGTGCGTTGCTCGTAGCTTGGTCTTTACCTGAGTTTGCTCCTACCTGAGTTTGCATTCTTATCATGTTTTGAAACGCCACAACAGTTTGCTTCAACTTTGCGTTTTCCCTTAAGGCCTCATCCGTTTGCTGATCAGCCCATTGCGCTGCACGCATTGTCAACGTATCAATTACGTTTTGAGGGTGAGGGAAAGAAAAAACATCCCCGTTCTCGTTCGGGATTTGCTTACCCCCTTGCTGCGCGGCAAGGGCAACAAGGAAGTTAGTTGCTTTTTCAAGAGTTATATCAGCGTGGTAACCCAGCTGAACGGGAGATACTATCCCTTTATTGCTCTCGTATAAAACCGTAAAGACCTTACCAACTTTGAAGGCTTCTTCAGTTTTTTTGTTTTTGGCAATCCTTCGTTCCAGTGCCAGATGAGCACCCACCATCACACCCCCTGTAGCCGCTAGCGCAGGCGCGTAAAACTTTGGGGCAATCGCGGCGGCAGCTGCTGCTCCCGCAACTCCCAGAGCCATCAGAGGGGCGACATACGCTGTCCATGGTTCAATCGCTGGATTTCGGGTCATGTTCTTCGAAGGCTTTTTGCCAGTGAGGGTCTGCTGGGTTTGATGCCCACTCAACAGGGCTGGGCAGCCGGTTAGTTCCGGCACAAGCTCTGTCAGTGGAGGGGTCGAACGGCTTCAATTTTAGGCCTGTGAATACCGCTTTACCATCAATGAAGCGGGGCTCAACTCCGGAGACTTTAAGGACATTCCTTATCGTTTCTTTTAAACGATCGACAAAGCGTGGTTTGGCCGAGTGTTTGTAACCGTTCGACTTACAGAAGTTGACGTAAGAGGAGTAGAGCTCCGAGTATGCGTTTTTAACAAATAAACCTCGTTCCGACTCGTCGGTGCTGGGACGAAAAGCACCCATACCAATAACGCTTTGACTGTTGGGTGCGTACATAGTGCATTCAGCAAGCCACGCAACATAAGGGTTATTGAAGATCAACGCCTCGAGGTTAGTCGAGTTCAACGTAGGCACATGCTTAACTGGATTCGCAAGCACGTCACGCATCACGTCAAAAGGTAGCGAGAGTGCCCAGCTGACTACGCCCGATAGCTCCGGCGCCAGTTCCCCATCCACCCGATCAGCGTGGACATTCAAGAGGTCACGCCGTTTTGAGGCAGGCACTACCTTGTCCATAATTATCGTCAGTCGACGACGCTCGAGACCGCTGCTGATATCGCTACTGCTGATGTGCTCGTTCGAAGCGATGCAGACTAGAACTTCGGGTTTGAAGTTGATTACCTCTTTCCCGTATTTCCGTTCTGCGCGAAGAGTGTCTGATGCGGAGGTGATCTTCTTAAGGACATCGAGACGCTTGTTGAAGTTAGCCTCGTCAGTGAGCAGGAGGAGGCGTTTTCCTATGAGGTTATGACACTCAAATTTGTTCGTCTCAATGATCTCGAGGTTGCTTGTGTGCGTTCCAGAAAAGCCAGCGAGGGCAATAAGCATCTGCTGCAGCGTGGACTTACCTGTACCGCCAGGACCGACAAGGTGTAGAAAGCGTTCGCCCGTTGTATAACCTGTAAGAAGAGCTCTGCAGAAAGCTTGAATAATTATTACTTTGTCCTTTCCGACTGAGGATTCAAGCCAGCTTAAAAAGTTGGGACACTTGGCTTTGTCGTTGTAGTCAAAGGAAAGCTTCGTTCTGAGGTACAGAGTTTTATCGTTGCCTGGAGTGAACTCAAGGTTCTGAGATTTAAGAACACCGTTTTTGAAGGGGATGAATTCCCTGTTCTTACTCCAGATGGAGACTCGTCCACCGCTGACAGATTTAAGGAGCTTGGCTTTTAGGATGTGAAATACTGAGCCTACAGTCGCAGAGTTGTAACGCTGCAGAACACCAGCAGCAACAAAGGTATCGAGTGTCTTAACGATGCGCCTCTTAATGTGTTGTTCGTCTTGTATGTACCACACGCCTTCTTCTTTATCGTATGTAAAGAACTCGTCTAAAGAGGAATCAAATAAAAAATCCTCTCCATAGTTGTTTACAATAATATCCGCAACATCATTTTCAGAGAAGTTTTTCGTATCTTTCTGCAGTTTTATCAGCTGCGTGGGGCTCTTGGGAGTAGAGTCCATGGTTTCCGGGTCCTCTGGTGTTGTTTTTGTTGTTTTTGTGTGTTGGGGTTTTTGACCCCTTTCAAACTCAAGCGTCAGGATCGAGCTGACAGGCTTTGGTTTCTGCTTACTAAGCTCGCTCTTCAACTCCTCAGGACATTTGTCGTCGAAGATTTTCTTGTTGAAGTACTTGAGTTTTTTCCATACGGCGGTCTCACCGTCCTCTGATGCGATGACCAGAGCAGGTTTCAGCTCACCGCTGTCGGAGACGCTGTTCAGGATCCGATCAAACTTTCCATCGAGTAGAGGGCTGTAGTCGTATATATTCTCGAATACAAGCTGTGCGGTTGTCAAGGGGTCGATAAGTACCGCAATATCCCTCTCGTTTAGCCAGTTGCACCAACCGATGATCTCCTTAAAAGCCATGGCCATGGCAAAGGAGCGGTCCTCTACGGAAGATCCGTTAAGGATTTCTCTGACTGAATTACTTAAAAGTTTTTCTAGATTTATACCTTCTTCTGAGATTGTCGCTTTTAGATAATCAAAACCGGAGCCCTTGCTCGTTTGCTCCTTAGGAAGCTTTAAAAAATATCTATATGCCTCGTTAATTTTTTCGGAGGGAATGTAGTTTTCACTTACGTAAAAAAGTTCTTCGTTTGGGGCGTCACCTTTTGTCCCGTAAAAAAGGTTCGGCACCGTCGTGGCCCTGATGTCTGACCCCGGAATTTGCCCTGAGAGATGGCGAGTAAACCATTGGTAAAAATCGGTATCGATAATTGGTGTTTCAAGCCCGAAGACTAAACGGAATCGGGGCCAATCTTGTGAGTAGCTTGGTGACCTATATGCAAAGGAGCAGTACTTTTTAACTATTTCAAGTTCAAGTGACTCAGCTTCTGAAAGTTCTTGCTTTTGTATTTTGTTTCCGTCTTTATCCTTACCGTCATCTTGGTTATCAATATCGATAATAATCAAGCCCGCTTTTATACATTCTGTCGCGTCTTTCGAGCGTCTTCCATTAAGAAGGTGCCACGCGCAAAGACCCTGTCCCTCCGCAACATAGTCAGCGATATCTTTTATAGCTTTATTTTCACTAATCCAGTTTTCGTTAAATGCCTTAAAGTTTCCACCCGGCATGATCTTGCCGGTTTTCTTGCTCACATGCTTTTTTACCTCTTCGTTCCGGCTGTAAAAAAACTGCATCGGTCCCCTCAGTCCTGCCATTTTGGCACGACTCCAGCACCGTGGCTACGGAAAGCAAGCTTAAGTCGCCTTAAGGTCTTCGTAAAATTTTCGTACGATCTGGAGCCACTGCTCTTCATTCTTTTCTACTTCCTTCTGCCCGAATGTGAATACTTGAACTGAGTAACCAGGGACGGCAGTAGAAACAATAATTTGGGTTTTATTGATCTTTATGCCTAAGCAACTCTCTGCAGCAATTTTATAAGCAGCGAGTTGCAATTGTGTCTTTTTAAGTTTAAATACTCCTGAGATGAGTGCTTTTTTAGTTTTTTCGTCTATTCCCGCATTTGCTTTGGGGAACCTGGCACTGTAAGGTCCGTTCGACGTTTTGAAGTCGCCTAGGATTATCTCACCGTTTGTGTCCTTATAAATTATATCGCAGCATCCTGCCCATCCTTCTTTAGTCTTTTCATCGAAATAGTGAATTCTGCCTACACCATCCTCACCTACGTAGCGCGACCACTGAGGTTGGTTGTAGGGTTTTTCGCTCCACAGTACTTTTCCTCCTTCGAGAAGGTCATCGAGTCTTTCTGGCATGTCTACCCAGTACGGCTCGTACTCTCTGGGCGGACGAACGTCAAAACCACGAATGTAATTCTCAACAGCGTTGTGGATCCACGTCCCACGCTCTGCCGCCTTATCGGCAGCTCCGGGGTTTAACAGATTCCAATGGGCCAACTTTTTACGCGTTTCCTCTGTCTGTGTGGCAGAGAGAATACTTGTTACGGAAGCTAGCGGAACAGGAACTCCGGAGCAGTTGTAGTGCCTTAAGCCGTTAAGGGTTAATCGTGTTTGGGACACAAACCTGTGTCAAATTAACCCAAGTTTAGTGTCTTTATTCAGAATTTCATAGACACTGACCTCCGAGTATCGGGTTCGTCGTCATCATCATTTTCGTCTATATCATCTGAATATTCTTCATCTTCCTCTGTTTCAATAAAGAATTCAGATTTTTGATACTCAAACTCTTTTGATCGAGCATTGAGCTCCTCCGACAGACACATACCTGCGCAGTAGCTTTCGTTGACAATGTCGGCACATTCTTCGGCAGTACGTGTCTGCCCTTCGGGGGACACACATTCCTGAAGGAGCTGAGTCGACACGAGGAGAGCGCAGACCTTGTCGAGTTTTTCGTTGACCGCATGAAGTTGCTCTACCACAGAGCGCTGGAAGTCTTCAAACTTCTGAGATTTAGATTTCATAGGGGTAAGGAAGGAAGCTGATCAACGCGGTCCCAATTTAATCCGAAAGAGATCTGTGTGTTATCCCGCCATTTATCGGGGTGCTGGAAGAGGAACCAGCAACTTGTAACGGAGTCTTTAGTTGATCCAATAGCACGAAATTTAGGCCGTGGGCTCAAAACAACCATATTGGACATCCTATGCTTCAGGAGAAAGTTCCTGCGTTTAGCGACAGGTTCGATAAAAGATAATCTATCTAAAACCGCTATACCCTCTAGAGCAATCTGCATTCCGTATTCAAGTATATACTCACTCAAGTCACTTAAACCCATTGTAGACGCTACTACCCAGTCGTAGTTTTTCTGCTTTTCGGATACCCACCACACAGGATCGGTTAGGTTCTCAACATCTTCGTTTCTTGTAACCTTGAAGTTGTGACTTCTTAATTGATCAGACAAGACGCCCAGAGGATCGTAAGGAACCAAGATGGAGCCAGTCATGTAGGTGTGCTTGACAAGTGCATGAGTCACCCCTTTGGGGATGCTGTAAAAATCGTCCACTAATGATCATGGCGAGATCGAACAGAGCTTAGCGGTTTTCTTTAGGTTGTCGATGTGTCCTGCACCTAAAGTGGTGTTGTTGCATCTGAAGATTATGTTAAATCTTGGATGGCTTGGGACCGAACAGAGCTTTTTACATCAACGCGTAATGCTTGATGCGAAGAAGCTTGACAAGGAGCAACTACTTGAAGTCTTCGAAGCCACCCATCAGCAGTACCTTTTACGGAGCAAGCTCTTCACTAATTTAATTTCTTGGTGCGCTCGTAATGGTGTGCTCCTTCCTCCTCTGACGGATCTTTTTGAAGACCGTCCTGTTGATCACCCTTTGGAGAGTGAAAGGGAAGCTTGAGATAAAAAAAAACGGCCCTTTCGGGCCGCGTGTGTCCCTTCGACAGGACGTTAGAAGTCTATACCAAGAGCTTTTGCTTGCTCCTCGCTTAGTTGTACCGTCTTCTTAGGTTCGGGTACGGGAGGTGCCTCTTCCGTCTTGGGTTCCTCCACAGAAGCAGACTTAAGAGTCTTAGGAGCAGGAGCTGAGGCCAATGAAGCCTGTGGTCCGGATGGATGCGAGTCTGCGAAACGCGCTTTGATCTCTGCATGATCTGAGCCAAGAGGGAGTTCGACGAGATCTGATCCCGGAATATGTGACTTGAGCGCCGAAGCGACAAGATTTGTTCCTGCGTCAGTGATCCAGTCATTTACATCTTGAATGAGTTTTTTCTCTTCGTCAGAAGCAGCAGGTCTATCGGAGAACTCGAGAGCGTTGAAATTAATTTTCGCCCCGTCAGCACCCGTCACAGGGTCCCGTTCGTTAAAACTACGAGTCACAAACTTTGTGCTAGTAACAACAGAAGCACAGTTAATTCTGTTGTTATATAACGTTTGAAAGTATGCGATGAAGTTTTTCTGAGAAGACTTACCCGAAATCATCGAGGTTGTCACACAGCGAGGAGGTAGAAGCCTGTGGTTTGGGCTTACTCCGATGTAAGCAATTCGGAGAAACTCTTCTTGATTCCTCATTCCCAGGTTCCCGAAAAAGGGCGAGAACCCAAGAAGAACGAACTCAATAGGAATTCCGTTCTCGTTTTTGTCGACAATTGCGCTTTCAGGATCAACGTCAGATTTCCATCGACGTGCCTGGAGGTCTATTCGAAGAGTATGCGGAGGGACATTACAGAGAATTTCGTCTTCCGAAAATTGGCCAGCGATAAATACCATGAGTCAGCTCCTAAATCAAAGAGAAAAATCGATCGAACCGAGAGCGGCAGCAGCAACCTTGCCTTTTTCAGGATCGGCAGCTTTTTTGGGGGCAGCTTTAGAGGTCTTAGGTAGGTAAAGGACTTTGTCGACGACGTAGTTGAGGTAGCTCTTGTCGTCTTTCTCACTGGTTGAAACTTTCCCTACAGCGATTGTTGGAGTTCCGGGAGAAAGCTCGGCAAGTTGTGCCGATAATTCAGCCCAAGCAGTGAGCTTGAACCAAGCGGTTTCTTTCTCTTCTGTTTGCCAGGCCAGCGAACGGTTGGTAACCGTCGTGTCGCCGAGCTCGACCTCCTCGCTTTTGGGACCAAGACCCCCCGTGGCAATAAACAAATTTATTGCAAGTAGGTCTTCGAAATTTTCTTTTGTCACAGCCAGCATCGGCTGCATCTGAAGAACTCCGTCAGGAGTAGCTCGAGTCGGACCGATTGCGAGAACTGTGTCGTTTTTTTTCAGCCCCAACAAGAGTTTACCCACATAGTGGGACTTATTTTGGAGGAGTTGGACTTTGGTTGGGACTCGTTTGTCGTTCGACGGGAGACTCTCCGTTAGGACGTTGAGAACATCGTCGGTTTCGAGTGCTTCGTCAGTCACCCTCAATCCGAGAAGAAAGACGTTCATAATTAAGGTGTCTGTAAATGGTTGAGCGATGGACCTTTAGTGCCTCGGCTATTTGCCCCACTGGAGCGCCTTGGCCACGGTACGCTAGGAGCAGTTTCCTGTCGCCGCAAGAAAGTTTGGCATTTTTTCCATTTACATAGGTGAAATGATATGGGTTGACGCATTTGGCACATTTACAAGTGCTCTTGGTTGTCAGATCATCTTTGGGTATATCTAAATACTTCAACTGGAGCGTCCGGACATATATCCTTGTTCCAAACAAGTACACACACGGAGATTCATTTGCTGACGGACCGTCCCATAAAAAACACTCCTTCGGGCTGAAATCGTTAAAAGCTAATCGTTTGAAAAGTTCGGAAATGTAACAACTCTTTTTTTCCTTATAACTAAGACTGAAACTTTCCCCTCCCAAAGCCCGACAAATATCCGCAGCCTGAGCTTGCGCGTGGTTTGAGTCGAGGGAAGAAACTGAAAGCTCGACCTTTCTTCCTTTTCGGGTTACCGCGAGGCAGTGTTCTTCAATAGATGTCGTTTGGCTCAAATTCTTCCGCCGCTTCTAGTAGGAGAAAGCGTAGGTTATTTTTGCCTGTAACGGCTTTAGACAGCCTTAAAAGTTTTGTGCCGATTTTAAGCCTGAGTCTATCGACCTGAAGTGCTAGAACTTTCATCGGTCTTCTCAGCTTGTTGCTGTACCGCCTTAAGTGTACTGAGATATTGCTCTTGGAACGATTTTTGTTTCGGCGTGAACATCGTACGTAGATCTGCGAATCGGCGTTTTAATTCCGACTCTCCAAGATATTCGCGTTGCTCCTCAGAAACTAAAGGGCGATAAAAGATATCGCCCGCATAGCGTGCTGCCATTACATACCTTTCAGGTAAGATTCGTAGTAAGCGCGGAAGGGATCGCTCTTGTTAACGAAGCTTGCAGCTCGGTAACCGCCACCGTACTCAGGCGTTTGTTTGCCGTAGAACTGACCACGACCACCCGCGATTTCGTTCGCGACCTGACCGATTGCGGTCAGATTGGTAGCTTCGCCGCCGGGACGATAGAAAGCTTTAGCTTCGATGATGCGACGACCAAAGTCAGCCGGATCATAGAAAGCTTCGCCGAACTTCTGGTTCACAAAAGCCGAGTAATCCGCGACGTTATCTGCTCCTTTTTTGATATCAGTCCCGGTGGTGGCGTAGGGTTCGAAACCTGCTCCTCGAGCCGCAGTGTAGAAGCGCTCGATATCTTTACCGTAGTCGTTTCCGGTTTGCAGATCCTGATACAGGGGCTCAAAAAGCTTGTTATAGGTTGTTTGATCTTTGACTTGCACGTCGCCAATAGCCCGTGCCAGGAGCTGGTTAGCCTTACCGACTGCTTCCTGTGAGGTCAGGTTTGCAAACGGATCTTCCTGGTAAGTGACTTTATGAGGGACGTAACTAGCACGAGGAGTCAGTGTGGGCTCAGTCGGTGTGGTCGGTTCGGGGGTAGTGGTTTCTCCGCCAGTCGTCGCGCCGACGCCGCCGATGTTGCCCATAGTGCCGGTGTTAGCAACTGCACCGGTTACGGTCTGGATGGGGTTGTTTTCAATATTCACATAGTTACCCATACCGTATCCGCCGCCATACACTTCTTCTCCCATCTCGGACTCTCTGCCTAAGCGACCCCCTCGAGAACCCTTTGCGCTACGCACATATCCCGTCAAGGGGAGTTCACCAGCAAAACGAAAAGCCACGGGATTGGATCTAAGTCTGTTCTTATTTTATAGCAGTTTATTTATTGAACGCATTAGCTTCTACAAAAAATCTTTGAAGCGAATGACCGCGTTTTATGACCATGTCCAGGGTCTTTAAACGCAGGTTTGCCTCTTCGTACGAAGGATAAATTTTTGCTTGCTCTCTTTGTTTTACGTAGTCTGTAATGCTACCAGGGCTTTTTGCGTCTGCGACAAAACACCCCGTGGGACTGATGATAACCCACGCTTCTCGAAACCTTAAGTTGGTTATCGAGGCCATTTCGGCTTCGGTGTACAAACGGACATTTCGAACTATTTTAAATGGTTTATTGTTTTTCTCACGCTTTTCGGATTTCTTAATGTACGCTTCGATTTTATGTTTTTTCTTGAGCGCTCGTGCGCTATTACTGGCTTTTAAAGGGGATTCAAAGCTTTCAGAGGTCAGATAAATCTCATTCTCACCTGTTACGGCACCGTGATAGGTCCCGTTTATTCGGATAGCAAAGACCTCTTTGTCCGGATCTTTCAGAATGCTTACAAAGTCCATTAGTTACTTAGACGCCCATGAACTACCTACGCTTGCATCAGCTGATGCTGGGACAGACTTTAACACGACTTCAGCAGCACTGATCATTGCGTCCTCGAGAATTTTTTTATAGTCTTCTGCGAGATCTTCACGGACCTCAAGGACGATCTCATCATGCACACAAGCTACTAAATGAACATCTTCTTTAAGGTGTTCGTTTAAACGCGCTATCGCGATTTTAAGGATATCTGCGCCTGATCCTTGAATAAGAGTGTTTGCGCTGCACATCATGGTTGCGTCGTCGTAACTAAGAAGTCTTCTTCGCCCGCAAGCCGTGCGCGTGTATGCCCAACCGTCGTTTACAAGGGCAGCTCGTTCCTGGTGCCACCCACGCAGTCTCGGATAGGCACTGTGGAAAGCAGCGTGGGCAACCTTAGCTTCTGAGAGAGTCAGCATCTTGCCGCTCTGGGCAGCGTACGTCTTGTATTTCCTAAACCCCATTCCGTACAGCAACGCAAAGTTCAGAGTCTTTCCGTCTTGACGTTCCTCTTTCGTGACTTCGGACAAATCTTTTTTGTAAATCAAACTCGCTGTCATTGTGTGTAAGTCGATGCCGTTTATAAACGCCTGTTTCATTTGAGGTATGTTAATTAGCTCTGCACCAAGCCTTAGCTCAATCTGCGCCCAGTCGCAGATAACTAACTTGTAGCCTTCGGCAGCAACAAAGCACTCCCTAAAATCTTTTGAACGAGGAATCTGTTGGATGTTGACTGCAAAAACTGTTTTTTGCTTCGTCTTGCCTGTCTTAGGGGCACCACTGCTCGTGAAGCGACCTGAGTTCGCACCAAACTGGTTGTATCCCGAGTGGATACGGCAGGTTACTGGGTTGATGTTGTCGATGAGTTTCGTAACATGCTCTAAACGAGTCTCGATCTTTGCTCGCTCTCGATAAAGACGTAGGGTCTCATCGTCGCTATCGAACTCGGATAGAGCAATTTGATTCAGCGTGGATTTCCCGGTGTTCGGATCTTCTGGGAGCGCAACGCCTATGGCGGTGAAGGCACTAACCACTTGGGTTGGGGAGCCAGGGTTGAAATCCTTTTTAGGTCTTTTGCCTACAGAGATTGCACCGTTTGGATCACGAGGAAGTTTTTGTTCCTCGGGCAACCTCGAATCCAACTGACTTACAAACTGGTGGGTTTTGCTGTTGAGGTTCTCTTGGATAGCATTTTTCAACGCTTTGAGTTTCTCGATGTCTACCCCGAAACCTCTGTAGCACATTCGTGCTACTGGCCTAACGCATTGAGATTCAATACTGTAAAGCTCTAAAAGACTTTCTTCTTTCAGCTCAGCCAGTTGTGCTGCGGCGATTCGAGGAAGAATGTCAACGTCGATTGCTGCATACTCGATTTGCTCTTCCGTGAGATCCTCTATGCTCCAGTCTGTAAGGCGCTGCTCCTTACTAAGATCTACATCTAACCACCGCTTTACAGCAGCCTGAAGCGAGCAGGAAACGTCTGCAAAGTAAATCTTTTTTGCCTGTGGAGATACACGCTTCTCCTTGAATCCAGCGCGTAGGACACGTTCTGCTATGTAGGTGTCGAAGATTTTCCCTTTGAAATCAATGTCCAGATAGAGCAGGAACTGCAGGTCGAAGTTAAGATTATGCCCCACGATCATTTCGCGGGTTTCTATCAACTCTTTAAGTTTGATTTTTTCGTTGTACTTAAATAAATCGAAAACATAAACTGTTCGATCTTCGACAGTGGGGTCCGCTGTGCAGAGCTGAAGCAGCCTTGGCTTGGCGATCCCGGCTTGAAGCCCAGTGGTTTCGAAGTCTAGACAGACTTTTGGGAACTCCTGAAGTTCTTTAACAGCGCCTCTGAACTCGGTCTCGTTCTTGATGTAGAAGATATTCATGGAAAAAAAAGGCCTTCCTTTCGGAAGGCTGGATCATCCGTGGAGGTAGTGTAACAGCGTTACGCTGCGCGTCGACTGCGATAGAACGTTTCGATGTAGTTGGGCAGGTCAGCCCACAACGAAACAACCGCCGTGGCATTCTCAGTAGCCCGAATGCGGTAGAAGATCCGGCTCATAGTACCTTTATTACTGTTTTCGTTCGTCGGGCTCACGGATACCAGACTTTTTTGTTCGATCAAGTTGTTCTGTACACACCAAATCAGACCCTGACGGAGTCCTATGTACAGAGGCGAAACGTGGAAAGTATCTTTCCGTTCAACATCTTTTGAATTGTCTACAGGTTCCAGACCCTCGCGAGTTCGAATAAAGCCCTTGAATACCACCGAGTCTTTAGGAATTGCTTTCTGTTTGTCGAGCTCGTTTACTAACCGTACGGCAAGCTCTCGCATTGTTGTCCACTCGTGTTCACTTGTTTCCATAAGCAGAGCAGCAGCTCCTACAGCCCAGTACGAGGAGCTCTTGTTCAGAGTCTCGATAATGTCCTCAGCCTCGAGAACTTTTACTGGCTTCTGTGTTTTGTAGCCCCTCTTAATTTTCCGAGAGTTGTCTACACTCGATTTTTTGGGAGTCGGGTTGGAGATTTTGAAAGCCAGGGAAGCCAAATCGGGGATTCGCTTTTCGACGGCCAGTTCAAACAGCGTTCGTCCGTCAAGGACCTTAAGGTCGATGACCTTCTCGAGGTCAATTGGGAAGCACTCTTTGTCGGAACCTTTGGTTGCTTTCAGAAGAGCGGCAGCTTCTTCCTTCTCAATGGGTGTTCCTTGGAGTAAAAATTGGAAGTTCATCTTTAAAAGATGTGTGCATGTCAAGGGTACCGAGACCTCATTGAGAAGCAATACGCGTATATTTTTATTTAAGGTTTCTGTCCCCTCTGCTCTCTACCTCGGTTCAATCATCGAACAACGAGGTGGACATTGCTGCACCACTCAGAGATGTCGTAGCTTATCTCCTGGCAAAGGTCATAAATATCAGTGTCAGAGAAGAACAGCTCTTTTTGTAAAGATGCCACAGGGGTATCACCGAAGTTGTGCTTGAGATAAGCGGATACCCATAGCCCAACTTCGTAAAATTCTGTCTCCATAAACAAATCCTTACTGTTGTGCTTAGCTTTGATTACGGAGAAGACCATAGTTTTTGGTATGTATAAGATGCGCGACCCGTAAAAAGTGTAAGTATCTTTTACTCTTGCGCTTACATGATTATCCAGAGATTTCTTTAAACACCTAAATACCCATCCCGCAAGGCGTTCAAAATCAGTATCGTCTTCGCAATACTCCTTTAAAAGTTCTTGCAGGACTGTATCTACACCCATTTTATACCCACACCCCCTGTGGGCTAACTCGGGTCCACTTGGCTTCTCCGTTAATTCTGCCGTTGCATACAAACATTTCGTTTGTGTCCGGGCTCATCCAGATTGAACCTATAAGACTGTCTTTAGGTAAATGGCTTAGGTCTTCAGTTGGACTTTGCCGTTGTTCGTATTCGTTTTGAATACGTCTAATTTCGTCGCCGGGGTCAGCGGGTTTCTCGTTGTTAATCATCTGATGCTCTTCTGAACAGCCTCTACGGTAGCTTCGGGGTTTGAGAGATTCACAGAAAAAACTTCATCGCTAATTTTTGTACATACAAGGGGGACCGCAGAGTTAATGCAGATCGTCGACCATTGTAAACCGTGCTCACGTTTGTAGACGTTCAACCGCTTTACAAAGTTATCGTGTATTTCGGCATTACCGTCTGTTATTAAAAGGACATCGGCGTTGGGTTCGATTCGAGCGTGATCGAGCGCGTGGGCGATGACTGCATTAAAACTTGTGCCTCCCCCCAACGTCCAGCATGCGACGAAGTCAAGTAACTCGGAGTTGTTTTTACGACTTTTGTCGAGACTTACAGACATGTCGATCTTGGTGTCGAACAGATGAATCTCAATATCTCTGTTCTCTTTCATAGCATGTTCAGCAACTACAAAGGTAATCGCTTTACTCCAGAGCTCGCTCTCCCCTCCCATAGAACCTGAAGCGTCGACATAGAGGATTATCGGACCTTTACCTACGTCCTTTCTGTGTGCTTTAAAGTCCTTTGTTAATAGAGACTTCTGAGTGTACTTTAGGGCGAAAAGAGCTTTTCCTTCTTCCGATCCAGCTAAAGCTAACTCTGCGGGAAAAGTCTTTGTGACATCATCGCTGAAAATTGCTCCACTAATACTCTCGTAATTAGATCTTATTTTCCGGGCTTTCTTACGTTCCTCCCATATTCTGCGAAGAGCCCCGAGTTTCTTTACGAGACTTTTTAAGCTCTTGTTGCTTTCAAGTTTTTTAGCGAGAGTTTTCTTTTGTTCTAAATCAAGTTTCTTCTCTTTTGTTCCTGGGGTGGAGCCCCACAGTGAGGAGATAGCATCCTGAATAGAGTCGCTCTGCTTCACCGTGGAGTCCACGATCCTGTGAGAATGTACTTGAAGGTTTTCCTTGGCGTTCTTTATCGCTTCGTTAATCGCGTTTACTAGCTCTTTGCCCTTCCTTCTGGCTTCGGTAGCCGCCGATGAGTCACCATTAGCCTGAGCTTTCTTGTATTCCTCTCGGAGTGCTTGGAGAGCTTGGGCTGAATTAGTCAAAAGCTCAACATCAAAACTTTCATCAAGAATCGAATCCTCGATGACTTTAGATAATTCGTTGAGGATATTTACTGCATTGTTGCCTGCATTGAACTGATCACCGACGCTTCTTTTTAGAAGCTCGAACCAAGCTGCTGACTGCGTCAGATCGTTCATGATCGAATACCATATTCCGTTCTCGGGTTTGTACCCTTCAGGAATAGCCGTGGTATCTCCGTCACATATTTTCCTGAAGTAATCTTCATAGGCTTCTTCTGATACTAACCATTTAACGTTGTCTGCATTGTATAGACGATCAAAGAGTTCCTTGCCAAAGCGAGAAAGCTGTCTGATGTTATACGCATCTACTAAATATTTAACGGTTGGCTTAGCGTCCCGGATGAAGTCGTCCCACAAAAAATCAGCAAGGGCTGAACAAGCCAAGGTCAAAGGTTGGTTGTCGAGAATGCGGACAAAGTCAACTTCGGTGTTCATTTCAGTTACTAATTTCGTTGATTGCCTGAGCAAGGCTTTCGCATTGCTGTTGAATGTTCTGCACTATTTTTACGCCGTTTGCTCTTGTTGTAGCGGAAATTTTATATTGACCTCCGTCCAAAACCTCGGTCGCTTTGTCTCGCACAGTAGAAATATCTCTGTGCCACTTCCTGAGTTGAATGACGTATTCATTCAGGTCGCTGAGGCCACCCGAGCGGTGCCTGTGGGTAAAAGAGTTTGCTTCCGCCATGATCCCTGCTGCAGCACGCTTGGCATCGCTCAGAGTCTTTTCAGCCGTAGGGACAATTTGTTCGAGAACTTCCCGAATCGCTTCTTGATCTTCCCTTTCCTGATACACAATGTGAATCAAGCTCCCGTGCATGTGGGATGGGTGCAGTTCATCATCACCTTGAACGAGTGCCCAGGCCCTCAAAAATTTAAGTATTTGTGACCTTCTCCGATCGCTTACGGTGATGTTTCTGCTGCTCAGCATGTCCCAGACTGAACCGTAATCATCGAGGAAGCTCTCCGCTACCTTGACTTTATTTACAGCCTCTTGTAGATCCTCAAGATCCTTTAGCGTCAAGTGCTCACCAACCTTTGGTCGTTCCTCGATCCCCAGGGACCACTGATCGAGTACTCTCTTAGACACGGGCTTGCGGAGCAGCTCAACCGTGGGCCTGAAGAGAAAGCGATCCGCAAAAGCCTGAAGGGACTCCTCCTCCGGCCAACTGTTTGTCGCGGCAATAATTGATTGGATTGGTGTTTGTATATTCTCCTTACCGTTGTTGAAAGTCCGCTCATTGAGCAGCGTAAGAAGGGAGTTGAGAATTGCCGAACTTCCCCGGAACAGTTCGTCAAGAAATCCGATGTGAGCAGATGGAAGATACCCCGAGATATCTCGTGTGTATTCGTCCTTAAGAAGTTTTGTCACTGCGACCGGGCCGAATACTTCGGACGGATCGGTAGTGGGAGTCAGGAGATAACCAAAATAGTTCGCGTTTTTAATTCCACCACACAAGTTTCGAACTAGATCCGACTTACCTGTACCTGGAACGCCAAGAAGAAAGGCATTCTGCTTACTGAGAAGGGTCGCTAAGAGCCCATCAATCACACTTTCCCTTTCCAGCGTGGCAGAGTTTAGAGAGCTTCGGAAGCCTTGAAGCTTTTGAAACAGTTGATCGTTCATGGTTTCGAAACGGTGGTTGGGAAACTTTTGTTCTGTTTGGAGGAAGTTTAAAAGTCGGCTTCAAGACTTTCGTCAGCCGAGCCTCCTTGTTTAACTTCTGAAATTAAACCATCGAGGTTTGCACGACCGATGGTGATGAGTTCCGTTCGTTGGTTGATTAATTTTGTAAGATGTTTCGATCGCATCGCATAAATATCCTTTTCGAGATCGACTTCTTTGATCAAAAGATCGAGAGAAGATTGATCTTCGACCGTCTTAACTCGTTCGCACAGAGTTTTATATTTGCTTGAGAGAGCTAGGGACTCCTGCAATTTCTTCAGTCCAGCTGATTCATTTCTGGTGTTGCATATGTTTTCTAGTTCCTCCTTTATCTCTTCTTGGACTTCAAAGAACATCTTTGATGCGCTTTGTCTTACCTGACGTGCAGGAGATTGCATATCGTTAGCGGTCTCTAGCAACTTTTCGGCGAGCTGAGACAGGTTTTCAAACCCCGCGACACTGTCGCTTATTAGTTTGAGTTTGTTAGCTGTTATTTGCCAGGAACCTCTCTTCTTATCGCTACCGGTCTGTTGCTTTCCAATCTTGGTGACGCTTCGACAGTCGAGGTCATCGAGAAGCTCAGCCGACATTAAAAGAGCTCTGTCAGCCGCATTGTTTCGTGCGGCACTCAGAATTTGTTCCGTGTTGATTTGGTTCTCATAAGCAATAATCGAATCAAGGTCGTCCTCAATCGGTTTGTCGACCTTATAAAGGGATACTGGGAGAGGACCAAGAACATGCACTCTGATAGGTGCGCTGTATGCTTGTTTAGTGGGGAAAAATTTCATATAAGCGTCAAGTGCTAGCTTATACTCCATATCATCAGTAAAGAGAGGACGGAGTATATTCTCGGCAGTATTTTGCCAAGAGATAAACTCGCTTTCCCAGACTTCTTTTAGACGTTCGTTGGCTTCTTGCGCCGTGGATTTAATCCTGCTGATAAGTTCTTTCGCTTCTGCAAAATAAGACTTGGTTACAAAATGTGTTTCTCCAAAGTGAATGCAGTAGTTGTCGTACAGTTCTCTTTGCATAACTCTTAAAGCATCAAGTTCTGCTTTCAGAGCGTTCGAAAGATTTGGTCTGATGCCGACTGTGTTGTTTTGTTCGAGAGTGTCTATGACACTTTGAGGCAGTTTTAGATCATCAAACTTGATCTGGACTGACTGCCGAACATCTGCAGAAATCGAGCAAGCCAGAAGATAGTGTTCCGTCATTTGGGTTAGTTACAGAGGCTGTTGTGTTACACAGAATGAAAAAACCCTCTTTCTCACAAGAGGGTTTTGTGTCGTCCCCCGACGCTGAGGGTTTTAAACCCCGATCAAGGTTAACGCCTTTCGCAAGGAACGCTCGGTACTTTATGATCTTTACTGATTTCCTCAGTGTCCCATGATACGAATGGATCGATACCAAGAGCACCAAAGACTGCCACGGTAGCGATGGCTGATCCCAAAAGAAAGGTTGTCAGCCCTGTCGCCAAGGTTTTTAGGTCTCTCATTTGATGCGACCGAAAGCGAGGACAACTTTATCCGTCACGTTATCGCACTCACCCGAGTGGATCAGCTGCTCCGCTTCGTGCTTTAGTTTCAGCTTCAGTGCTTTTAGCTCATGTTCTAGCTTCTCGATACGCTGTGCGATCTTTTCCAGCTTTGTATGCGGCGTGGGCTTTCGGTGTATGCGTACGACAATGTTGGTGTTGTACTGTTTGAATTTAAACCGGCTGTGCTCTCCGGAAAACACTGAAAGATCCAAACCTTCGTGCTCAGCGAGTTTTACGTCACGCAAAAGGTTGTCTCTTGCACATTCGTAAGGCTTCCCAAAACTCTCGTCGAGTTCTCCGAGTGCTACATCGCATTCATCCCATGCTTGGGCTGCGATCTCACCGAGGTCTACCAGATCAGAAGTTTTCATGTTCATGATGGAAGTTAGTGTAACCGCGCCACGTTTGGTCAGGGCGGTGCCCCCTGTGAGCTACAGAGTACCGTAGCTAAATGTGGATGTCAATATCGGAACCGAGGGAATCGAACCCTACCCGTACCGCACGAGACATTTGCGGTAGTCTCCAGACGTTCCGTTACCCTTAGCGACGAGGGTAGACAGAAACCCTCTGCGGGTTCGTTATCCCCAGTTCCCTCATCCCTTTCATTTTAGCCTCTTGCGCCGAGCAAGCTTCTACAACACAGTCGAACTTCCAGCCTTCTTTGCCTTTCTTAGCAAAAACGTCAAACTTTTTCACTGCCTGTGCCGCGTGGACGATCACCTTATTAAAGGGTTGAGAGTTGTGAGTTTAAATCATACTCGTTGAGGCTTCACGAGTACAACAATTCTTTTATGCTTAGGTTTTAGCTTACAGTTTTATCTGTATGTGTTTAAAGCGACAGCTCAGTCGACTAAACACTTATTTAAAACTTTTTTAATAAGCTCACAACTTAACGAAATTTTCGCTCTTTATGTATTACATACTCTTTGTGAGTTTGTTGTCAGTTTCTCTCTGAATTACGGCGACGACATCTCCTCCTCGAGGCTTCAACTGCACCTTGTCTCCACAGACCTTACGGTCGCACCTAACTCCATTCCAGCCAAGCTCACGCTTGACCCTACGCATTACGTTGGCTTCGGTAGCCTCTACGCAGTATTTCTCAGTCCAGCTGTAATTCGCCTTGCCGTTGATCGTGTCGGTGACTTCGATGAAGTAGTAAGCCATGTCAATTAGAATTCCTTAAAGGTGAATAGTTTCAAGTGGACCCCACACTGAGTGAGTTCTCAATGCGTCTTGCTGGCGAAGCTGAGCTTCCCGGCGAACTCAATGTGCTGAAGAATTTGCTCCTACGTGGCCAGATTGTTGACGAAGAAGGTAACTCAGTGACCGTTACTCCAAGAGGTGAAGTGGAGTTCAGAGGATCTGAGTCACCATTCACGTTTAGAGGTTCCTTTGGGCAGGATCCCTCTTTCGCCGTTAACTACCAGTCGAGGAGACCGGAGTTTGCAGGACGTTCTCCCCAAGCTGCACTTGATGAGGCTCTGCTGAGATTCTCACAAGCATACTGAGTAGACGACCGGCTACAGTAGACCACACCAGACGCAGTATCAGTTAGGTATGCGTTCGCTGTGTTGATGTAACTGGCGCTGACTCCTGTAAACATCTGCACACAAGTTATGGTCGAGCAGAGGAAGTTCATTTCAATAGTGGATAGAGACCCGAGCGATACCGTCAATCGGCACACCTAATTTGTAGGCCGCACCAGCCGACAGATCTATCGAATTGCAGTCGCACCGGTCAGTTATCGGCACAACTAAAGATCTACCAGCGTGGCTAACAGTAACTTTTGTGCCACAGGGTAACCATGGATGAGCAGCTGAGATACCCCAATGTTGGTAGGTTTGACCGCAGTAAGTGACACGGGAGTGATACCACTCGTGATAAACAGTGGCTGTAACCGGGCGAGCCGTTACAGGGTTAGTGAACATCAAAGGCAGCAGAAGAAGTAGGCGTTTCATGTGATGTTGATGTGATTGTGTGATTTGGCCCCGCGTTAGCGGCTACGACTCACCTTTTCGCCAGAGTTTGCACGCCCTTCTCACCACATAGTGATGCGCCGTGGGAAACTCGGCGTTGTATTTAGCCACAGCCTTAAAGGCTTCTCTCGAGTCGTTGTACTCAGCGATTGTTTCTATAGGCTTACCTATGGTTCGCCGCTGAATAAAGTAAGGCATCAAACTTTTGAGAGCTGAATTAGTTTTTGCAATTTGTCGATCCTTTCGTCGATCTGCATGGCGCTAAACCAATGGCTGGCGTTTTTCCTAGCAGCTTTAAGCTCAGCTAAAGTCTGTTCGGCGTCCGCCACTGTAAGGAACGTGTCAATTGCGTACAGGTTCCCGTACTCATCAACCGACTGCAGCTCGATCATGGCTGTGCTCACAGTGTTGTCCTTGATACTATGTGCGTTTGTTGAGTTGGCAACGGATCCTTACAAACCGTCATGCCATTTGGTTCCGAACGACGCGAGCATGTCGGAATCGGAGGGCTCCCATCCCTCGATGTAGTCAAGAGCGGGAAGGATTTCATCCTCAATTTTCTCCGCAATGTCTGCAGGCATCTCGGGGTGGCTCCTTACCAGCTGCCGGAAACGAGCAGCAGCGTGATAGGACAGAGCGTGCTCTGAGAGTTCGTAGATGTTGTAGCTCATGATGATGTCTGAGTAATTGTGTGATTCAGGAAGCGGCGGTTGTCCTTATGCAGCCGTCTGGTAGTTCTCCCTGCTTTAGGAGTTCGAAGTCCTCCGGGAGCATAATGCCAAGACCGGGATCCACCATGCGTTTGCAGACGCTTAGATCTTCTGGGATCATGTTGTGTCTTAAAGAGAGACACTCGCGCAGATCATCCCACACCCACAGAGGTAGATCCTCAGCTGAATCGTAATCGTCACTGCCTAGTGGGCGATAATGCCAAGCTGTCCGTGTTCCGCTGCTATCAACCTCCACAAGTTCATAGCCATGCTCATAGAGAATGTGCTCGTTGAACTTGTCGATGAAACTCCAGAAGCTACGGTCAAAGATCAAAGCGATAACCGGTCGATCTTTCTTAGGCAGCGTGGGCTTCTCCAGCAGATATTCGCATTTATCTGCCCATTTGCCACAGTCAGCGCACTGGCTCGCTGTCCAAGCGAAGTGAAAGACCCGATGCTGAGAACCACAGTGCGGACAATAGATAAACTTTCCCTTGGTCCTTGAAGCTCTAGTCTTGTTAGTTACTTTAGTCATGATTGTTTGCTGTGACATACTTAGCGCCTGTACCGTGAGCCTCTACAAAGATGTCAGCCTTAGCGCCGTCGCACAGCTTGCAGGTTGCACAGGTAGCCTGTGAGTTTGCTGCTGTTGCAGGGCACAGCTTACCACTGTATGCCTGAGCTCCTTTAGGGATAACGGCAAAGGTTTTCCAGCCATGCGCCGTGGCGTCCATGTAGTCAGCCATGCCATCGCAGGATGCTTGAAACACACCCTTGCACCATTGTGCAAACGGTTGACGCCACTGATGTGTGTAGCCAGTGTGCGCAGCTGCGTGCTCATTGATGGTTGCGAACAGCACTGGGGAGATGATCGATGGATCGCCATAGGCACCCCATCGGATCTTGCGGCCCTGAAGCATCTCAGGAGTAAGGTCGCTCAACTTACCGTAGCTGTTACGCTTGTATGCCTTCCAGATACTATTAGGCGCTTGACCTACATTGACGTAGCAAGAACGTGAGCCGTCAGCTTGCTTACGATGGGGACAATCGCCGCAGATGGAATAGTCATCCCCCGTGGCAATAGCCTCCACAGGATTAACATCTTCGCGGAGAATCCAGACCTGAAGCATGTTGCCGGTCTTGCGATTGCTAGTGTTCATAGTCATGATGACTACGAAAGGTTTGCCATCAATGGGAGACAAACCGCGCTGAAGAACGTAGCCGTTGTAGTTAGTCATGAGAGAATCAGTTGGTGTGGTTGATTACTTTGGCGACAAGATCGTTAGCAGTTTCCTCGTCATACATCTCAGCAATCTCTGCGATTAACTGTTCCTGATCCACATGCATCAGCTCGTTAGCTATCTGGACTGCACAAGATTCCATAAGATCACGTACATCCATGTCGTCAACAATCTTCCATGCGTAAGAGTCACGCAGGAGATCAACTTGTTCTTTGGTTAGTGTCATGATCAGAACTCGATGTGTTGTAGGAATGGATCGAAACTCATCTCCCTGATGTCTTCACAAAGCATCAGATCTTTTGCAGCCCAGTCACCACCAGGATGCTCCGGCGTGGTGTTAATTAACTGGATCAAATCTTGTTCATAAGCACGAACGAGACGACGAACAAATTCTCTGGATAGTTTCATGGTTGGCATGATCAGTGCATGAATGAGTTACGTTGTGAAGCAGTTAGGCATTCATCGCCCCAACTGTTGTCATCTTCGTTGTACATCTCCTGCTCTACCTGAGAGCACCACGTCTCAAGTTCTTCCTCCAAAAGATCAAGCATGGTGATGAACCTCTGTGGGGAATCAAGATCAGCGAGAGACTCACGCACCCTGCATAGTTCTTGCACGGCAGAGCATGCATCGTTGAAGCGGTCTGTAGTGTTCATGATCAGATAACTTTGTGAAGGTCAATGTGATTGTGAACGTTAAAGTTACGAGCGACCCGTACAGCTAAGTTGTACAAGTAACGGCTCTCATCTTCAGTTAGTTCTTCACCAAGAATCTCGTCGCCGTAGTGATAAAGATCGAAGATACGATCTACAACTGTCCAGCGAAGTTCTTGTGCTCGTTTGTGTTGCATGATCAGTAAAGTTGAGCGACGTTGTTGTCATCAACCCAGACATCTATCGGGCTGTAATCTTTACAGAGAGCGGTTAGTTTCTCACCCCAAGGTTCGTGCCATCGACCATCCCAGAAACCAGTACCGTGACCGTTGCGGGTGAGGATAAAGTCATGGGCTGCATAGTCCCACTCATCACCCTCTGCTGAGTTAATCATCGTGGCGCGGTGCTCGTAAGCATCGAAGCCTAGTTCCTCTGCTCTCTCCCTGAAGTCTTCCCACTCTTCAGTTATACGTTCGACCAGTTCTTCACTGGGTTCAAAGTCATCGAAGTTGCTTGACCAAAGGAGAGCGTCGATGGCATGCTGTGCAGAAGTCATGATCATTCTGTGATGAGATTGTGCTGTTTAAGTAGAATCATGTGATCTAATACATCACCAAGTGTTGACCTGATGTACTCATCTTTGAGTGCAGCTTGTTCATAAGCTTCGTAAACAGTTGTATAAAGATTGTCGAAGTCAGTTTTAGTCATGATCAGGCAAAGGTAAGTTCTTCGTAGGGGCGGAAGTAACGATCCTGCAGATACTCAATCTCTGCGTGAGTTAGTGACTTCGATGCACTGTGAAATACGTTCACACAACGCTTGCAGTGTAAGCACGTGTCGCTGTATTCTTGCGGCCACTGTTCAGAGTTAGCTTGAACGTGAACTTCAGTGCAGTTAGTTAAGCGAGCGACGTGGACATTGATGCACCTACCTGACGGCAGTTGTACATACTCTGTACAT
>Ga0208644_1000028_pt1 | contig 80576 bp, 93 predicted proteins | sample VirMetDEL_Nov_18_FD_184517 | JGI IMG/M metagenome (GOLD analysis project Ga0208644, IMG submission 184517) | Aqueous microbial communities from the Delaware River and Bay under freshwater to marine salinity gradient to study organic matter... | ecosystem: Environmental > Aquatic > Marine >...
TCTTAGTGTTAGTCTTGCAACTCCCGCTGGTGTGGGTATCTTTGTAGGTAGTGTTATTTCTCCAATTGTTGCTCAATTGGTATGTGAAAAGATTGCGCCAAAGGGAATGAAAAACGCCGTGAGTTGATATGGATGTTAGATTAACGTCTGGTCAGAATACAATACTATATGATTGCAACTTGTAATCCTGCTGTTCTTAGTGTTAGTCTTGCAACTCCCGCTGGTGTGGGTATCTTTGTAGAGAGAATTGGCGTATAATGTGTTATCGATGACATCTGAATCTAAGAGGCAAATTCTTCAACTTTTTCGTTGACATTAATTCATTTCTGTTGTATTATATAAAAATGATGAAACAGTGAGTGAATGTGATGTTTGAACTTATTGAGTTGTATGAAGAAGAGTTTCGAGATCCTAAGATTCGTGAGGAATACGAAGAATATCTGGACCGGCTTGCAGATGAATTTGATTATGATACAGCAAAGGCGGTAGAACATACAACACAATCAACAACTTACAAAATTGGTTGACATTAATTCATTTTGGTACTATACTGTAAGAACACTAACACATAACAGAAGGAACACAAGATGTCCAAAATCCATCGTTTTAAGACACCCGTAGATCTTTCTAAAGAATCCATCGGCAACTACTACGCCAACCTCTACAATGCCGAAACCGGAAAGTTCGTTGAAGGTCGGCACTACGAGAGTTTTAGCGGTAACGATATGATGGAGGTAGTCAGTTACCTTAAGCGTCAAGGCTACCGTGTAGAATGGTAAGGAGACAATCAAGAGTCTAGAGATGGATAATATAAATATTAAATCTACCGTCTGAGAGGAGATAGAATAAACGTTCAGGACACGGGGGCAGTACCCGTCACCTCCACCATAAGCATATCACCGTCTCTAGTAATGAGACCTTGCTAGACACGAAAGAGTTTGTTGTGGTATGCTTATGCGGGGGGTGATATTAGGTTCGACTGACGTAGTAAAGATCAAATCGAGGTAGACGCCATGGTACCAGCGTATCGGACCAAAACTATAAATGCTAACTTTAATGTTGCAAATGACAACCACTTCGAGGATATCCGCCTAGCGGCTTAATCGACTTGTAGTCACGGGGTATGGGTTCCACCCTGTCATATAACGGGCCCAATTACTTATAACAATTAAAGGATATAACATTGATTAAATTCTCCGAAGAGGGAATCGCAAAGTTTATCATTTTTTGTTTTTTCTACTTAATTCTTATTTTTGTATCTATGGCAACATTGCCGGGTAATGCAGACAGTCACGAAGTAGATAAAGATAGTCTGAACTGTTTAGCTAAAAACATATACTTTGAAGCTAGAGGAGAAGAAATTATTGGTCAATATGCTATTGGTCTCGTAACTCTAAATCGTGTAAAAGACAAAGATTTCCCTAATAACATCTGCGACGTTGTATATCAGGCAATAAAGATAAACAACAAAATAGTAAAATATAAGTGTCAATTTTCTTGGTATTGTGACGGTAAATCAGATACACCAAAAGATTTACAAACTTGGTATAAAGCTATTAATATAGCAGATACATTACTACACTTTAATGTAGAAGACTTCACAAGAGGTTCTAGATTTTATCATGCGGATTATGTCGTACCTAAATGGAGCAAAAATAAAAAGGTATTAATTAGAATAGGAAAGCATATTTTTTATGAATAATTTTTATAATAGTCTCGCTAACGATAAGAAACTATCGATTATTGCTGGACCGTGCGTTTTTGAAAATCAAGAGTTGGCAGTGGAAATCGCAGAGACTCTAAAAGAGATTTGTGACGATTTATCTGTCAACTTTTGTTTTAAAATGAGTTTTGATAAAGCAAATAGAACATCATCCTCTTCATACAGAGGAGACTTTGATGGTGCGTATTATGCATTTGATTCAATAAGAAATAGAGGTATACCTACATTAACAGATGTACATGAATCTTGGCAATGTGCCGTAACTAATGCTGATATTCTTCAAATACCAGCATTTCTCTGTAGGCAAACTGATCTTCTAAAATCAGCTGCCGAAACTGGTAAACCTGTGAATGTAAAAAAAGGACAATTTTTATCTCCATGGGAAACGAAAAATATAGTTGACAAGATAAAATCCTTTGGTTATAATGAAGTAATGTTAACTGAACGAGGTACAACATTTGGATATAACAATCTCGTTGTTGATATGCGTTCATTAGAAGTGATGAAAGAATATGCACCTGTCATTATGGATTGCACACATGCCGTACAATATCCAGGAGGTCAGGGAGGTTCAAGTGGGGGTGATAGACGTTTTGCTTCTGTTATTGCTTATGCAGCTACCGCTGTATCAATAGCAGGACTCTTTATGGAAGTCCATCCAGATCCTGATAATGCACCGAGTGATGGTCCTAATATGATTAAATTAAAAGATTTTCCAAAAATAATAGAACAAATTTTAGAAATTGATGGAGTGGTTAAAAAATGATTTATGGTAAAGTTTGGGGTCAGACAGAATCTCTTTTAGTGACTCCCATGATTGAAGTCCACAGAATCATTACAAAGTCTGGTTATAAATGTTCAGAACATTTACATAAACACAAGTGGAACGGATTCTATTGTATTAGCGGTAAAATGAATATTTTTGTACGTAAGAATGATTATGATCATACAGATAAGACAGAACTAAGACCAGGAAATTTCACTACAGTGAAGCCGGGTGAATATCATTGGTTTGAATGTGTAGAAGATGCTGAGGTACTAGAAATCTATTACGCTGAAGCAATCTCAGAAGATATTGTAAGAAAGAATACTGGAGGAATTATTTCGAAATGATTGATAAGAATAAGTTCAATCAAGAAATTGAAGATTTTGTGTATGAAACTGGTGAATCTTATATTGACGCAATTATCAATTTTTGTGAAAAGAATAATGTAGAGATTGAATCTGTTGCTAAAATGATTAATAAAGTTATCAAGGCGAAGATTGAATCAGAGGCTAGTGATTTAAATTTACTAACAGAGAAATTATGCAGATTGCCCATGTGATGTCGTTTCCTGGTTTCAATGCGTATAAAACTTATCTTGCGCTGAGAAGTCATTTTACGACTGATTATGATTACTTTAAATATAATGGTAAACTGAGAGTAAAGGAGGAATCTTTTTTAAGACGTAAAGACAAGTTTTTCTTCGAGAAGATAGAAAGGAGGCATAAGAAGGAACTTGTTCCATTCTTCGTTTCAAATCTAATCAAAGAGGATAATAATTGGAGTGGAGGTCTTGTTTCTGACAAGGCTGAACAAGTCTTTAACGAATGGAAGAGAAAGTTCCAGTCACTTAAATATTCATTCCGTGAAGATATGAGTAAACTTCGTGATTATATGGATCGGAATGATCTTCAGTTTGATGAGGTGTTTCAGTGTGATGATGGGCAACATCCAATAATTCTGAAACTCCTCATCTCTGAAGATATATCAATCGAGTCTTTTATTATACTAGACAAAGTGCTAGGATTCGTGAAAAAGATCAATAAATACGTTGACGATTTCATTTGGATCGAGTATAATAAGAAGATAGTAAAGTATTCGTCATTTATTGAAATTGATCCAAAGGAGTATCGTCATGTCGTAAAATCTATATTTGTTTAAGTCGTATAAAGTCGTATCAAGTAGTTTTAAGGAGAATCAAAAATGGCAGCAACATCTTTTGCCGCACTCAAGAAGTCAAGTAAGTCATCACTTCGTGACCTAGTAACAGCAGCCGAAAAGGTCACGGCACGAGACGAACTCAACACAAACGAAAATATCTGGAAGCCTGAAGTAGACAAGGCAGGAAACGGATACTCAGTCATTCGATTCCTACCAGCAGCCCCTGGTGAAGAACTTCCATGGGTCAAGGTATACAATCATGGATTCCAGGGTCCTGGTGGTTGGTGGATTGACGAATGTCGAACCACAATTGGCGAAAAGTGTCCAGTTTGCGAACACAACTCTATGCTTTGGAACTCAGGTGTAGAGTCCAACAAGGATATTGTTCGTAAGCAGAAGCGTCGATTAAACTATTATTCCAATGTTCTAGTCGTATCAGATAAGGCAAATCCTCAGAATGAGGGTCAAGTGTTTCTTTATCGGTATGGCGCAAAGATCTTCGAAAAGATGCAGAATGCAATGCAACCTCAATTTGAAGATGAAGATCCAATGAATCCTTTCGATTTCTGGGAGGGTGCTAACTTCAAGTTGAAGATTCGTCGATATGAAGGTTATCAGAACTATGACCTATCAGAGTTTGATAAGAGTTCTGCTGTATCTGACGATGATGCAAGGATTGAAGAGATTTGGAACTCTCAACATCCACTATCTAAGTTTCTTGATGTATCTGAGTTCAAGTCATATGAAGAACAAAAGACTCGACTCAATCGTGTTCTTGGTCTTGATGGTGGTCCTGAACTAAGTGAAGTTGCTCCAGCACCTCAACCTCGTGTTGCGGCAGCTAAGGAAGAAGATAGTGTTCCTTGGAGTAATGATGATGAAGAAGATGACGATAGTCTATCATTCTTCAAGAAATTGGCAGAGGAGGATTGATAAAATATCAGAGGGGACTTCGGTCCCCTCTTTTTTTTATGTAAAAGCTACAGAAAATCGAGACGCAGCAGATCTTGTTGGCGATTGTGTATATTGAGAAATACCACCAGAAATAGTAGTTTGACGATTACTATTATTGATAATAGTCTGTGATTGATCTACACTAGTTGGTGAAGAGGAACTAGGTGACGCTATAACTATAGGAGCTTGTGATTTCATTGCGTTATTCATTGAAACCATCTCCGCTTCTAAACCATTCATTCTAAGAGATCCAGCTGCGAAGGTTGGTGCCATCATTACTGTTTCTCCTGGCATCATAGACATCGGGATTGGAGTAACATCTTTTGGTAGTACATTGACTTTACCGCCCACGCTGGTTTCGTTCAATGTATCATTTCCGGTACCACCGATGAGAGATGAAGGAACTATCATAGGAGTAGGTGCCGTGGATGATTTAGATTCTTTACTCGCTTCTTCTAGTCTATATCTGGCATCTTTTCTATTTGGACCTATTTTAATTGATCCAAACGCATCCTTTTGTAACTTTCCCGCATAATAAGAAAATACTCTCTCTTTCGGGATGCCGGCTCGGGGGGCGGGTAAAGTTTTAATCCAATCCACTATTGTTTTAAAATCGCCTTCGGTTAAAGATGCACCAGTACTTGTAGCCTGCAAAGCAAAGTTATTAATAAATTTTCGACCTTGTTTCCAATCTAGATATTTCAGTCCTTCTAATTGTTTTGATATTCTTTCATTTTGAGTCTTTCCAGCGGCTTCACCACCAACGTCTTTATTCTGTGCAATATTACTACCCAGTCCCGTGGCCACTCTTGTTAATTCTAAATTCTTCTCTCTTTCTTCAGGGGTCGACACCACTGATGAGGATCCATAGTCCATAGTATCGTTCTCACCAGGAGATTTTTCAAACTTTGGAATACCAAATTCTTGGCCAATAGTTTTTCCTTGTGCTTCAAATTCAGCAGCTTTCTTTTTATACTCTTCCATTTCTTCAGAAGCTTTTTCAATAATAAAACTAGTAAGTTCGTAAGCTGCAAATACAGCACCAGCAATAGCAAATCCTCTTATGGCAGTTCTAAATAAATTTTTAAATGAAGTTTTCAATCTTCCTCTTGTCTTATTAGCTGAATTCTTTAGATCTGTCTTATCTTTTGGATCTATTAGGTTGTTTGCGGCAGCTTCAGCCGCTTCTTCTGTTAATTCTCCAACACCAAGTCCAAAAGCTTTGCTTATAGTTCCACTTAAAACTCTACCAACGCCTAGTGTAAGAATACCTAATCCTTTGAAGAAAGGTATAGGAAATAATGAAGCAAATAAACCTACACCACCAAATACAGCCGGTAAATTTTCTGCTAGATAATTTTCTATTTGACTTCCAAGAGTAACCTCACCATTATCATCTTGTTCTTTTAAACCTAGTGATTCTACGACTTTTCTACCCAACCAAGTAAACGCTGCTGTTATAGCACCAGCTCTCCAACCAAATAAAGCAGTAACAAATAAATTAGGTAAGTTTAAGTTTTCTTTAAAAATTTCCCAAGCAGCGTTACCAACGCCTTTAAAAAAATCAGAGGTAAAGAAATTGCTCGCGGATTTTTTAATGGTATTAAGAAGCTCATCAGTCTTTTCTGGTGCTAGAAATGCACCTAGAATTAACGCACCAACAAGTGTACTTAAAACACCACCAAGAGATATACCCTTTCCTACTTCTATAGCTTTATCTTTTACGCCCGTCGCCGCGCTTTTTAAAGTAGTACCAAATTTAGACTCTCTTTTTTCTTCAGCGGCCGTCGCTCTTTCTCTAGCACGATTAATTTTCTCAGTAGTCTCTTGTTTTTTATCTAAGTTTAAATTTTCAGTGTTTACCTTCAAAAAAGATGCGAATAATTTTCTAAGACCTCTGATATTCTCATCTATGCTTTGAACAGCATACATGGTGCTTTCTTGAAATGATAACGCCATCATATCAGAAGTAGCTGCACCAGATGGATTAGGGTTAGGAAGCATTTTGTCTGTTCTTCTCTTCTTGTTCTCTCAGATGTTCTAGCAACATCTGAATGTATATTTCTCTCTCAAACGGTATCATATCATCTAATTCAGTCAAAGAATATTTATGATATTGCATCAACGAAAAGTTAAGTCTATAATAACTAGCTAGACTCGTATGACAGAGACTTATCCAAAAAAATCTTCAAAGCCAGATACATCTGTTTCAACCTCTTCATCACATTTTTCACATTTATACTTTGCTCTTAAACGACTGGCAGGCATAGTTTGAAAGAATCTTGTAATTTTATCAAATTGCTCTTTAGAAAGACTTTCTAAAAATTCTAAAACATCTTTTTGTGTAAAATCGTTGTAAACCGTTTCTTGATCGTAAACATATTCTATACTAGTAGAAAAAATATCAAGAACATTTGTAGGATCAATATCCATAAAGTCAGTCAAAGAATTTATAGTAGGATACTTCATCTTCACACCAATATTATCGTTTAATAAAAATGTATCAGTATGATCTTCATTTGTATTATAAACAATATTATCTAACTTGACTTCTACATCGTTCATGTGGCCACAATTTTCCACATCATGTTTTAGTTTAAACTGTGCCGTTTCTCCTACACTTTTAGATCTTATATGAAGAAACATATGTTCAAAATCAAAATAAGCTAAACTATAAGGATCAATATCCTCCGGCTCAATAACACAATTTTTTAACATTTGACAGATAGCGTCTATCATGTCTTTTCTCTCACCACTTTCAGCAGCTATGAGAAGCAACTTTTCCTCTTTTACAAGAAAAGGTCTAAATTTAACATCAACTCCATTTGACGGTAGTTTAGTCGTAAAGTGTGGGGCTACTATTGATGGTAAAGCCATTTTATTCTCTCCAAATCAGTCATTTTTATTAAGTAGATAAATTAGCAGTACTTGTTGATCCTGCTGCGTTTTGTTCATAATATCTATAAGTGAACGTTACATTAATTCTAGGTATAGCATCAGAAGCCCAAGATAAACTTACTGGAGCGACTTGTATAGGATATGCTTCTATCAATTTTGTATTATATACTTTGGCACCAGTTCTTCGTAGATTGTGAATATCTATCGTTCCAATATAATCATCATAATAACCAGAACGAAATCTCGAACCATCTGATACGGTACGATTAATTCGATGTGTTCCTACAACCTTATCTAACCATCTATCAAAATACTCTTTAACACGATAATCGTCTGATTCTATGAAAGTTATAGTAGTCTCTAGATAAAGTGCTGCATACGCTACTTTTCTTTGAGGTCCAATATAAACCTGTTCTGTTGTAGCAATACTTCTTCCAGGCAATTGTACAGAGTCTGCTCTATATGTTAAATCTGGATCACCAATTCCAGCTGGACCACTTATTATAATTTCGTAGTCGCTTTCTCTCGCTGGAGGAACATTATTAAAAATAGAAGTAAATCTATTTAAATCTATAGGCATTATATCATCCTTCTTGAGTCTGCCCAGACTTTAGTCTTCGACGCTTTCGCAAATCTTTCCAGTGGTAGGAATAGGGCAATATCCCATTCACTAGACGATATTTCAATAAATCTAGATCTAACATGATTTGATAGATATCTTTTGAAAGTTGGTTTAAATGGAGCAAAACGAGAAGCCGCTTTTAATATCTGATAACCAATCTTCAATTTAGTCTTTTCATCGTATCTTCTGTCCGTAGACAGTTCGTATAATTTATCCATTAACTTTGCTCTAAGAGTTAGTGGTAAATAATGCATGTTGATACCATAGAAACCACCTGGAGCTCCTTCTACTGGAAAGATCAAAGGATATCTATCATAATATGGTAACGTATCTTTCGTTTTAGGATCATAATTGAAAAGATACATCTTTCCTATTGTGGTCCTATTTTTATATTTCGCTCTCTCACCCCTAACAACAGCTTCCGGCGTAACACTAGTCGTTCTCGCCGCGTTGCGAAACCAATCTCTAGACGTTTGTGTCCTAGCTGGTAATTGTCCAGACCTCACTCCCTGAGCCAGAATTTCGTCAAAAGTTTTTGATGCCATGTTCGTTTTTCTGTTGACAAAAAATAAGATACGTTGTATATTATTTATATGATGAAAACAGGAGATAAGAACATGATTGCTAAGTTTCGTTCCATTCCTTCGCTCGACCGTTGGGTTTCCATGAACTGTGCAGACCACGAGATCGTCATTCGGAAGCATCCTGAAGGTGGTTTTATCGCTAAGGTAAGTGGTGCTAAGTTCTCAAACTTCCCTCGGTCGTGGGATGAATTGATTCGTGAACTGGAAGCAAATTTCGCTTGGCGTGTAGATTTTGGTAAAAAAAGTTGTTGACAAAAATTAAAATTCCTGGTATTATATAAACATGATGAACGAAGGAGTGAATGAGATGACTACTTTTGATTTTGGCAACGGCCCAGTTCCTGCCCATCAGCATTCTAATGGCGGCGGATGGGTTGCTGATACCGCCACTGTTTCTGAGACCGCCTATGTTGGACCTAATGCTGTGGTGTCTGGTAACGCTAGGGTGATTGATAACGCTGAGGTGTATGATAACGCTGTGGTGACTGATAACGCTGTGGTGACTGATCGCGTTGTGGTGTCTGGTGACGCTAGGGTGTCTGGTAATGCTAAGGTGTATGATAACGCTTTGGTGTCTGGTTACGCTTGTGTGAATGGTAACGCTTGGGTGACTGGTGACGCTTGGGTGTCTGGTAACGCTTGGGTGACTGGTGACGCTAGGGTGTATGATAACGTTAGGGTGTTTGATGACGCTAGGGTGTCTGGTGACGCTTGTGTGTCTGGTAACGCTTGGGTGTATGATAACGCTAGGGTGATTGATAACGCTAGGGTGATTGATAACGCTAGGGTGTATGATAACGCTAGGGTGTCTGGTGGCACTAAGGTGTCTGGTAACGCTAGGGTGACTGGTAATGAATGAAGGAGTGAATGAAATGACTGCTTACACCTACGACGAAAACATCTTCTCCGATTTCCACAAGGACGCCTATGGTTTCCGCCCACGTGGTCATGAGTTCTACACCGCCACTCCTGCCCGCAAGCAGGAGATTTGGGATTCCGTTGGTCGTGCTTTCGATATTCGGCAAGCAGAGGACGCGGAGGAAGAGGCTCGCGCTCTTCGTAAGTTCGAGGCTGAGATTGCCTCAGTTATCGAAGCAGGTGCGGGTGACCGTACCACTGCTCTTCGGTGGATGACTGAAGAGGATACCTTCTATCATTCCCAAGACATTGAGCATTGGGTATATCATCAGGGTATTCTATTTACCGATGTGGGTCGGGCTCTTGTCGAAGAGTTGAAGTCCATCGTCACGATTTCCGATTGGAGGGAGTAACTATGACTACTTTTGATTTTGGCAACGGTCCGGTCTCCGCCCACCAGCATTCTAATGGTGGTGGATGGGTTGCTGATACCGCCACTGTTTCTGAGAGCGTTTTTGTTGGACGCGAAGCTATGGTGTTTGATAACGCTGTGGTGTCTGGTGACGCTGTGGTGACTGGTAACGCTAGGGTGTATGGTAACGCTAAGGTGTTTGGTGACGCTTTGGTGTTTGATAACGCTGTGGTGTTTGATAACGCTGTGGTGTCTGGTGACGCTGTGGTGTCTGGTAAAGCTGTGGTGACTGGTAACGCTAAGGTGTTTTATGACGCTCAGGTGTTTGATTACGCTGTGGTGACTGGTGACGCTGTGGTGACTTGTAACGCTTTGGTGTATGGTTACGCTAGGGTGTCTGGTAACGCTATGGTGTATGGTGCCGTCGTGGTGTCTGGTGACGCTGTGGTGTCTGATAACGCTAGGGTGTCTGGTGACGCTGTGGTGACTTGTAACGCTAAGGTGTTTGATAACGCTTGGGTGTCTGGTAACGCTGTGGTGTCTGATAACGCTAGGGTGTCTGGTGACGCTGTGGTGACTGGTAACGCTAAGGTGTTTTATGACGCTTGGGTGTATGGTGACGCTATGGTGTCTGGTAACGTTAGGGTGTCTGGTAACGCTTGGGTGTTTGATGACGCTGTGGTGTCTGGTAACGCTAGGGTGTCTGGTAACGCTAGGGTGTCTGGTGACGCTGTGGTGACTGATGAATTGATTATCAAGTAATTAAATTTACCACTTCATCGGAATAAAGAATTTCATAATGGTTATAGGGTAGTTCTAGATAGTTTATATCGTTTCTACAAGTCATAGAACTGATAGGAACGATACCGTCATTTCTTTCAAGGTACCATGGTAAAGATCCTCTTGTTGTGATGATCTGAGTCCATGGTACCTTTATTTTTATGTTTCTAGATTTTGTTATGAATCGACTATACTTTCCGATATCCTTCAATAGATGAGAGCCAGGAAAAATCATCTTCATAAAGTCTGCCACGGCGACACCGGCATATGGAGTAGCAAGTGTCAATCCTTTCGTGACATTATGTGTTTGTGTTAGATATATTCCATAGATACCACCAAGACTATGACCAACAATCTGTATAGGTTCTTCAGTTGGAATCTGACTTCGTATTGAGATTAGATTTCTTCTGAATCCTAATGAACTGTCATAGTCAACAGTAATGTGATTCGCATCTATCTTTGATAGGATATATGACCAGGACTTTGATGTAGCATTAGCACCGTGTATAAAGACAATCATAGAGATTCCTAATATTTCATTTTCATATGAATTAATTCTAATTTAGCGTCTTCCGGAGAGATATCAAACCATTCTCCTTTTAGTCTTCTGTGAGATAATGTGTGATGTAATATACGTTCTGCTTCCATCATATCTTTTTTACTATCAAATTGTTCTGAATAAAAAACTTCAATTTTTTCTGAATTACCAGTTTGTATAGCTTTTAATCTTTTTTTTAAGTTATTGGTAAAACCAATTTTTACAGGACCGTTTTCTGGTCCGATGGCGTATACAAAAAAACTCATTGGTTTATATCCAAATCTTTTTCTGTTAACACATAAAACTCCCAGAGTCTATCTTTACAAAAACTAGACGCCGCTTTCCATTTTGCTTGATTTACAGCATAGGTAAAGACTTCGTTTATATATTTCTTTGTTTTTCTTTTTTGAACTTTTGGTTCTTTTTTTTGATACTCTGGTTTTATCTCTATCATAATCGTCTTAATACCACCATCTTTTTGTTTTACTTTAATAATAAAGTCTGGATAGTATCTATGAACTTTACCATCGACAGGGCTTCGATAAGGTACTATTATTTCTTCTGAAGACCACCAAATTACATTTTCATTTTTATCAAAATAAGACATACATCTTGCTTCCCAACTTGAACGGTATACTATATTCGATGGGTTGCCTTTATACTTCTTTGGGTTTTTTGGTTGAAACTTTCCTGAATATGCCATATAAATAATAAAAAGTGTTATAATAAGGATTATTTATATGGCAGATCTTAGATTACCATTAGACGTATCTGAGTACGACCAATTTATGATGTTTCGTATTTCTAAAAGTTACAAATACAAAAGAGAAGATTTTGATAAAAAGTTAGTTTATTGTACTGTCACCTTACCTTTACCGCAAAATCTAAGTACAAGTTGGCAAACGACCTGGAATGGTCAATCACTTGGACCAGTAGGAGCGGCGGCTGCTAGTAAGGCACCAGAATTAATAGGTGCGGTTCAACAAGCCGCGCAAGGAGACCGTGATGGTGCTATTAATAGACTTAAAAGTGTATTAGGAAATGAAGGACTAAGTTTAGATTCGGAAAGTCTAAAAGAAGTTGCTGGTAATCTTGCCTTATATTATGGTTCTGAATTAACAGCGAGTGCTGGAGGATTGCTTGCATCATCAGCTGGACCGGTCGGCGCTATATTGGGTGCTGGTTTAGGACAAGCAGTACAAGGAATTACTATTGGTGCTGGTATAGCTAGAAATCCATATCTAGCCGCTGCATTTGAAGGTGTAAACTTTAAAACACACAACTTTTCTTGGAATATAGTTCCAAAGAATGAAAAAGAAAGTGATATATTAAGAAGTATTATTAGCGCGTTTAGGAATGCTATGTTACCAGGAGTAAATAAATTGAAACATTTTTATGATTATCCTAAACAATTTGGTATCACTTTATCTGATAATAAGTATCTTTTTGATATTAAGACTTCTGTTTTGACAAGTTTTGATGTTAATTTTCATGGTAAAGGGGCACAATATCATTATCCAACAAACGCTCCTGTAGAAGTTACACTAAACGCTTCATTCTTAGAAACGGTTGTTCGTGTGTCTAACGACGAAAATTATGGTATAGCTAAGGCCCTCGGTGGTGGGTATATTAAATCTCCAGAAGAGCTCGAATTTTCAATACGACCCGCCGAACCTACTTTATCATTCTCTTCTGATACGGGCCCGAATTAATGGAACATTTAAATGTCTTTTTATTTTAATAACTTTCCAAAAATCTCATACGATTTGAAGTTTAAAAACAAATCTCAAATCGTAACAAATATCATGTTACGATATAAAATAGTAGAAACGATAAAAAAGAATCGTGGTTTTTATTATACTTATACTGTTCAAGAAGCGCAAAGACCGGATAATGTAGCGTTTGAATTATATGGACAATCTGATTTGAGTTGGTTTCTTTTACTTATTAATAATATGCATGATCCTATCTATGACTGGCCTTTAGGATATAGAGATTTCATATCTTATATTGAAAGTAGATATGGTAGTGTTCCTGCTGCTCAAAGTACAGTTCATGAATATAGAAAGATACTTAATCAACAAAAGGTTCTATTTGATGGAACAATTATACCAAAAAGAACATTGAAAGTTGATTTAACGACTTATAATACTTTATCTACCACAGTTAAAGAATCTATTAGTAAATATGATTATGAAGTAGAATTAAATGATAATAAAAGAAATATAATTTATGTTGATACAAATACTTTAGGAAGCGTACTTTCAGAATTATCGGATGTTTTTAGATAATGGCGGCACAACCAGAATTTTTAAATGAAAATATTGAAATAGAATTGGCTAGTCTATTAGGTTCAAACGGAACATCTATAGATGTTCGTTATAGTATCACAGATTTAGTTATACAAGAAAATATATTTTCTTATTGTATGAATGGTAGTGTTTCTATAATGGATGGTCTTGGTCTAATAGATAAGTTACCTATTATTGGAGATGAATTATTTACGATTCGTTTTAGATCTCCTGAATCTGGAAACATTTTTGTAACGAAAACGTTTTTTGTTTATTCTGTTTATAATAGAACTAAAGTTGATGATAAATTAGAACATTATACGCTTGGTTTAATATCTATTGAAGGTATGATTGATAGCTTAACAAATATAGACATTAATTTTGTAGGCAAGACTTATTCAGAAATCGTTAAAAATATCTTTGATTCTTATGTTCTAAAATCGAATATAAAATTTAGAGGTGTTAGATTAATAGATTATCCTAAATTTAAAAAAACACTATCAGCAGATAGTACTGATGGATTGCAATCAATTACAGTAAATGGTGAAAGACCTTTTGATTTTATTCAGAGATGTGTTGATAACTCTAGGTCAACAGAATATCCTGATTCGGATTTTGTCTTTTATGAAGATAGAGACGAATTTGTTTTCACACCTATAAGCTATCTCTTAGAACAAGACGTTGTAGAAACTTTTATAATGGGTGACCATGGTATCGAAGAAAGAACTTTAAATAAAGTAGATAATAATACCAGATATGAAACTATAAGTCAGTTTGAATATACAGGAGGTAATGATGTAATTAGAGGGTCTAGTGGTGGTAAATTTGGTAATCGAATTGATGTAATTGATCCTATAACAAAAAGATTTAAGTCGATAGTTAATAACTATCTGAATATTCAAAAAAGTAAAGATAAATTCAAGACTCTAGACAGAAATAATATCATTATAGATGAATCCATTTTCAAAGAAGATACAGGTCAATCAAACAAACAATATCATGTAGCAAGATTGTTCAACGATACATATCAAGAAATTGAATATATTAAAAATAGAATAACAGAAAAAAATGACAGGTTTATTTTTCATGCTGATACCGCTTACAAATCTTATGGTCGAAAAGCAATGAAATTTAATCTTTTAGATAATACTACATTGACAATAGCAGTTCCAGGAAATAGCAATCTACTTTGTGGTAAAACAGTAAATGTAAATATTCCAATTTCTTCTAGTTTAGAAGAAGATAAAATGAATCCGTATTCACATTTATTTGGAAATAAGAAAAATAATAAATTTCTAATCACTTCTCTAACTCATAACTTTATTGGCAATGAGGGTAGATATTTTACATATCTAACATTAGCTAAAGATAGTTATTTTGTTGATGTGAATAAAAAATACTCCGGTAGATACAAATAAGGAATATTATTATGGCTGTCTCAGATAAAGTTAAAAATAGTTATTTTGGTATGGATCTTATATGGTTTTTTGGTGTTGTCGAAGATCGAAAAGATCCATTAAAACTTGGGCGTGTCCGTGTCAGATGTTATACTTGGCATACAGACGATAAGAAGAAAATTCCAACTGAAGCATTACCTTGGGCTCAATGTGTTCAACCAGTCACTTCTGCTGCTACTAGTGGAATAGGAAGATCACCAACTGGTCTTGTAGAAGGCTCTTGGGTTTTTGGTTTCTTTATGGATGGCGAAGATGCACAGAAACCCATGGTCTTAGGTTCACTTGCTGGTATACCCACAGAATTATCAAATAAAGAAAAAGGATTTAATTCGCCCAATGGTTTATATCCAGATCTTCTAAAAGAACCGGATATTCCTCGTGCAGCTAGAGGTGAAAAAGAATCTAATCTATCTAATAAGAGTGCGGAAGATGTTGGTCTTATAACTGAATTAAAAGATAGACCTACTCGTGATACACATTATGAAACTAAAATTCTGAATAAAGTAAATGATGTCCACGAGGCCGTAGCACCAGAAGTAAATTCTATTGAAAATAAAGGCGGTGTAGATTATCCCGCAGATTTTCCAAAATGGAGTGAACCTAATCCTCGTTATGGTGGAGAGACACCAAAAGAATATTCTACAAAGAAAAGATCAGTCTATCCTTTGAATCATGTACATATTTCAGAATCTGGACATGTTACTGAGGTAGATGATACTCCCGGCGCTGAAAGAATTCATTCTTTTCATAAAACTGGTACCTTTGTAGAAACACAACACGACGGTACAAGGTCTACTAAAGTTGTAGGAGATGATTATGAAATTGTTGTAAAAAATAAAAAGGTCTTTATACAAGGTTCTATGACTGTTACAATCGTTGGTGATTGTAAATTAAAAGTGCAAGGAAATCACTATACAGAAGTTAGCGGTGACCAATTTGTTACCGTTCGTGGTGATCGTATTACTAAGATACAGGGAAGTGATATTAAAGAAGTATTTACAGACCAACAGACAAACATTGAAGGTAAAAAAGAAGAGCGGGTTGCTAAAGATAGAACTGAACTTATTCAAGGAAATCACGATGAAACTATTCAGAAAAACTATACACAGAAAGTAACAGAGAATAGTAATATACAGATAATGGAAGATTCTTATCAATTAATACGTGGTAGTCACAGTCTTATTAGTATTGGTCAGATGAATATAGCCACACTCGATAGTATTGATATAGCGGCAAGTGAGAAAGTAAAAATCCATTCAGAAAAAGAAATGGCTATTGATACTACAGCGGGTGATCTATCTATAATTTCAGGACTAACTGATGATAGTAAAGTAATTAATCTTAACCCAGTCCCTAAAACGCCAGCGGTATAAGGAGTAAATTATGTCTTGCGGTATAGATTTAGGATCAAATCTGGTAAAATCCTTGACAGGGGGACTTGTAACACAGGTAAAAGGTCTTATTAATACTGGCGCGGGTGCTTTGGCGACCAATATTAATGCATTAAAAATTTTAACAAATACACAATTAAATACTATAGCAAATAGTATTCTATCATCTCTACCATTACCAACTAGTCTGTTACCTGCTGCTAGTCTGATATCAGACATGACTGCTTTAATAGCATTGGCAAATAATCCAGCAGCATTTGCATCCCAAATTACAAATATTATTAAAACATATGGTGACATTCCTGGAGTAGATATACAGGGATTAGCAACAGACATTTTATCAGGAAAAATAAATCTTGATAATGTGTGTTCATTAGTACCCAATGTAGAAAAATTAATAACTGGCGAGATAGTAAAGAAAGGTATAATACCTGTACCACCAACCTTGCCCGTATTAAAACTACCTGAACCTCCCGAATTACCTAAGATAGAAACTGTTTTGGCTGGTGCAAAGATAGATCTAGAAGCAGGTTTAGCTGATTTATTCGGCGAAGATGATGATTTAGAAGGAGAATAACATGCCCGGTGTAGTTCGAACAAATCTGGATAGACATATTGGACATTTAAGTTTTTCACCAAATCCTTTTCATCAAACTAGATATGCTACTGGTTCGCCAGACACTTATGCTAATAACGAAAAGGCTGTTAGAATAGGAGATAAGACTTATTGTACAGATCCTGCTTTAGCAGGATCACCAAACGTGTTTGTAAATAATATAAAATGGCATAGACAAGGTGATGCTACTGCTGGACATTCATCATGGATTCCAAATAAAGCACAAACGGGATCAACTAATATATTTGCAAATGGAGGAGGATCTGGTACGGTCTCTGTAGGAAATACTGTAACTACAATAACAACAACTATAGGAGTTCATGGTATAGACTTAGTTGCTGTTGAAGTAGATTTTGAAGATACAACACAGATAGAAACTTATGGACTTGATCAAGCAGGCCCATCTGATCCGGCTAATTATCCCTAAAATCTAGAATAGGAATTCTAATGTTTGTACGAAATAAAGTATTAGTTTCACTTCATGTATTTTACTATATGCCTGATCATAGAGATTTAATACAAGAGTTTATGTGGCAAACAATGGATATAAAACCAAAATACCCAAGAGTGAATAAGTTTTTAAATTATTGGAAAGAAAACATTGAGGCTGTTATAGCAGACATAGAGATGATAGAAACAGAAAAAATATCCAAATACAAGTCTGTAGAAGATATCTTTAAATATTAATAATAAATATAAGAAAACAAGAGAAAAGATTATGGTATCAATAGCAACTTTTTCTGGAGCAAAAAATCCTTCGAGAACGACATCGCCTATAAACGATGTCATTTATTCTGATTTAGGATTAAATTTTATAGCTCATCCAGTAACAAAAAAAGTTACAGTATTAAAGAATGAAGATGCAATTAAAAGAGCGTTGAGAAATCTTATTCTAACAGACAGTGGTGAAAAGTTTTTCGAACCCCTATACGGTGGTAATATCAGAGCATTATTATTTGAGAATCTAGATCGAGTCACCGAAATAACGATTAAAGAGAACATTAAAGATACCGTAAGACAATTTGAACCAAGAGTAACAGTTGTCGATGTAGACGTTAATTCAAACAGAATAGACAACAATGCTATAACAATTAGTATAATATTTCGTATCAATGAATCACCTATATTATCAGAACTAGAATTTACAGTTGAAAGAATCCGATAATGGCCAGCAACAAATCAACATTAAATGTTTCTGAATTAAACTTTGATGATATTAAAACAAGTTTAAAGACATATCTACGAAGCCAAACTGAATTTTCAGACTACGATTTTGACAGTTCAACTTTGTCTATTTTATTGGATGTTTTAGCTTATAATACTTATCATAATTCATTCTATCTTAATATGGTTGGTAATGAAATGTTCCTTGATTCAGCGCAGTTAAGAAATAGTGTTGTATCTCGCGCAAAGATGTTAAACTATGTACCAAGATCTGCAAGAGGAGCTACGGCTGCATTATCTGCTGTTATAACACCCGATGATAGCCCTACCGGAGTTACTGTTCCTGCTAATACTCAATTTACATCTACTATAGATGGTATTGAATATACCTTTGTCACGTCAGGAGCAACAACAATGTCTGCTCAAGATAATGGTACATTTACTGGTACTCTTAATATCGTAGAAGGCACACCACTTCAACATAGATTTACTGTAAGTACTGCTAATCCTGTAAGATATATTCTACCTAACGAAAATACTGACACAACTAGTTTTACAGTTAGAATACAAGAATCATCATCTAACACAACAGTATCTACTTATAATCTTGCTGGTGATTTATCTTCTGTAAATAGTACTTCAAAAATATATTTTGTCCAAGAGAATGAAGACAATCTTTATGAAATTCAATTTGGTGATAGTATTTTTGGTAATAAACCCATAGATGGTAACATTATTATTGTAGACTATAGAATAACATCAGGTAATACTGTTAATGGTGCTAATACGTTTAGCGCACCAGAATCTCTTGCTGGATATTCAAACTTTACTATTACAACTACATCATCAGCCCAAGGCGGCGCACCACAAGAAACAATAGATTCTATTAAGTTTAATGCACCATTCAAATTCCAAGCACAAGATAGACTTGTAACCAAGCAAGATTATAAGAATATAATTTTATCTGAACAAGGCGATATTCAATCAATTAGTGTTTGGGGTGGCGAAGAAAATATACCTGCTGTATATGGTAAAGTTTTTATTGCTACTAAACCTCTATCTGGTGCAATTCTTTCAAATCAAAGAAAAGAAGCTATTAGAGCTTCATTGAAAACAAGAAATACTGTTTCTATAGACGTTGAAATGGTCGATGCTACTTATCTTTACATTAATCCAACGATTACTGTCAGATATAATCCTCAAACAACATCTTTGACAGCAGGTGAATTAAATACTATTATTCAGAATTCTCTAATTTCTTACGAATCAAATAATCTTGGAACTTTTGATCAAAAATTCTATCTATACAAAATGATAGAAACAATCAAAGATGTTAATTCCAGTTTTGTGTCTGTAGATGCTGATATTACAATTGAGAAAAGATTTATTCCACTAACTACAACAAATACATATCAATTAGTATTTAATCAAGCCGTATATCATCCACATGAAGGACATCTCAATGGTCTAGTGTCTACTTCTTCGTTTACTATAGATGGTATTAGTGGTCAAAAAATTGATGACAACGGGTATGGAATTTTAAGATCCTTTACTCAGACTCCTACAGGTAAAGTATATAGAAATAGAAATTTTGGTATTATAGACTATGACACTGGTCTAGTTACAATTAATAACACTTTAATTTCAGCGTATGATGGCGAATATCTTTCTGTGAAAGTTAAACCAAGAAACAAAAACATATTTGCTTCGCGTAATCAGATACTATTAATATCTGGAGCAACTATTAGTACAGTTGATGACAATACAAATAATATTACATCAACAGTAGGTACAGTAGCAACGGCTGGTGTTAGCACTACTATTAACACAGAAAATGCTATTGCAACTACCTCTTCTGGATTTACTTTTGCGGTCTAAAAATGGCTATTACTAAAAAAACATCCGCTCTTATAAGTCAACAGTTACCGGATTTTGTTCGGGATGAAGGTCCCAAACTGGAAGCCTTTATTAAGGCTTATTATGAATTCTTAGAACAAAGCAATAACTACATTGAAGTCAGTAAAAGTCTTCTTTCACGAGCAGATGTTGATACTACCGTAACAGATTATTTTCAATACTTTCGCGAAGAAATATATAAAAATATTCCAGACGACGCCGTAGTAGATAAGGCTCTTCTTGCGAAACATATTCGCGAGATGTATTATCAAAAAGGTAATGAGAAATCTTTTAAGTTTCTTTTCAGAGCTTTATATAACGAAGATTTAGAAGTATATTTTCCATCAGATAATATCTTGAGAACATCTGATGGTAGATGGAATCAACCTTCTATTGTCAGATTAACTAATGTATCTTCTAGCGATCTTGATAGTTTTTTGGGCCAATTAATTACAGGACAAAGCACTGGCGCTACTGGTAGAGTAGAAGAACAAATACAAACCATTGAACTCGGTTCTACTATTACTGAACTTGTAGTTTCTAATTGGAACAATATAGATTTTTCGGATGGTGAAGAAGTAGTATCAGATGTTACTAATACAAGAGGTTTTATCTATGCTACCTCTGGTAGTTTACAAGGCGTTACAATACAAGAAAAAACCATTTTAAGACCTAGAGGTTTTGGAGGTGGTGTTTTTCATCGTTCTAGTGATGTAGTTACATTTACGTCTGATACTGGTAGTGGTGCAAATGGTTATGTAATATCTACTAATGATAAATCTGCTATTAATGTTTCTATTATTTCAGGTGGTTCTGGTTATATTAATAATCTGCCAATTGTATTTACCGGTGGTAGTGGCAGTGGTGCAGAAGCAAAAATTACTTCTATTGGAAATACTTCTATTTTAAGTATTTGTCAAGACGTTATATCACCTATGAGTAATGTTATTTTAAACACCGGACCAACCTTTGTAAGTTTAGGTACTAATACCGCCGCTGTATCTGCTAATCTAGCCGCTGCTAATGTTTCTAGTTCTATAATTAATGGTTTGTTATTTCAGAATACAGAGACTGGTACAATTCAAACTATATCTATGATTAACTATGGAACCGGTTATAGTGTTTTACCAAGACCTTCTGTTAGATTAGCAAATGTAGCTAATGAAGGTCTAAAAGATCCTCATGATGGTGGAATATATGGTGATAACGCCGAACTATCGGCTGTATATCTACCAGGATCAATAACCGCCGTAGGAATTACAAATAAAGGTAGTTCTTATTCTAAGTTTGAAAATATTGGTATTGTAAACCAAACTAGAGCAGGCACTGTAAACGCTCTTGCTTCTCCAGTTGTTAGTGGTGTAGAAGTAAGAGAAGGTAAATATCTATCAACAAAAGGATTTATTAGTTGGGATCAATTTTTACAAAATGATTACTATCAAGAATTCAGTTATGTATTAAGATCCCAAAAATTTGTTGATACATACAGACAGGTTGTAAATACTCTTTTACATCCTTCAGGAACAAAATTATTTGGTACAGTTTTAATTTCAAACGTTTTAAATGTAGATTCTAGTATTGTCTTTGATTCAACAATATTCATCAATTATGATGTAGGCACACCAAATTCAGCTTCAATCGCATCTCTAGTTGAACCTCCTTTCAATAGACATAGTGGTAGACTTTTCATATATAACTATACTACTTTGTCTCCATTTGTAGATCAACCAACTGTAGGTACAGGAGTGCCTACAACTATAGATGCTTTTGCTAATATTTCAATTACGGATTTAAATAGTAAGAAACTTGTTTTTGGTAACACTACACATTTTAGTTCTAATAGTGATAATAATAACGACGCAACACCAGGATATATAAGACAATTAACAGCTTCCCCAAATACGATTATTGGTAATGGAACAACCTTTACTACTTCGTTTAATGTTGGAGATGCTATATATGCTAGAAACGAGGCTAACGACGAATCAGTATTTGTGACGGTCGTATCTATTGCCAACGATACACACATGGTAACTAATGGATCATTGATACATATAGGTACCACATATTATCCTAATACATTATTTGCCCAAACCGCTACAAGTTCTTCTGGTTCAAGACTACATTATCCACGTCAAATTACTTCACAAATGGATATGATTATATTTAATTCTACCGGTGCTAATACAGATGGACAGTATGCTATAAACGTGGTTTCATCTACTAGTTCAGGAAACGTGGTGATGGCTTTAAGTTCGCCTTATGAAGGTGCAAATCTTTCTCAAGGAGTATTTTCTTGGATTAGTAGTGGCGCGCGATCAGGTCGTCAATTATAATATAAATAAATAAAACAAACTTAATAGAGAATATGAGACATGCCAGGAATCGTAACTTATAAATTTAGACTCAATAATGCGACTCAATTATATGAGTCTTTTACTGAGGCAGCAAATATTAACACAAGATATTATATGTTTTTGGGTAGAGCGCAGCCTTGGGGAACAAGTGATACCGTTGCGCCTACACCTACTGATACTATCCAAAACACAGATTTTAATGTCTGGCGAAATATGCTTGCTGTAAAAAGATGTACAGCAACAGATGTAAGATTTGTTACTACAAGATATACCTGGACTACAGGTACAGTATATACTCCATATTCTCATAGAAATACTTCTTTATACTCTAGTAATTTCTATGTTGTAACTTCATCTTATAATGTTTACAAATGCATTGATAATAATAATGGAGCAACTTCTACAGTTGAACCAACCGCTACTGGCACATCAACTTTTAAAACTTCTGATGGTTATAGTTGGAAGTTTATGTATAATATTACTGCATCAGAGGTGTTGAAGTTTGTCACATCTTCTTATATTCCTGTAAAAACTCTTACATCTGACGATTCTTCTATTCAGTGGGATGTTCAACAAGCCGCAGTTAATGGTGCTGTAGAGTTTGTTAAACTTACTGCCAATGGTAGTGGATATCTATCAACGAATGGTACTTTTGCAGCAGTTACTAATTCAACAGTAGTTCAACTAGCATCACATTCTAGTGGTACAGATGACGTATATAATTATTCTTCATTATACATTAAGAGCGGTCTGGGTTCAGGTCAATTAAGAAGAATTGTAAATTATGTTGGCGCTACTAAAACAATAACTGTAAATGGCGCTTTTACCACAACACCAAATACAGAGTCACAATACTATATTGGTCCACGTGTTAGTGTGGTAGGTGATGGGACCGGGGCTTTAGCTTATGCTAATGTAACTCTACCTGCATTAGCTTCTTCTACAACAGGAAACTCCATCAATGGTATTGTTATTATCAATAAGGGATCTAATTATTCCAAATATGAAATAGTGATTGATGCTAACACTTCTCATGGTAGTGGTGCTACTGCAAATGGTAATATTGCTCCATATGGCGGACATGGATCTGATCCTGTTAAAGAATTAGGCGCTTATAATGTTATGTTGTCTGTTAAGTTTGATGGTTCTGAATCTAATACACTTTTCACAAACAACGACTTCCGTATTATTGGATTGATGTCAAATCCTAATCTAGCAAACGGAAATCAGGCAAATAGTACAGTATACGATATGACAACAAGACTTACTGTTACAAGTAAATCAGGATCTTTTAGCGCTGATGAAATTATTAGTGGTGGAACAAGTGGTGCTAAAGCAAGATTTGTAACTTTCTCGAATACTAATGCAACCGGAACTGCTGGTGTCGTAAGCGTTACTGGTCTAGATGGTGCATTTAGTACTAGTGAAACATTAACAGGAAATACTTCTTCTGTAACAGCTACTCTATCTTCTATAAATAAAAGAGATTTAAAAGACTTCGATGGTGATATTCTATATGTAGAAAATCGACTACCAATCTCTAGAGCTTCCGATCAATCAGAAGATATTAAACTTACCGTAAGATTTTAAGGTTGTGTAAAAAATGGCTAAATTAGAAACAAACTTTAATGTTTCACCTTATTTTGATGACTACGAAACTAGTGCTAAATTAAAAGACTATCATAGAATTTTATTTAAGCCTGGTCTTGCTGTCCAAACTCGTGAACTTACACAGCTTCAAACTATTCTACAAGAACAAGTAGCTAGATTTGGTGATAATATTTACAAAGACGGAACAGTTATCGATGGTTGTGATTTTCAATATGATGCTAACGTCGCTTTTGTAAAGTTAAGAGATAACGACTCAGGTGGTAACACAGTAACCGTTTCTACTTTTGCTAATGTTACAATACAAGGTGTAACTTCTGGAGTTCGCGCTAAAGTTATTGCTACTGCTTCTGGCGCAGAAGTCGATGCACCAGACTACAATACATTTATAGTTAAATATCTCGACGGTGGTACTGATAAAGTACATAAAACTTTTGATTTAAATGAAGAATTAGTATATCTACCTGCTGATGGTGGTTCTGGACAAAGAGCAAATACTATCTCTTCTGGTGCTTTTGGTTTTGGTAGTATTTTTCATACAGGTGACGGTATCATATTCCAAAAAGGTCATTTTATTAATGTAGACTCACAAGTAATTATTTTAGAAAAATATTCTACCACACCTTCTTATAAAGTTGGATTTAAGACTGTCGAAAGTATCGTAACATCAGTAACAGATACAACATTACTTGATAATGCCACTGGTTCTTATAACTATACGGCTCCAGGCGCAGACCGTTTAAAGCTAACACCTAATCTAGTAAAAAGAAGACTTACTGATACTTCTAATACAGAAAATCTATTACCATTATTTAAAGTGGAAAATGGTAACGTCCAGATTATTAAGAAAGATACTGAATTTAATAGTATTGCTCGTGAACTAGCAAAAAGAACTTACGAAGAATCTGGTAACTATCAGTTAAGACAAATTAATGCTCAAGTAAAAGAGCATTTAAATACTGGTTCAAACTTTGGTAGATTTTCCTCTGGTGAAGGCGGAGATAAGAATAAACTTGCCATTGGTATCGAACCGGGTATTGCATATATTCAAGGTTATCGTAATGAAACACTAACTACTGAGTACATTGAAACAACCAAAGCTATTACCACAAACACAGAAACATCACTCACCGTAACTACTAATTTTGGTAACTATGTTATTGTAAATGAATTGTGTGGCCCTTGGGATATGACACAATATTCTAGTGTAAGTCTTAGAGATACTGCTGGAACGGCTGTGTCTTCTGGCACACTTGGCGCGGCCGCGGCTGCTGGTTCAGAGATTGGTACAGCAAAAGTACGCGGTATTGAATGGGAATCTGGTTCTCAAGGAAATTATACAGCAAGATATAGATTATATCTATTTGATATAAAGATGACTGCATCTAACAAATCTTTTGGTGATGTTAGATCTCTTTATATTAATAATCCTAGTGGTCCTGATAGTTCAGCAGATACTGTATTAGAAACTGTTTCAATTGGTACAACAGGTGGTGGTAGCAGCGCCGCGACGGTAACAATTGCTGTATTAAAAGACGCTGATTTTAATAAGGGGATTTGGAAACTAGGCACTACAGCCACAAAACAGTTGAGCACCACTTCAGGTACTGTAAATGCTAGTTATGAATTCAAAGATAAAGCAAGTCTATCTTTCACAGGTGCAACAGGTACTGCTAGTCTAACATTAAGTGGTGTGCATCCTGGCGGTACAGAAGAATTACCTTTTGGTGTCGGCGCATTAAACGATTCAAATAAGAGAACTTTCACTCTTATGACTCAATCGACTATTAATGCTACTGCTGGATTTACTGGTAGTATTCAACATGGCGCGAATACATTAAATGGTATTGGCACAAACTTTAATACATTATTTACAGTAGGTGATTTTGTTACTATTGGTAATGCAAATAATTATGGTAGAATTGTAAGTATCGATAGTGCTAATACTCTTACAACTAATCCTACTATTGATGGTACTACAAACGACGACACACCACAGAATATATACAGAATTTACCCACAGGGACACATATTTGATCTAACAGAGAATGGTACTAATAATGGTAGTCCCACCGAAAGAACTGTAACTGTTACTTCTACGACTGAAGCAACCTTTGATTTACAAGAAGTATTTACTACAAACCCAACCATGACTCTTTTCTTTAATAATAAGAGAGAAACCGCTGTTGGTATAACTAAAACTGTTAGAAAAAATAGATTTATCAGACTTGATTTATCTACACATAGTGCAGGAATTGCTGGTCCATGGTCATTAGGTGTTGCAGACGCTTTTAATCTACGTGCGGTATATGTAGGTCCAACCTATAACACTCAAAATAGAAATCTAGTAAAAGAATTTCGTATTTGGAGAAACACTAATGACAACATTTATGGTACTTCAAGACTTCAGATAAAACCAACAAGTGATGTTGTACTAAAAACGACTGATAGAATTGTAGTAGAATTTGATTATTTCGAACACAACAGATCAGGTGGTATTGGATTTTCTAGTGTAGACTCTTATTCAATAGATCCCAATGAATCTACGGCTAATACTACTGCTATTACTACTCCTCAAATTCCAAGATTTTCTTCAACTACAACAAATCAAGTTTATGATTTGAGAGATAGTTTAGACTTCCGTCCTCGCGTAACGAGTGCTTCTAATACTAACTTAACTACATTAGTAAACTCGGCTGTTAATCCAGCAGAATCAACAACTCTTGATATTGATGGTACAAATGGTTCATATGTGCCTGTTCCAGATAAAAACTTCACATCTGATGTTGTTTACTATCTTCCAAGAGTTGATAGAGTCGTTATTGGTAAAAATGGTACAAAAAAGGTTGTCAAAGGTATTCCAGCAGTAAAAGCATATCCTCCAGCAGAACCAGCAGAGGTTATGACTATCGCCTTACTAAACATTCCTGCATATCCTTCCTTATCTTATGAAAACGCATTAACATATAAAGATCCTCAAACTGATTCACCAAGAGTAGATCTTGCTGTAAGAGTAAAACCATTCTTCCAGAGAAGATATACTATGCAAGATATCTCTGGGATTGAAAGTCGTATAGATAGACTAGAATATTATACTGCTCTTAATATTCTAGAAAAATCTGCAAGAGATTTAAATGTTCCTGATGGTAATGGTCTAGATAGATTTAAGAACGGTATATTTGTGGATTCCTTCTTTGGAACAGACAATTCTAATATTACTGATCCCGCTTATTCTATCTCTATGAATACTAAACTAGGTGAACTTATACCTAAGTATGATTTACAAAATATTGATATTGCTTATAATACAACACTATCAACGAATGTTACAAATAAAAATAAAGCGATTAGATTAGATCTTTCCTCTAATACTAACTCTTATCAAAATGATGATGTTGTATACTTAGGTAGTAGTTTTGGTTCAGCCACTGCTACTGGTACTGTAAGATCAGTAGTTTCCAATACTAGTAATGTAAGATTGTACTTGCATAATACAACAGGTACATTTACAGTATCTTCTACATTAAAAAGAAATGGTGATGCTGACACTGGTGTTATTTCTGCCGTTCAAACTTCACAACCAGGAGCTTTGTTAACCCTACCTTATACCAATGATATCTATATTGATCAACCATATGCATCTAAACTTATCAATCCAGTCGGAGAACTAACATTTAACTGGGTTGGTAATCTAAATCTTATTCCTGAAGCAGATCATTTCGTTGATACAACTACAGAACCTGATGTTCAGTTGGAAGTAGATATCGCAAGTAGTCTTCAAGGACTAGATGGATTTACTCAAGTTAGCGATATTGCTAGAGGTCCAGTAAATACAACTAGAGAAGTGCGTGGTGTTGCTCATGTAGACTTTACACCACCTGCGGGGTTAGACTTTGGTACTTTCGCCGACGCCCATAGTGCACTCGATGATGTTAAGGTTACATCTACACAAACAGAAACAATAACTAAAACTAGAATTAACGTAGAACCATTTACTAGAACACAAAGAACTGGCGCTTTTATCACAAGAACAGATATTGTTCCATTCATGAGATCTCGTGAAGTACAATTTACAGCAACTGGTTTAAGACCAAATACTCGCGTATATCCTTATTTTGATAATATTCTCGTGAATGATTACGTCAAACCAACTACAAAAGAGTATGCAAATACTGGTGCCTTTAAAGCGGCTCTGAATACAAACGCTAATGGTGCTGTATATGGTGTCTTTATTATTCCAAACAACGATACATTAAAGTTCCGAGTCGGTGAGCGTCCATTCAAACTACAAGATATCGCTAATACAACCACACAAGACGGAACTCAAACAACTAGTGCTACTAAAAACTTTATTTCTTCTGGTCTTGCTAGTAGTGAAAGAGGTATTGAACTTACTACTAGAGAAGCAAGAATTACTACAGATACAACTAGCGAAACAAATACAGTAACAATTAGTGAATTTGAAGGCTTACAACTACATAGAGATCCTGTAGCACAATCGTTTTCTATAGGAGATTTTGAATTCCAAAATCTAAACTTCACAGACAATAAGTTCGGTAATGGCGCAGATGGTATCTTTGTCTCTTGTATAGATTTGTATTTCGCTGAAAAAAGTACTACGGCTGGCATTGCTGTAGAAATTAGAGAAGTTGTAAATGGATCACCTACTGGTATTCGTGTACCATTTGGTTTCAAGAGAATTAATCCAGAAGATGTAAACGTTTCAAATGATGGTTCTCTTGTAACTCCATTCTATTTTGATGAACCGGTATATTTACGCGGTGATAAAGAGTATTGTTTTGTTGTCAAACCAGAAGGTTCAGATCCTAGTTATCGTCTTTGGATCGCAGAACTGGGTGGTATTGATACTGTAACGGGTGCGTTAATTGATCAACAACCCGCTGTTGGTGTTATGTTTACTTCTGCTAACGATAGAACATACACACCAAGACAAAATCAAGATATTTGTTTCACTATCTGGAGAGCAAACTTTGATACTACCGTAACTGGTAGCGTCGTATATACAAACGAAGATGATGAATATATGAATGCTACACAATTCTCTTCAACTAGATTCCAAATTGGTGAAAAAATTCGTGGTGAAAGTATTCTAAAAATGACTTCGAACACTGCTCCAATTGGTGTTAATGATACAGTAACTCTTGGTGCAAACACTGGTAAAGTTCGTAAGATTGTTTCAGCCAATAATACTCCATGGATTAAAGTTGATATGAAAGGTACTATTGCTGATGGTTCTACAATAACCTTTGCTAATGGTAGTGGATCTTTTACTGGTGTATTAAATACCTCGGTAGTGAATACTGCTACTGGTTTCGTACAATATTATTCAGCGGGTAGAAATTCAATCGTTGCTAATGGTTCAAGTGGTACATTTAGTTCAAATACAACCGCTGATGATGGTTTCTATCGTGGTCAAGTAACAAACGCCTCAGCACAAGTATATGGTTTAAAAGACTATAAGTATGATACATTAAAACCCATCATATCTTATATCAAATACAATCAGAGTGATGTAGTATGGACAGCTAATGTTACTTCTAATACATATGTTATTAGTCAAGCGCAAGATAGTGTAGAAGCTTTCATAGACAATGAATTCATTACGGGTGAAAAGATTATTGCTAGTAGAACAAACGAAGTAAATAATACTTCTTCTAAGAAGACTTTACGAATTACTGGTTCCTTAACATCTTCAACAAGTAGATTGTCACCAGTAGTTGATATTGGTCGTTCTAGATCAGCGATTGTTACTCATAATATTATTAATAATGTCAATACAAAAGAAATTATAAATCAAGGACTAGCTAATTCAAGATATATTTCTAAGAAGATTGTTCTTGCGGATGGTCAAGAAGCTGAAGATATTAAAGTAATCTTGACCGCTTACAAACCTTCTGGTACAGAAGTTGATGTATATTGTCGTATTCAAAATGCAGAAGATCCTGATGATTTCTCTGATAAACATTATACTAAACTAACTCAGACTACTTCTGCAAATACAATCTCTAGTAGAGTGAATACTTTTGATTATAGAGAATTTGAATATGGATTCCCAAGTGCTAATGCGAGTAATTTGGGTGCGTTTAAAAATAGTGGTAATAATGATGTTGTTAGATATCATAATGGTGATGGCGCTGCATTTGATACTTTCAAACATTTTTCCATTAAGATTGTTCTAAGATCTTCAGTAGGTTCTCATGTTGTACCAAGAGTGAGAGATTTAAGAGCTATAGCCTTACAGGTGTAAGATGACTTATGTGAAAGTAAAAGAACATGAAGGTATTGTAAGAGATACAAGAAGCAATGCTATTCTTAGTATAGATGACGCTGGATTAGCAGCTTATAAAGCGAGAAAGAAGCAGTTTCAGAAAGTAGATAATATGGAAGATAAGATTAAACACCTTGATGAACGACTAATAAATATTGAAAACTTATTAGCATCTTTAGCAGAGAAGTTGAATTAATGCCACAAAGACTTGCAAACGTAGAACTTACACAATCATTTAATGCTTGGAGAGTCCGTACAAACGATACAGTTGATTTTATCAATCAGCTTGCGAATACTACTGGAGTAGCGCAAGTAACATCCGCTAATGCTACTTTCACAAACATTATTACTTTAAGTGGAAATAGTACATTTTCTGGAAATGTTGTTACGTTTGCGGCTAGTGTAGTAAATACAAATATACTATCGTCAAATGTGAAAATTAGTGGTAATCTGACGATGACATCTACTGGTGCAGTTAAAGTACCATCTGGAACGACCGCACAAAGAGCCGCTCATAATAGTGTAGGACATTTTAGATATAATACATCTACTTCTACGTTTGAGGGTTATACTGTAAGTGGTTGGATACAGTTTCAGTCTATAGGTAGTGCTGTATCAAATAGTACGTTTCAGTCTGCATTAGCAAATACTAACGCTTATATTGCTACTAAAGTAAATACTACTACATTTAACTCTGCCCTTGCTAATACTAATTCTTATATTGCAACTACTGCGGCAACTGAAAGATCTTCACTAGCAAATACAAATGCTTATATTGCAGCAACTGCGGCAGCGGCTCCTGTTCTTGCTTCTAATAATAATTTCACTTCTACTAATCAATTCAGATTAGGTGCGCCAGTAAAAACAACTACATCAAATTCTTATTCATTACTTGCGGCTGATGCTGGTTTTTATCATCGTCTAGACTACGCTAATACAACAGCAAGTGGTTCTACTACAATTGGTATAACTATTCCTGCTAATTCTACAACTTCTATTCCTATTGGTTCTGAATATCTTTTTGTTCGGACTGGTTCTAACTCAGCATTTCAATTTTCTAATGCTGCTGGTGTTATTGTAAATAGTGATGGTGGTAAACTTCGTGTTAGAAATCAGTGGCAGACGGCGGTATGTAAAAAGGTAGATACAGATGAATGGGATTTAATAGGAAGTTTGAGTACATAAGATATGTCTATTAATACATTAGTTGGAAGATTTGGTGGATTTTCTGGTGTTGGTGGTGTGCAAGGATGGGTAAAAATTGTTCTTCTAGGAGAAGGTAGAACATTTTCGCCGGGCGCGCCAGCACCCACTTTAGATTATATGCAGGGTGGAACTACAGAATATGTTATGGATTTGCAAAATATTGCAGATCAAACACTTTCAATTAAAACAACACCAGCGGCGGCGGGTGGACCGGGGAGCCCCAGCAAGAACGGTGGTGCTGGTGGTCGTGGTATTATATTAGCTACATCAGCAGTTCCCACACCTGGCGCTTCAGTTCCAATTACCTTTCAACCAAATCTTCTTGCTGTTGTTGGGGGTTCAGGTGGCGAAGGCGGTACTGTAAGTGGGCTCGAACTCTCTTTTACTACAAGCACCGGTGGCGCTGGAGGTGGTACTGTGGGTCAAACACAACCCGGTGGCTCTGGAGGTGGTACACAAGCAGCCGGTGGTACTGGATCTGCTGGAGCAACACCAGGAAGTCCTGGTGCATATCTTGTAGGCGGCGCGGGTGGATCAGGATTTCCTGGGCCACCAAGCCCTGAAGGACCTAAAGGTGGTGGCGGCGGGGGCGGCGGTTACTTCGGTGGCGGTGGCGGCGGCGGCACTGCTGATCCTGGCTCGCCGCCGTACAACGGTAAAGGCGGTGGAGGTGGTTCTGGTTTTGCAAACACGACGCACCCATATCACTACTCAAGCAATACCGTTCAAGGAAGAACTAGATATTCACCAATATATTCTCTTGGTCCTGGTAATGCAAATGGTGCTGTGTTTGTCCAATTCAATGAAAGTATCAGTGAACTTAATGCAAACACTCAACCATATACAAATCTTAATATATCAAATGATACAGCACATACAATTACGTTTAATCCAGATGGAACATACAATTTTGTATAATACTACTACAAAAACTATAAAAATGAATATTGATGTACCTAATTAAATTCTATATAAATAGATAAAATAGATAATAGAGAAAAGATAAAGATATGTCTATACCAGTTTCTACATTGACCGGCTCTAACACCATCAATCAGATGATGTATAATGTCAATACTATTAAGGATTTGGCTGCAAATTCTGCTGGGTTTGTTGCAAATCCTGGTAGTTCTACAGACAATGCTGTTATGCGGTTTGATGGTACAAGCGGTGGATTAGCGCAAGATTCTTCTGTACTTATTGCAGACAACGGTACTCTCTCCGCAACGCAATCGGTCGACGCCGGCGTCACGTTCCTTACGCAAACCAACAATGGCACCGCTGGTGGCTCAGGACTAAAAATTACAGCACAGAGCGGGACATACGTTGGAAAATTCGATATCGCTGCTGCGGGAGCACTTGCACAGATTGGAACAGAAACCAATCATCCGTTAATCATTCTAACAAATAACACAGAACGTATGCGCATCGATAGCAGCGGCAACACCGGCATCGGAACGTCGTCTCCCGCCCAGTTCGTACATATAAACAGAGCTACTGTCGGTGACACCTCTAGCCTACTCGTTAGCAATCCAGACGGGACGGGAGGAGCTTCAGCCGCTCTAAAGTTGGGCGTTAGCCCCGAGGATAACAGCGTAGCGAAGTTTGCTATTATTCACGAAAGGTTCGCTGCGTACGGCGGTGGTGACACTTACTTCTGCAGCAACTATGATGCAGACGCGACCGAAGTTACGGACGCTGACGCTGTCTTGACTATCAAGGGCTCTACTGGTAACGTCGGTATCGGCACTTCTTCTCCTGATGGCAAGTTGCATGTTTTCAGTGGAAGCGCAGGAGCCGTTACAGCTTCTACCCTTGGTGATGATTTTGTGATTGAAAACACTGACAATATGGGTATGAGTTTACTAACAAATGATACTGGAAGTGGTTATATTTTTTGGGGTTCACCAAGTGATAACGATGCTGCATTCATTCGCGGTGCTTATAATTCTGGAAGTCCATATTTAGCCTTGGGTATTTCTGGAGCAGAGCGCGTTCGTATCGACAGCAGCGGAAAAGTTGGCATTGGATACAGTGTGCCCGACGCACAGCTACATGTTTTGGATAGTAATGGTGTTGGGTCTTCTGCCAATGACCAGCAAGTCAACGTAAATATTGAAGGTAGACCCGGCTCCAACGAGTCTCATTTTGAAATTAGTCAGCTTCGCACATCCGCAGGTTCTGACTGGACAACAGCTACGACACGACTGCAACAACGCATTGACTCAACTTATATGGGCTGGATGCAGTTTAATAACAGCGGTAATCAAGGCATTGCTTTTGGTACAGGCGCTTCTGGAACTCCAGAAGGTGTACCAGAACGTATGCGTATCGTCGCCGACGGAAAAGTCGGCATCGGACGCACCCCAACAACAAACTTATTAGAAGTAGCTGGCACGATCGAATCCACCAGTGGGGGCTTCAAATTCCCTGATGGTTCAACGCAAACAAGCGCGGCGTCTGCTGGTATAACAACAGGTAAAGCAATTGCAATGGCTATTGTCTTCGGTTAAAAAACTATAAATAATATAAATATGAGAAAGTTAGATATAGAGGAATAAAATGGCAAATCCAAATATCGTAAACGTTGCTAGGATCTTAGCAAACACTGTCACAGGCACATTCATATCCAGCAATACGGTGTTTGTTACAAATCCAGCTTCTAGTGGCGCTGTATATAAAATCAACTCTGTAACAGTTACAAATATCGATGGCGCAGCAAATGCGGATTTTGATTTGATTTTAAATAACCAGGGGTCTAATAACTTTATTATCAAAACTGTTGTGGTCCCTAGTGACGCCGCGTTAGTAGCAGTAGATAAAAATAGTGGTTTCTATATGTTAGAAAATTCAACAATTGGTGGAGCAGCTTCTGCCAACGACGATTTATCTTACACGATATCTTTCGAACAATTGTACGATTCTTAATAAGGAGGCTGTATAATGCCTCGTTACATAGGATATGAATTCACCGGTACTGCTAATTCTACTGTAATAACATTTCCCCCCGCTAGCGCTAGTGTCGCGCTATTGTTGAACATGGATGGCGCCGACACCTCCACATCGTTCCCCGATAACTCGATAAACCAGCACACGGTGACGGCGGTGGGGAACGCGCAAGTCGACACCGCTCAGAGTAAATTCGGCGGCGCATCCGGTGTGTTTGACGGCACGGGCGATTATCTTTCCGTTCCCGCGCATCCATCGTTCGATCTTGGAACGGGGGCGTTCACGGTCGAGTTTTGGGTAAGGTTTAACGCGACAACCAATTACCAGGGGCTTATAGGCTCCGCTGGATATTTCACCGTGGGCAAGAACGGAAATTGGCTGATACGCACGGACACCGGCCTTAATAACATTGTCTGGAACTCCTACAACGGTCAGACCGCCACCGCCCAGATTACTGGCACGATTGCGTTTTCAACAGCGACTTGGTATCACGTTGCCGTTGTTAGGAACGGCTCGACCATAACTATTTACGTTGACGGCGTTAGTAGGGGGTCCGGCACGGACAGCACGGATTTGCTCGACGGCGGCGACGGTGGATTGCGTATCGCTGAAGGGTTGTCCGCCAACGTCGAACTTAATGGCTATATAGATGATCTGAGGCTATCGGATGTCGCTAGATATACCACAAATTTCACGCCACCCACCTCCGCTTTCATTGGCGGAGTTCCTGATAGAAAATATAATTCTGGTGTCTGGTCGATTAATGGAACTGATGAAAGTAGTGTATATGGTAGAAGAATAGAGGGCAATTGGCTCACTACATTAAGAAATAACGCCGCGGCGCCCCCAAACACCATAGTCGCGGACGTTCTCATCGTCGGTGGCGGCGGCGGGGGCGGAGGGTTCTACTACGCCGGAGGTGGCGGCGCGGGAGGCATGCAGACGGTAACTGGTGTGGTGCTGGCCCCCGGCTCCCCCGTGCCAATCACCGTGGGCGCGGGCGGGGCTGCGGGAAGGGCGTCTGGCCCCCCGGCTTCGTCCCCGGATGTTATCGGCGGTTCTGGAGGAAATAGTGTGTGGGGGCACGGGCCCGCGCCGGTCACGTCTGCTGGTGGGGGCGGAGGAAGCGGAAATCCAGGCGCTCGGTCAACAGGCGTGCCGGGTGGATCCGGGGGCGGCGGTCCCATGTACGCTCCCACTGGCGGTGGCACCGGGGTCGCGGGGCAAGGGAACCCTGGGGGGCCGGGCGCGGGTTGGGCCGGCGGCGGGGCCATTGGCGGCGGCGGCGGGGGCGGCGGAAAAGCGGCCGCGGGCTCCGCGGGAACATTTGGTCCTTCTCCCGCAAACAGCGGCGGTCCTGGTGGCGCGGGTTCGCCCAACGATTACACGGGCTCGCCGGTCAACTACGCAGGCGGCGGGGGCGGCGGCGCAGGCGGGGATCCTAACTATGGCGTCGGCGGCACGGGTGGCGGCGGAGACGGCGGGAACCCGACGCCCGGGCCGGAAGTGGGGGCGACGAATACCGGCGGCGGCGGCGGCGGCGCGACCTCTCCCTCCACTCCTGGCGGCGCGGGGGGCTCGGGTAAAGTGGTTGTTCGATATCCCAAAAACGACCCCACCTATGGAAATGCTCCGGCGGACATATCGGGTGGGACCAAAACCCAAACTCCAACGCACTACATACACGAATTCAACTCAACCGGGACGTTCACGGTGCCCTGATGGCTCACTTAGCGGAATTGGATTAAAAGATGGCTCACTTTGCGGAAATAGATTCTGACGGGAATGTGGTCAATGTCATCGTCGTTGCGGACGAAGACACGCTCGACGTTTTTGGCGAGGAGAACGAAGATATTGGCATCGATTTTTGCCAGCGCGTCACGGGCAGCAAAAACACCTTCAAACAAACGTCGTTTAACATGAAGAACGGCGTTCATCGTCGAGGGAAATCTCCAAAGCGAGGCAACTTCGCTCGGGTGGGCGGGAAGTACGACGCCGCGGAAGATCTGTTTCTCGACAGCGACAAGCCGTACCCTTCGTGGGTGTTGGATAAAAAAATCGCGCGGTGGGTGCCGCCGAAAGGAATGCCGGATGAAGGTAATCCGGAACAGGGAACCTTCACTTGTAAAACCTGGAACGAACAGTTGAAAGTCTGGGAATGATACTCAAAGGCGCGATCACCGGTACGCCCCGTAGTGGAACCACGATATTCTCCGCCATGCTCAATCAGCACCCGGATTTGTACGTGCCGTTTCAGTCGCCCTTGGTGGAGTTGTTGTGGAGGCAATACGAACTCTACACGGACAGAAATTTTTCGATAGAGCTATCCTCCGTTGAAGTCAGACAGGGCATGTCTCAGTTTTTCCGAGGGACGGCGGACGCGTTCTTTCGATCCTGTAGCGCTAAGACTTTTGCGCTGGACAAAAGCGGGCACTGGAGCACGCTGGCCAATCGAAATATGTTCCTCGACGTGTTCGGGGAAGACTTACCGCTAATCTATGTCCGGCGGCCGTTCGCGGAAATAGAGCAATCGTTCCGAGACGCGTTGCCATCAACTATGGATGCACGAGAGGTGGATCAGTTCATCTCGAAGGCACGGGTTTTTGCTCAAACGACGGAGCTATCGCTGGCGATCCGCTCAAAAAGTTGGCTCGTGCTCGAATATGAGGATTGGATCCGCGAGCCGGAGAATACCCTGCGAGACGTAGAGACGTTCTTAGACCTCGCGCCGCATCGATATGATCTGTCCGCACCGAGCATAGACACCAGCGGTGCAAGCTACGTGCTAAATCACCGGAACCTTCACGAAGTGCGACCCATGATATGATTGGGCTCGATGGGCAAGGACTCGGGGCGATCAATAGCCCGGTCTGGTTTCAGTATCACCGCCGGTGGTTTTGGCCAGAACAGGTCATGGAACTTCGCCGATTGGCGAGAGACGTCTCGGAGGAAGAAGCATCTACCTCGGGTGGCGACGGCCCGGATGTTCGCAAGAACAAGGTGCGGTGGTTGTCTCGGGAGGAAGATTTTCGGTTTGTCCGCCCGATTCAAAATCACGTGTTTCGCGCGGCCGGTTGGGACGTCGATATCCGCGAGATCGAGCCCCTGCAATACACGATCTACCGGGAGACACAAGATCACTATACGTGGCACTCGGACGATTCAGGCGGATCTACCGCGGCCCCCACAGGGAACATTCGCAAGGTAACCTGTGTGGTGCAATTGTCCGATCCGGAAGATTACGACGGCTGCGAACTCGAACTGCTCACGATGCGTGACAATGAGCTTCGCCCCGTGCCAATATCCTTCCCGAAAGAGGCGGGGTCGATTGTCTGTTTCCCGTCGAACGCGATGCACCGAGTCACGCCCTTGACCCGCGGAAAACGGGAATCCCTGGTCTGCTGGTTCCGGGGTCCACCTTGGCGATAATTGTGGTATTGTTCCCCACGCTTCACTCGGGAATCCGTAGCCTTGGTTAAAATATTATTATATATAATGTGATGTGGTATAATTTTTAAATGGAGAAAATGAATGAAACTTCGTAATAGTGCTGGTGTATATTATTTTCAAAAGAAGAAATACCTAGCAGTAGATGACTTTGTAGACGCCGATGTCGCTAAAATTATCTCAGATGAATATGTTAAATTAGCAAAAGAAGATACTGAAAATAAACTAAACGACTCACAATGTCCCATCAACTCTAAGGCTTGGTATGGACAACCTATGTGTGAATATGTAATGGTTGATTGTCTTCCTAAAATGGAAGAACTTACAGGTTTAAAACTCTTACCCACATATACCTACATGCGTGTATATGGTCCTGGTGAAGAATTACGCTATCATTCTGATAGACCTTCTTGTGAAATCTCTGTTACAATCAATCTAGGACAATCTGGGAAGTTTGACTGGCCTATCTGGTATGCAGATCCAGATGACTTAACAGTAAGAATGCCTGTTTCTGTCCAACCTAAAGAAGCAATGATTTATCGTGGATGTGACGTACCGCATTGGCGAGAAAAGTTTAATCCACCTAAAACAACAGATTGGCAATGTCAATTATTTCTACATTATGTAGATTGTTTTGGTCCTTTTCAACAGTTTGCATATGATCGCAGAGAACAGTTATTCATTGAACCTATTGGTAAAAGTGAATATTATAAAGAATTAATGGAAACGACGGATAATGATAGAAAGATTCGTTTCTCTATCGTAAAACGAACTGAAGAGTCTGGAGAATAATGTGTCAATAAATATTGGTCATGAAGGTCAAATTCTAACAACTACATTTGAAAATAATTGGTATTGGTACTATGAAACTTTATTCTGGCCTGAACAGATTATGCGTATTCGTGAGATTTGTGAAAAAAGTGAAGAAGAAGAAGCGTTAACATATGGTATTGATAATCCAGAAAACGCCAATCATACTATTCGTAAGAACAAAGTATCTTGGCATGATAATGAAGAACTATATTCTATGATTCGTCCAACAATCGCTGATGTCAATCAACAAAGTGGATGGAACTACAACATTACTGCTATAGAGCCATTTCAATATACAATATATTATGGTGACCAAAATCATTATCACTGGCATACAGATACCATTGTAAATGATAGAACATTACAACCCGATTATCCAGAAGATCATATTCTAAAAAATACCGTTCGTAAAATCAGTTGTAGTATTCAATTGACAGACCCTAGTGAATATGATGGTGGAGAATTTGAGTTGTTATCATTAAAAGAAAAAAAAGAAGAAAATCGTGAAGAACAACTAAATCTTGATGGTTATAATGTAATGGAACCTATTAAACTACCACACTTTAAAGAAAAAGGTTCAGCATTATTCTTTCCTTCTTTTACATATCATAGAGTCAAACCAGTAACAAATGGTATTCGTAGAAGTCTTGTTATTTGGTTACGTGGACCTAAATGGCAATAACAATATAAACATTATAAATAGTCATAAGACTTATACAAAGAGGGTACTATGGCTATTCCTGCGACCAGAGAACAACATAAACAATATTGCCTTAGAAATCTAGGTTCTCCAGTTATAGATATCAACGTTGATGACGAACAACTAGAGGATAGAATTGACGAAGCATTACAATACTATCGTGATTATCATTACGATGGCACAGAACATGTTTATTTAAAACATCAAATTACTTCTTCAGATAAAACCAACAAATACATCTCTATCCCAGAAAATATTCAAGGGATCGTGAGAGTGTTTGATATTGGGGATTCTATTAATAGTTCAAATCTATTCAATATTCGATATCAAATTCATCTAAACGATCTTTTTGATTTTTCTAGTGCTTCATATGTTCCTTATGTGAACGCTATGAGACATGTAGAAATGCTTGAAGAAATCTTTGTTGGTAAGAAACCTATTCGTTTCAACCGTCACACAGATCGACTTTATATTGATATGGATTGGGAAACAGATGTTCTCGTAGATGAATACATCATCATTGATTGTTATCGCACAGTAGATCCAAATACATATACAGATGTTTGGGGTGATAGATGGTTACTTAGATATTCGACTGCTTTATTTAAAAGACAGTGGGGCGAAAATCTATCTAAGTTTCAAGGTATTCAACTTCCAGGAGGAATTCAATTTGACGGTGTTCGTATTCTAGGTGAAGCAAGAGAAGAAATTAATAAGTTAGAAGATGAAATGATTACGAGTTATTCATTGCCCGTCCATGATATGATTGGATAAATTATGGCGACGAATAAGTATTTCAATAACTTCTCATACGCCAGAGAGCAAGACCTAGTTGAAGATCTCACGATTGAGGCTATCAAGATCTATGGTCATGATGTAAAGTACATTCCAAAAACAATCGTAGCGAGAGATAACTTATTCGGTGAAGATCCACTGATGAAGTTTACAACCGCTGCTGATGTTGAGATGTATATCAAAAACGTGGAAGGATTTGAAGGAGAAGGTGATCTACTCTCAAGATTCGGTTTACAGATACGAGATGAGATGACTTTCACTCTTGCTCGTAAAAGATTTGATCAGATTCGTACAGAAAAGTTGATGACAGAAGTAGGTTATAATCTACTTACAGAACAGGCAAATACGGCTGTTCCATCAAGACAGTTTCTCACAGGGAACAATGAGACAGAATCTATCGTACTAGAAGCAGGCACTGCTAATGGATACTCAATCAGTTCTAATCGTCCATTAGAAGGAGATCTAATCTATTTTCCAATGGTTGATAAGATATTTGAGATCAAGTTTGTTGAACACGAACAGATTTTTTATCAAACCGGTAGATTACAGACATATGATTTACGTTGTGAATTATTTTCTTATAGTTCTGAAAAACTTGATACTGGATATAGTGAGATTGATATTGTTGAAGATCAATATTCACTTGATCAAACTTTCTATCAAACACTTCTTGAAGATGGCGAAGTTCTACTAGCTGAAGATGGTGATGGTATCGTACAAGAATTCCAAATTTCTACAATTGATGCACAAGCAGATAATGATACTGTATATAAATCTAATATACTAGAAGACGATATTATTGATTTTAGTGAAAAAGATCCATGGTCAGAGGGTAGGTTCTGATGTTTGAGTATTTTTATCACGGTACAATTAGACGTTATGTTCAAGTATTCGGATCATTATTCAATGATATCCAACTTGTAAGAACGGATTCGAACGGTAATAGAGTACAAACACTTGCTGTTCCTTTAGCGTATGGACCCAAACAAAAATTTCTTGTCAGACTAGATACAAATCCAGATCTAGATAGAGAAGTTGCTATATCGCTTCCACGTCTTGGATTTGAGTTGACCGGCCTTACATATGATTCTACGAGAAAAATAAACTCCACTCAAAAGAATAGTTATATTATCACATCTGATAATACTCAGTTGAGAACACAATATACACCTGTTCCTTATGATATTACATTTGTGTTATCAGCGTTTGTGAAGAATGCGGATGATGGTACACAAATAGTAGAACAAATTGTTCCATATTTTAAACCAGAATGGAACGTATCAGTAAATCTAATACCATCTATGAATATAACTATGGATATACCAATTATATTGAATAGTATAGATTTTGAGGATGTATATGATGGTGATTATTCTACTAGAAGAACTATTATCTGGAACTTCAATTTTACTTTAAAAGGTTATCTATACGGACCAACTACAAACAGCGGACCAATTACAAGAATACAGATTGATCTACATGCTAATACAGCCTTAAATACTCCAAGGTCAAGTCGTCTTGTTACTGTTCCTGGATTATTAGCTAATGGCGCGCCTACTACAAATAGTGCAGCGTCTATTGATAGAAGTTTAATTGATGTAAATGATAATTATGGATTTGCTTCGAATACCTTCTTCTATACAGACGGTTTGATATATAATCCAAGAACAGGAAGTGATCAACAACCATGAGTTTCGATTCTAAATTCAGTCATGTACTAAACATAGATCCTCCTAATGAAGTGGAGGTTATAGAACCTAATATTAATAAACAAATAGAAGATGATTACGACTATGCTAGACGTAATTTAAGAGATCTAATTGACTCTGGAATGGGTGATTTAGATAGAGTTATGGAAATTGCTCGACAGAGTGAATCTCCAAGAGCATTTGAAGTGGCGACAAATTTACTTAAAACATTAACTGATACAAACAAAGATCTCCTTGAGTTGGCTAAGAAAAAGAAAGATATATTACAGACAAAAGAAGATAAACCGCAGAATGTAACCAATGCATTATTTGTAGGTTCAACTGCTGATCTTCAAAAACTTATTCAAGGAGAAAAAAATGCAAGAAGTTCAGTCGATTAATTCTCTCAGTGGAGACTTGACAACTCTGATTCTTCCATGGATTGCTGTTCTAGTATCAGCAATCATTGCGTTTATGTTAAAAGACTTTGTAACTAACTTTGCCAAAGGTATGGCGTTTCAAATGAACCGAGCCTTCAATGAAGGTGATAAAGTTATTCTTGATGGTTCAGATGCTATTATTGTAAAAGTTGGTATGAAACAAACAGTATTTGGTGTATTCAGTGATAAAGGATATACATGGAGATATGTACCAAATGAAAGAATACCATTTTTAAAGTTAGAAAAAGTAGTCGATCCTGAATTACACAAAGATAGTGAAGAAGAAAAAGGTAGAAGATTACAAAGAATGATTGATTCTGCACAAGATGAAAAGATTGATTCTAATCATAATCATATTGCAAAAAACGCAGAAGAAATAGAGAAGTTAAAAAACAAAGATGATAAAAACTAATTACGATTATTTTGTACAAAAGTTTCTAGAACCGTTTTTAGCATGTTTACTTTGTATGGTTCAAGGAGACTTAACTGTACTTACATTAAGTCATTTTATAACAGCAAGTAAAACAGCAGTGATTGCTTTAGTACTTACAGTAATGTTATCTTTATTTAATATAAATCATAGTAAATGGTTTGCATTGGCTTTAACTGGATTTGCCACTCTTGTTGCTGATATTTTAAGTCATCCATCTCGTTATGATGGCATATATACAGAATCTATGTTGACCGCAGGTGCTGCTATGTTACTAGCTTTAATGTTTGATAGAATTTTTAGAAGATATGTCTGATGCTTATTTAAGTAATCCGAATCTAAAAAAGATCGGTGTTGATATTGAATTTACTCAAGATCAAATTCAAGAGTACATTAAGTGTGCTCAGGATCCAATATACTTTGTAAAAAATTATGTCAAGATTGTTCATGTAGATAAAGGTCTTATTCCTTTAGATCTATATGCATATCAAGAACGAATGATCAATACTTTTCATAATAATCGTTTTGTTATCACAAAGATGCCGAGACAGTCTGGTAAATCAACTGCGGTCATTGGATTTATTCTTCATTATGTTCTTTTCAATGAAAATAAAAACGTAGCATTACTTGCCAATAAGGCAGAATTGGCTAGAGAACTTCTTGATAGATTAAAGAAAGCATATGAGAATCTACCTTTATGGATGCAACAAGGTATTGCTGTATGGAATAAAGGTTCTATTGAACTAGAAAATGGATCAAAAATTCTCGCTACATCTACGACGGGTTCTGCTGCTCGTGGTCAATCATTCTCTCTTGTCTTTCTAGATGAATTTGCTTTCGTTCCTCATGGTATTGCTAGTGAGTTCTTTAAGTCTGTTTATCCTACAATCTCATCTGGTCAAGAGACTAAAATGATTATAGTCTCTACACCATCGGGTATGAATCATTTCTACAAGATGTGGGTTGAGGCTGAAGAAGAACGCAGTAAGTTTATACCAATTGCTGTTGATTGGTGGGAAACACCAGGAAGAGATGAGAAGTGGAAAGAAGAACAAATAGCAAATACAAGTGAAGAAGATTTTAATCAAGAGTTTGCTTGCGAATTCTTAGGTAGTAGTAATACACTCATCAATGTAAATATACTCCGAAATTTGACCTTTGTCAACCCTAAATTTTCAAAAAATGGATTTGATCAGTATGAAGATATAAAAGAAAAACACGAGTATGTAATATCTGTCGATACATCTCGTGGCGTTGGTGGAGATAACTCAGCTTTCACTGTTATCGATATCACACAGATACCATATAGAGTTGTCGCTAAATTCAAAGACTCTACTATTTCACCTATTTTATATCCAGAGTTAGTATATAATGTAGCTAAGAACTTTAACAATGCTTTTGTTTTAGTTGAAATAAATGATATTGGCGAACAAGTTGCTTCTACTCTTTATAGAGACTTGGAATATGAAAATATTTTCATGACAAATATGAGAGGTAGATCTGGTCAAATTATTGGTAGTGGATTTGGCAATAAACCACAATATGGTGTAAGAACTACAAAACAAGTCAAAAGAATTGGTTGTTCTACCTTAAAAGATATGGTAGAGAATCAAAAAATTATTATACAAGATTTTGACATAATTGAAGAGTTATCTAATTTCATTAGTAAGAAGGAATCTTTTGAAGCCGATGAAGGATATCACGACGATTTAGTAATGTGTCTAGTATTATTTGGATGGCTTGTAAGACAAGATTATTTCAAAGAACTTACAAACACTGATATTAGAAAAAGAATACTAGAAGATAAAGAATCTATGATGGAAGAAGATATGTTACCGTTTGGTTTTAGATATGATGCGGCAAATGATGCAGAAATGATCGTAAACGATCCTTACAGTCTAGAAGATCTTAAAGACCAGTTTATTAATCGTTGGTAGACCATGGATCAACGAATAGAACAGATTGAAACTTCTTTTTCATACTCTCACTAATTTTTCTTTTAGTTTCTTCACTATGAGATTTGCCCATATGTGCCTTACTCATCTTAATACGAGTTTCTTTAGACTTGGGTTTACCAAGTTTAGCAAGACTCATTTTATGTCTGGTTTCTTCCGTTTTTCTCATATTTCTATTTATTAACTAAGTTTATTAAAAACGTTAAAAATATAAATAAAAAGAAAATGATATCTTTGTTCGTTTTAATCTAAGGAGTAAGAAATGGCATTCCAAGTTTCTCCAGGCGTCAACGTTAGTGAGATTGATCTTACTACTGTTGTACCCGCTGTATCAACATCTATTGGTGCTATTGCTGGACATTTTCGGTGGGGTCCAGTAGATAAGAGAGTTTTAGTTTCCCAAGAAACCGCTCTTGTAAGCACATTCCAGAAACCTAACGCAAATACTGCGGAAGACTTCTTCACAGCAACTAACTTCCTCTCATATTCAAATGCATTACAGGTAGTTCGTGTTGTAGCAACTGGTAACAGTTCTGTGGCCACCTCAGCACGTAATGCAACAACAAACGCTGCAAATACGTTAAACACTGTCATCAAAAACGAAGATGACTACGAAGATAACTATTCTACAGGTATCTCAAATGTTGGTGAATGGGTTGCAAAATATCCAGGGGAATTGGGTAACTCTCTCAAAATCTCTGTATGTCCAAGCGCACAAGCATGGTCAAATTCTATCGCTGGTACGATTGCTGTAACCACACAAACAACTGCTGTTACCGGTACATCTACTTTCTTTGATACACAATTAGTTGTTGGTGACCTACTAGAAATTGGTCCAGATAAAGAAAAAGTTCGTGTTTCTGCTATTGCCAACTCAACAGTACTAACACTTGAAAGAAAGTATACTGGCAACACTGTTAGTGGTTATGCTGCAACTCGTTATTGGGAGTTCTACAACTTCTTTGATATTGCACCAGGAACTTCAACATATGCTAATACTGCTAGTGCAACCGCTGATGAAATGCATATCGCTGTAGTAGATGAAGATGGTGAATGGACTGGTGTAAAGAATCAAGTTATTGAAGTATTTCCAGCCGTTTCTATGGCATCTGATGCTAAGACAGAAGATGGACGTAGTAATTACTATAAGGATGTTATTAATAATCGGTCACAGTATGTATGGTGGACTAAACATCATGCTTCTAATACAAATGCTGGTAAGAAAGCTTCTGGTGTTACCTTTGTTGGTGATACCGATGTACAGACCAGTTCGTTTGTAAACGGACGCGATGGTAATACACCAACCAGTGCTAACTATCTCTTAGGATATGACAAGTTCAAAAACGCTGAAGAAGTAGACGTAACAATAATTCTTGGCGCTTCTGCTAATGCTGTAAGAGCGCGTTATCTTATCGAACAAATATGTGAAGTTCGTAAAGACTGTGTTGCTGTTATTTCTCCAGAGAAAACAGACGTTGTAGACAATCGTCTCTACGCTGGTTCAGAAACAGAAGACATCATTGCTTATCGTGATACTCTACCATCAAGTTCATATGGTATCATGGACTCTGGTTGGAAGTATCAATACGACAAGTACAATGACGTATATCGTTACATTCCAGCTAATGGTGATGTAGCAGGAACGATGGCTCGGACAGACAATCTTCGTGATCCTTGGTATTCACCTGCTGGTTTCAACCGTGGTCAAATCAAGAATGTCGTTAAAATGGCGTTCACACCTAATAAAGCTGAAAGGGATGAACTCTATAAGAAGGGCATCAATCCAATTACTACATTCCCAGGACAAGGAACTGTACTATTTGGTGATAAGACACTTCTTGCTAAACCAAGCGCATTTGATCGTATCAATGTTCGCCGTCTCTTTATTGTACTAGAGAAAGCTATTTCTACTGCTTCTAAGTTTACACTCTTTGAATTCAACGATGAGTTTACAAGAGCTAACTTTGTAAATCTTGTAGAACCATTACTCCGTGACGTACAAGGTCGCCGTGGTATCACAGATTTCAGAGTTGTTTGTGACGAAACAAACAATACTCTTGAAGTTATTGATCGTAATGAATTTGTTGGCGATATCTTTATCAAACCCTCTCGGTCAATCAACTTTATTCAACTAAACTTCGTAGCTGGCCGCACTGGTGTTGAATTTAGTGAAGTTGTTGGTCAAGTTTAATATAAATAAAAGTAAAGATAAGGAGTCATAAAATGGCATTTAATATTGCAGGGTTTCAAGGACAGCTAACTGGTGGTGGTGCTCGCCCCAATCTGTTTCAAGTAACCATTGACAATCCAGTTGACCGTGGTTCATTTATTAAGACCTCATTCATGGTTCAGGCAGCTCAGATTCCCGAAGCAACTCTTGGCGTAGCTACAGTCAACTACTTCGGTCGGCAGATCAAATATGCTGGTAACAGAGTTTTCGCTGATTGGACAGTTACAGTCATGAATGACGAAGACTTCCTAATCCGCGATGGAATGGAACGTTGGTCAAATGCAATCAACGGACTACAAACAAACATTCGTTCTACCGCTCTAGCGCAAGCCGCACAGTACAAGTCAAATGCTACCGTTACACAATTTGCTAAAACTGGAGAACCAATCAGAACTTACAACTTTGTCGGTCTGTTCCCATTAACAGTTGGTGCAATTGCACTTGATTGGGGTACAAACGACGCCGTTGAAACTTTTGATGTCACGTTCTCTTACGATTTCTGGCAAGCTGGTCAAGGTGTTGTAGGTCAGGTAACTGCCCCGCTCTTTGGTTAATATTAGTTTGTAGAGTATTAAAACGGTGGTTTCTATGAGACCACCGTTTTTTTATGTTTATCTTCATTTATAAATAGATAAAACAAAATACATTTTAGGAAATGAAAATATGGCAGTAGAGCTATTTGGTTTTAAGATAGAGAAATCTAATCAAGAACAACAAGAAAAAAATGTAAAATCCTTTGTTGCACCTAATTTTGAAGACGGCGCGGTAGAAGTCGCTGCTGGTGGTGTTTATGGTACTTATGTAGATCTAGAAGGTTCTGCTAAGTCTGAAGGAGAACTAGTAACACGTTATCGCGAAATGTCTATGCAACCAGAATGTGATAGCGCCATCGAAGATATCGTAAACGAATCAATCGTATTGGACAATGAAAACCCAATAGACATTGTTCTTGATGATTTGGAATACTCTGTTTCTTTTAAAAACAAAGTTAGAGAAGAATTTTATAACGTATTAAAACTTCTCGACTTCAATAATCAAGGATATGACATATTCAAACAATGGTATGTTGATGGACGTTTATATTATCACATACTCGTCAACGAATCAAAACCTAGGAATGGTATACAAGAACTTCGTAAAATAGACCCTAGAAAAATTAAAAAGATACGTGAAAAAATAACTGAAACTCATCCTCGTACAAGGGTAACAGTTGAGAAAGGGTTCAACGAGTACTACATCTATCATCCAAAAGGGATTACTTCTTCAGGCGCTCAAAACGCGGTAAAGATCGCTAAAGATTCTATCTGTCATGTTACAAGTGGTATAAACGATCCATCAAATAAGATTGTACTAGGATATCTTAACAAAGCAATCAAACCATTGAATCAACTTAGAATGTTAGAAGACGCAACTGTAATCTATCGTTTATCTCGTGCACCAGAACGTAGAATATTTTATATCGATGTAGGCAATCTTCCAAAGATGAAGGCTGAACAATATCTACAAGACATGATGACAAAACATAAGAATCGTCTTGTCTATGATGCTTCGACTGGTGAAGTTAGAGATGATCGTAAGTTTATGACAATGTTAGAAGATTTCTGGCTTCCTCGTAGAGAAGGTGGTAGAGGCACCGAGATTACTACACTTCCAGGCGGTCAAAATCTTGGAGAGATGGACGATGTAGATTATTTCCGTCGTAAACTCTACAAGTCTCTGAATGTTCCTGTCACACGTATGGAAGCAGAGAATCAGTTTAATCTTGGTAGATCTACAGAAATTACTCGCGATGAGTTAAAATTTTCCAAGTTTATAAAAAGACTTAGAAATAGATTTTCACATCTATTTGATAATCTTTTAGAAATACAGTTAGTTCTAAAAGGTGTAATATCAAGAAAAGATTGGAAAAAAATTCGTGAAGATATCTACTACGAGTTTGCTCATGATAACTATTTTGCTGAATTAAAAGAAGCAGAAGTATTAAGAGAAAGACTATCTCTTGCCAATGAGATTGATGGTTTTGTTGGTAAATACTACTCAATGGCTTGGGTTCGTAAGAACATTCTTCAAATGTCTGAAGAGGATATTGAAGAGATGGATAAAGAGATCAAAGAAGAATCTGATGATCCTGATAGTCCTATGAATGATGATGAAGATAACAATCAAGATGATACTCCAATGGAATCTATAAACGCGAATACAGTAATAGAAGAATTTCAACCAATAGAAATGTCAGAAGAAGATAAAAAACTCGTTAGTAAAATGACATCCTTATTAGAAAATATAGAGATGAATGATGATGAGGAAGTCTGATGAAAGACATAGAAAACGCCAAGTTATTAGCAGCATCTCTAAAACTCGCTAAACAAGAAATCTCTAAAAACGTAAAAGAACTACGTGAAGAGATAGAAGAGATCAAAACTATCGAAGGACCACCTGGACCGCAAGGTCCAAAGGGTGATCGTGGTGATGCTGCTGAGTCTGTCATTGTAGAAGCCGTTGGTCCTAAAGGTGAGAAAGGAGACAAAGGAGATAAAGGTGACGCTGGCAATGCTATACTCAAAGCAGGAATATTCGAAAATCGTTTAATCTTAAATTTCTCTGATGGCGAACAACTAGAAGTTGGTGAAGTTGTTGGACCAAGAGGCGGTAGAGGACCAAAAGGGGATCTTGGTGAACAAGGTCCAGTCGGTCCCGTAGGACCTCAAGGTGAACAAGGTATTGCGGGTCCACAAGGACCGAAAGGAGATAAAGGTGATAAAGGCGATAAAGGCGATGTGGGCGCTAGAGGACCAGTCGGTATTCAAGGGATTCAAGGACCACAGGGCGAAAAAGGAGAAAAAGGAGAAAAAGGAGTCCCAGGTGAAAAAGGCGATATCGGACCTGTTGGACCCAGGGGCGATAAAGGTGATAGAGGCGAACAAGGGATCCCAGGTCCAATCGGACCGCCGGGGGCAGATGGTAGACTTGTTGATCTAAAACCTCTTAAACAAGAACTAGAAGAAGGCTTAAAAAACTTTAGAGATTCTATAAGTGCTCAAGTAACAAGATTAGCATTATCTAGTAGAAGTGGTGGATCTTCTGGATCTGGTGAAGTTTGGTTACATCGTCTAGATGATGTGGACTATAATACTGTTAAAAGTCCATCAGACGGTCAAGCATTAGTATATAATGCCACTAAAGGTAAGTGGGAAGCAAATACTGTTCCTAGTCCTAATACGTTTACTACTACAATTACAACTCAACATATTATACCAGATCAAGATGAAACTTATGACTTAGGTACTTCTTCAAAGAAATTTAGAGATCTTTATATTTCTGGCGGCACAATATATGTTGGTAATAACTCTTCTCTTTTCGCTAACTCTAGTGGTTGGTACGCTACTGTAGAGGGTGGTAGTGTAACAGCAGTACAAACAGAATCAACGGTAGGTGGCACATATGTAACAAATACTGTATTCCAAACAACTCTTGCCAATACCAACTCTTATATTGCTACCGTTTCTGCTACTGAAAGAACAGCATTAGCTAATACCAATAGTTACATTGCCGCTGTAGAAACAAGAGAAGCAGCGCATACTGCTAATACTTTATTACATTTAGCTAATACCAATAGTTATATTGCGACTAAAGTAAGTACATCTACCTTCAATTCCGCTTTAGCAAATACCAACTCTTATATTGCTACTAAAGCAAATATAACATCACCAACATTTACAGGAACCCCAGCAGCTCCTACAGCAGCGGCGGCGACCAATACAACTCAAATCGCTACTACAGCATTTGTTAGAACAGAAATTACAAATTTAGTAGACTCTGCACCAAGCACTCTAGATACACTAAATGAGTTAGCAACAGCTTTAGGAGATGATCCTAACTTTGCTACTACTGTAACAAGTAGTATTGCTAGTAAATTTTCTTCAGCCAATGTTACAATTACAGCAACACCAGGCGATGTAACAACATCATTAGGAACACTAACTCCAGATGATAGTATAGTAGCCAATCCAAACGGTTATTTAACGTTTAATATTGGTGGAACTAGTTATAAAGTACCTTATTTTACTTAATATAATAAATATTATAAATAAATGAAAGGAGAATGACTATGGATGCACAAGACAGTTTAAGTGATGCTTTACGGCATTTGGAAAACAACGAGACTTCTAAGTTTAGAGATATTATTAATGATGTTCTTGCATTCAAAACAAACGAAAAAATAGATTCAGAGAAAATGCGTATTGCATCTACTCTATACAGTTCCGAGGAAGATTCTTATGAAAACGCTTAAACAACTCAGAAAGATCCAAGAAGCTGGCGCTGACGATTATGTTGTCGATCCAGATGACGACGAAGAAGCACTAGAATATCAGCCTAGATCTGATGGTGAGATTGAGTTTGTTGATTTACACTCTGTTGAAGTAAGCAATCATCCAGCTGCTCCAGAAGATCAACATGTAGCTAAGACATCACACAACAAACATAAAGGTGTTGAACATCCTGGTGAACCAGTAGTAAAACAAGGTACTTCTGGTGACGTAAAATTTGCTAAGTTTAGAGAGAAAATTACAAAAACACCTCTTCGTAAAGGTGATAAGAGACAGGGTGACTTCAAGGCAGGTTCTGTAAAAGAAGAAGTTGAACTTGATGAAGCCAAGAAAGTTACGAAGAAACAACTTCGTGATTTAGAAGATCGTAACGAACATGGTCTAGTTGCTCTAAAACTTGCCCAGTCTTTTGGTACTCCTGCTGAAGTCAAGAAAATTCAAGACATCAATAAGCGACATGATATGAAAGGTCACATAGAGTATAAAGACCAAAAAGAAAGAGATGCTATTGCTAGTAAATATTGGAAAATGGCAGAAGAAGTTGAGTTTATTGATGAAGCAGAACAAGTAGTTACTCTACCAAAGGGAGTTGGTTTCTATGATACAACAAAATATCCTATTGGTGGTAAATTTGATAGAGTTACCGATTCAAATGGTTTAAAGGTCACAGTAAAAAGAAGATTTAAATTATACAAAGGAACCGATACTGAAGGTATGACTTCTGATGGTAAAAAGGTTGCTTTTCAAATGCGTTTAGCAAAAGAAGAAGTTGAGTTTATTGAAGAAGCAGTAAAAGCAGGAACAATTAAATTAGAGAACGGCAAGTCAGTAAAGGTAACAAAAGAAGATGCCGTTGCATTCAATGCTGTTCTCAAAGAATTAAATCCGGAAAATCGTAAGCGTATGGAAAGTGAAATGATGAAAGATGAAAAATCCTATAAAAATATGCTTACATTTGCAAAGAGGACAGTGTGATGCCAGTAACAAATAATCATAAAAAACCTGCTGGATATGTAGTTTTTAGAACTACTGCTACTGATGGTTTGAAACTTAATACAGCAAATGGTAAACAAGGAGCCAATGCTATTGGTGAGACTGTTGGTGAAATGGTAATATCAGAAGTGATGTGGAGCGTAGATGGTACAAATAATTGGAACGTAAAAAGAGGTTCTAATACTGTCGCTGTATTTGCTGGTAGTGGATATCATGATTATCAAGCAAGTGGAATGCAATTAGAACTTAATGACGCACAAAGAACATCGAACGTAGATATTACACTTTCTGGTGGCAACGGCGTTATTATCTTAAAAATGCATAAGAAGTCAGGAGAATAATATGAAACTCATCACGGAAGTACTTGACATCGGTTATGTGACCGAAGCCAATGAGAATGGTGAGAAAGATTTTTATATTGAAGGCATCTTTATGCAGGCCAACAAACAGAACCGTAATGGTCGTATCTATCCTACAGATATTCTTGAAAGAGAAATAAATAGATATAACAAAGAATATGTAATGAAGAATCGTGCATTTGGTGAACTAGGTCATCCCAGTGGACCAACCATTAATCTTGAAAGAGTATCACATATGATTAAAGAACTTTACCAAGATGGAGATAACTTCATGGGTAAAGCGAAGATTATGGATTCACCTTACGGTAATATCGTAAAAAACTTAATCAAAGAGGGTGCCACTATTGGTGTTTCATCAAGAGGTATGGGTACTCTTAAACAGAAAAATGGTGTCAATGAGGTACAAAAAGATTTTTATCTTGCTACCGCAGCCGACATCGTTGCAGATCCTTCCGCGCCAGATGCATTTGTTCAAGGTATTATGGAAGGGGTTGAATGGATTATGGAAGGTGGGAAGTGGACACAAAGATTTGTGGAGCGTTCTCAATATGATATCAAGAAAGCCAATAAAGCCGAACTTGAACAAACAAAATTGCGTATCTTCGAGGATTTCCTGAAGAAACTTTAATGTAAATATGATAATTTATAAATAATTTAAAAACAAAAAGGAGCGTGTAAATGTCCGATGAGAATCTAGAAGTTCTTGAAGACGACTCTGAAGATCTTCAGGAATTTAAAGCTTCAATGGGCGATCCCTCAATGGTTGCAGATCCTGCACCAACGAAGGACTCCTCACGTCCTGCTGATAAGGACGCCGGAGAGAAAAAGCCTGTTGCTCAAGGAAATTCACCCAAGACAAAGGTTGGCATGATTAATGCCATGATGACAAAAATGCATGGTATGAAGAAAGAAGATCTTTATGCTGCATATTCAAAGATGATGGGTGAAGAGACTGAAACAAACGAAGAAGATATCTTAGAAGATATTAAAACTTCAGAACCAATCACTGTAACAAGAGATGACATCGATCTAGAAGATGATGTTAAAGCTCTATTCGGCAACGAAGATCTTTCAGAAGAGTTTAAAAATAAAGCAACCACAATCTTTGAGGCTGCTGTAATCACTAAAATTAATGAAAAGCTCTCCGAACTATCAGAAAAGATTGAAGCCGATAATCTAATCGAATCTCAAAATAATCACGAAGACATGGTAGAAAAGATGGATTCCTATCTTGACTACGTAGTCGAACAGTGGGCCGATGAGAATCGTCTAGCTATGGAAAACGGTATTCGTACTGAGATCGCTGAAGAATTTATTGGCGGTCTAAAGAAACTTTTCGAAGAATCTTATATTGATATTCCAGAAGATAAGGTAGATATTCTAGGCGATCTATCCGATCAGGTAGATGAACTAGAAGAAAGCCTTAACAAGGAAATCGAAAAAAATGTTGAACTCAATGATAAAATTGAAGTTCTTGTTAAAGATTCTATCGTTTCAGAAATTTCCGAAGATCTAACTGTTGCAAATAAAGAGAAGTTTACTGACTTAGCTTCTGCTGTTGAGTTTGTTTCAGAAGAAGACTATCGTGGTAAAGTTTCCATGATTAAGGAAAGTTACTTCGCTGATGAAGATAAGATTGAATCTATTATTGACGAAGAAGAACCACTCGAAGAAGAGGTTCGTAAGAAGGTGACTGGAAGCATGGCACACTACGCCGCTGCTATTTCTAGAACTGTAAAGAAATAATGATTTCTAATAAATAAAAATAATGGTACTAAAAAGGAGTTAATACCAATGTTAAATGAAGAACTACTCAAGAAGTGGCAGCCAGTTCTTGAACATCCAGATCTCGGTGAGATCAAGGATCCTCATAAGCGTGCTGTCGTTGCTCAACTACTAGAAAACCAAGAGATTTCTGCCCGTGAGCAGGGTTTTGGTTCTGGCGGTTATCATTCACCAACACTACTAGGCGAAGCAGCACCAGTTAATGCTATGGGCGCTTCTTCTTCTACCGCTAGTGACGGTTCAGTCGATATTTTCGATCCTGTCCTCATTTCACTAGTTCGTCGCTCAATGCCAAATATGATCGCATACGATATCTGCGGTGTCCAGCCAATGACTGGTCCAACAGGTCTAATCTTCGCGATGCGTTCACGTTTCTCAACTCAAGGTGGCGACGAAGCCCTCTATAACGAAGCAGTAACCACATTTTCTGCCTCTGCTTCTGGTAATACTGCATCTCTCGGTGTTATTAACGACGCTGGTAATAATGCTCAATCTGGTAGCGATCCAACCGATCGTGCATCAGGTACTGGGTATACCGTCGGCACTGGCATGACCACCGCTGAAGCAGAAGCTCTCGGCGATGGTTCTACGAACGCATTCCAACAAATGGCTTTCTCAGTTGAGAAGGTCTCTGTAACTGCTGTATCTCGCGCCCTTAAAGCTGAGTACACCATGGAACTAGCCCAAGATCTAAAGGCTATTCACGGTCTAGACGCAGAAACAGAACTATCCAACATCCTATCTGCTGAAATCCTCGCTGAAATCAACCGCGAAGTAGTTCGTACAATCAACTATACCGCTACCGCAGGTGCTCAGGATAACGTAACAACCTCTGGTACTTTCAACCTAGACGTTGATGCAAACGGTCGCTGGTCAGTAGAACGCTTCAAGGGTCTAATCTACCAGATCGAGCGCGACGCTAACCAAATCGCCAAGTCAACCCGGCGTGGTAAGGGTAACGTTCTAATCTGTGGTTCAGACGTAGCTTCTGCCCTACAGATGGCTGGTGTTCTTGATTACACTCCAGCACTCAGTTCCAACCTAAACGTAGACGATACAGGTAACACTTTCGCTGGTGTGCTACATGGTCGGGTCCGCGTTTATGTTGACCCATACTTCTCAAGCGCCTCTGGTGATCAGTACTACACCATTGGTTACAAGGGTTCAAGCGCATTTGATGCTGGTCTCTTCTACTGCCCATATGTTCCACTACAGATGGTTCGTGCAGTTGGCGAGAATACCTTCCAGCCAAAAATTGGATTTAAGACTCGCTACGGCATCGTCGCTAATCCTTTTGCAACAACCGCTGCCGATGGTGCTATCTCTTTTGCGAAAAAGAATATCTACTATCGTACTGTTACCGTTTCAAATCTTATGTAATAATAAGATTGGGTTTAACCCAACGAGAACTAGAGGGGGGCTTCAGCTCCCCTCTTTTTTTATAAATAAATAGTTGATATTATAAAGGATACATTGTATGGCAACTCCTGATAACAAAAACTTTTTAGGACAGACAGGTTTCAGATTGGTATTAGATAGAATACCAACAGTGTCATATTTTTCACAATCAGCTAGTATACCTCCAGTATCTATTGGTACTTCTAATCAAACCAATCCTTTTACTGATATTCCTCTTGCTGGAGAAAAAATTACATACTCTCCTTTTAACTTGACTTTTCGTGTAGACGAAGATATGATAAATTATCTAGAGATATATAATTGGTTAGTTGGATTAGGATCACCAGAAAATTTTGACCAATATAAAAACTTTCAACAACTTAGCAGAAATCAGAGAAACGTATCTGATGCTACTTTATCAATTCTATCAAGTAAATATAATCCTAATCTTCGTGTAAAGTTTCAGAATATGTTTCCCGAATCTCTATCTGAACTTACATTCTCAACTACTGTTACTGATATTGATTATCTAGAAGCCACTGTTACTTTTAGATATACTCTTTACACAATAGAGTCTGTGTGATATAATATATTTTTAATCGTGAAGAAGGATTTAAATCTTGAAAATTGAAGATATTGCCGAAGCTTGGAGAAAAGACGCTCCAATTGATAGTGTTGAACTAGATACAGAAAGTTTAAATATTCCCGTATTACATGCTAAGTATCTATCAATATTATATAAAGAAAGACTTAAACTCAAAAGTCTATTTTTAAAGAAAAAACAACTTGCCAAAACATTATCTGAATACTTCAGAGGTGATTTAAATAATCCTGAAGACTTAACTGAGATTGGTAGACAACCCCAGTTAAAAACCATTTTGAAGGCTGATATAAATGATTATGTGGATTCAGATTCTGAAATGATTGAAATGAATTTAAAAATATCTATGCAACAAGAAATTGTTGATGTTTTGGAAGAAATAATGAAGGGTATCAATGGAAGAAACTGGATTATTAGAAATAGTATCGAGTGGCGCCGCCTCACAAACTTCGGTCAGTGATATTGTTGTAAAAGAACATAATGAAGTCTTTGTAAGACTTGATTGCGAAAGAGGTATTGCTCAAGAGATACACGAACACTTCTCTTTCTATGTTCCTGGATATCGCTTCATGCCAGCATACAAATCTCGTATGTGGAATGGTAAAATATATCTCTATAATCTGAATACCCAACAAATCTACAAAGGACTTCTAGAAGAAGTAAAGTCTTTCGCCAAGAATAGAAATTATTCTATTGATACACAAGACTCTGATGTATCTAATGAATTCTCCGCATTTGAGTGTGGTCAATTTGTAGAAAGACTAAAACTAAAGATAACTCCCAGAGACTATCAGATTGATGGTTTTGTACACGCCGTAAGAAATAATCGGTGTTTACTACTATCACCAACTGGTTCTGGTAAGTCTCTGATGATATACATGTTATCTAGATTTTATCCCCATAAAAAACTTATCATTGTACCAACAATATCTTTGGTCCATCAAATGGCTAAAGACTTTGATGACTATGGTAATAAATTAAATATTCGTATGATTACAGGTACGAGTAAAAAAGATTGGAAAGATAATATTACAGATGATGTGGTAATCACTACTTGGCAATCAATCTATAAGATGCCTAAGACTTGGTTTCAACATTTTGGTGTAGTCATTGGTGACGAAGCACATTTATTCAAAGCAAAATCTCTTACATCAATTCTAGAAAAACTTCCTCATTGTAGATACAGATTTGGATTTACTGGAACATTAGATGGTTCTCAAACCCATCAATTAGTATTAGAAGGTCTATTTGGTCCAACCAAGTCTCTTGTAAAAACAAAAGATCTAATGGAGAATGATCAATTAGCAAAACTTCGTATTAAAATACTTGTATTAAAATATGATAAAGAAATTACAAAACAAGTATCTAAAATGAAGTATGCTGATGAGATGGACTTTATTGTTAGAAATCAAAAGAGAAATGAATTTATCAATAATCTAGCATTATCACTAGACGGCAATACTTTGATACTATTTCAATATGTAGAGAAACATGGAAAACAACTTTACGACATGATAAATAGTAAGGTTAAGAAAGGTCGTAAAGTTTTCTTTGTATTTGGTGGGACTGATGGTGAAACCCGTGAGTCTATTAGAGAGATTACTGAACGAGAAACGAATGCCATTATCATCGCATCGTATGGTACCTACTCCACAGGAATTAATATCAAAGCACTACACAATATCATATTTGCTAGCCCATCTAAAAGCAAGATAAGAAATTTACAGTCTATTGGTAGAGGTTTAAGAGTATCAGATAATAAAGATCAATGTACACTATTTGATATAGGTGATGATCTACAACACGGTAAGGAAGTCAACTATACTCTAAAACATCTATATGAAAGAGTTAAGATATATAATCAAGAGAAATTTGAATATAAACTGTATAAGATTGGTATATGAGGAATAAAGAATGATGATAACAGAAGACGATTTTGATAAAAACGATTCATATCGTATTATACAGTTATCTACTGGCCAAGTGATTATTGGTAATTTCATTGCTTCTAGTAGTTCTGGTATCGTTCTTCGTGATCCTGTCTCAACAGAATGGACAGAAGATCATGTATTCTTTAACTTATATTTAAATGGTCTATCTAAATCTAGAAATTTCTTTTTTCCAGCACTTCATATTCTATCTATTGCTTATGTAGAACAACATATCAAAGACTGTTATGATGAATATATAGAGAAGACTTTACCAGAGAAGATTGATTTACAGTTAGCGAATACTGATATCAAAGTAGATTCTGATACTGTTCATTGATGGGTGACAATAAGAAGTATATACCCTGTCAACTACTATGTCAACAGAAAAATTAAAAATATTTTAGTTGACACCATTTTATTTTCAAAGTATAATCAATATTATGTTTAGGAGTAAGGAGTTTTTCAATGCCTAAAGCAAAGGGTGAACATTACGTAGATAATAAGAAGTTCTTTTCTGAAATGGTAAAGTATAAAAACGCATGTGAGAAAGCTGAATCATCAGATCTTGACAAACCACGACCAAATGATTATATTGGTAGTTGTATTATGAAAATAGCGTATAAACTTTCTAATAAACACAATTTTATAAATTACCCTTTCAAAGAAGATATGATTGCCGATGGTATTGAAAACAGTATTATGTATATTGACAACTTCAATCCAGAAAAATCTAATAATCCATTTGCATACTTTACTCAAATAATCTATTATGCATTTTTACGTAGAATAGAAAAAGAAAAGAAAGTATTATATACAAAATACAAATCAACTGAAATGTTTAATCTTCAGAATGCTTTGAGTAGTGAGGATTTTGAATATATTAAATCCAGTGAAGCCGCAACAGAAAATGCTAGTATTTTTATTCGTGACTTTGAAGAAAAGAGGTTCAATAAGTGAATTAAAAATTGATGTGTTGACAAGAATGAGAAATGTTGGTATGATTACTGATAAACAAGCAGTAAGATTAGTTCAAACCTCTTTTAGAAAGGAGAGTCGGTAAATGCGTGTTGCACTTGTAACCGATACACACTTTTGGGGCTCGTAATGACAGCCAGATATTCGCTAGATATTTCTCTAAGTTTTGGAATGATATCTTTTTTCCTTATCTAGACGAACACAAAATTGATCATGTTATTCATCTAGGAGATATCGTAGATCGTAGAAAATATATCAACTTCGTCTCAGCAAACAATCTAAAACAAGACTTCATCTATCCATTGATGGAACGTAATATCAAGTTCTGGTGTTTGATTGGCAATCATGATATCTTCTATCGAAACAGTCTTGATATCAATGCACTAGACCAACTATATGGTGATAACAATCTAATCAATCTCATCGACAAACCAACAGAGTTACAACTAGGAGGTTGTGGTATTCTTTTGATGCCTTGGATTTGTACTGATAATTGGAATGAGTGTTGGGATGCGACAAAGAATAGTAAGTGTCAAGTGATGATGGGTCATCTTGAATTGAATGGTTTCGAGATGCATCGTGGCGCTGTGTGCGATACAGGATTTGATCCAGAAGAATTTCAAAAGTTTGATATGGTCTTATCTGGTCATTTTCATCACAAATCTTCTTATGGAAACATTCACTATCTCGGCTGTCCATATGAGATTACATGGAGTGATTATAATGACCAAAAGGGATTTCATATCTTTGATACAGAGACAAGAGAACTAGAATTCATTGAAAATCCATACTCAATGTTTTATCGTTTCGAGTATGATGACGTAGATATGAATATTGAAAAAATAGTTGACGAGATTGATTATGCCGGTTATAATGAAACATATATGAAGGTCATTGTCAAGAATAAGACTAATCCTTATATGTTCGACGTGTTTATCGATAAATTAGAGAAGAGTGGCGTTCACAATATTCAGATTATCGAAGACATGTTGAATCTTGATATAGATAATGAAGATGATTTAATTGATGAGGCAAAGTCAACGATGGAGATGTTGGAAACCTATGTCGATCAAATCGAAACAAAGTCAAATAAGAAACGTTTAAAGACACTATTCCATAATCTATATAACGAAGCATTGACACTGGAGTAATACTTGATTACGTTCAAGAAAATACGTTATAAAAATATTCTCAGTACAGGTAATGCTTTTACTGAGATTGATTTCCTTCGTAATAAGACTACATTGATTATTGGTGAAAATGGAGCGGGTAAGAGTACTGTTCTGGACGCGCTATCTTTTGCTCTTTATGGTAAACCTTTTCGTAAGATTAACAAGCCACAACTTCTAAACTCTGTCAATCAAAAAGGATTGATTGTTGAGATTGAATTGGCGGTAGGTAAAAAAGAGTATATGATACGTCGTGGTATCAAACCAAATATTTTCGAAATTCATCAAAATGGTAATCTTATCAATCAAACAGCATCTATAAGAGACTATCAGGATTTTCTTGAAAAGAATATTCTCAAGATGAATCATAAATCTTTTAGTCAAGTTGTTGTTCTTGGTTCTTCTACGTTTGTGCCGTTTATGCAATTGACTGCGGCTCAACGAAGAGAGGTGATTGAGGATCTTCTAGACCTACAAATCTTTTCTACTATGAATAATCTATTAAAGGAAAAGATTCAGACATCTAAGAATGATATCCGGGAAACTCAATATCAAATCGACTTACTAGAGGAGAAGATAGAAATTGAAAACAATCATCTTAAATCAGTCGTCGCCGATGTCCAAAACACAATCGGTCAGAAAAAAGAAAAACTTCACGTATGCGAGGAAGCAATTGCTATACAAACTGGGACACTTGAACATCTTACGAGCGAAATTGGATCTCTGGAACGAGGAATCAGAGACAAGAACAAGACTGAAATCCAAAAAGAAGAAATCCGCAATGTCGCTCAAAAGCTCCGGGATAAAGTAAAGAAAATCAATAAGGATATTCAATTCTTTGAACACTATGATAATTGTCCAACATGTAAACAAGATATCTCTCAACACTTCAAAGATGAAGTTCTTATAGAGAAACGTGAATCCCTAGAAAAGACCGAGAATGGTATTAATGGATTAAAAGAAAAGAGTGCCGAGTTACAGGAACGGCTAGATGAGATTGTAGAGGTTACTCTTCAGATTTCTGAACTAAATGAAAAGGTAAATGAATGCAATCAACAGATTCGTATTAACAATCAGTTCATCACAGAATTAAATAATGAAATTTCTACGTTGACAGATAAGATGAATGATGTTAAACATGATAGTTCATCCGTTGATAAATTGAAAGGAGAAAAGAATCAGTATCAGAAACGCAAGGTAGATTTGAATGAAGAACAATCTATTTTTCGTGTAGGATCAGAGATGTTAAAAGATAGTGGTATCAAGTCACGTATTATCAAACAATATGTGCCTTTGATGAATAAGTTTATTAATCACTATCTACAACATCTTGGTTTTTTCGTACAGTTTGAATTAGATGAAAACTTTAACGAGAAAATCAAATCAAGGTTTCGCGATGAGTTCTCTTATGAGAGTTTTAGTGAAGGTGAGAAAATGCGTATCGACCTATCGCTTCTATTCACGTGGAGAACCATTGCGAAACTTCGAAATAGTGTCAGTACAAATCTTCTTATCATGGATGAAGTGTTTGATAGTTCTCTTGACAATAATGGTACAGAAGAGTTTCTAAAAATTCTTGAAGGGTTGACACAAGACACCAACACGTTTATAATTAGTCATAAGGGTGATATGATGATCGATAAGTTTAGAAATATCATTCGTTTTGAGAAACAACAAAACTTTTCAAGGATTGCGGCATGAAGGCGTGGGGTATTCTTATAAAGTATAACGGCGAAATCGGTGATTGGAATGGACCGTGGTATAATAACATTACCCCAATAAGAGGTTTGACTAGACTTGGATATAGAACAAAGGAGGAAGCGGATACCTGGATAAAAAGAAATAATATGAAGAGTTGTGTGTCCAGAGAGTTTGAAGCCAGTGATTACTGTGTATATAGAGACGAACTCTTTGATAGGTGTGACTTTTGTGAATGTTGGAAGAAAAATGCTTGATGGTATGGAATGGGCGCGGTGGGGATTTATTCGTTATGAGATTGTTATTCTAGAATTTGAATCTACAAAATATCCAGATAATGAATTGTTTCCTCAAATGATTGATTTTTATAAAAAAGAGTTGAAGAAACTAGAGGATAAAATAAATGACTGAGTCTAAAAAACTATGGAAGAGAGTAAAGAAAATGGATTTAGGTAACCCTGTAATTACTGTTTTAGTTGGTATTGTAGTATTCTATATCGGGCTGAAGATGTTCAGTGGTGGTATGAAGAGTATGGGTAATATGGAACATTTTAACTACTTTATTCACAATCCGTTATGGATGTTCTTAGGCGGTATTGTTATGACACTTCTCTGGCAATCGTCATCTCTTAGTACAACAGCAATCATTGCTCTTGTAGCATCAGGAGCAGTCCCTCTACCAGCAGCGATTGCTGCCGTACTTGGAGCCAATATTGGTACTACGGGTACAATCTGGATTGCAGGTCTTCTGGTATCTGATGGAATGCCAAAGGGTGATACACTTAGAATTGCTATGGCACATACTGGTGTCAATCTAGTAATGGCACTTTCTATGCTTCCATTTGTAAATCATATTGCAAGGTTTTTGACAAGACTATCTTAGGAGTATATAATGTTTACTAATGAATTGCTATATAAGACCACTGAACTATTTGATTTTGAAAATCCGCAGATGGATCCACATGAGTTGTATAATCTCTTAACAGATACGATGATTAAAGAACGTGGTGTAGGTCTATCAGCAAATCAGATTGGTCTTCCTTATCGAGTATTTGTAATGGGAGATCCTACAAATCGAGAATCTATCATTCCGGTATTCAATCCAACAATTGTTTTTCGTTCAGATGATACGATGACACTTGATGAAGGATGTTTGAGTTTTCCAGGTCTTTATATTAAGATTAAGAGACCCACATCCATTCGTGCTCGTATGACTACAATTGATGGTGAAACAGATACTGCTACGTTTGAAGGATTCACGGCTAGAGTATTCCAGCACGAATATGACCATATGGAGGGATACGATTTCCGTAAGCGAGCAAATCGGTATCATCTAGATAAGGCAATGAAAGATTTAAGACTACTACAGAGAAGGAGAAAACAACGTGCAGCGTGATGATTATCATGATTTCGTATTATCCGTGACCAGTGATTATAGTAAGAATCACGTATCTTTTCTAAGACGCATGGAAGAACTTTCCATGTTGGATAAAGTCAAGATTACTCATTTACTAACTGCTGCACTGGGTCTTACTGGTGAAGCAGGAGAGTTTGCTGATCATGTAAAAAAGATTTCTTTTCATGGAAAAGAACTTACGGACGAACTAAGAGACAAGATGATTCTTGAACTTGGTGATGTTATGTGGTATGTAATTCAAGCGTGCGAAGGGCTTGACATATCACTAGAAGATGTAGTACAATTAAACATTGATAAATTGAGTAAACGCCATGATGGTGGTTTTACAAAGGATTATAAGAGTTGATTCTATCTCCAGAAGATGCTACCTATGCTGCTAATGTTTTCGTAGATTATTTTTCCAATTTCGGAAGAATTGATGATTATCTACGAAAAGTAAAATTAGAAAGAATGGAGAGTTATCCCACAGCTCTTCCAGGCATGGGTCCACAAGATGAAATGTTTTCAGATTTTTCTATAAATCCAAATGATATGGATTTTGAGTGTAGAGAAGTTACTAATGAAACTTTCATGTATTATTTGGAAGTTGTGACTTCTCATGCCATAGAGTCTTCTATACCAGGAAAATCTTTACGTTACATTGTCTATGAAAAGAACACCAACAAGATTGTTGGATTTATTCGTATGGGTTCTCCTACTATCAACTCTAAGCCTCGTAATGAATTTCTAGGCAAACCACTTGACACTCTTAATAAAGATGTAATGAAAAGATTCAATCAATCTTCTATTATGGGTTTCATTATTGTACCTACACAACCTTTTGGTTTTAATTATCTTGGTGGTAAATTGTTGGCTGCCATTTGTTGTTCACATCTTGTCAAAGATAAATTGAATGAAAAATATGGTGGTCCTTTTTGCATGTTTGAAACAACTTCTCTTTATGGATCTACCAAAGGTGCATCACAGTATGACGGTATGAAACCATTTCTTCGTTATAAAGGTAATACCGATTCGGACTTTGCGCCACTTATTAATGATGAAAACTATCGTCGTTTAAGTGATTGGTTTATCGAAAGAAATAATGGTGAAAGTCTGGTACCAGAAGATGCATCTTCTCGTAAGTTAAAGACACAAACAAAAATGATTGCAATTATTAAATCTTCTTTGAAAAAATTTGACAAAAAAGAGCTTGACAAATTTACTACAGCATGTAATAATGCTAAAGGTTTGACAGAGAAGAAACGTCAATACATGTCAGACTATGGTTATGAAAACGTGAAAGAGTATCTTAACATGGAAACGGATACACTTATCAAAAAGGATAACTATGATCGTTATAGTTTTGATGGTGTTGTCTCTTGGTGGAAGGATAAGGCTTCGAAAAGATTTGAATCTTTGAAGAACGATTCAAGAATTAGATCAGAAATCGAAGTCTGGAATAATAATCCAGAATCTATTGACATCATTCGTTAAATGTGTTATACATAATAATCGTTTAAGACTAACTCTAGAAACTTGGAATACAAATAGTGATGACATCGACATCATACGTTAATCATAAAAAATATATCAAACTTGCACCTAAACAGTATGAAGTTTGGGCTGAATGGATATTGGAGTATAAACAATACAAATATCCAGATGATCTTGAATTGGTTTCTGGTTTAATTAGAGACAACCTCACAACAGATTTTTGTCCACCAAAGTACAGAGCGAAAAACCTTGGCAATCCTTTGTTCGGACACTGTTACCATTCTACACAAACAATGTACTATTTCTTTCAAGATGCGAATTTGAAAGTTATGAGTGCTCCATGCGAAGTAGCTGATCACCATTGGTGGTTACAGGATGGAGATACAATTATTGACGTTACTGGCGATCAGTATGAGTTGCTATCAGTTAATCCACCATATGAAAAAGGAAAGGAGAGCAAATGGTATGGGTGGAAGAATAGACCACATCGTAAGACACAAAATCTTATGAAACTTATTCAACCATCTGCAAATTTATACTTTAAAAAATATAAAGAAAAACCAAAAAAAGAATACTAGTTACTTGACAACATCAAGTAGTTATGTTACTATACAAAAATAATAGTGCGGGTGTCGTATAATGGCATTACCTGAGATTTCCAATCTCATGACGGGGGTTCGATTCCCTCCACCCGCTCCAACTACAAAACTCTATTTGTAATGTCATTTAACCTTGGAGGTATAAAGAATGACAGTGTACTACAAGCACACAAATCTTGTGAAAACAAAACACGAAGAAGTTCTGGGATTTGACCCAGCTTCAAAAATCAAAGATGTATTTAAGATTACGATGACGCCAAATATGGCTCAATATATTCTTGACCATCTCAACAATAATAATCGAAAGATTGTCGAAGGACAGATTGCAGCTATTCGTAAAAGTGTTGCTAAAGTGGGTTGGTTGTGGGATGGCGGTGCCATCGTCTTCACAGTAGAAGGTAACATCATTGAATTTCAACATCGTCTGAAAGTTATTGTTGAAAATGATGAAAACGTTCAAGTGATTGTTGTTACTGGTGTTGATCCAGATGTCTTCATACAGGCCGCACCGGCTAAGAATCGCACTGTAACAGACGCAATCAATAAGGTAGATAAATCTGCTACTAGTGAAGAAGTAACTGTTCTTAGGCAGTTAATCAAGAGGCGAGCTGGCAAGAACGGCCAAGCTAAGGGCGCTCCAAAGTTGACAATGCAAACCGCAATGAAACAGTGGAATGAATGGAAGACTTATATCCGAATTGGTATGAAGTTGACTTCCGATTTCTTTGCAGACAAAGCTGTTACAGAGTATAGTCCTTGGAAACGTCAGTTCAATGCATGGGCATCTCTTATGGTGTATAGAGGAAAGGGAGACTTGGTAAAGCCATTTCTTCACACATTCAAGCAACATAAGTTGAAAAAAGTAAACTCGACTTTGTTTGCAGAATTTGAAAGTTTCCTAAAGGAAGATGGAATATTTCTTCTTGCTGGTGAGGAAAAGGCACGAATGATTCACATGATGTTGTGTCATGCAACTGATCGTTTCGCTCTTAACAATAGTGGTGATGTCCAGTTTAATCTCACTGTTGCTAAGGCTAATCATAGTGATATGCTTGCGAAGGGAACTTATCGTGATTTCTTGTTCAACCCGCAAGGATTGCCCTTTGAGGGTTTTGAAGAAGCAGCATAATTAAAACTTGACAAAAATACCAAAGTTTGGTATTATATAAACATGATGTACGAAAATGATAAAATGCCAAAGAGTTTTTGGGTTGGAACCGAGCCTCCTTTCGAGTCCTGTAGTGGTCTAGGACTTTCAAGTATATGATGCCATTTTATGTTGGTCCCCTCTAGTTATTCGCCAACATAAATCATGGTTAAAAACCGGTTCCGTAATATATAAGGTTGTAATCATATAAAACCATATGGTGCGGGTGTCGTATAATGGCATTACCTGAGATCTCCAATCTCATGACGGGGGTTCGATTCCCTCCACCCGCTCCAAAAATTTAAAAACGCTTGACAAAAATACCAAAGTTTGGTATTATATAAACATGATGAACGAAGGAGTGAACTTATGTCTGAGATGATTGACTATAAATTTGACGAAGACCGTCTAATTTCCGAATTGAAAGACTATATAGATAGTACATATGATGCACACTACTCGCAAACAAAGTTTCAAGCAACAGAGTTTATTTTTGACTCTGGTCATGGAATGGGTTTTTGTATCGGTAACGTTTTGAAGTATGCTCAACGATATGGACGTAAAGATGGTTACAATAGAAAAGACTTGATGAAAGTCTTGCATTATGCTATGATGGCATTACATTTACATGATAAGGAGGATTTGAGTGGAAATTCAAGTAACAGTTGAAGAGTTGCGAAAAAGAAAGATTATGGTTTGTACTCCAATGTATGGAGCCATGTGTACTGGTCAGTATTCAAAATCTTGTACTGATTTAGGTATCATGGCTACTAATTATGGAGTACAGTTAGGATTTCATTATCTTTTCAATGAATCTCTTATCACCCGCGCAAGGAACTATCTAGTAGACGAGTTTATGCGTTCTGATATGACGCATCTTATGTTTATCGATAGTGACATTGGATTTGATCCAAACGACGTTCTAGCAATGGCTGCTATCGCTGATCCAGAGTCAGATAAAGATATTGTTTGTGCACCATATCCAAAAAAGACTATTGCTTGGGAAAAGATTAAACGTGCAGTAGATAAAGGATTTGCTGACGAAAATCCAAATAAACTAGAAAAGTTCGTCGGAGACTTTGTTTTCAATCCAGCCCCAGGAACTGATCAACTCCGTGTTGATGAACCGGTAGAAGTACTAGAAGGTGGTACTGGATTTATGATTGTTCAACGGCACGTATTTGAAAAATATACCGATGCCTATCCAGAACTACTATATACACCAGATCACGTTAGAACTAAACATTTTGATGGTTCGCGTCAAATTATGGCATTCTTTGATACAGTAATTTGTCCAGATTCAAATAGATACTTATCAGAAGATTACATGTTTTGTCAATGGGCTAGAAACATTGGCATTAAAGTGTGGATGTGTCCTTGGATGCGTCTAACACATATGGGATCCTACATGTTTGGTGGTTCCCTCGTCGATTTAGCACAAGTAGGAGCTGCGGCAACTGCTGATGCTGAATTACTCTCTAAATATGCAAAAAAGTGAGGTAAATTATGAAACTATCTGAACAGACTCTTGAAGTACTACAGAATTTTTCGAGTATCAACCAATCTCTCCTATTCAAGGAGGGTAATGTTCTTAAAACAGTCTCACCACAAAAGACTGTTCTTGCTGAAGTAATGGTCGAAGATACCTTTGAACGACAGTTTGGTATCTATGATCTTGGACAGTTTCTTTCTGCTGTATCATTAATGGAGGCACCAGAGTTGGAACTAAACGATAACTCTGCTAATATTAATGATGGTAATGGCACTTCGATTGATTATCGTTATGCCGATCCATCGATGATTGTAACACCGCCAGAAAAGGAATTGACTCTACCTGACGTAGATGCCAGTTTTATTTTCACCGAAGACAATCTAAAGGATGTTCTTCAAGCAGCCCGTGTTCTTGGTCTACCAGAAGTGATTGTAGAAGGCGTTGATGGTAATATTGTTGTTGGTGCTGGAGACTCAAAGAACTCTTCAATGAATCGTTATACTAAGAAGGTTGGAAAGACAGAAAGTGAGTTCCGACACGTCTTTAAGGTTGACAACATGAAGATGATGATGTTAGACTACAATGTAGAGATTTCTAGTAAGGGAATCTCTAAGTTTAGCACAAGAGATGGGAGGGTAACTTACTTTATTGCTACTGAATCCCGCTCTTAATGAAAGGTCTATATTATGTCAATGGGTGATTATCTATGGGTGGAACAGTATCGTCCACCCAGCATCAAAGAGTGTATTCTACCAGAGCGTTTGAAGAGTGTATTTCAAGCATTCGTAGATAAAAATCAAGTTCCAAATCTTCTTCTCACAGGTGGTCCTGGCGTCGGTAAAACAACCGTCGCTAGGGCACTCCTGAACGAACTAGATCTTGATTACATTATCATCAACGGTTCTATGAATGGTAACATCGATACTCTTAGAACTGAAATCAGTCAGTTTGCTTCTACTGTATCGTTTACAGGTGGTCGTAAATATGTTATTTTAGACGAGGCTGACTATCTTAATCCACAATCTACTCAACCTGCTCTTCGTAACTTTATGGAAGAGTTCTCTAATAATTGTGGGTTCATTCTAACCTGTAACTTCAAGAATCGTATTATCGAACCTCTTCATTCTCGGTGTAGTGTAGTAGACTTCACTATGACAAATAAAGAGAAGGCAGGTCTTGCTTCTCAGTTTATGAAGCGTGTTGAGAATATCCTCAAGATGAAGGGGGTTGAGTTTGATCAGAAAGTTATCGCTGAACTAATTATGAAACATATGCCAGATTGGCGACGTGTTCTAAATGAACTTCAGCGATACTCTGTTACAGGTAAGATTGATGTCGGCATTCTCACTACACTAAGTGACGAATCTTTTGATTCTCTTGTTTCTATGATGAAAAATCAAGACTTCACAGGTATTCGTAAATGGGTAGTTGATAATGCTGATATTGAATCATCTACACTGTTTCGTAAACTATATGATTATGCAAACAAGAAGATGAAACCAATGAGTGTTGCTCAGATGGTGTTGATTCTTGCTAAGTATCAATATCAAGCAGCCTTTGTTGTTGACCATGAAATCAATAACGTTGCTTGTCTACTAGAAATCATGACTGATTGTGAATGGAGTTGATTGTGGTTTGTAAAGAAGTATCAAATAAGATTTTAGAACCGTTTTTAGATATAATTCAAAAGTATGGCGGTATTGTAAATGAAGTAAAAGAAGTATCTGCATATTCAAGTCATAGTAAAATATCAGATGATTTTGGTGTTGAAGGATACTGGAGACATAGTATTCACGGAAAAAAACATTGGGTATCATCCCATAATAAATCTATTACTACTACAAATTATAGAAAAATAAAAAGTAATGTATATAAAGTAAATTGGACAAGAGAAGTTAAAATTAGAAATTGGGGATAAAAATGAATTTTCTATCGTCGTTTGTATCGTCGTTTCATATAAATCATTATGTAGAGTAGATAAAATATAATGGAATTTTAGTTGGTGTTCATCGGGCAATACTTTTATTAGTATTCATCTCCTAACACCCATTTTTTAGTTAGTATTCAGAGTGTAATACTTTTATTAGTATTCACCCCATAATACTCAAATTGAAAGGAATAAAATGAATAATAGATTTCTTGCAGATGTTGGTAATAATAAAATTCATATCTTCAACTCAAAGACAAAAGTATGTAGTGAAATATCACCTTTGGATTTTATAAATCTAGATATACCAGGATTGAAAAAAGGTGATAGTATAATTATAGAAGACGCTCATCTTAGATCTCGCGAGAACGTAAGTTTAGCTCAACCATTTACTATAGAAGAATTGATTTCTTTGAAAAAGAAGACTTCATCTAAAAATGTTTCAATACTTCTTTTTCATCAAAAGAAAACACCAAAGGTAAGAGTGATAGCATCTCTTGAACGTCCAGATCTTTTAGAAAAGACTGATATCAATGATCTAAAATCAATTGATTATTATTTAGAAAAATTTCCAGAAGTTTTTCTTAGATTAAAGAAGTTTGATCCATGTAGTTTAGAAGAACATGAAAAGAAAATGGAACATATCTACAGAGATAGAACCAATCTAACAGAACATTCTAATGAAGCTAGAAACAACAATTATGGTATCAAAACAGAATATTCAGATCCTATAGTTGAGTGGATAAAAAGAAATCTTATTCATCTAGCATCTAGACTACCAGATGATACTCGATCATGGGCTAATATAGAATACAATAAAAAAGGTACTCATCTCAATGAAGGTCTAAAAAATTATACAAGTGATAAAATAAAATTTCTCTATCAAGTTATTAATACGATCATTGATCCTAAAACAGGAGAACCAAGAGTAAGATCAGATAATGGCAAACCTCCATATTGGAAGTATGTTAAATCAGTATACTTTGGTTTGACTCCATATCATATGAAAGCTGGTGTTACAGCCTCAAACTACAAATGGCACAAACGCAAAGCTGGTTCTTCTTGTAAGAAAAGTATGAATTTAGAATCTAAAAAAGCAATAAAAGATCTTGATGATGTGAGAGAAATAAGAGAAGCAATGACATCTTCAGATAAACATCTTCGTACTCTTTGGAGAGAGGTACGAAAAATGTTTGTTGAAGAAGGTATTCGTTAGTATTCACCGATTAATACTCTTGTTAGTATTCAGCGATTAATACTCAACCTTCTTCAACGAGGTTTTGTCAAGTGTTTAGTTAGTATTCATGATGTAATACTTTTATTAGTATTCAGAGCATAATACTCAAAACACTTGACAAGGTTATAAAAATAGAATATGATTAAGAGTGAAGGGAATTTGATTATGAATCCATTTGACTTTGTAAACGATATCAATCTAGGTAAGAAAGATATCATCACCAATTCTGATAACCCAGAACTAGCGGAGAAAACTTATAATCCTTATCTGACAAATAAGTCACTATCATACTTTCCAGATACGGTACAGTATGCTAATATGATGAATATGAACTCTCATCTAGACCATTTACTACAATATTCATTTCTAATAAATATTGTGAGAAAACGTAAACGCTTTTCAAAATGGCATAAGAATACTAGTGACGAGGACTTACAAGCGGTGATCGATTATTATGGATACTCGGTCAATAAGGCGAAGGAAGCACTCAAAATTTTAGATGATGAACAACTTGTAACAATAAAAACAAAATTGATGAGAGGTGGAATGAATAATGACCGAATTAAGTAATATGGTAGAAGTACATCTAAAGAATGAAGATGACTTTCTAAAAGTAAAAGAGACACTAACACGCATTGGTGTAGCATCTCGTAAAGATAAGAAGTTATATCAGTCCTGTCATATTCTACACAAACAAGGCAGATACTTCATCGTACATTTCAAAGAACTATTCGCACTTGACGGTAAGCCTTCTGACTTCATCGAAAATGAGTCAGACATTGGTAGACGTAATGCGATTGCCAATTTATTAGAACAATGGGACCTAGTGACTCTTGTAGATTCTACAAAGACTACAAATCCTGTTGCTCCTTTAAATCAAATTAAAATTCTTCCCTATAAAGAAAAGAAAGAATGGGAGTTAGTGGCAAAGTATAGTATTGGTAGAAAGAAGTGATAACTTGAAAGGAGCGTTTTTTTATGAATACAAGGTCTTTAACAGTTAATTCAGATTTGTGGTTAAACGATACTGGTGATATTCAAACCACTGTTTGGTTTGGAGTTGATGGCAATGATATTGAATTTCCCGCTGTATCGTTATTGAAACTATTAGAACAAAATTTGGATTCCCACCAATATCTTCACGACGGAAGTTATGACGAAGAAGGGATTTTGTCGACCCATAAGCAAATTTCCTTTCTACGTCTACAATTGGACCTTTTTGAAGAAAAGTTAAAAAATCTCAAAATTAGTGAAAAAAAGGGTTGACATTTAATACGACTGATATTATATTAGTAGAGTAAGTTGACTTTGTGATGATGCAAAAAAGGAGAAATATGGTGCGTAAGTCAATGATTGCCGCTGTTGCGGTTCTGGGTCTGTCAGTTTCTGCATGTCAGACTACTGATGTTGGTACTACTGTTGGTGGGCTTCTAGGAGCTGCTGGTGGTGGTCTTGCTGCGAACAAGTTTATCGGTAAGGGTCAGGGCAAGAAGCTCGCCACTGCCGGTGGTGTTCTCGGTGGTGGATTGCTTGGTGGTTTGTTTGGTAAGTCTATGACGATGCCTTATGACAATCGATCTGCCATTAACAACAATGCATATATGATTAATAGTAATGGTCAACGTATTGATCAAAATTCTAACAAGATCTACGAATTGAATGGTCGGCAGTATCAGAGGAATTATGATGGTACGATGACTCCTATCATTATTAATGGTCAAACTGGACAACAGAATAATAGTAGTAATTACAATTGTAAGGTTGTTAATAACTACGTGAACTGCAATTCAAATTGAATAGATATGCGACACCTGCATACCTGAGTTACGGTAAAGTGGTGTGACTTTTGGGAGAGTCCAAACTAAATAAAATCGTGATACGCCGAATGGGTATCACACAACATAACCTTGCTAAACTAGGAGGTCAAAAGATGACTAAAGACATTCTTTCCCTATTAAATTCACCATTCTTTGTTGGTTTCGATCGAATCCATGATCGTCTTCATGAATTCAACGATACATTATCAAAGAACGTTCCATCGTATCCGCCTTATAATATTCGTAAGGTCGAAGAGAACAAATATATCGTTGAGATTGCTGTTGCTGGTTTCTCTAAGTCTGATATCGAAATTGAGATTGATGGCGATGTCTTGAAGATTGCAGGTAAGACATCTGACGATAACGATAACTTCTTACATAAGGGGATTGCTAATCGTGCCTTCTCACGGACGTTCAACCTCGCTGACACAATCGAAGTTAAGGATGCGTCTCTTGTCAACGGAATGCTCAAGGTCTTCCTCGAAAACATCATTCCAGACCATAAGAAGCCGAGGAAAGTTAGCATTAATACGGCTAAAGAAGAGACAAAGGAGGCAGCACAGTTACTAAATGAGTAAGTTATTTTCAAAGGTAAAAAAGTTTTTCTCATACAGTTGGGAAGAAGATTTTCTAAGCGGCGCTAAGGATCACGCTGAACTCGAAAGACGACAGAAACTTATCGCTAACGGATATACTCAACACTACTCAATCTATACTAGGAAGGGATATATCTAATGGAAGGTCAACTAATCTTCTCAGTAGGAGTGCTTGTAATGGCACTCGGTTATTTCGTCGGAGCAAGTTGGGTCAATAAAGTTTTCAGTTGACATCTATAACTCCATAGACTATAATGGGAGAGTAGCAATGCTCTCCCATTTTTTTTTAAGGAGGTTTATCATTTTTTACACTAATGTAGATCGATACGGTAATCAGATTCTGTTTCGTGGTTACAATAACAAGACACAGATTACTAAGAAGGTCAAGTTTGAACCGACATTTTATATTCCCTCGCCAAAGGGTGCATGGAAGACTCTCGACGGACGTACTGTAGATTCTGTACAGCCTGGATCTATGCGTGATTGTAAAGAGTTTATGGATAAGTACGCGGATGTAGATAACTTCACGGTATATGGAACAACCAACTATGTCCATCAATTCATCTCAGACGCATTTCCCAAGACGATTAAGTATGATCGCAATCAGATCAATATCTGCACGATTGATATTGAAGTAGCATCAGAAGACGGATTTCCAGAACCGCGTGATGCTAAACATGAAATCATTACCATCACTATCAAGAACAATAACGGTACTATCTACCACACATGGGGTCTATATGACTTCAATCCAGACAAAAGCGGAATGTCTGTTCTTTATCGTAAATGCAAAAATGAGAGGGAACTCTTATTAGATTTCATTGATTATTGGGCTGATCATGTTCCAGATATTCTTACTGGATGGTATTCAGAGTTTTTTGATGTGCCTTATCTTGTCAATCGTATTGCAAGAATCTTTGGTGAGGATATGGTAAAGTCTCTGTCACCTTGGAAACTTGTCAATAAAGATAATCTTTTCATAGCTGGTGTGGAACATCTAAGGTACAATCTGGTTGGTATCACACAGTTGGATTATATCGATGTGTTCAAAAAATTTACATACAACACACTAGGACAACAAGAGTCCTATAAACTGGATCATATCGCTAATGTGATTCTAGGCGAGAAGAAATTGGATTATAGTGAATATGGTTCCTTGCATATGTTATACAAACACGACTATCAAAAGTTTGTGGAGTATAATGTAAAAGATGTGGAACTTGTTGATAAGATTGAGGACAAACTTGGTCTAATCGATTTGGTACTTACAATGGCCTATCGTGCTAAGTGTACTCTTGGCGAGACATTGAAGACCGTTGGCATTTGGGATGCTATTCTATATAATGAGTTCAAATCTAGAAAGATTGTTGTACCGCCTAAGACTGATTCACGGTATGATACAATCGAAGGTGGTTATGTAAAAGAACCACAAATAGGTCTTCATGATTGGGTGGTTTCCTTTGATCTAAACTCTCTATATCCACATCTCATTATGCAATACAATATGAGTCCAGAGACTGTAGTAAATGATATTGTATCTGGAGTAAACGTTGATAAACTACTAGAGATGCCTGATTTAGATATACCAAATGGAATGTGTCTTACTGCTACAGGTCAGTTGTTTCGTAATGACATAGAAGGTATCATCCCACAGGTTATTCAATCATATTACGATGAAAGAGTTGTTATCAAACAAAAGATGATAGACGCAAAACAGAGATATGAGAAGGAAAAATCTAAAAGTATTGAACGCGAGATATCCATTCTCGACAACAACCAGATGGCTATCAAGATTGCAATGAACTCTTTCTATGGAGCGTTAGCAAATAAATATTTCAGATATTTTGATCAACGTGTTGCAGAGGCAATAACTGTATCAGGTCAGTTTACTATTAGATGGGCTGAGAAGATTCTTAATGAATATCTAAACAATATACTGAAGACTAACGAAGACTATGTGATTGCGATTGATACCGATTCTGTGTATCTTAATATGAGTGCATTGGTACAGAAGATACTACCAAATGAGACAAACAAGACAAAAATCGTAGACTTTCTAAACAAAGCATCAGTAGAAATTGAGAAACATCTAGATAAAGGATATCAACATCTTGCTGACTATATGAAAGCACCACAACAGAAGATGGTGATGAAACGTGAAATCATCGCCGATAAAGCCATCTGGACAGCGAAGAAACGATACATTGCACATGTTTGGGACAATGAAGGTGTGAGATTTGCTGAACCAAAGTTGAAAGTGACTGGTATTGAAGCCGTTCGTTCTTCTACTCCGCAGATAGTCAAAGAATTGATTATGGATACACTGAAGAAGGTGGTAACTCAAAGTGAAGATGAAGTTCAGAAATGGATTGAAGAGTTACGAGAAAAGTGGATGGATCTAACACCAGAAGAAATCGCCTTCCCTCGTGGTGTATCAGATGTTCGAAAGTTTGAAGATAACTCAAGTCTATATAAATCCGGTACGCCAATTCATGTTCGTGCTGCACTATTATACAATGACCAATTGAAGAAACATAAGTTAACTAGTAAGTATGAGCAGATCCAATCTGGTAACAAGATGAAGTTTCTATATATGAAAATGCCAAATCCCATTATGGAAAATGTTATGGGATTTGTAACCGTGCTGCCAAAAGAGTTTGAGTTGGCACAATATATTGACTATGATACTCAGCTTGAGAAAACTTTTCTAGATCCAGTCAAAATTATTCTTGATGCTATGGGTTGGAATGCTGAGAAACAAAACAACTTGGAGGATTTCTTTAATGAGTAAGAATATTTGGGACGATATGGATATGACCGGATGGACTTCTGGTCTTACAGCCGTCGATGAGGACACATATCGTAAGAAGGTCATTGAAGAAGAAGACTTGGTCAGAGCAGATAAACCCGCTCTTGCTGCTAAAGATGATTTGACATCTCTTGAACAACGACTTGAAAGAAAGTTAGATAGTTTAAGAAATATGGAAAAAAAAGTTGACACATTACTTAGTTTGATATATGATAATGAGAATATTGTAGAAGAAAGGAAACAATTAGCTGATTCTGTGGCTAATCAGAAAGTAAATGAGATGGCAAAGATTGTAATGCCTTTGCTATCTAGTTTGTATAGGACACAAAACCAGGAGTATATCCATTGGCCTGGTCGTGGTCCTATCATTCAAAAACAAATGCAAAAAGTTGAAGCAATTCTAGATGGATCTTTTTTTGAGGAGAAATAATGTCTGATTTTTTTAAAACTATGGTAAAGGAACTCAATGATGAAAACACTCATCTACTATCCGATGGTGGCAATTCTGCTGAGTTTTCTGGGTGGCTTGATACTGGGTGTTTCATTCTTAATGCTCTTGTCAGTGGTAGTCTTTACGGCGGTGTGCCAAATAACAAAATCACTGCTCTTGCTGGCGAAGAAGCAACGGGAAAGACTTTCTTTGCCCTAGGAATGGTCAATAACTTTTTACAACAAAACGATCATGGCGGTGTTATCTATTATGATACTGAAGCAGCAGTAACACAAGAGATGATGTCCACTCGTAATATTGACGTTCACCGTGTTGTAGTTTCTGAACCACAAACAATTCAACAATTTCGTCACAATGCACTACAAGTTTTAGAACGATATACAGAGCACAAAAATGATAGACCACCAATGATGATGGTTCTTGATTCTCTCGGTCAACTATCTACAACAAAAGAAATGGAAGATAGTGCTGAAGGTAAAGAAACGAAAGATATGACCAGAGCACAAGTAATCAAGGCTGCGTTTCGTACTCTCGGTCTCAATTTATCTAAAGCACAGGTTCCGATGATTGTTACGAATCATACTTATGATGTAGTCGGTTCTTATGTTCCAAAGAAAGAAATGTCTGGTGGTTCTGGTCTAAAGTATACCGCTTCTACAATTCTTTTTCTTTCAAAGAAAAAAGATAAAGACACTGAAAAGGATGAGGGTAATCTAATCAAGGTCACTACACAAAAGTCACGTTTTACCAAGCCAAATAAGACGATTGAAGTACGTCTAAACTATACGACTGGTTTGGATCGTTATTACGGTCTTCTTGACCTTGCCGAGAAGTACGATGTTATCAAGAAGGTATCAACTCGTTATGAGTTTCCTGATGGATCTAAACATTATGCTAAAGCAATCAATGCAGAACCTGAGAGGTTTTTTACAGAAGATGTCATGAAAAGACTAGAACAGGCTGCTGCAAAGGAATTCAAATATGGAGAAGAAAGAGAGCTTGTCAGCGGTTATGGAGAAACAGATCAGAGTGAGACGGATAGTGCCGAAGATTGATCTTGAAAAATTTTCACAGTATGACGATACTTATGAAATAGTAGATAATCTAGATGATGGTAAATCAACTGTACCTATTAGGTTGACTGACGAACGTTATAATGGTACAATCATTAGATACAATACAATATCTGTAAAAGAAATCGATGAAAAAGACGAAGCAACTTTGAAATTTGATTTTGATTTCGTAAAAAATCCACACGAATTGACTGAAAATAATATTCATTTCAATGATCATATTGGTGGAATTCTAGTACATATTATCATCACCGCTTTGAATGAAAAGGAAGAAAATGAGGCTGGAAACACAGATACTGAGTCATCTCATTCACAACGAGAATTATTCGAGGAAAGTTCTTCCATTTCTTAAAGATGAGTATTTCAATGATTTCACAGAAAAAACTCTGTATCGATATATCAAGAAACACGTTGAAGAATATAACACTCTACCGACTGTAGAGATTCTTGGTATCACTCTTGACAATGACGATGTAGATGAAAATGACTTTGAACCATGCATCAAATATCTTTCTCAACTCACGGATCGTGAGATTGATGAACAGTGGTTGACTGACAGGACAGAAGAGTTCTGTCAGGAACGTGCTATTCATAATGCTATCATGAAATCCATTCACATTATGGATGGTAAAGAGAAGGAGACAAAGGGTGCGATTCCAGAAATTCTTTCTGAAGCACTCTCTATCAGTTTTGATAATCACATTGGTCATGATTGGTTAGAAGACTTCTCTGATCGTTATGACTTCTATCATAAAATAGAAAATCGTATTGCGTTTGATCTAGACTATCTTAATAGCATCACTAAAGGTGGGCTTCCACAGAAAACTTTAACTTGTATTCTTGCTGGCACCGGTGTCGGAAAATCTCTTGCTATGTGTCATTTTGCTGCTGCTAATTTGATGGATAATCGTAAGGTTCTCTATATCACAATGGAGATGGCAGAAGAACGGATTGCTGAACGCATCGATGCTAATCTTCTAGATGTACCATTGAAAGAACTAGAAGAACTACCTAAAGCATCATATATGAAGAAAGTTGATAGAGTCAGAGATAAGACAGAGGGTAGATTGATTATCAAAGAATATCCTACTGCCACTGCTGGTGTCGGGCATTTTAGACATCTACTGAATGAACTTCGTTTGAAAAGAAACTTTGTTCCAGATATCGTGTATGTTGATTATCTCAATATCTGTGCTTCTATGCGATTGAGGTATGGTGCTAATGTCAACAGTTATACTTACATCAAAGCAATCGCTGAAGAGATGAGAGGATTGGCTGTTGAGAAAAACATTCCAATCGTCACGGCAACTCAAACTACACGGTCTGGTTATACAAACTCCGATCCTGGACTCGAAGATACATCCGAGTCTTTTGGTCTACCTGCTACCGTCGATTTGATGTTTGCTTTGGTGACTAGTGAAGAGTTAGAAAATCTCAATCAGATTATGGTCAAACAGTTGAAGAATCGTTTTAACGACCCAACCGATAAAAAAAGATTCGTCGTGGGGGTTGACAGAGGTAAGATGAGATTATATGATGTAGAACAATCAGCACAGGAGGAAATGATTGATGATCGCCCTATAATGGATAATACCGACTTTGGTGACAGATACGAAAACGATTTTAAGAAAAAATTCGCAGCATTGAGGTGAGAGAGATGTATATTTTTGAAGAATATCCGATTGAAGATCGAAAGAAACCACATTATGCAATTCGTGAATTCGATGGGATCTTGGGTGAAGACAAAATTATTGCTTATGGAACTGATGAGAACAAATTAAAGAAGGTGTTTCGAAATTTGAAACGAAGTGGTGGATTCGAAAATATGACACCAAAATTTTTCAAAACCGTGCATTTTTTTGGTTGACAAAAAATAAAATCTCTGGTATTATATAAACATCATGAACAAAGGAGAAAGAAAATGAAAGTACTAGTCAACGAAGTAGAGAACGAGGGTCTTGATTCTCTTCTGGGGCAAACCGTTACGCTATGGTGCGGCGTATACATCTACACCGGCAAGCTGGTGGGGGTGAATAGCACCTGCGTTAAGCTAGAAGATGCGATGATTGTCTATGAAACAGGGGAATTCACCTCTAAAACGTGGAAGGTCGCACAATCGCTCAGTACTGATAGCTGGTACGTGCAGGTCCAGGCTATCGAAAGCTTCGGCGTTATGAACAAGTCATAAAGGCGAAGCGGGATAGATACTTGCCTAGATCCGGATCAGGGCCAGGGTATTGGTCCAGGTCTGGATCTAGGTATTGGTCTGGGAGTAAGTAGGATGAT
>Ga0208644_1000029_pt1 | contig 80572 bp, 146 predicted proteins | sample VirMetDEL_Nov_18_FD_184517 | JGI IMG/M metagenome (GOLD analysis project Ga0208644, IMG submission 184517) | Aqueous microbial communities from the Delaware River and Bay under freshwater to marine salinity gradient to study organic matter... | ecosystem: Environmental > Aquatic > Marine >...
GAAACTCTCAGTATTGGGTCAAATATTGATCTTGAGTGGGATATCCTACACGAGTTCTTCGAAGCACTCCCCACGCAAGGGCTTAACCGCTTCATCGGCCACTATATCAGCGGCTTCGATCTTCGCTTTATCCTGAACCGCGCTATCGTCCTTGGCGTCCAGTTGCCGCCTAGCGTCATGTTCCCTCGCGAAATTAAGCCGTGGTCGGATAACGTGTTCGACACCATGGTCGCATGGGCAGGACCGAAAGACCGGATCAGCCTCGACAATCTTTGCAAGGCCCTCGGCATTCCCGGCAAGGATGGCTTCGACGGCTCGATGGTGGCTGAAGCATGGGCGAACGGTGAGCATGAACGTATAGCCGCTTATTGCAAAAGCGACATAGAGAGGGTAAGGGCTGTTTACAGAAAATTTCAAGCGGTTGGCTACTAATGGAAATCTGGAAAACAATTCCTGAATTTGAGGGCCTTTATGAGGCAAGTAATTTTGGCAACATCCGCAGCCTAGACCGCTGGCATGAGGGAGTTTTTGGAAGATCTAAAAAGGTTATGCGAAAGCGTTGGCCGGGAAGGCCGATCCAGCCCTATGTCAACAAGGAGCGTGGTGGTTATCGTTACGTAAACCTGCACAAAGAGAAGTCGCAGCATATGAGGCGAGTTGCCCGAATGGTGGCTTCGGCTTTTTTGGGGCCGTGTCCAGAAGGGAAAGTGGTTTGCCACAACAATGGCATTCCCCACGATGATCGCCTTGAGAACTTGAGATACGATACCCCTAAGGCCAATAACGCGGACCAGATAAAGCACGGGACTGCCATTTTGGGCGAGCGCAGTCCTAATTGCAAAATTAGCGACAATGACGTTCGCTTTATCCGTCGCAGCAAGCTTTCCCCTAGGATTTTGGCAGAGCGTTTTGGCGTTCATCCCAACCACATAACCAACATCCGGTGTCGCCTTAAGCGCGCCAGAGTGGAGGATTAATCATGAGCAAAGCAATCATCACCGCGCTGGCGAAGGTTCTGCCTACGCTTGAGAATGCCAAGAAGAACGCGGCCAACCCGCACTTCAAAAGCAAGTATGCCAACCTATCGGCAGTCATGGAGGCTGTCGAGCCGATCAAGGCGCACGGTCTCTGGTATCGCCAGCAATCCCACGACAAGCCCGATGGAGCATGTATCGAAACCATCTACATGCACGAAAGCGGCGAGGAAATGAGCGCGGGCCTGACGTTCGTGAAGGCGGACAAGCAAAACGCGCAGGGCTTTGGATCCGCAATGACCTATGCGCGGCGCTATAGCCTGCAAACGGCGTTCGGTCTGGATGCCGAGGATGATGATGGAAACGCTGCTAGCGCACCGAAGCAACATCCTGCACCCAAGGTCGAAACAATCACCGACGCCCAGCGCGAAGAACTCATGCTGCTGTGTGAGAGCCTCAATTTCCCAGTTGACCGGGTTCTTACAGCGAAAAAGATAGCAGACCTTAGCGATTTGCCCGCGACAAGTTTTAAAGGGGCAATGAAATGGATTGGCGACGAGGCCAAGAAGATGGAGAATAATAATGCTTAGAACATTCGCAGCGGGCCGACTTGGCCAAGACGCAAAGCACACCACAACGCAAAGCGGCACGGATATTTGCCGTTTCTCGCTCGCCACCGATGTAGGGTATGGTGAAAACAAGCAAACCATCTGGTTGGACGTTTCCAAGTTCGGCAAGGGCGCTGAAGGTCTGGCGCGCATCCTGCGCAAAGGTTCGGCTGTTGCCGTCACTGGCGAACTCTCAACGCGGGAATACGAAGGCAAGACGTATCTACAATGCAAAGCTGACGACGTTACGATCCTGAACACTCCCGGCGATGGACGCGGTGAGCGCAAGCAATCGTATGACAGCGGCAATCAAGGTGGTGGCTGGGGCAATGACGGCCAGGACGACGGATACGCACCTTTCTAGTTACGGTCAGGCAATATCGAATACGGTTGCCTAGTGGAAGCTACGCGTCGGGCCGTAGCCGTGAAAAGCCCGACAATTTCAACCAAGGAGAATGACGATGTTTATACCCGATAAAGCTAATGATGTTGAACTTGCTGACGGCAGCTGGCTGGCTGCAACTCAGATATTCGAGATGCAAAACGACACTGGGCCTGAATGTTGCGGCACACTAGGCTTTGCAATGGGGACTGCCATGGCCTTGGGAAATATCGCCGCAGCCTATGTGACGGGTGCCACCCCTAAACAGAAGAAAGACTTTCTGAAAATAATCCAGCGCACGGTTAAAGACTCATTCGACGAACCCATTACCACGGCGACCATCCGTGGTGTGGATGGTGTAACTCACTAATGCCCAAGGTCAATCACAACCGCATACGCCAGAAGTACAGCGCCAAGCCTACGGAGCGTGAACGTCAGTATCACCGCTGGTGCATCGATAACTTCCCATGCGCGTGCGGTTGTGGCTGTCCTTCAGAGATTGCGCACCACGTTCTCTCATCCATGCCGGAAAAGCGGTGGCGGCGCGATCATGAAGTGGTTGTTCCGCTCACTGCCGCCCACCATTTTGACCTGCACCTTGGCAATGCCCGCAAGATCGAGGCGGAATGGGGTGTGCCAGAGCGCGCGGTGGAACTGCGCAAGCGAGCTTACGAGTGCTATGTGTTATGAGCCGCACGATATTCCTGATCGGAGAAAGTCAGCGCGACTATGCCAAGCGGTCAATTGATGAAGCCCCTGCGGACTATGTGTGCAAGATTGCCAAGGCTACCAGGAGCGACCGTCAGAACCGGAAAATGTGGGCGATGATTAAGGACATGTGCCAGCAGATCGAGGGCATGAACCGTTTTACCGCCGATCAAGTCAAGCTGCAATTCCTGAACGCTTTAGGCGTGGAAATGACTTTCCTGCCAGAGCTGGATGGGCAAGGTATGTTCCCGGTCGGGATGCGCAGTTCCACACTAACCAAAGAGCAATTTGCCGGACTGATAACGCTTATGCTCGCATACGGCGACAAGCATGAGGTTCGGTGGAGTAAAGAAAGTTTAGAGCCATGAAAGTTCTCATAGCCTGCGAATATAGCGCCGTTGTGCGCGATGCCTTCCGCGCCCGCGGCTTCGACGCTTGGAGTTGCGACCTGTTGCCGTGTGAGCGCGATCCGCAATGGCATATCCAAGGCGATGCACTTTCGATCCTTGGCGATGGATGGGATATGATGATCGCTCACCCCCCCTGCACGCATTTGGCAGTCAGCGGAGCGCGCTGGTTCAAGGACAAGCAGGAAGAACAGGCTGAAGCGCTTGAGTTCGTCCGTCTCCTGCTAAACGCACCGATCCGGCATATCGCTCTGGAAAATCCGGTCAGCATCATTTCAAGCCATATCCGCAAGCCTGACTGTACCTATCAGCCATGGGAGCATGGCCACGGCGAGGTGAAGCGCACCTGTCTGTGGCTTAAGAACCTGCCCACCCTGAAGCCCTCTAATATTGTCGAGGGCCGGGAGGCTAAGGTGCACAAGATGCCGCCTGGACCTGATCGCTGGAAAGAGCGGTCCCGCACTCCTGTTGGCGTTGCTAAAGCCATGGCTGAGCAATGGGGCGACTACCTTCTATCACTTCCGAAACACAAGGAGGCAATCAATGCTTGAAGACCCATCTGTAACATACGCCCGCGCCTGCAATGACGCTCAATGGGCGGCCAAACTCGAATCCCGTCTGGCAGCACGCAAGCAAGCCCGACTTAACGGCGAAACACAGGTATCAGCGCATCGCCGCACTCTTTCAGTAAAGTTCTCGAAATGACCCCTTCCGAATATCTCCACCTAAAAGCCACGACATTGCGCAAGGCAGCTAACAATCCCCGCAAGGGATATGGCGAGGAAACGCGCGATTGCATGATCTACGCAGCCACACAGCTTGAAGTGACGGCAGACGAGATCCACGCCAAGTTTAACGAGGAAGAATGATGCTTGCCATCGATTTTGCAGAGCCAGAGCCATCGGAAGACTTTGCCGAATATCGCGACACCATGCGCCGCAGTAGCCAAATGTATCTAACCGCGATCCAGACCGCCAAGGGGACACATTGGCTTTGCGGCCATCATCGCGGGCCGGATAACACGCACACCATTGCCGGAAAGACACAATGCAAAAAGTGCCGACGCGATAAAATCAACAGTGCGCTGAAGGTGATTGCGCAGCGTCAAGCTGTAGAGCGCGCCCTTGCTGTTCATGCTGCCGAGATGGAAGATCGGCGCATTGAGAGGCGTAAAGGCGAAAAGCAGCGCGAGGCCGAACGCTACAGGCGCGAGCGAGAGGAGAAGCGCCGGTTGCGCGATCAGGCCAACCGTAGAGCCAATGAAATACGTGCTTCTATTGTAGAGCGCACGATCATACACCCTGCGAATGGCCGCATTCCTTTGCATGATTTAATCCAGGCTGTTGCTACTGCGTTCGGCATTGACCCTGAGGGTGTGCGCAGCAAGGCGAGGGGGAAGAATTTCCTATATGCCCGATGCGTGCTTGTTAAAATCCTGCAAGAGCGGGGCGCGTCATATCCCGTCATTGGAAGGCTGCTAGGTGGCCGCGATCATAGCACCACGATCAACGCCTATCACATGTTCCCGACATATTGCCGGAAAGACCCGCGTGTCGCCAGCACATACGAAAAGTATAAGGACCGCTAATGATCCTGCTACCTTACCCTGCGCCGCCCCTGTGGCCGAACAAGCGCGCCCATTGGGCCAAGAAAGCCCGCGAGACAAAGAAGCATCGTGCATGGGCGCATGGGGCCGCACTGGCGGCAAAGCCCTCTGCTGACGGGGAGCCTATTCCGGTGCGAATCACGCTTTACCCAAAACCCAAAGGGCCAGCCCCGGACAAAGACAACGTTGTTGCCAGCGCAAAGGCGTATCTCGATGGAATAGCTGAAGCGATGGGAATCAATGATCGTGCGTTCGCCTCGCCAATTGTTCGCATATCGGGAGAGCGACTTAGCCAGATGGGGATTGAAATTGGAAAAGCCTAAAGCAGCACCGCCGTACTTTCCCTATCGCGACCACAGAACGATTGAGCAAATCGCGCGCGGTGAGCCACGGCCAGAGTTTATGCGCTCGGTTGTGGTGCATCCACTAGGACGTACACTAGCTGACTTGCTATAGATATGAGCTTGTGGCAATAAGGCGGCGGGGAGCGTTAGCGCGCTCGACCCGCCTATTTTCTAAACGCCTGAAACGGAGGCGATGAATGACAGAGTATCTAGACAAGCCAGTTCGTAAGCGCAAGGTTCTTACTCTAAAACTGGAAACCCCCAAAGAAGCGCTTGAACAAGTCTCCGCTGATCCTACCAGGTTCACGCGGCGCGAAGACTGTTTCTTCATGGTGTTCAATGAACAAGGCCATATGCCTAAGAGGGTATACGGTCCGGACGAGATACACACGGCATATAAGCATGCTAGCCAATTGGCGCGCGAGACAGGCTATACTTTCCATGTCATGCGTAGCTGGCGGGTAGTGAAGCCGAGGGATGAATAATGGCCGTTCCATTCATGCCCCTCTATGTTGCCGATTATATGGCCGATACGGCTCACCTGACCACAGTCGAACACGGTGCCTACCTTCTGCTGATAATGACCTATTGGCAGAGGGGGGAAGCGTTGCCAGACGATGATAAAAAGTTGGCCAGAATTGTTGGCTTACAGGGCCGAAACTGGAAGCGCGTCAGGCAGGAAATTGAGCCCTTTTTTGAGTTCCGAGACAACAAATGGGTGCATCAGAGGATCGAGCATCAATTGACTGTGATGAGGTCTCAGAGCCGCGCTAACTCATTGAATGGAAAGAAAGGAGGTTTAGCGAAGGCTAAAGGTTCGCCTAGCGAAAATCTAGCGAAACATAAGCGAACGCTAAGCCATACAGATATAGATATAGATACAGTAGAACCTAAAGGTTCTATTTCCGCTAGCGCGAAAAAGCCGAGCAAGAAGACCCTGCCTAAAGACTGGTTTCCAGAGGCTTTTAGCCCGTCCAGCAAATGCGCCAAGATAATCGGAACGTGGTCGCCTAGCGATATGTCGGATCACCTTGAACACTTCAGGGCGCATCATGAAGCGAGGGGCACGAAATTTGAGAACTGGCAATCTGCTTGGCAGACTTGGGTGATAAACAGCGACAAGTTCAAGCCCCGCCAGCAAGTAGATAGCGCACGTGGTGGGTCGCTTGCAGATATTGGTGATGAAGTAAGAGGATTGCTGAATTATGGACAAGGTAACTGAATTACAGCGCTGTTTTGCGCTGGTGAGGCCTGTTGGAATGTCTGACTCGGCTGCCAGGGATTGGCTTTTGGCAGCCGCTGCGGAGGTCGATGAGTTTGCTACATATCGGCCTGACCAGTTTCGTTTTGCCTGTGCGGCCATCAGGAAGACGGCCACGCATCACGGCCAGATAGTTCCTGGCATTTTGGCAAAGCAATTCTACGAGTGGGAAACCGTTTCAGGACACCATCGGAAAGGACTGGCTGCGCTATGTGGGGGCAAGAAGCCTGACACTGCGCAGATTGAAAATCGCGGAGGCGTAAAGCGCATAGGCGATCTCACTAAGGATTTTGGCAATGAATGAGCGCGAGCACCGCCAAGCCGATTTCAGGGCATGGGTGGCGAGCCTGAATGCGCAGCGCGACAGGGCCAACGTCACCCGCAGACGGTATCGTATCATTGAGAAAGACGGGCTTATGTCGATGGAAGACTGCTGGCCTGCCCGCTAACACACATTACCCAAGGAGATAGGAATGGAAGCTGTAACGATAGGGCGGGCCACGCTGTATTGTGGGGACTGCCTCGACATTATCCCGGCGCTTGGAAAGGTGGACGCGGTGGTGACCGATCCGCCGTATCCAAACAACGCTGGCCATTTTGTCGAGGACATTCCCGCAGCCGTTCAAATGATGGCACAGGTTGAAGCGCCCCATTGGCTGGTCTTCTGGACGGAAATGGAGTTCCCGCCAGTTGTTCAGCCGATGGTTGCCGCTCACATTTGGCACCGGACCAACACGAACCGGCCCGACAATTACGAACCTATTTTTGAGTTCCACGAAGACGGCAAGAAACGCGCAAGCCGCGTCTTTCCTTATTGCGTCATCTTCCCCGGCCTGACCGGAATAGAGGCTACCGGGCACCCGACCGAAAAGAACGTTGATCTGATGGCCGCGCTAATCAAGCGCACCACGGGCACCATTCTTGATCCGTTCCTTGGCAGTGGTGCGACGGGCGTGGCCGCAATGAAGCAGGGCCGCGACTTCATCGGGATTGAAAGGGAAGAGCGTTACTTCGACATCGCCTGCAAGCGTATTGAAGACGCCCAGAGGCAAGGAGATATGTTCATTGCCTAAAGCCCAAATCCCCGCGCCTGGATTTACAGAATGTCATGGCAGACGGCCACCCGGCTGGGCATCACTTCCGCAATCGACAAAGTTCTACGCACAGATACGCGGGGGAAGCCCTGAGACTGCGGGATTCGTCGATTCGGTTCCGTGGGTTTTGGAAAGAGCGAATTTCCGCCACGGCGACCACGCAGGCGACATTGTGGCTGCTAGATTGGTTGAGCAGATAAAAACTGAAGGCAGACAGGATAACGGGAGTTACGAATGAGAGTTGAGCGAATAGGATTGGCCACGATGTATCTCGGAGACTGCCGGGAAGTGGTTAGCGTTCTTTCGGGTGTGTCATGTGTGGTTACTAGTCCGCCATATAATCAGATGGAGGGAATCAAAGATCGTAAGCCTAGCGGGATTTGGGCGCAAAAAGGTGGTGGTGCTGGGTTTGTAGATGCATGGAAAACGAGCGGTTATTCCGATGACACCCCAGAATCAGAGTATCAGACAGAACAATCCGATTTATTCTCAGCAATCGCTAACGCGTGCACTGCTGATGCATCGCTTTTCTACAATCACCAGTTGAGATGGCGGGATGGAGAATGTTTACACCCTGTCCAATGGTTCACGCCGGATGGCTGGGCGCTACGTTCAGAAATAATCTGGGATCGGGCGGGAGGCATGATGTTTAACGCCCGAATGTTTTGCCGTTTTGATGAGCGAGTGCTTTGGTTTGTGCGTGGAAAAAAATGGAAGTGGAACCAAGATCAAGTAGGTATGGGGACCGTCTGGCGGATTCCAAGAGCGCAAAACAAAGACCACCCTGTTGCCTACCCCGTTGAACTTCCAAAGCGATGCATTCTAGCCACGACCGACCCTGATGATATTGTTTTGGACCCCTATTCAGGTTCAGCTTCGACCGGCGTGGCAGCTGTTCAAAACGGGCGGCGCTATATCGGGATAGAGCGCGAAGAAAAGTATTTCGATGCAGCTTGCAAACGCATTGAAGATGCACAGCGACAGGCTGACCTGTTCATTCCATGACAAGCAACACCGGCCACCCCGGCGACATCGTAGGGGCAAGGTTGGTGGAATAAATGCGACGAGTTGAGTGTGATTGTGGTTGACCGATGGTCACAGGCGGGCTAGAAGGTTTTCATCGAAAGGGGCAATGCTCCACCAACGAAAGGGAAAATGAAATGGCTACTTTTCAGAAAAACGGTCGGACCTACACCATTACCGGAACGCAGGATAATTCGGCAACTGCCGCACACCTGCGCGGGCGCGGATTTGATGGGGTGGTTTATTTTGCTGAATCGCAGCCGGTAGGTCGCCAGCGTAAACCTTTCGTTGGTATGTTTTACCGCTCGGTTAAGACCGGCCAGTTCCACAGCGCAATCTAAGGATCAGGCAATGAATAAACTCGACTTTCTTACATCCCTCCGCGGCAAAGCCCTCAGCGAGGGAAATGCTGACGCATGGCGCGATTACGACATGCAAATCCGCGCCGAACTGGCTTATCTTCGTGCAGAGGTTAAGCTTGGCCGTCGCGATGCAGAAACATTCCGAATGGTCGCTCGCGCATGACCCCCAAACAATTCCGTAAAATCCGCGAGCGGGCTGGTTATAGTGTTGACCAGCTTGCCGCAGTTCTCCGCATTAGCGACGGTCGATCCGTAAGGCGTTGGGAAGATGGAAGCCGCAAGGTATCCGGCCCCGTGTCTCTGATAATGTCGGCTTTGGAGCAGGGCTTACTTACTGGCGAAGATCTTCTAAATCTTTAATGGGCCTGTCGCTATTTTATAGACATTCTTTTGAGTTTGGTTTAGGTGTTTCCAATGGAAAAATTCAAAACCATTCCAATAGCGGAACTTAAAAAGTCTTTGGATTATAATCCTGAAACGGGAATATTCCTAAGAAAGATTGACCCGTCCGTTAGGGGGTCGCTTAGGGCAAGGTGGGGCAATAAGCCGACATCACCAAACCCAAACAAGCACGGGTATCTTCTGGTTAGTGTAGGTGCGGTGCAGTTTCTCGCCCATCGCGTGGCGTGGGCAATCCATTACGGAGAATGGCCCCAAGGGCAGATAGATCACATAAATCACTGCCGAAGCGATAACAGGATTTCCAATCTTAGGGTTGTGAATGACGCGGGAAACAAGAAGAACATGTCACTCAGGACCGATAACAAAAGTGGATGTGCTGGCGTTTCATGGCGTGAAAATAGGCAGAAGTGGCGCGCCAGAATTCATGTTGATGGCAAGGAAGTCTGCTTAGGTCATTTCGAAAATAAGGAATCCGCAATCGCAGTCAGAGCGAAGGCGTTAAAGGAATATCAATTTCACAAAAACCACGGAAACCCAAGCCATGATAACCCGCGTAACAACCGAGAACGGCCAGGATCTAGGCGAGTGGGAAACGCAGCACCCTATCCGCGCTGGCGAGGTAATCACCGATGGCGGGCAGGAATACGAAGCCATGTTCTATCAGGGCGGTGGCTTGATTGTGAGGGAAGTATGAGCAAAGGTCTCGTGGTTTTAGCGATGCTCGCATTCCGCAAGGAACAGCAACCATGAGCCTCTACAGCGAACTTTCGTGGGCCGGCCCTAACTTCTACGGCCAGACATTCACCGCCCACCACTTCCACCACTGCGCAGCCCGTGACGAGCATATGCGCCTAGAACGCGCCCGAAGGATGGCGAGAGCAGCAGTCAGGAGTGTTAGGCATGGGTGATAGAGTAGAACGAAAGCTAACCCTTTATCGCGATGATAGCACCGCGCAGGTTGTCTACGATCGCGTGAAGACATGGTTCTGGACGGCAGGGAATACCGTGCTGGTCGTGAGTCGTTATGACACCGATACGGGAGGCGAGCATCATTACATTCATTGGCCACGCGAACGTTTCTGCTGGTTTAAGGACGAACCCCGCCATGACTAAAACAAGCGACCAAGAGGTGATCCAGGCGGATCGTGAGGTAGTGGATCGCATCATGTGCGATGACCCCGACGCGCCCGACTTCGACTACGCATATCGCGAGGTTGCAGCCCACCGCATGACAGAGCGCGCGGCAATTGTGGCGTGGTTGAGGGCGGAGGCTCGTTCGAACTACAACACCGCATTTGAGTGCTGGAAGGAATCGCGACAGACCGGGGACGCCGGCACTGGTTCAATCGGTGATAGCGCTTTCCACGAATATCAGATCAAGGATCGCATCATAGACGCCATCGAACGCGGTGACCACACGGAGACAAGCCATGAGCAATGAGATCGACTGGACTAAGCCGCGAACGCATAGCCTCTAACGGTGTAGCATCCATAACCGATGTCAGGGAGTGTGAGGCAATCGTGGCAGAGCGGAGGCAGGACCCGTTGGTGGAAGCTATAGCGGAACTGGTTCACGATGCCATGATGTGGGCCGTTGGCTGTGGTGGCGAGCCTAGAAATTGGGCGGGTGGCAAAAGCTTGGGTGAGGAAATGGCGCGGGAATACGCCATGGAGATCATCAAGAAACCGAAGATCGTAGAGGCATAACAATGACCGAGATAGAGTGGAGCGCACCGCTTGATTTGAGTGAATTGCGAGAAATACTTAATGACTTTTTCCCTAACGATTTGCGCGTTTACGATTCTTGCCGAGGTCGCGGCGAGAGAGTGTTCGCGGATAGTATGCGGTATAGAGGTTATGAAATCCGCAACCGCACCACAAAGCCCGCCAATGCGCCTTCGCCGGAGTTGGTGGAGAGCCTTAAATCCATGCGCGATCATTTAGATTTAGCGCGCAACAGGATTAGGGCCACCGCAATCAATTTCTCAGGCCTTGATGAACCGCGCTCCTATGAAGCATCGTATTGGGCGAATGAGGCAGACGAGCATGTGAAACAGTTTGACGCCATCCTCGCAGAACTAGAGCCGGTCGATCCTGACGAAGCATTGATTGACCAAGTTCTAGGCGACCACGGCGGATTCGATGCTCGCACGGAAGCCATGCTTCGAGACGCAATCAAGCGCGTTAGAGCGGAGAAGGGGTGATGGAGACTTATTCAAACCAAGGTCCGCAGTGCCCTTATTGCGATAGGCAATATACGGCAGATGATTCGTTCTATTACGATGAAAGCGGATATACCGAAGAAACGTGCGACGAATGCGGCAAGACATTTGACGTAGAGGTTTGCCATACTGTTGCATGGTCATGTGTGCAGCGTGATGAGGAATAACCGCCGCACTACCCCTAACCACTCCCCACTTGCCCAGACAGACAATAAAGGCTAGATAGAAACCATGAACATCGAACGCGCAATCGGTCTGGTGATACTTGTCCTGCTGGTGATCTTCCTGGCGCGGCTGGTTGTATGACTTTGAATTTTTTCAATGGAAATCAAGATGGCGCACGGGGGTAAGCGGCCCGGTGCCGGTAGGCCTAAAGGGGCTAAGGACAAGCTGACACGCGAAGCGGGTGCCAGTCTTGCTGAGATAGCACGCGAGCACACTGAGTCTGCCATTGAGACACTTGTGCAGATTGCGGTATCTGGAGAGAGTGAAGCAGCTAGAGTAAGTGCGGCCAACGCGCTGCTTGATCGTGGCTATGGCAGGGCTCCGCAGTCAATCGAACACACAGGCGAGGTCACATTCAGCAAAGCCACTGAACTGTCAGACGACGATCTAGCCAAGCTGGCAACAGGTCAGTGACCACGATCACGCCGCAGGAGGCCGCAACAGAACTCCTGCGCAGACGACGCGCCAGAACCAACCTTGTCGATTACGCCCGCTACATCGACGTTCCCGGCGCGCCAGTTACAGAAGACGATCCCGACTGCGAGACGTTCAAGCCCGTCGAGACTGTTCTAGCCGAGCATCACGAAATTATCCTCAACGCCACGCAGCGCTGCATAGAGCGTCATCGCGGGCGCACGATGCTGTTCCTGCCCCCTGGTAGCGCCAAGTCGACGTATGCCACTGTTGTGTCGTCCACATGGGCTTTAGGTAGGCAGCCCGGGTACAAGGTTATCAATGTCAGTTATGCCAGCGATATAGCAAAGAAGTTTGGCCGCCGAATGAGGGCGATAACCAAGCAGAAGAAGTTCGAGAACCTTTTTGCCACTAGCCTTTCAAAAGAAAGTAGCGCTGCTGACGAATGGGCCTTGTTGAATGAATCTGAATTCATGGCTGGCGGTATTCTGTCTGGCATAACCGGGAACCGTGCAGATTTCGTATGTATTGACGACCCCATTCGCGGGCGACGTGACGCGGATTCGGAAACAATTCGGAAGAACACCCGAGATGCATACGATGAGGATGTTCTAACCCGCTTGAAGCCTGGGGGTAGCGTAATGATAACGCAAACCAGATGGCACATGGATGACCTTGCTGGTTCAATATTACCTGATGATTGGAAGGGTGAAAGCGGCATGATTGAATGCCGTGATGGCGAGACGTGGGAAGTTATCTGCATTCCTGCCAAGGCTGAGCGGCACGATGACATGCTTGGCCGATTGCCCGGGGAATACATCTGGCCAGAATGGTTCGGCCCTGAGCATTGGGCACCTTTCGAGCGCATGCCAAGGACGTGGAATGCCCTCTACCAGCAACGCCCTGCCCCAGACACAGGCGATTACTTCAAGCGTGAATGGATCATCGAGACGGACAACGCGCCTCCGCGCGAAACCATGCAGATATTCGGCGCGTCCGATTATGCCGTGACCGCTGACGGCGGCGACTACACCGTTCATGTCGTGATGGGCATCGATCACACTGGCCGCTTGTGGCTGCTGGACCTATGGCGGCAACAGGCATCGTCCGATGTATGGGTGGATAGCCTGTGTTCGCTGGTAAAGCAATGGCGACCGATAGGCTGGGCTGAGGAAACGGGTCAGATCAAGTCCGGCGTCGGCCCGTTCCTGGTCAAGCGCATGCTTGAAACGGAAGCTTACGTGGCGCGCGAGCAATTCCCGACGCGAGGGGATAAGGCGGTGCGCGCACAGTCTATCCGTGGCCGCATGGCAATGCAGGGGCTGCATGTGCCAAGAGGTGCGCCATGGCTACCTGCGCTGATCAGTGAAATGATGTCTTTCCCGGTCGGTTCGCATGACGATCAGGTCGATGCGCTTGGATTGGCGGGCCAGCTCATTGCAAAAATGGATTTTGGTGCTACACCTGAAGACGCTAAACCGAAACCGGGAGCGCCGCCGCGTGTTGTTGCGGATGGTGTCATTGCTCCACCACTTAGGGCGCGTAGATGAACGAATCCCGCAACTTTACCGGAACGACCGAAGAAGCGCGCGAGAAAGCATCTGCGCCAATCCTTCAGGCGCTCAAGCGTTCACAGGATGCGTTTCGGGAGTGGGACGCCACCTGCCACGGTATCGATGACCTCTATTCGCGCCACGGCTCAAGCTACGAGCGCCTGCTTGATATGGCCGCTTATGGCGACGGCGAGATGGATCTGTTCTGGTCCTCGTCCGAAGTTCTCAAGCCTGCTGTTTATGCCCGCCCGCCTGTCCCGGCCATTGCGCCGATCTTCAAGGATGGTGGCCCGGTAAAGTCCACTACTGCCGAATTGCTGGAGCGTGCGGCTGTATCGACGTTCAAGCAGACCGGCATCGATGATGTCATGCAGTCGGTGCGTGATGATCTGTTGTTCTCTGGGCGCGGCGTCATGTGGCTGCGTTACGAAAGCGAAGGCGGCAAGAAGGTCTGTGTCGAACACCTGGACCGTGATGACTTCCTGCATGATGTGGCACGCAAGTGGTCTGGTGTTGGCTGGGCTGCTGGCGGCTTCTGGATGTCCGAAGACGAGATCAAGGAGCGGTTCAAAGGCATTACGCAGGAGCAGATCGATCAGATCGAGTTCATGGAATGCCGCGACGAAGCGAACCGGCAAGAAAAGGGTATGTCCCCCAAGGCGCGCGTGTGGGAAGTCTGGCACCGCGCGAACAACCGCGTCTATTGGGTAACGGAAGGGCTGGACGTTTATCTTGACGACAGCGAACCGCACCTGAAGCTTGAGGGCTTCTTTCCTTGCCCGCGTCCGGCTTATGGCACCTTGCAGCGTCGTTCGCTTATTCCTGTGCCTGACTTCGAACGCTACGGCGGCATGTTCGCCAAGATCAACACGCTGACGGCCCGCATTTACCTGTTGCTCGATCAGGTGAAGATGAAGGGTATTATCCCTGGCGGTGGGGATATAGCATCGGCCATTGAATCGCTGATGAAGTCCGAGGACGACAGCATCCTCATTGCGGTTCCCGGCGCTGCACTGATGGAAGGCGCGGCTGCGGTTGTGTGGATGCCATTGCAGGAACTTGCAGCGGCTATCACCGCGCTGATCGATGCTCGCCGTCAGCTTATCGAAGACTTCTATCAGCTTTCCGGCATATCCGACATCATGCGCGGTGCTACCGAGGCAGAGGAAACCCTTGGCGCGCAGCAGTTGAAGGCGCAGTTCGGTTCGGTGCGTGTTCGCCAGAAGATCGACGAGATGCAGCGGATCGCGGCAGAGGCGGTTAAGATTGCCTCCGAGATACTGGCTGAGAAATTCGACGGCAAGACGTTGCTGGAGATGTCGCAGATGGATTTGCCGACGCGGGCTGACATCAAGAAGCGCATCAAGGAAATCGAAGACGCGGCTGAGAAAGAACTCAAGGCGCTTGAAAAGAACGTCATGCAGGCCGGGGGCAATATGGACCCTGAACAAGCGCAGCAGATGTTCCAGCAACAACAGCAGGCCATAGTCGGCAAATATGGTCCGATGCTGGAGGAAGCTGAAAACCTCGTTCCGATCGACGACGTGGTTGACCTGTTGCGGGATGATCGTGCGCGTTCGTTTGCTTTCGAGATTGAAACCGACAGCACAATCATGGTCGACGAGATTGCGGAAAAGAGCGCCCGCAATGAGTTCATGGGTGTATTCAACAACGCCACGCAGGGCCTTATGGGTCTGGCCGGTATGGGTGAACCGGGGGCAAAGCTTGCCGGTGAACTGATGAAGTTCGTTCTGGCTCCCTATCGTGTCGGCAGACAGCTTGACGGGGCGATTGATGACTTTGTGAAGCAGGCCCCTGCTATGCTGGCCTCTCAGCAAGGTGAGGGTGACGAGCAAGGTGTTGCGGCACTGGCTGAGGCTGAGATGGAAAAGGCCAAGGCCCAGATGGCCAAGGTCGAAGCCGATAGCGCGCTCAAACAGGCTGAAAACCAGCGCAAGTTTGCCGAATTGCAGGTTAAGGCGCAGAAGGATCAATCCGACGCACAAGCAAAGATGGCCAAGCTGGAGCAGGATGCCAACGCCAACGCAATCAAGGCGCAGGAAGCTTTGGCCAAGGTGGATCTACTGCGCGCCCAGACCATGAAGGCGATGGCCGAAGCAGGTATAGCCATAGACACGGCGCAATTGGACGAGTTCAAGTCCCTTGCAGACATCGACATCAAGCAAAGCCAGGAGCAGCGCGCTATCGTGAACGATCAGCGCCAAGCAGAGCGTGCCGACCGGCAGGAAGCGCGCGAAGTGATGCAGCCTGCCGAACGGGAGTTCCCGCAATGAGCGGCTTCCCTGTAACCATAGTCGACAGCGGTGGTTATCCAGTCACCCATGTTCCTGCTGACACAACGCCTGTCGCGGCTGCGCCCGCTAACGTGGTTGATGAAGGCGGCTATCCGATCACGATTGTTGAAAGCGGCGGCCTACCGCTGACCCTTATTGGCTACACACCGGAGTAAATGAAATGGCAGATGCAAACAGATTGATTGGCTTGGGCGTCCCCGAACCAACCGCCGTGGAAATGGCCGCGCAGATCGAAGCGCAGGAAGGCAATGCCGACCGTTTGAAGGAATTGGGCGTTGTGCCTGAACTGGCAACAGAACTGGCCGGTCAGATTGACGCTGAGGGCACTACCAACGCGCCGAAGCTGGTCGACTACAGCATGATACCCGACATTGCGGTGGAGGTCGTGGCGCAGATCGAGGCGGATAGGGCTTAGCAAGCTTGTGACGGGGAAACGAAAGGAACTGACATGACTACGAAGAAAGAGCAGGAAAAGATCGACAAGGACGACAACGGCCTGTCGGATCGTCTGAAGACCATGGACCCGCGCTTCGATGAGAAGGGCAAGGATGTCGAAACCGAGAAGAAAGAGGGCCAGACCTCGACTGCGAGCAAGTCGAAGTAATGCCTCTTTACGATTTCCGATGCGAGAATGAACACCGCTTTGAGCGGTTCGTCTCGCTTGCGTCCTTCGGGGATCGTCAGACATGCGAGTGCGGGGCTGGCGCCAAACGACTTATCAGCGCGCCTAGAGTGATTTCGGACAGCATGGAGCCGACACTTGGGCCTGATGGGAAGATGCATACCAGTCTCGCCTCGTATCGTCATTCCTGCACTGCCGAGGGCAACCCGCAGGGCGAAACATATCTAGAGCTTGGGCGGGAAGAATTGCCTGAGTTCAAAGCGCCGGAGTTCGACCGACGCAAGAGGCGTGAGGACATCCGCGCCGGGATCCAGGATGTCAAAGAGGGCCGCGTTCCGCCCGTTGTTGTAGGGGATCTACCATGACTGAATTAGCCGAAGCAGAAAGCAACTCGACAGTCCTTGAGGAAAACGTGCCTGCGGGCGTGTCCGGTGGCGGTGAGCCTAAACTGGAGCCTGAAGAACCGACATCGTTGCGCGACACGCTTGCCGACGAACTCAAGAAGGATGCCGAAAGCCAGAAGGAGCCTGCCAAGGATGACGCCTACGCCGCCAAGGGAGCCGATGGGGACGAAGATGGCGAGGCCGAAGGAAAGGCGGACAAGGCCGATAAAGACGACGCCAAACCCAAGGAAAAGGCAGAGGGCGACGTAAAGCCTGCCAAGGAGCGGGCTGAAGACGGCAAGTTCAAGGCGAAAGAAGCGAAAGAGGCAAAAGACGCCAAGGAAGCGGAAGGCGAAAAGCCGGGGCATTACCAGGCACCTGAGAAATTCCTGCCCGATGCGCGGGAAAAGTGGCTCAATGTGCCCAAGCCGGTGCAGCGCGACATCGACAACATGGCGCGCGAGCACGAAGCCGAGGTGACGCAGCTTCGTGAAGCAACGCAGCGGTATGAAAGCATCCGTCAATTCGATGAGTTGGCGCAAAGCAATGGCCGCGACCTGACAGAAAGCCTGACGAAGCTCAACGAGATCGAGAACGTCATGCAGCAGAATCCCTATGCGGGTCTGAACATGATTCTGCAGGAAATCGGGCCGCGCAAGCCGGATGGCTCGCCTGTGTCGCTTTACGAAGTGGCGCAGTTCGTGGCGCAGCAGGGGCCGGACAAGTGGCAGCAGATGGTATCGGTGCAGCCGCAACAGCAGCAGCCGCAGGAAAACCCCGAGGTTGCGCAGTTGAAGCAGCAGATTGCGCAGATGCAGGTCCAGCAGACCGCGCAGAGCGTGATCGAACCATTCAAGGCAGAGCATCCCCGTTACGATGAATTGAAGGGGGATATTGCAATGTTCCTGAAGTCTGGTAGGATACCAGCTAGCTTGAGCGCGGCAGACCGTTTGGAGGCTGCTTATTACATGGCTGAGAGGTTAAACCCTCCTTCCGATGTGCAGGACGCCCCGACGAAGCCAAGCCCTGACGCAGACCGCCGCGTTGACGACCTCAGCGGCACGAAATCCATCAAGTCCGCGCCGGGTTCTGCATCTCCTGATATGGCTCCTCAGCGCGGTGGTTCCATCGCCGACATTCTTCGCGAAGAAGCACGAAGATCACGTCGAGCATAATTGAGGGGTAGCGCAATGGCTATCGTTTCAGATCGTAACTACGGGCAGATTCTGACTGCCTCCGTTGCTCGTCGTTCGTCCGACGTGCAAAATATCGTTTACAACTCCACTCCCCTGACAGCGATCCTTAAGGACATGGGGAAGATCAAGCAGAAGCGCGCGGGCGGGCCGGAACTTCGTGTCCCGATCATGTTCGACAAGCTCGAAGCACAGTGGTTCACTGGCTACGACAAGCTGCAGATCACTCCCAAGGAACTGCTGAACAGCGCGGTCTACAACTGGTCGCGTTGCGTTGGTATGTTCTCGCTCACCGGCACTGAACTGCTTTACAACAGCGGTGAAGACGAAGTTATCGACCTCATGGAAACCTACATGGATGCTGCTGAGCAGTCCGTGAAGGAAGCCTTCGAGGAAGGTCTCGTCGGTGATGGTACGGCAGACGGTGGTCGCCAGATGACGGGCCTTGGTTCGGCGGTTCCCATCGTCACCAATACCGGCGTATATGGCGGAATCGACCGTGCAACGGTTCCTAACTGGCGCACGTCCACCTTCGACATCCCGGCTGGCGATGTTGCGGGCTACACCACTTGGGACAGCACCACGGCACGGGCGATCATCGAAAAGATCACCCTGCAGCGTTCGCGCGGTGGCCGTTATCCTGACCTGATCATTGCCGACGCCAATTCGTATGCTGCCATCTCGGCTGCATTCGTGGCACACCAGCGTCTCGCATCGGAACGTCTGGCACGCCTTGGCTTCACCGGCATGACGATCATCACCCCGGCAGGCCCGGTCGACGTGATCGCAGCAGGCGGTATCGGCAATGTCATGCCCGCAGATACGTTCTTCGGCATCGATACGCAGGGTATGGCGATCTACACGTTCCCCGGTCAGGAATTCGTTCCTTTCCATCCGGGCAACGGCATGCGTCCTATCAATCAGGATGCGGTGGCTCAGGGTGTGGTCTGGACAGGGCAGCTTGTCCTTGAAAACCCGCTCTTCACCTATCGCGCCATCACGGCCTAAAGAGAGGACTGAAACATGGTTACTTCACCTTTCCGCACCACTGGCCAGCTTGGCCCGGATCTGCACCAGCAGGTTACTCCGGGCGAAGTCTGGTACGACAATCCCGATCTTGTCAGCCCCGTCGTGGGGACTCGCGAGACCGGCGACGACGGTTTCGACTATGTCTGGGTTCGCGCTTCTGCGACCATCTCGGCAGCATCGGCACCGGGCACGCAGGTTTCGATCACGGTTCCTGCTTACACGGCAGCGGCTGGCGCAGGCGGGTTTTATGCCCCGATTGCCGGTGTAACATCCGGCGATTACTTCTGGGCCAAGAAGGGTTCGACCCTTTAATTCGGTGGGGGGCCTTTGTGCCCCCTTCCTTCCTCTAGTTGGAGCGTCCATCCATGACACAGTTAGCAGTTATCGACGAACGGGACCTTTCGGTTACGCCCGTATTCAAAGTTATCCAGGTTGAAGACATCAACGCCTCCGAGCGCGCGGGCCATCTTGTGATGAAGACGCGCGAAGTCGTAGAGGTGCGCATTGCGGGTTATCGCGATGTGAAGGTTTTCCCCTCTGACGCTGTATGGCGGCGCGAAGGCAACAGGGCGATCACCTATGCCGAACGCTGGCCTGAACAGTACGCATCCTATCACAATGGCGACGACCAGATGGCAGTGGGCACGCCGCTTGAAATGCTGCGTCCGTATGGCATTTCGGAATCGATGATTTCGGTCTGCCGCGCGCTGAAGGTGTATTCGATTGAAGCCCTGTATTCTCTTGAGGATCGGGGCCTCAAGGCGCTCGGCATGAACGGCAATCGGCTAAAGGACGCGGCCCGCCAGTTTATGTCCGAGCGCCAAACCACTGCATCGGCACTGTCCGAGGTTGAAGCCCTTAAGCAGCGCATTGCCGAGCTTGAGGCATCTGGTTCCAAGGTCGAGGTTCCCAAGGAACTGCCGACTGATGACGATGTGGAGGCTGCGCTGGCTGCATCCGATAGCGAGTTTGAGGGTATGAGCGACGACAATATCAAGGAAGAGATCGCGTTGCTTGCAGGTTCCAAGCCGCGCGGGAACCCCTCTCGCGCCACATTAGTCAACTCCCTGCGCGAATTGCGCGAAGCAAAGGCGGCATAAATGACGGTTCTTGCGGCTCTCCAATCGGCGGCTCTGCGGCTTGCAGGCCGGAGGCCGCAGACCTTCTTCGATGCGTCTGGCCAGCTTGAGCAGGAACTGTGTGATCTTGTAAACGAGGTTGCACAGGACATCGCGCAATACACCGATTGGCAACAGCTTATCCGCCTGCATACGATTGTGGGTGACGGGGCGACTTCGGAATTTCCTCTGCCCGACGATTATGGCAGCTTTCCTATCAAGGGAGACGTGCAGGACTATACGACGTGGGCGTGGGGGTATCACCACTACACCGACCTCGATACGTTCCTGTTCGATCAGGCGCGCAACTTCAACGCACTACCGGGCGGCTGGATTATCTACGGCGACCTGATGCGGTTCTCGCCTGTTCCGGGTGAGACTGTGCAGGCGCGCTTCCCGTATCTGACAAAGAACATCGTCCGTGCGTTTTCCACAGTTCCGAAAGAAGAGTTCACGGCAGACGACGATACGTTTCTTCTGCCCGAACGCCTTCTGACGCTTGGACTCGTATGGCGCTGGCGCGAGAATAAAGGTCTTGCTAGCACTGGCGACCAGGAAGCGTATATCAAGGCTCTCGACGATTACGCAGCAAAGAGTAAGGGGCCGGTTGTGATCAGACGTAACGGCGCAAGGCACTTTCCAGGAACGCACGCCGCCTTTCCATGGCCCCTCGGTGAGGGTGCCAATTACTGGCCCGCTGGCTGATGGTTTATCCTCGCCGCCGAATGCAACCCAAGCCAAGGCGCTCGCAGACGCGTAAGTGGCCTGCGCCTGTCTCCGGCTGGGTATCCAATCGCATGCTGTCTGATCCCAAGTCCATTGAGGGGCCGGGCGCTGCGGTCATGGATAACTTCTTTCCCCGCTCGACGGGTGTTGCGCTGCGCAGGGGCAAAGCGCGCTATGCCACGCTTGAAGATGAGGCGTTGGATGTCGAGGCTTTGTTCACCTATCACGATGGCACAAGCGAGCAGATGTTTGCGGCAAATGAAACGACCATTTATGACGTAACCAACGTGGTATTCCCTGAGCCGCAAGACCTGGGCGATGGTGACGGCGATTCCTTCGGGGACGGTGAAGGCAATATCATTGGCTGGAACTCGACGGCGGGCCTTGATGTGGCAGGCGGTTATACCTCCGGCGACTGGTCGGTTATCCAGTTTGCCACAACAGGCGGGATTTACCTTGTCGGGGTCAATGGTTCGGATCTGGGCTTTATCTTCGACGGTGAGCGGTTTTATCCGGCTGTCGATGGCGGCACGACGCAGCTTAATTATGACGGGCTGACAGAAGACTTCGTAACCGGCGAAACGATCACGGGCGGCACAAGCGGGGCGACAGCTACGCTATGGCGGCAAGAAGTGGCAACCGATACAACCGGACAGCTATTCCTCTACAACGTGACAGGCACGTTCGTGGATGACGATGTTCTGACGGGTGAAACGGCAGGGGAGGCAGATGCGATTGGCGCGCCTATTCCTGACGTAGCGCCGGGGATGGACTTCGGATCGCTGACTAGCGCAGACATGTCGTTCGTGTGGTCCTACAAGAACAGGCTCTATTTCGCGCAGAAGAACAGCCTTTCGGCATGGTATCTCGACGTTGATAGCATCGGCGGCACGGCAACCGAATTTCCGATGGGGGGCATTTTCGCCAACGGCGGTTCGCTGATGTTCGGGCAGCGGTGGTCGCTGGAATCGGGCGGTTCTGGCGGTCTGTCGGAGCAGAACATATTCGTGTCGACCGAAGGCGAGGTGGCTATCTATCAGGGCACGTCGCCTAACGAAGCCTCTACATGGTCGCTGGTCGGGGTTTATCGCATTGGTGCGCCGCTTGGGAAACGCGCTTACATTCGCGGAGGTGGCGACTTGGCCATTGCCACGTCGGTCGGGCTGGTGCCGCTTTCCAAGGCTATTTCGCTGGATGTCACGGCCATGAACGTAGCATCGATCAGCTACAAGATTGCCGACGCTTGGACGGAGGCTGTCAATCTGCGCGGAGAGCAGAACTGGCAGTGCATGATATGGCCGGAAAAGAAGATGGCCGTTATCGCGTTGCCAGACATGGTGGGGGGCAGCGATCCGGTGATGTTCGTTTCCAATACCGAAACGGGCGCATGGGGGCGTTATACGAACTGGCAGGGCCTTTCGATGGCGGTCTATCAGGGACAGCTTTATTTCGGCTCGCCTGAGGGGCGTATCTATCAGGCAGAAACAGGCGGGCTGGATGATGGGGAAACCTATTCGGGCGCAGTTGTGCCGCTGTTCGATGACATGGCGTTCTCTGCCGGCTCCAAGGTTGGCAAGATGGCGCGTGCGCGCGTGCGTGCCTCGACTACGATTGTCGATAATGTATCCCTGTTGGCCGATTATGACGTGACGCTTCCGCCTGCTCCCGATGCGACTGCCGTGTTCGCGTCCAACACATGGGGCGCAGGCGTATGGGGGCAATCGACATGGGATTCCGCAACGCCGAACGTGCTTAATCAGGAATGGCGATCTGCGGGCGCTATCGGGTATTCGCTTGCACCGTGTTACCAAGTAAGTAGCGGAAGTCCTGCGTCGATACAGGTCGAATTGATCGATATTGAAATGCTCTACGATGTCGCTGAGGCGGTGACTTGATCGTAACCGGCGAACACGTCGCGCAATTCGTTTCCCAAAAGATAGGCGTGGGGTTGTGCCCACCTTACACGACGCTTGGGCTAGAGCGCGATGGTGTGCTTGTCGGCGGTGTCGTGCTGAATTGCTGGGAGGGTGCAGACATACATCTAACGGCAGCGGGGGCGCATTGGACGCCGGGTTTTATGCGTGCTGTAGGACGGTATGTTTTTGATCAGCTTGGATGCCTGCGTTTCACGATGGAAACGGAAAAGCCTGCAGTGGCGGAATATGCCAAGAGGCTCGGCGGTGTGGTTGAGGGGAGATTAAGGGACCACTTTGGCGAGGGCCGCGATGCGATCATTATCGGGGTCTTGAAAAAGGATTACGCTTACTATAGACATGGCGAAACCGAGCGCCGCTGAATTCCTTCAGGTGCTTCCACTAAACAGGAAGCATGCCTTGAAATCTCCTAAGCAGCCAACTCCGCCAGATCCTAACGTGGTCGCGCAAGCCCAAGCCGGGATGAACATCGACACGGCTCTTGCTCAGCAGAGCCTCAACATGGTTGATACGGTGAACCCGTGGGGCACGACCAGCTATGCGCAAAACGGCCAGACAAGCTTTGTCGATAGCAACGGTCAGCGCGTTACGCTGCCGCGCTATACCCAAACCACTAACTTATCGCCAGAACAACAGGCGATTTTCGACGCCTCGCAGGGCGCGCAGACGAACCTTGCCAATATCGCGCAGGAACAGTCTGGCCGTGTGCAGGAAACTCTTTCCGACCCGTTCCAGTTTACCAATCAGGATGCAGCCGATTGGGCCTATGATCTGGGCCAGTCACGCATTGCTCCCCAGCAGCAGCAGACCGAAGCCGCGCTTCGTGATCGGCTGATCAATTCCGGCATTCGCCCCGGCACACAGGCTTGGGATTCGGAGATGGCCCGCATGACGCAGGGCTTTAACGATCAGAACAACCAGTTAGCTTTGCAGGGCCGTGGACAGGCGTTTTCCGAGAACCTTGCCACGCGGAATCAGTCGCTTAATGAGTTGTCCGCGCTACTCTCCGGCTCGCAGGTATCGAACCCTGCGCAGATGTCGTCTGCCACGCCTCAAGTAGGGGTCGGTGGGGTCGATTATTCCGGCATGGTCCAGAACAATTACAACAACCAGATGCAGCAGTATAACGCCCAGATGCAAAATCGCGGCGGTATGCTCGGTGGCTTATTTGGCTTGGCAGGCTCGCTTGGCGGCGCTGCTATTCGAAGGGGTTTCTGATGATCCTCCCACAGTCTGCAATGGCCGCAGTCGATCCCGTAGCGCAGGCTTTGACGCCTGAAGCCGCGTTCACTTGGGCGCATGGTGGCTTGAAGATGACGCCGGAACAAGCGGCAATGCAGCGTCAACAGGGTATGGCGCGTAGCCGGGGTGATTACTCGCCTATCCAGCATTGGACACAGGGCCTTGCGCGTGTGGCGGATAACGTCATGGGTGCACTAGAGGCACGTAAAGCCGACAAGCAGATTGCAGCGGGTGCAGATGCAGACCGCGCGCTGATGGAAGCGATTGCGGGCGGTGGTGTGGATGACACCATGATCGCCCGCGCACTAATGGACCCTAATGTAGGGCAGGGCGTGAAAGAGTTTGCGGGCATGGAGTATGCCGCGCGTAGGCCCAAGCAACAGGCTCCGCTAGAGGTTGAGCGGCTAGCTATGCTGGCGAACGATCCCAGCGCAGCGCCTTACGTGCGCGAGGCAGCAGCGGCCAAGCTTCGCAATCAAAACGATCCGCTTATCACAACGACCTTGCCGGGTGACAGGTTCTATTCGGGGCCGCAATCCGGTCTGGCAGCAGCATTGGGAGGAGGTGGTCAAGAATCTGGGGCACAGTCTACGGCGGTGCCTCCCGAGGCGGTGGCGGACCTAATGGCCGATCCGTCACCGCAGGCTATGGCAGAGTTTGATGACGCATTCGGACAGGGTGCGGCAGAGCGCGCTCTAGGAGGTCAGGCGTCCGCGCCTGATCCCTTTCCCGCAAGTTAGCGGAAACATGCTCGACAACATCACTATGCAGGCCGAAAGTAATGGCAGGCGTTATGGTGCAGGCGGTGGACTGCTGCGCTCACCTAAGGGAGCGATGGGGGAAATGCAGGTAATGCCAGCGACAGCCCGAGATCCCGGCTATGGCGTGCGCCCTTGGGACGGTTCGTCGCCGGATGATCTAGCCCGCGTTGGCCGCGATTATCGCAGGGCCATGGAGCGGGAGTTCGGCGGGGACTATGCGGCGATGTTCGGGGCTTATAACGCTGGGCCTGGCCGCGTAAGGCAATTGCTGGATCGTTACGGCGGCGACTGGTTGCGCTATGCTCCTGCTGAAACCCGTAACTATGTAAACAAAAACATGCGCGCTCTGAGGGGCAGATAATGGCTGAAAATCGTTTCCAGAAATATGTCCAGCCACAGCAGGGCGTAGTGTTCACCGATCCGAACGCGGCGGCGGAGCAGCAGCGCGAAGAAGATCGCCTTGCGATGGATCGCGAGCGCATTAGGTTAGCTCGCGAAGCTGCCGACAGAGCAGCGGCTAACGACGCCATCACGCGCGAAGAAAAGGCTGCTGAAAAAGCGCAAGCTGACAAGGAGGCTGCGGCACTAGAGGCCGCGCAGCGTAGCCAAGTGCGCGAAACTGCCGCTACTATGAGCACGGTTATCGAGAAAGCAAAGGAGGCGAAGCGTAGATCGAACGATTGGTTCGCTACTGGCTTTGGCGCGGAAACTGCTCTTGATTGGGGCGGCTCGGCAGCGGCAGACGTTCGAGAACTGCTTGCGCCGATTAAGGCTAATCAGGCTTTCACCACGCTTCAGAAAATGCGCGAGGCTTCGCCAACTGGTGGCGCGCTTGGTGCGGTATCCGAACGCGAACTTGCCCTGCTTCAAAGCACGATCACCGGCCTTGAGCAGTCGCAGTCTGATGCGCAATTCCAGTATGCAATGGACGAGATTGTCCAGCGTTACACGCGCGCCCTTGCCGCGCTGGAAGATGGCGACCGCTATTACCGTGAAAACGGCTCGATGGAAGGCTATGTCGGCCCTTCAGATGAATATCTGAACAGCTACAATCCTGACAATCCAGAGCCTAGAGGAGCCGCGGGTTCCGGCGCTACGCAAACCAGCCTTGAACTGCCGCAGGAATACCAGGATCGTCACGCGGCCTATCTGCGCCAGAATTGGGGCAATATCACGCCTGATGGTTATGCGCAGTTCCGTGCTGGGCTTGATAACGAGTTCCCAGAGTACGGCTCGCCTAACCTTGAGGCATACCGCGATATTGTTCCCTCCTTCAACCAGATGGCGGCAGAGGGGCAACCTCCTGAAGCCGCAGGGCAGGTTCCTGCTGCAACGCGCGAACTGTCTGGATTCGATCAGTTCCGTAATAATATTATCTCAGACCCTTTAGGTACAGGGGTAACGTCCGCGATCAATAGTGCCACAGGCGGCCTTCCTGATTTGCTCGCGGGTCGCAGGTTGCAGGCGGCGGAAGAGCTTAACCCTAAAGCAGCCTTTGTGGGCGACCTTGTTGGCAGTACGGCAGGATCTGCACTTTTTGGTAGCGGCCTGACTGTTGCGGGGGCGGGCAAGTTCGCTCCGTTTCTCGGTGATGCGCTTTACGGGACAATGTACGGCGCAACCAGCGATGAAGACCCTGTAACTGGCGCATTGCTTGGCTTAGGTTCGTCTATAGTGGGCGACCAGGCTGGTAAATACGCGGGCCGTGCAATCAACTCGATCCGTCTGCCTGATATGAACCTTTCCGAAGGGCAGCGGGTCATTACCCAGACGGTGCGCGAAGCGGGTAATCAGGATGAAATCGCACGCGCGCTAATGAGCGCCGATGAACTTGGCGTGCCGATGACGCTGGCCGACGCATCTCCTGAATTACAGTCTCTTGCCGGTTCGGCAGTTCGCTTCTCTCCGACCACGGCGGGCGTAGCGCGGCAGACCATGGCGCGCAGGAACGAAGGCCAGTTTGACCGGCTTGCCGAGGCAGTGGCGCGTGATCTTGGCCCGGTTGAGAATATCCCTCAGCGCAGCGCCGATCTATTGCAGCAGGCACGCACTAATGCAGGGCCGTTGTATGAGCAGGCTTATGCGGCTCCAGGTGCGGATATGGTGGACCTTACCGACCTTGCCGACCGTCCGACATTCGAAAAGGCATTGCGCGAAGCCTATAACGAGGTGCTTGACGAAGGTCTTGACCCGTCTGCCGCTGGCATTGTCCAGACTGAAGGTGGCATGGTCATGGCCTCGCCGTCATGGCAGTCCTTGGACTATGCGAAGCGCGGTCTGGACAACATTATTGAACGCGGTATTCGGCAAGGCGATATGCCGGAAGTACGCCGTGCACAGGCTATGAAATCAACCCTATTGCAGCGCATGGATGAAGCCAATCCCGCCTATGCGGAGGCTCGTCGCGCTTATGCAGGGCCAGCGCAGGAGCGTTCGTTTATGGAGCGTGGACGCAACGTGTTCAAAGAAGATTCCGAACAGTTGGGCGTGGATATAGCCAATCTGACGCCGGAACAAATCGGCCAAACGAGGCTCGGCGTTCAAAGCGGCACGATGCGCGAGGCGCGCAAGGTGCGGAACAACGGCAACCCGTGGGGTAGAATGGACAACCCTGAACGGGAAGCCATCTATAAAAATGTCTATGCCAGCGCCGAAGATGCCGACATCGCGCGGCTGCTGTCTCAGCGGGACCTGGAACTTCAGCTTGCAGGAAGCGCCAATCGTCTCATTGGCAACAGCGCCACGGCGGAACGCGAGATTCAAGACGAGTTCTTCAAGCATCGCACCGGCATGGGCGGCGATGTCGCAATGGGTATTGTTGAAACCGGCGCGCTCGGTGGGCCGTGGCTGACCGTAGGCAAAGGTATTGCAGATCGCGTGTTCAAGGATCGTCGCGAAAAAGCTGCAGCAACCGCAAACCGCGCACTAGCCGACGATCTTGGCCCGCTGTTGCTCAATCAGTCGCCTACAAGCTCGGTTGATGCCTTGTCGCAGATGATGGCTGAGGATGAAGCCTATCGCGCTATTGCGGAAAGCCTGACGCAGCAGGGTGACATGTGGGGCCGCCGTATCGGAACAGGGGCAGCTACGGCGCTAACCGATTACCTGGCTTACTAAGAGGCAGACCGAGAGAACCCCGCCGATTGCATATAGCGGCCAGCGGGGTTTCGGTTCTTCATAACCTGCTTTGAATCCGGCCAGATAGGCTTGGCGCACCATGCGGTCTTTGATGCCCTGCAATGACGCTTCGTTAAGCCTGCGACGTGAACGGCGCGCAAGAAAGCCTTCTGCCTCGCTTTCCTTGAAACGGGCGCGGTGTATTTCCCGCTCAATAGCCTCGATATTCGCGTCTGCCATGCCGGTCTTGATAGCATTCGCCCTATCGTGTAACAAGGGACAACGCGGTTGAATCCACCTCACGCGATTGCCTTGAAACGCAAGCGGAGTTCAACCTGTGCCACGAAATTCATCTGGCGATTATTCTCTACCGGCTGGCACCACTGTCAACACAGGGGATACGCTGCTGGTTAGCCAGCACAATCCACCATTCCAGGATGTCGCACAGGCGCTTTCATCGTCTCTCGACCGTGACGGTAAGGGCGGAATGCGCGCCAACCTGCAGATGAATGGTAACAAGATCACGGGCGCGGCACCGGGAACTGATCCTACAGACGTTGCTACCGTGTCTCAATTGCCCGTTGGTGCGACATCGGGTGTCCCTATCGGGGCGGTAATCGACTATTGGGGGGCAACACCTCCTGCAGATTACCTCTTTGCTGCAGGTCAGGCTGTTTCGCGTACGACTTACGCGGCGCTGTTCGCGGTTATCGGCACAAGCGCGGGCGCTGGCGATGGATCCACTACGTTCAATCTTCCCGATTATCGCGGCAGGGTCGGGGCTGGACGTGAGAATATGGCAACACCTGCAACAACTCGCCTCAATACGCTGTCGAGTTCAACGCTTGGTGCTTCTGGCGGTGCGCAGACGCACACCCTGACCGAAGCGCAGATGCCGGTTCATAACCACAGCGTTACCGATCCAGGCCACTCTCACACTTATACGCGGCCTGTGTTCGCCTTGGGCAATCCCACGACGACAGATTCCGCGCTGGCTTCCACCTCATCGGCTACGACCAACCTTGCCACGACCGGCATAACAATCGGCAACAAAGGTGGAGGTGAGGCGCATAACATCGTCCAGCCCACCATCATCTGTCAAAAAATAATCAGGATAAGCTAATGGCTGTCATTCCTCCCAGAGACTTGAACGCGGCAGCTTCGGTTTCCGATACTGATGTTCTAATCGTCGACAAAGGGTCTTCGGTTGAAAAGGCCCTGCCGTCACAGATCGTGGATGCGGCTATTCCCTTGGCCTCACAGGTCGAAGCTGAGGCTGGAACTGACAACGCCAAACGCGTCACGCCGCTACGGGTCAAGCAGGCGATCGATGCCATTGGTGTTTCTGCGGATTCTCTGGCTGCTGGATTGGCAACCCGCGTTTCGACCTCTGCACTGGCCGATCCTGAAGGTGCTGCGCTAGCGGGCTTTAAACAGCTCGGTGTCGGTGCGGCGAACAGAAACGTACTGGAGAAACTGCGAGACACCATAAGCGCCAAGGATTTCGGCGCAGCGGGTGACGGCGTGACGAATGATACACCTGCGCTTCAGGCTGCGATTGACAGCTTCGGCGCTGGTGGCGGTACGGTTATCGTTCCGTACGGGATGCGCTGCCTGGTCGACGCCAGCCTGACCGTGAAGTCCAACGTCTCACTGGTTGGACCGCACGAATATATCGGGTCGCCCAACAATAATACGGACGCGCCCTACGGCAGTGTCGGCGGGGCTCTGATCGTCAATTCCAGCGCGACAATCACCCTGAAGGGCGGCGCGTCTTTGAAGGGCCTGCTAATCTACCGCAAGGGCATGACGTTCCCTGCGGCGAACTCGTCTGCCTTCGCTGGCACGGCGGTAACGATTGGCGGCGATGATGCCGCCGCTTCCTGCTCCATGATCCTTGGGTTCGAAAAGGCCGTCCTTAGCGATGGATACCAGCGCCCCCGCTTCTACAATTTGTGGCTGGATAACGTCAACGGCATTTCGATAACCGATGCCTATGACATCCCGCGCATCGAAAATGTGCATTGCTGGCCTTTCGCCACGATTGAGCAATATGCCATTGACCTCTTGCCCTCGCAACTACAGCGCAGCGGCACGGCGTTCCTGCTTGAAGGGGTGTCGGATTGGGTCAAGCTGAATAACTGCTTCGCCTATGGCTATTCGCGCGGGTTCGATCTTAACAACGTCAACACGCCCACGCTGGTTAGCTGCACCGTGGACGGCACGGCCCCACCTAATGTGCTGGCAGGTTCGCGCGGTTTCTCGATTCGTGGCACGTCCTATGACGCAAAGCTTATCGGGTGCCAGGCTGCGAGTCAGGAAATCGGGTTCTATCTCGACACGGACGCGAATATCCAGAACCAGCTCATCGATTGCATCGCTTGGAACGGCACCAGCCACGGCTTCTTTATCGGGTCGGGCGATTGGGTGTTTATGGGTGGCGCTACGCGACAAGTCTCGAACGGTATTCTTTACAACAATGCCGCATCGCGGGTGACGTTGCGCGGGTTTCAGTTCGGGGCCTCGCTTACCAACCCGATTAACCTCAACGTCACGCCGACTACCGGCTTCGTGGACTTCGACGGGGTGCAGGCCCCATCGGTTGCGGCGGGCGGTACGTTGGTTGCGGGCACCTCTGCCACAATCTCGGTGGCATCCGCGCAGCCATTGCTTGTCCCCGCGACGGGGCGGGCTTTCAACATTACCGGAAGCACCAACTTTAGCAACCTGCAAAGCGGGTGGGCGGGGCGTGAAGTTACGCTGATTTTTACTGGCGCGCTGACCGTTGTGAGCGGTACGGGCGCACCCGACGCCATTCGCCTGAAGGGAAATTCCAACTTTACCACCACGGCGGGCTCTACTTTGACCTTGTGGCATAACGGTACGCAATGGTATGAAAAATCAAGCGCGGCATGATCGCCGGCTCGTATCGAAGGAAAATGACATGAAACACTACGCCGTATCGTCCATGTTCTACGCAACCCGCAAACCCAAGCCCCTGCCGCCTGTGCTTCAGCCGAAGCCGTTTGTCGACGACGCGCGGGGATGAAAACTATTCTCGCCGTGATCGGTCTGCTATGGATCGTGAGTAGCCTGGAGCGTCACCGGCGCTTCTGGGCGACGGCGAGGCTCTGGTGATGCCGGATTCAGGAAACGCAGAACAAATCAGAATGGTTGCCGAGCAAGTGGCGGACACAGCCATATCTCGGTTCGCGTCGCAACATCCCGAGATAAGAAGGGGCACCGTGGTTTCTGAAATACCCGCACCACTAAAGTGGGCGGCTGCTGTGGTCGCAGCCCTATTCACCGCGGGGACTGCAACCCTCGCATTCTGGTTGTTCAATTCGGTTTCGCTGATGAGCGTCACCTTGGCGCGCATGGACGAGCGCATGGCCAATTACGCCACCGCCCAGGAGGCTCGGATCGACCAGCTTGAAGGTCGGGTCGAAGGGCTGGAATTATATCACCGACAGGGACCTGTGAGATGAAATGGACCGAATTTCTCCGCGGACACAACGGCGGACTGGAGATCAATCGGCTTGTTGGCTTCATCGGCGGTGTTGCCTACATCGCCAGCGCCATCACGTTCCAATGGTGGAACTGGGCAACCTTCGACGTCACGGCCTTCTGCCTAGCCTTCTCTGGCGGCTTGTCGGTCATCGTGGGTGGCACGGCTGGCGCGGTGGCCCTGAAGGATCGGCAGGTAGCTTCTGCCGCTGTCATCGCCGAAACAGGCAGCAAACCTGCCAAGCCCCCTGCACCCGCTCCGAAGCCGCAAGAGGGGCTGGATGATGGGGCAGAAGACAAGCGGCCTCCGTATGCTCGGTGAACCGCAATGGGCCTTAATCTTTGGCGCGGCCCGCAAGCGCGGAGCAACGTGGGATGACCTCGCAGACGTAAACGCCTTCAAGCGCGAGATCGAGGTGGCCTTGGATGACGGCACCATCATCGTCACGGGGAACAAGCCCCCCGAAGTCCTGCCATGGGCAGACATGCTTGCCAGCATCACGAACACGAACGCCCCAGCCCTCACGCAAGACGATTACGAGCGCGCCGCCGTCGAGTTGGGCAATGGTGTCACCCCCAAGCACATGCGTGCCAGCAAGACGGTTGAGGCGCCGCGTGGGGCATTCGATGACAATGGCCGGCCTTCGATCCTCTACGAGCGCCACGTATTCGCCCGCAACACCACGCCCAAGGGGCGGTTCAATTCATCCTACCCCGACCTGTCGGCCATCCGTGGCTATGGTGCAGGCGGCTATGGGCCGTTCTCGTCGCAATACACCAAATTGCAGCGCGCCTACGCGCTAGATCCGGAATCGGCTTTTGAGGCGTGTTCATGGGGCGCGTTTCAGGTGCTTGGTGAGAATGCGGTGCAACTAGGTTATGCGTCTGCCCGCGATATGGCCTGCGAACTGGCCAAGAGCGAAGCGGCGCACCTCGATAGCTATGTGCGATTCATCAAGGTCAATGGACTGGCAGACGAACTAGGCAGATGCCGCGCTGGCGATCCTGAAAGCTGCATACCCTTTGTCGAGCGATACAACGGCAGCGGGTTTCGCAAATTCAGTTACCATGTCAAATTCGCGGAGGCTCTGCTATGAACGATAGGCTATGCAAAGCAATGCCCACGATAGCCCTTGCGCTGACCTGCTTGGCGCTTGGCCTGTTTATAGGAGTTACGGCATGATTGCGGAAGTAGCTACCCTTTACGAAACCAACGCGCGTTCGATTCCTGACATGCTTCGCCAAGCGGCGGATAGCATCGAAGAGGAAGCCAGCGAAGATTGCTCACCGACCGTTGCCATGGTGGCTGTCCAAATATCAGAAAGCGGTCAGGTGCATGTTTATGGATGGGGCGACACTGATGACCTCCGCGCTATTGGCCTAATGGAGCGCGGAAAGCATAGCCTCTTGGCTTCTATCGAGGAACTTACGGCATGATTACCACATTCTTTGCCTCGACCATCAATAAGGTATTCGCAGGTGTCGTTCTCGCGCTTCTGGTGGCCCTTGGGATAGCCATGTGGTCGAACGCCCGCAAGGACGCCACAATTGAAACCCTGCGCAACGCAGTGGCCGTCTCGGAGGCACAGCATAGCGTAACCGCTGCATCACTGGACTCACTGACCCGCCGCATGAAGGAGCTTGTCGAACAAGGGCAGTTGCGGGAAAGCCTGCTAGCCGAAGCCATGAAGGAAGCGGAAGAAGAAACGTCCGAATTGCAGGACGAAGCCGACGCCCTACGCAAGGAAGGTGTTACCGACCAGTGTGTGACGCCCGCTGGGGTGCTTCGAAGCCGTGGCTTGTGATGCTGCGGCGGGTCAGGATTTGAACCTGAGACTGACCCGCCTTCGATCCACTAGGGCCATCGACGCAGCGCTCTATCCTACAGGGCTTGGCTCCCTTCTGAGCTACGCCGCCGCAGCAAGGAGAAACTAGATGAAACGCATCGCCATCGCAAGCCTGTTGTTGCTTTCCGCCTGCAATCACCCGCAGCCTGGAATTGAGATACGTGAAATCCCGGTTGTCGTACCATCCCCTTGCTTGGCCAAAGACGACATCCCACCCGAACCAGCCCAAGTAGGCGACCAGCTAACCGGCAATGCCGCGTCAGACCTGCTTATCGTGGCGGCGTCTGCGCTGGAATTGCGGGCGGCGGTTATCACGATGAGAAGCGCGCTTTTGGCTTGTGCGGAGGGTGAGGGTTAGCTGTTCCTGTAGGCGCTATATGCGTCCGCAACATCGGCAAGAGCGTTGGCGTGGAACCCTTCGTCAATGGCACTGTAATGTTCAGCGCGTTTGCGAAGGTCGGCCACGACAATAGCGATAGCGGCGTCTGCGTCAGGCAGCCAGCAATCAACCATCTCAGCCACGTCTGTTTCAGACAAGCTTGGGAAGTTCCGGCGGATCATCGCCTTCGCCACTTCATCCCTAAGCATACCACACTCCTTCCCCTGCGCCGTCATCCGGCATTCTCGGTTAGTATGCCAGAGGGTTTGGGCGCATGAACCGCGCTTTCGTCCTTCGGATCGAGCCCTTCGGTCTCGCCGGTTCCCGCTTCAATCGCTTGCGCGAGTATCCGGCTCAGCTCGGGGTCTGGCTTAGGCGGGTGGCACCATTCGCAAGGGCGGATGCATAAACAAGAACCCTCGCCTTCATCGTAGGTGTCGCATTGCCAATCCCACGAGCATCCGTAGATAAAGCCTTCGCCGTGGCAATTCGCGCAATCGCTTTCATCAAAATCCCAGTAGGGGTCATCCCCCCGCTCAATACCAATCGGCATCGGTCTGCTCCATAAAACCAAGGGGGTAATTTTCTGGCAAGGGCATCCAAATGGCACCGCGCAGAAAATCATCGCCCAGAGGAAAGGCGTCTTCGCCATCAAGCGGACCATCGTCGCTCATCATCGCAAGGGATGACGAGCAGCCATCATCGCAGACTATGACAACCTTTTGCCCTGGTTGCGGCGGGTCGATTTCCCAAGACGCCCACGCGTCAGGGATTGAAGCCTTTGGTGGAGACGGCACGGCTCCATCGCGAAGCGACGAAAGCCCGCCCGGACGCACATCATCCTTATCCATCACACCCTCCCTCCGTTAAGCGCATCCAGAGCGGCTTTAAGCAAAGACCTGCGGGGTGTTTCCATGGGCAATATCCGCCCGGTGTAGCGATGACCTCCGCCGAATGCGTGGGGATCGCGATTAGTGCGGGTAAGGCGTTCTATGCGGCTCACTTTGCGGCTCCTTTCAGGGATCGGATGGCTTGGGCAACATCGTTGCAAGCCTCATTGTAGATGTCGGGCCGCATGTCTCCAGCAGACGCAGAGGCATCAACGTAGTGCTGCGCATAGCGTTCGCCTTCAGCAGACTCCGCCGCCCGCTCGTATGCCTCTCGCACCTGTTCCTCCAACCGAGTGTTACGGGCTTCGAGTGCGGCGATGTGGTCGCGGGCAGCAAGGAACGTGCACTCAGGGCGACCGCACTTGCAATCGAGCAAGACAAGCATGTCCTGCGTCTGCTGTGCTAGATCACTCACTGGCCTGATCCTTCGTTGAGTAGGTTGTCGATGCGAGTGATAGCCTCCCATGCGATTGCATCGTTCATTTCATGCCCACCGCCGGGGTCGCCTTCGCAAACCGCACAGCCACGACAATTGTTGCTTATGCGCTCCAGATACTCCCTCACTGTCATGAACCCTTCCCGCTCTCGCGTGGGGGCGGATAGGGCGGCGCAAGAGGGGCATGGCAGACCTAAATCAGACGGCAGCATGGTGCGGTGGCCAACGGGTGGATCGACTGCATAAACTCGAGCGGCTTCACGCGCCGCTGCCACCTTGTCGGCTTCGGTTTCGCAGGCGTCCTTATCCCAAGCCAGTTTTGCCAAAAGGCCCGTTGCCGCCTCGACGTTTGCCACCCAGTCGGCAAACTCATCCCGATAGCGGTCGTCGTCCCATTCATACGGCCCGCGCCCTTCCAGCAGCCAGCGATGCCCGTTGAGCGCGCGTTTAATGTGGCCAAGTGCGATTGCCACAATGTAGCGATCACGGTCGAGCAGATGGCGCATGTCTTCCAACCCCGCCGCGCTCGGCTCGGTCTTGGCGGATTTCAGCATTTCTCCTGCTTTGTTACCATCGGTCATGTGTTATTTCCTCGTCTGGCGAGACTAACGGCACGGTGACGCAAATTCTTGCATGCCTTGCATCTCTTATATCCCGTCTTTTTGTTTATATATGTATTCTCTGGCGTGTACTCGTGGCCCCGTCCACAATGGGTCATCCCCTGAGTGGCCATCTTCCTAGAAATGCCACTGTTGCCCCTCTGAATGTTCACAATGTGGGTAACGGGCTCAAGGTGTTCTGGATTGCAACACGCCCGATTGCGGCACAAGTGGTCAACTACTAAGTCTGTAGGAACCCGCCCCTTAGTAAGATGGTAGGCAAATCGGTGAGACGATACCCGACCGAGCGGCTTGAAGTTGAATGACCCATAGCACTTAGGATTTAGATAGCCTTTCCACATCCAGCATTGGTCGCGCGTTCCGCGGTCTATTTTTGACCAAAACCTATCCTTCACTTTTTGCGAGATCGCTTCTGGGTCTGGGATGGGTTTGATTTTAATAGGCATCACCTCGATCCTTTAAATATCCGCGCAAACAGTCCGGGCCTCTCCATGGGCAGGATGCGCGCGTTGTAGTGGTAGCCGCCGCCAAAGTTCTGGCGGGGTGCGAACCTGTGGCTGCGTTCGTATGTGTGCGAGCGGGTCATGATGCGCCTCGGGCTTTGGCGATGGCGGCGCGGGCGCGTCGCTCACACTGTCCCTTGATCGTGAATCCGCCATGCTCGCGCAGGCATTCCTCCAGCGCTTCCAGTAATTCCGGTGCGGCTGCGATTAGGCGAGCGTTTGCCTCCCAAGGATCCGTCCCGGCTTCACGATGCTTGGCCAGCGTGATTGCATCCCTCGCTTCCGGATCAGAGGCTTGGCAGATGATGCCTCCACGGAATTGCCCCTGCTCGGTGACAGGTGCGCGGACACAACCCCAATCGTCATACTCATCGGGTCGGTAAGCCCACGGTCCCGGCGTGTGGTTCGTTCCCATCTCAAACACTCCCTGCCATTGATTGTGCGTCGTCTATGGATATGCCCTGCGCTGCCAGCGATCGCACAAGTGCGGCAAAGGCGTCTGCATGTCGCTGCTCGACCTCGGGATATTCGCCTGTGCCGTCTGCTGCCATTTCCACGGCCAGGTTGGCGTCCTTCATTTCGAGATAGGCTTCCTTGATGGTCATGGCTGCTTCCTTTTGGCGAGGATGGCGCGAAGGCCAGCCAATGCATTGGCTTGTTGATCGATGAGGCTGCGGAGATTGCCTTTGGCGTCCCGCATCTCTGCGTTGGACAGGGCGTCATACGCCGCAGGGAAAAGTCGTACCGCCTCCATCGCCTCATCCAGTTGAGCACGTAGGTCTGCTATCTCTGCCGTGAGGGGGCGGGCGGCTTCGGTGCGGTGGCGGGCAAAGGCTTTGACGATGGGAAAGTGGTCACCTTGTCCCAGCCGAATTTCTTTGGCCTGCCAGTCTTGGCCACCGGCTTCCAAAAGACGAACTGCACCATTCCGATCAGCCTGCGTCACCTCCGGCACGTCCTTGGTCCTATCCATGGGTTTCTCCTGTGGGGGTTTCGGTGTGTTCTTTTCGAATTTCGCGCTCACGGATAAAAATCCGGTCTAGGGTATCATGCGGAACCAGCTCAATCACCGCTCTACGGAAGGCGTCTGCATCTTGAATATCGTGCATCCGCTGATTGATAAGCGTGAGACGCTTCTGGATGCTCTGATGCTTTAAACCCAACGCCTCGACAGACCGCTTATCCCCCTCAGCTTTCGCTCCCATCAATTCATTCTGAATGCGGACAAGCTCGGTTACCAATTGCCGTCTCTCGCTAAGGCATTCATCCTTGGAATAGTTCGCAGCCGACTGAATTAGGTCATCTTCAGCGACGAAACCCGCCTGAGCCACGGGAGCAACAACAGTTCGGCGCGCCCTACGCTGAAGGCTGCGTGATGTGCCTTTATACATATCAGGCCTCCATCCAATTCCGCCTGCGCGGATCAACGCCGTGATAAGCACGCATAGCCGCAGCATGGTGTTCCGCGTCGAAAACGTCCTGACGTTCGATCATCTCCCGCAGTTCCGCGTCGTCTCCCGTGTCGATTGCAGCCTGTGCTTCATCCATCCACTGTTGGCGGGTGAAGAGAGGGTAATCGGCCTTGGGGAGGTCGCCTGAGAGGATGGCGTAAGCACGCTCGCGGTGCGGCAAGCTGCGGGCCGTCTGGTTGTAGGCGGTTAGGGCGCGGGTGAGCGGGGTTACGGCGTTCATGCCAGACCTCCGCGCGGGCATTCCCAGTCGCATTCTTCGGATCCTGCCTTTGAGCAGTAACCGTCCGGCATCATCCCACAGTCGAAGTTATTCCGGCAATGCTCCCACGTCTCGCCGCAGCAATCGCAAAGACCATCATCATCCTCTGGTCCGCAATGATATTCGGCAACCGCTTCAGCGTCCGGATAGCCACACTGGCGGCATTCGTCGGGAAGGTGAGCGCCATCTTCCAGCCACTCCGATCGAGCGATAAGACCGCCGCAGGAAGGGCACCAATGTCCATCCTCGTTGACAGACCAGCAAGCCACTTCGTCATCCAACGTCATGCGCCTTGCTCCAGCGCGAGATCCGCGTCTTCTACCGCCTCGGCAGCCTTGCGAAGGTGATCCTGCGCGCAGATGGATGAGTCCAGAACTGCATCAATCAGTTCATAAGCCTGCTTGAGGCGGCTGTCGTACCAATCGGTGGATTGGCTCTGCACCCCACCCTCGGCGCGTTCGATCTTGGAGGGGGTCATTTCCAGCTCTCCACCTGATCGCAAAGCGGGCAGAACCCATCAGCAGCGGGTGTTGAAAAAGCCTTCCGGTCCGCCTCTGTTGCGGTGCGCACCCTTGTGATGCGGTATATCCCGCCAGCCAAGCGCGGCTCGCCATCTTTGTAGATGAATGCGGCGCAATGGTTCGGCAGGTTCGCGGAGAGGATCATTGCCTCATATCCGCTGTCTTGCTCAGCCATCGGTGAAACTCCCACCCGACAGATCTGCGGGATGCAGTCCTTCGTCGGTGTGGGGCCTTTCTGTACGACTTTAGCACCCATGTCAACAACAGAATGTGCGATTATCGAAAATAAATGTCTTGCACGGGGTGCGATTATCATGCAGAAGCTGGTTATGGAAAATGCAAAATCATATGCGAGCCGGGTGATTGATGCACTTGGGGGCACAACCAGCGTGGCGAAGGAAATAGATTCGCCAAAGTCTACAGTTCATAGCTGGAGGGTCAACGGTATTCCGTCTTCCAGGCTATCTCACCTCAAGCTGCTTGCGTGGTCAAAACGCATCGACTTGCCCGAACAGGATATTGGCAATGAGTGAATGGCAAGACATTTCGACTGCGCCGAAGGATGGGACGTGGATACTGGTAGCGGGCACCGTTTGGGCCGGCGAAGTCGCCGGCATTGCAAGAAACGCAAAGCCTGAAGTGAGTATAGCGAACTACACAGGCGGCAACAGCGATTATCCCGGCGATTGGTGGAATGAGGCTGGTGGAGATTATTACGCTTGCTGGTGCCAACCCACCCACTGGCAGCCCCTTCCCACCCCTCCCGAACAGTAAGGAACGCATGATGGAATACTACGAACACAAGCCGGTTGAATACCCAAACCTACCCATCGGACTTCGCATCCTGTCATGGGCTATCGGCGCTGCAATAGGCACTGCGCTTTATCTGGTGGCCTATCACCTTGCACAGGTTCTTGCGGCATGACCCCCGACTACCGCGACCGCTACTTGCAATCCAGGATCCAGTTAGCCGACACCAAGGCTGCTCTTGGAAATGTGACCCACGCACTCCTACTCGCCTGCAAAGCTTTGGAGAGCGAGGGCCACGATGTCAGCCACCTTAGAACAGCCGCAACAGAGACTGAAGGATTACGCTATGAATAGGCCAGTGGAGATAACCCCTGCTGTCCTGCGCGATCTCATATCATACGATCCGGAAACTGGCGATATGGTATGGAAAGAAAGGCCCGCAAAGTTTTTCATCGGAGCGAAAAGGGACGGCGATTGGTCGGCTAAGCAGTGGAATAGTCGGCTAGCGGGTAAGCCAGCTTTGGCTTCGGTTGCCGCTACCGGTTGCCTCAACGGAAGCGTTTTTGCGCAACCCCTTCTGGCTCATCGCGTGGCGTGGGCCATCTACCATGGAGAATGGCCTAAAAATGAAATTGACCACATCAATGGGAATAGGGCCGATAACCGAATTGTTAATCTACGAGATGTTCCGCGCTCTTTGAACGTCAAAAACTGCAAACGCCGAAAAGACAACACTTCAGGTTTCGCAGGAGTGTACCGGTATAAGAACCGATACCTCGCCCATCTTCGCATTAACGGAAAACTGAAGATCGTTGCTCGGTGTGACACGCCAGAAGAAGCTTTCGCCATTCGCGAGCAGGAAAAACTCAAATATGGCTTTCACCCAAACCACGGAAGAGATTGAGAATGAACGATATTTTTCTTGATTGCGAGACACTGCCAAGCCAATCGGCTGAATACCGCGCAGAGGTCCGCGACAGCATTACCGCCCCGGCACAATACAAGAAGCCGGAAAGCATTGCGCAGTGGATCGCAGACAACGGCGATGCGGCGGCTGACGAGATTGTAGCCAAGACTAGCTTTAATCCCGCGCACGGCCATATCTGCACGATTGGTTTTGCGATTGGTGATGAGCCAGTAGAAACTCTCAGTATTGGGTCAAATATTGATCTTGAGTGGGATATCCTACACGAGTTCTTCGAAGCACTCCCCACGCAAGGGCTTAACCGCTTCATCGGCCACTATATCAGCGGCTTTGATCTGCGCTTTATCCTGAACCGCGCAATCGTGCTTGGCGTCCAATTGCCGCCTAGCGTCATGTTCCCCCGCGACATTAAGCCGTGGTCGGATAATGTGTTCGACACGATGGTAGCATGGGCGGGGCCGCGCGATAAGATCAGCCTAGACGATCTGTGCAAGGCTCTCGGCATTCCCGGCAAGGATGGCTTTGACGGATCGATGGTGGCTGAAGCATGGGCGAACGGCGAGCATGACAAGATCGCCAGCTATGCAAAGGATGATGTCGAGCGCGTGCGTTCGGTGTTCCGCAAGTTCGCAGAAGTGGGCTACTGATATGAGCAAAGCAATCATTACCGCACTGGCGAAGGTTTTGCCGACGCTTGAGAACGCCAAGAAGAACGCGGCTAACCCGCACTTCAAAAGCAAGTATGCCAACCTGTCGGCGGTCATGGAAGCCGTCGAGCCGATCAAGGCACACGGTCTATGGTATCGCCAGCAGCCCCACGACAAGCCTGATGGTGCATGTATCGAAACCATATATCTGCACGAAAGCGGCGAGGAAATGAGCGCGGGTTTGACGTTCGTAAAGGCCGACAAGCAGAACGCACAGGGCTTTGGATCTGCAATGACCTATGCGCGGCGCTATAGCCTGCAAACGGCGTTCGGTCTGGATGCCGAGGATGACGATGGCAATGCGGCCTGCCCGCCCAAGCAACAGCCTGCACCCAAGGTCGAGACAATCACCGACGCCCAGCGCGAAGAACTCATGCTGCTGTGTGACCGGCTTAACGTCCCTGTTGACCGCTTCCTGAGCGTTGGCGGGGTCAAGGATTTAAGAGAAGTTCCCGCATCACAGTTTGGACAAGCCAAGCAGTGGATCGAAGCGGAAGGCAAGAAACTGGAGAACAACAATGCTTAATCGTGCAATGATCATTGGCCACCTTGGCGCTGATCCTGAAATTCGCTCCTTCCAATCGGGAGGTAAGGTCGCAAACCTGCGCATTGCCACTACGGAAAAATGGAAAAAAGACGGCGAGCAGCAAGAGCGCACCGAATGGCACAGCGTTGCGATTATGAATGATGGGCTTGTCGGTGTGGTTGAACGCTTCCTGCGCAAAGGCAGTAAGGTCTACATTGAAGGCCAGCTTCAGACGCGCAAGTGGCAGGACCAGTCTGGCAATGACCGCTACAGCACCGAGATTGTTTTACGCGGCTTCGGTGGATCGCTTGTGATGCTCGATGGCGCGCAAGGCCAGAGCAACAACGACAGCTACAATCAGGACGCTGGCGATAGCGGCGGCGGTTGGGGTTAAGTTACGGTCAGGCAATATCGAATACGGTTGCCTGAGGAAGCCACGCGGCGGGCCGTGGCCGTTAGAGCCCGCCAATCAATTCAGGAGAAACACATGCTCCCCCGTAAAATCGCCAAGAAGGGAAACCGCACCGCGCGCTGGAAAAGCCAAGCCCATTGCACCTTCGTTCGTGGACATCATTGTTCCGTTCCAGGATGCGAGGAAATGCCTATCGAGGTGGCTCATGTCCGCTGCGGTTCGGATGCAGGAATGGGTCGCAAGCCGTCAGACTGGCACACGATAAGCCTTTGTCGCGAGCATCACTCCCAGCAGCACGCTATCGGGGAAGGTTCGTTCGAAGACCTGTATAGCATCGACATGTCCGAACTGGCAGAAGAGTTTGCCAAGGCCTCGCCCAAGTGGCGGGAGATACAAGAGGCGCGGCGCAATGGGTAGCCGCACGATATTCCTGATAGGTGAAAGCCAGCGCGACTATGCCAAGCGGTCCATTGATGAAGCCCCTGCGGACTATGTTTGCAAGATCACGAAGGTAACACGTAGCGATAAGCAGAACCGCAAGCTTTGGGCCATGATTCGAGACATCCAGGAACAGGTGCCCGAAACCGCGACACGTTCGGCTGACGATGTGAAGTGTCAATTCCTGAATACGCTCGGTGTAGAGATGCGCTATTTACCAACGCTTGATGGGGGCGGCGTCTTCCCAACCGGAATGCGCTCGTCACAACTCAACAAAGAGCAATTCGCAGCGCTGATTGAATTGATCTTCGCTTGGGGCGCGCGTCACGAAATCAGGTGGAGTAAGGAGAGTTTAGAGCCATGAGAGTTCTGGTAGCATGTGAATATAGCGCGGTTGTGCGTGATGCCTTCCGTGCCCGCGGCTTCGATGCCCGTGATATAGAGGGCTTTCCCGGTTATGTTGTCACGGCCTGCGGGCAGGTGTTCAGCCGTAACCACCCGACCGGACCGCTCCGTTGGTTCAAGCCGCTAAAAGGCCACATTGATAAGAAGGGCTATCATGGTCTGACGCTGTGCAACTCTGACGGGCACTTCCCCCGCCGTGTGCATCGCTTGATTGCAGATGCTTTTCATCCGAACCCGGACGACCTTCCCTGCGTCCGCCACATCAATGGCAATCCTGGAGATAACCGGGCTGAAAATCTCGCGTGGTCCACTTACGCAGAAAATGAGGCTGATAAATGGGCGCACGGGACCTGGAATACCCGTCGCAACGGGAAGCTTTCCATCCCCCAAGTAAAGGCTATCAAGCGCCAGATTGCTGCTGGCGAGGTGCACCAAGAGATTGCCGACAAATACGGTGTCAGCAGAATCACCGTGACCCGTATAGCCAAAGGCACGACGTGGGGAGATGTCCCATGCGTGTCCTGATTGGTTGCGAGTTTTCCGGCTCTGTCCGTGAAGCGTTTCGCACAAAGGGATTTGAAGCATACTCATGCGACATTCTCCCTGCTGAAGATGCCAGCCCGTTCCACATCGAGGGCGACGTCCTCGACGTTCTGAATGACGGTTGGGCACTTGGAATTTTCCATCCGCCATGCACTCACTTGGCAGTAAGCGGCGCACGCTGGTTCAAGGACAAGCGGCAAGAACAGGCGGAGGCGTTGGAGTTCGTCCGCACCCTGCTTGAGGCGCCAATCCCACATATTGCTCTGGAGAACCCCGTCAGCATCATATCAAGCCGCATCCGCAAGCCAGACTGCACCTATCAGCCGTAGGAGCACGGGCACGGCGAGATCAAGCGAAGCTGCCTGTGGCTCAAGAACCTGCCGCCGATTAAGCCATCTAAAGTGGTCGATGGACGGGAAGCGAGGGTTCATAAGATGGCTCCTGGACCTGACCGTTGGAAAGAACGATCCCGAACTCTTGAGGGTGTAGCCAAAGCTATGGCCGATCAGTGGGGCGACTACCTTTTATCACTTCCGAAATACAAGGAGGCAATCAATGCTTGAAGACCCTACCGTTACCTACGCCCGCGCCTGCAATGACGCTCAATGGGCGGCTAAACTCGAATCCCGTCTGGCATCACGCAAGCAAGCCCGACAGTCTGGCGAGACACAGGTATCAGCCCACCGTCGCACTCTCAGCCCACGTTACGCAAAATGAGCGCCGCTGAATACCTACGCCACAAAGCCACCATTCTGCGCAAAGCCGCTGACAATCCCCGCAAGGGCTACAGCGAAGAGACACGCGGGAACATGATCTACGCGGCAACGCAGCTTAATGTTGCTGCCGACGAATTGCAGAACGAATTTAACGAGGAAGACTGATGTTAGCCATCGACTTTGCAGAGCCCGAACCATCGGAAGACTTTGCGGACTATCGCGATTCCATGCGCCGTAGCAGCCAAACGTTCCTGACTGCGATCCAGACAGCGAAAGGGACACATTGGCTTTGTGGCCATCATCGCGGGCCGGATAACACGCATACCATAGCCGGAAAGACGCAATGCAAGAAGTGTCGCCGAAATAAAATTAACAGCGTTCTAAAGGTGATTGCGCAGCGCCAAGCTGTAGAGCGCGCCCTTGCTGTTCATGCGGCGGAGATGGAAGAACGTAGGATTGAAAGGCGTAAAGGCGAAAAGCAACGCGAGGCCGAGCGCTACAGGCGCGAGCGAGAGGAAAAGCGCCGGTTGCGCGATCAGGCCAACCGAAGGGCCAATGAAATACGTGCTGCTATTGTAGAGCGCACGATCATACACCCTGCGAATGGCCGCATTCCTTTGCATGATTTAATCCAGGCTGTTGCCACTGCGTTCGGCATTGACCCTGAGGGTGTGCGCAGCAAGGCGAGGGGTAAGAATTTCCTATATGCCCGATGCGTGCTTGTGAAAATCCTGCAAGAGCGAGGCGCGTCATATCCCGTCATTGGAAGGCTGTTAGGCGGTCGCGATCATAGCACCACGATCAACGCCTATCACATGTTCCCGACATATTGCCGGAAAGACCCGCGTGTCGCCAGCACATACGAAAAGTATAAGGACCGCTAATGATCCTGCTACCTTACCCTGCGCCGCCCCTGTGGCCGAACAAGCGCGCCCATTGGGCCAAGAAAGCCCGAGAGACAAAGAAGCATCGTGCATGGGCGCATGGGGCCGCACTGGCGGCAAAGCCCTCCGCTGACGGGGAGCCCATTCCGGTGCGAATCACGCTTTACCCAAAACCCAAAGGGCCAGCACCGGACAAAGACAACGTTGTTGCCAGCGCAAAGGCTTATCTCGATGGGATAGCTGAAGCGATGGGAGTCAATGATCGTGCGTTCGCCTCGCCAATTGTTCGCATATCGGGAGAGCGCCTTAGCCAGATGGGGATTGAAATTGGCAAATAACCCTAAATTATGCGCGCACCATCAAACTCGGCGTCATGGGTTCTTTCACTCTGCCTGTACGAATTGCGGGGCGCTGTTTGTTGTGGTTCGCAAAGATCAGGTTGACGCTGCTTTTAGGCGCGTATTGTTGGGGAAATGAGATGCAGCCCTACGATCCAGTTTTGACAGTGATAGCCAACGAGGCCCGCGTGCGTACTCCGCATGTCTTTCACCTGATACACGCCATGAAGGCCGGTAAGTTCCACCAGGCTGCGTTCGCGCAATTCACAGGGCTAGAGGAACGCCATGTCGAACGGATGCTAGAGGCAATCGAAAAACACGGCGTGGAGATTAAGGCGAAGCGTCAGCAGACGACACGGGGGCACCGCCTGCCCGATGACTGGACCTTGCCACAGGAATGGCGCGACTGGGCAATCAAGGAACGCAAGTGGGAGCCTTCTGTGGTATTGGAAGAAGCCGCGAACTTTGCCGATTACTGGCATGGCGTATCCGGCACGAAAGGCACGAAACTGGACTGGCAGGCAACGTGGCGCAATTGGGTTCGCAATTCCCGGCGCGCCACTGGCGATTATGTGCCAGTAGAGCAGCGCCAGACAGCGGAGGGCTGGGTAGCGTATTGCGAGCAGCAGCTACAGCGGTGCAAGGAAAAGAACTATCGTCAGGGCATCGAGGAATGGACTGCGAAGCTGAACGCGGCGCGCGATAAGGTAGCTGCCAATGTTCTGCCATTCCGGCGCGAAGCCTAAATTATTTTTTCTCCTGTCATTTTCCACTTTACAAGGTGGAATATCCACTACATAAAGGGGACATAGACAAGGAGATACGAAATGACGGTTCAGTTTCAGATCAACGGCCAGACCCGCATCGGCAAAGTCATTGCGCGTGGGTATGGGAAAGTTGATTCGCCAGAGTCGTTTGAGGTTGAAGTCAACAAATACGGCTTCACCAAGTGGATCCCCGTCAAGGACTGCAAGGTCATCTAATGGATAGGGAATTCTGGGCCGCTCCCATTGGTGACAACCGATTGAGCGGCCTGCTCTCCGAACTTTGGGAGGCAATCGAGGACTGCGACGATCCCGACCGCCTTTATCGATTTCATCGCCGCTTAACGATGGGAATTGTGAACCATGCCAAACGCCGAGAAAATGAACTGCGAGACGTGTAGGGGTTGGGGTGTCAACGATATGACAGGACAAACTTGTCAGCACTGCAATGGAAAAGGAACTATTGAGCAATCCTCAAAGGTTGCCGTTGCTTCGTCACACTGGCGCAGCGGCAAAAGCCTTGATAGCCTCGGAGCCGATGGGCAGGAGGTCGCAACTGTCAATAATTCCTTGACGGTTCAAGTGCAAGACCGCCTTGAAGGCTTGCGGGAGTGGGTAGACGATAACTGCCCCGAAGGCGTGGCTGGTATTCCCGACGATGTGCGCTGGCTCTTGTCCTATGCCGAATCTGTAGCAGCCGCAGATCTGAAACAACGCCTAAGCGATGCGGTCACGCTGCTTTATACGCATGGCGTGATTACCGAAAAGATGCGCGCCCATGCTCGGCGCAACCTGTAAGCAATCGTTACAAGTTGGAAACTATGACCGATTGGCGTGAACACCTAACCCCCGAAGAGGCCAAGCGCCTCGACGATATCGAAACGGAAAAGCTGACCCTGCGCCGTGAACATCGCCGCATCTTTGATCGTGCGCGCAAGCGAGCAGTAAGGGGCTTGCAATCCAAATCAGGATAGCGCATAAAGTTTGGGCCGGAACGCTGGTGGAAGCGCCCGGCCCGATTGCTTTGAACAAGCCCCTTATAGGCCCCGCAATCGGACAATGCAAGGTTCGAATTGGCGCTTGGCCTAATCCACCCAAAAAGCTGCCTTGATCGACCACGTGCGCCGAGTTTTTCCGGCAAAGTGCAATCGGTCACAACGTGTTGAGTGCCACGTAAAAGCGGCTCCAGGGGTTCTTTTGCCTGTGACAAGGGATGCCTCGGGTGTTTACCCCCGCACCGCCGATGCGTGAACCGCGCTAAGGCATGGCCGAACCACGTAATGCCGCTCGCAAGAGTGAAATCGAGGACGACGCTCTAAACGGTCGAGACTATCGCTGGCCACGATCCCGGAAGGGCAAAAGGCAGGTTCGGAATAAACGAGGCTAAAGGTTCAGGTGATCCGTCGCTATCGGTAAGGTAGCACCTCGACGGGGGTATGGGCTATGTCCAAAGGAGACGCAGAATGGAAAAGAGACCAGTGCCGGCCCCCGGATACACAAAGATAAGCGGGCATCGATCACCTCCGAAAAGCATGGGCACAAACCTGTACGTGCAAATACGCGCTGGCCACTGCGACCCTACGCCATGGCCTGTAGCAACCACGCGGTGGAAATGGCAGAGAGATGAAGCAGGCAACGTGATCGAACACGCGGGCGATGTGGTCGCGATTCGCCGGGCGGAATAATTGTCCGCTTGACATAGGTGGAAATCCGCTTATTGTGGCGGACAAGGAGAAAAAAATATGTCTTGGAATCTTTGGGATAAGGAAGCTGAGATTTCCACCATGCTCGGATGCGTGTTCGATAAAATCGAAGGTGCGGAAGATGGCTCGGATGAAATCAAGTTCTACGAAAATGGCGTAGAGCGCTTCCGTATGTATCACACACAGGATTGCTGCGAGCATGTCAGGCTTGAGGATACCGCTGGCGACATAGCGGATCTGATTGGCTCACCTATCCTCGAGGCGGAATGTGTCACAAACAGCGAAGACGATCCGCCTGAATATGCCGATAGCTGGACGTGGACGTTCTACAAGCTTGGCACCATCAAGGGCCATGTGACCTTGCGCTGGCTAGGTGAGAGTAACGGATACTACAGCGAAAGCGTAGATCTTGCGGACATGCAGAAGATCGGCAATGCCTGATTGGCGCGACACATTGACCGAAGATGAGGCGCAAAGGCTGGAAGAGATACCAGCCGAACGGTATGCGCTTTCGGCGGAATATCGCAGGATATTTGATCGGGCTCGCAAGCGGGCAGATCGCGGCAGAGTACGCAAGCACAGGGCGGAGAAGCAGTGATGGATGATGAAAAACTATGGACCCTGCGCGGTATATGGTCGCAGATGACCGCCGCTGAGCAAGACGTTGTTTTCATGCTCGCAGACCGCAAGTTCACTAAGTCTCGCAAGCGCGACCTGATTGCGCGCCTTGAACATCTGATTGAGCAAATCGAATACGTGCAGGAGGGTGGGACATGAGCCTCTACAGCGAACTTTCGTGGGCCGGCCCTAACTTCTACGGCCAGACGTTCACAGCCCACCACTTCTACCACTGCGCAGCCCGTGACGAGCATATGCGCCTTGAACGCGCCAGAAGGATGGCGAGAGCGGCAGTCAGGAGTGTTAGGCATGGGTGAGCAATTCAAGCGCGTCGAATAATTTTCGGGATGGTGCATTTTCCTCTTTACAAGGCGGAACAATGGCCCTAGAACGGACTTAACGAAACGGGGCACTGCCCCACCAGACAAGGGAAATTGAAAATGACTTACGGATGGACCACTACGAAGAACGAAGCAGGCTTCACTTGGGCCGTTACCGCAACCGAATGGAGTGAAGAACTCGGTCGCGGTGTTAGCAAAGTTCTCAAGTCTGGCACAGTCGCAACCCGTGCCAAGGCAGCAGGCGCCGCAAAGCGTTGGGTTCTCTTTTTTCGTCGCGGGGGCTCGATCTGATGGCCACCTACAAGAACCCTTGGCACAAAGATGGGCGCCCAGAGTATGGGCCGCTTGATTATGTGACAGACGTAGAGCCCAAAGAATACCGCGGGTATTTGATATATAATCGCAATCCAGTCGTCTGGGATGTGGTAAAAGACGGCGTGTGCGTAACGCAACTTGCAGGTTCTCGTGGCGCTCGTGACGCAATCGACAGGATTTTAAGGAAATGACTCCCACAGAGTTCAAAGCAATCCGAAACGGTGCAGGGTATTCTCAAAATGCCCTCGCTGACCTCCTGCGCATATCTGATGGCAGAACCGTGCGCAGATGGGAGGATGGGTCCAGACCCGTCACAGGGCCTATTTCGATCCTCATGGAGGGCTTGAGGGATGGCTGGTTCCATGACGGCAGAGTACGCAAGCACAGGGCGGAGAAGCAGTGATGAGCAAGTCACCATTAGAGCACCTTCTTTCAGAGTTTACCGAATGGCCCGACAGCGAGCTTGTCCAGCTTTGTCTCGCACCGCCTCCCGGAGAGCACAAGGGCGGACCCGTTGTAGCTGCAACACTTGGCCAACTTCGCAGGAGCGTCTTGAAGGAGCAGCCCAGCATTGGAACTCACCCATGACTAAAACAATCGACCAAGAGGTGATCCAGGCGGATCGTGAGTTGGTTGATTGCATCATGTGCGATGATCCAGCCGCGCCTGACTTTGAGTACGCATACCGCGAGGTTGCAGCCCACCGCATGACAGAGCGCGCGGCAATCGTGGCGTGGTTGATAAGGCAGGCGGTCTATTACACCGAGATAGACGAAGGTTATCACGCTAACGCCGTTTCAGATGCCGCAGACGCTATCGAACGCGGCGGCCACATGGAGACAATCAAGCGCGTTCGAGCAGAAGGGGCGCAGGGATGAGTGGCCTAATCTTGGGGAGTGGTATTGGAACGCGCGTCGTGGTTCGCGCGTCATAGGCTACAAACCCAAAGCCACCACCGAAGCAAAGCCCGACGACACCCGCCTCATGGCAATCATCGAACGCATAGCCTCTAACGGCGTAGCATCCATAACCGATGTCAGGGAGTGTGAGGCAATCGTGGCAGAGCGGAGGCCGGTTGATCCGTTGGTTGAGAGCGTAGCGGAACTGGTTCACGATGCCATGATGTGGGGCGTTGGATGCGGCGGGGAGCCTAGTAATTGGGCAGGCAAGAAAAGTCTCGGTGAGGAAATGGCGCGCGAATACGCCAAGGAAATTATCAAGAAACTCAAGATCGTAGAGGCATAACAATGACCGAGATAGACTGGAACGCACCGCTTGAGGCCGTGCATGATGATGGCAGGGTTGTTAGTGTAACTAAAAGTCGCGGTTGGGAGTGTGCCGATGCCGATGGTGAGTATCGTTTAGACGGAATCCCTGAAAGCATGTATGCTCCGTATTTCAGCAGTACCGGGCGCGGTGACGATCCTTCGTGGCAAATCCGCAACCGCACCACAAAGCCCGCCAATGCGCCTTCGCCGGAGTTCATGCAGTCGGTAAAGGCATTGGCCAAAGGTGCGCTAATGCAGTGGTCGAGCGGAGTGTATCACGATCACGCAAAAGCCATCCTCGCAGAACTAGAGCCTAAGCCCGATGCTTTGGATGAAGAGTTCGATAAGTGGATTGAAGGCTACTGCGGCAAGTTCGATCCAGAAGAAACAAACATACGCTTTACGGCAAACGAAATGCGTAAAGCATTCAAGGGCGGTTCCGCAATCAAGCGCGTTAGAGCGGAGAAGGGGTGATGGGTGACTATGAAGCCGTACCGTGCCAGAGACCTGCGGGCCTTAGCGATAGCGATGTTATCATAACCCACGAATACACGCGAGGATGGGGAAGCTGTTGCTACAAGCGCAAGGTGGCCGACATTGATTGGTCTTTGGTGTTTGGCATTCATCGCGCACCCATAACCCAAACCCCACTTGCCCACAAAGGCAATACAGGCTAGATAGGGCAGTATGGCTTCGACCCCTAAAATCCTGCACATGATTTTTTTCAAAGGAAATCAAGATGGCGCACGGGGGTAAGCGTCCCGGTGCCGGTAGGCCTAAAGGGGCTAAGGACAAGCTGACACGCGAAGCGGGTGCTAGCCTTGCTGAGATAGCGCGGGAACACACGGAATCCGCCATAGAGACACTTGTGCAGATTGCGGTTTCTGGTGAGAGCGAGGCTGCTAGGGTGAGTGCAGCAAACGCGCTGCTTGATCGTGGTTACGGTAGGGCTCCACAGTCAATCGAACACACGGGCGAGGTCGCATTCAGCAAAGCCACTGAACTGTCAGACGACGAACTGGCAAAGCTGGCAACCGGGCGGTGACGATAACTCAGCAGGAGGCTGCAACGGAACTCCTGCGCCGCCGCCGCGCCAGATCCAGCCTTGTTGATTATGCCCGCTATATCGATGTTCCCGGCGCACCTGTCACTGAAGACGATCCCGACTGCGAGACATTCAAACCGGTCGAAACTGTTCTAGCCGAGCATCACGAAATCATCCTGAACGCCACACAGCGGTGCATAGAGCGCCACCGTGGGCGAACGATGCTGTTCCTGCCCCCTGGTAGTGCGAAGTCGACATACGCAACGGTCGTGTCATCAACATGGGCGCTGGGTAGGCAAGAGGGGTACAAGGTTATCAATGTCAGCTATGCCAGCGACATAGCTAAGAAGTTTGGCCGCCGAATGAGGGCGATAACCAAGCAGAAGAAGTTCGAAAATCTATTCTCCACCAGTTTATCGAAAGAGAGTAGCGCCGCTGATGAGTGGGCCTTGTTGAATGAATCTGAATTCATGGCTGGCGGCATTCTTTCTGGCATAACCGGGAACCGTGCAGATTTCGTATGTATTGACGATCCCATTCGCGGGCGACGTGACGCGGATTCGGAAACAATTCGGAAGAACACCCGCGATGCATACGATGATGATGTTCTAACCCGCTTGAAGCCCGGTGGGAGCGTGATGATTACGCAAACGCGCTGGCATGAAATGGACCTTGCTGGCTCTATCCTGCCTGAAGGATGGAATGGCGAAAGCGGCATGATTGAGTGCCGTGATGGCGAGACGTGGGAAGTTATCTGCATTCCTGCCAAGGCTGAGCGTCACGACGACATGCTTGGGCGTTTGCCGGGTGAGTATATCTGGCCAGAATGGTTCGGTCCTGAGCATTGGGCTCCGTTCGAGCGGATGCCCCGTACATGGAATGCCCTCTACCAACAGCGACCAGCCCCCGACACAGGCGACTACTTCAAGCGCGAATGGATTATCGAGGAAGATGCTGTTCCACCTCTCCAGACCATGCAGATATTCGGTGCATCCGATTATGCCGTGACCGCAAACGGCGGCGATTACACGGTGCATGTCGTCATGGGGATAGATCACACGGGCCGCTTGTGGCTGCTTGACCTATGGCGGCAACAGGCATCGTCCGATGTATGGGTGGATAGCCTGTGTGCGTTGGTGAAGCAGTGGAAGCCGATAGGATGGGCAGAGGAAACCGGGCAGATCAAGTCGGGCGTTGGCCCGTTCCTGGTGAAGCGGATGCTTGAGACTGAGGCTTACGTGGCCCGCGAGCAGTTCCCGACACGCGGCGACAAAGCGGTGCGAGCCCAGTCCATTCGTGGGCGCATGGCAATGCAGGGGCTGCACGTTCCCCGTGGTGCGCCATGGTTGCCAACACTCATTTCCGAGATGATGTCTTTCCCCGTCGGCAGTCACGACGATCAGGTCGATGCGCTGGGTTTGGCAGGACAGTTGATTGCGAAGATGGATTTCGGTAAGACACCTGAAGACGAGAAACCTAAACCGGGGGCACCGCCGCGCGTCGTGGCGGATGGTGTTATCGCCCCGCCATTGAGGATGAGGCGGTAAGGCATAGTGATGGACAGCACCCAAGACTTCACCGGCACGCCTGAGCAGACGCGCGAGAAAGCCTCCGCGCCTATCCTGCAGGCCCTCAAGCGCTCGCAGGACGCGTTCAAGGAATGGGACGCCACCTGCCACGGTATCGATGACATCTACTCGCGCCACGGATCGTCCTATGAAACCCTGATGACCGATTATGGCGGATCCAGCTGGAAAGATGCACAGATGGACCTGTTCTGGTCATCGTCGGAAGTGCTGAAACCTGCAGTGTATGCGCGCCCGCCTGTTCCTGCGATTGCGCCGATCTTCAAGGATGGTGGCCGTCTGAAGTCAACCACGGCTGAATTGCTTGAGCGTGCGGCGGTATCGACCTTCAAGAAGACTGGCATTGACGATGTGATGCAGTCGGTGCGCGATGACCTGCTGTTCTCCGGCCGCGGTGTCATGTGGCTGCGGTATGAGAGCGACGATGGAAAGCGCGTCTGTGTAGAACACCTCGATCGCGATGACTTCCTGCATGACGTGGCCCGCAAGTGGTCTGCCGTCGGCTGGGTGGCTGGCGGTTTCTGGATGTCTCGTGAAGAGATCAAGGAGCGGTTCAAGGGTCTGACTGAAGACCAGATGGACACCATCAAGTTCCTTGAGCGCCGCGACGTGGACAACCGCGACGAAAAGGCAATGACTGCCAAGGCGCGTGTGTGGGAGGTCTGGCACAAGGCCAACAACCGCGTTTACTGGGTTACTGAGGGTCTGGATGTCTATCTGGACGATGGTGAGCCCCACCTGAAGCTTGATGAGTTCTTCCCCTGCCCACGGCCAGCCTATGGCACGCTGCAGCGGCGTAGCCTTATTCCTGTGCCCGACTTCGAACGCTATTCAGGCATGTTCGCCAAGATCAACACGCTGACGGCGCGCATTTACCTGCTGCTTGATCAGGTCAAGATGAAGGGCCTTATCCCTGCAGGAGGGGACATTGCAGACGCCATCCACCAGGTTATGCGCTCGGATGACGACAGCATCGTTATCGGTGTTCCTGGCGCTGCCATGATGGAGGGCGCCGCAGTAGTGCAATGGTTGCCACTCGACCAGATCGCCGCCGCCATTACGGGCCTGATCGAAGCCCGCCGCCAGCTGATCGAAGACTTCTACCAGCTTTCCGGAATATCGGACATCATGCGCGGTGCGACACAGGCGGAAGAAACGCTTGGCGCCCAGCAGTTGAAGGCGCAGTTCGGTTCTGTGCGTGTGCGCCAAAAGATCGACGAGATGCAGCGGATTGCGGCTGAAGCGGTCAAGATCGCATCGGAGATACTGGCCGAAAAGTTCGACGGTGACACGCTGCTTGCCATGTCGCAGATGGAATTGCCGACACGCAAGGACATCGAAAAGCGGCTTAAGGAGATTGAAAGCGCCGCCGAAAAGGAAATGAAGGCGCTGGCTGACAAGGCCATGGAAGGCGGGCAGGACATGGATCCTGCACAGGCCCAGCAGATGCTTCAACAGGCGCAACAGGAGATTGTCTCCCGCTATGCGCCGATGTTCGAAGAAGCCGAGAACCTTGTGCCGATCGATGACGTGGTGGACCTGCTGCGCGATGACCGGGCGCGCTCGTTTGCCTTCGAGATCGAGACCGATTCCACTATCATGGTGGATGAGATTGCCGAGAAACAGGCCCGCAACGAGTTCATGGGGGCGTTCAACAGCGCCACGCAGGGGCTTATGGGGCTGGCTGGCATGGGTGAGCCCGGGGCCAAGCTTGCGGGTGAGTTGATGAAGTTCGTGCTGGCGCCCTATCGCGTCGGCCGGCAGATGGACACGGCGATTGACGACTTCGTGAAGCAGGCGCCTGCGATGATGGCAGGACAGGGTGAAGGTGAAGATCAGCAGGGCGTTGCGGCACTGGCTGAAGCCGAGATGGAAAAGGCCAAGGCTCAGATGGCCAAGGTCGAGGCCGATAGCGCGCTCAAGCAGGCTGAAAACCAACGCAAGTTCGCTGAATTGCAGGTAAAGGCGCAGAAGGATCAGGCGGACGCTCAGGCCAAGATGGTCAAACTGCAGCAGGATGCGGATGCAATGGGAATCAAGGCGCAGGAAGCGTTGGCCAATGTCGATCTGCTGCGGGCACAGACCATGAAGGCCATGTCCGAGGCTGGAATAGCTATCGACACCGCGCAGCTTGACGAGTTCCGTTCGCTGTCGGACATTGAGATCAAGCGCAGCCAGGAACAGCGCGCCATCGCCAATGACGCAAGGCAGGCTGCACGGGCCGATCGCCAAGAGGTGCGGGAGGTTATGGAGCCGCCCGAAACCGAGATGGAGGACGATTGATGAACGTCACCATAGTTGAAAGCGGGGGCTATCCCGTTACGCCTGTAGATGACGGCGCACCTCCTGCCGAAGTGGTCGATGAAGGCGGTTATCCCATTACCATCGTGGAAAGCGGCGGCGTTCCGTTCGTTCTCAATAATTACACACCCGCATAAGGACTGAGTGACATGGCGAATGCAGAAAGATTGATGGCTCTGGGCGTAACAGGCCCGATGGCTGTGGAAATGGCGGCACAGATCGAAGCGCAGGAAGGCAATGCCGACCGTCTTCGTGAACTGGGCATGGTCCCTTCGCTTGCCGCGGAACTGGCTGGCCAGATCGACGCTGAAGGCGCGACCGACGCGCCGAAGCTTGCCGCGCATAGCATGGTGCCCGATGTCGCGGTGGAAACCGTGGCGCAGATCGAGGCTGACAGGGCTGAATAATGCCGGGGCTTGTCCGTCGTCTGGTCGATACTGGCATGTCCTATCAGCAGGCCCAGCAGTTCAGCGACCTGTCTGGAAGCGACATTGCGACACCAGTTACATAACTTGCGACGGAAAATGAAAGGAACTGACATGACTACGAAGAAAGAACAGGAAAAGATCGACAACGACGACAACGGCCTTGCCGATCGCATGAAGACGATGGACCCGCGCTTCGATGAGAAGGGTAAGCCCGTCGAAGAGGAAAAGAAGGAAGGTCAGACCAAGACCGCCAGCAAATAGGAGGCTGTCATTCCGTTGTACGATTTTTTGTGCGAGAACTATCATCGTTTCGAACGGTTCGTTCCGCTTGCGTCCTTTGAAGATCGTCAGGAATGCGAATGCGGGGCCGGTGCTTCGCGTCTTATCAGTGCGCCAAGGATCATATCGGACAGCATAGAGCCGACCATGGGGCCAGACGGTAAGATGCACACCAGTCTCGCATCGTATCGCCACAGCTGCACGCCAGAGGGTAATTCCCGCGGCGAAAAGTTCGAAGAGTTGGGGCGGGATGAATTGCCCGCTTTCAAGGCGCCGGAATTCGACCGACGCAAACGGCGTGACGACATCCGCGCCGGGATCCAGGATGTCAAAGAGGGCCGCGTTCCGCCCGTTGTTACCGGGGATACACCATGACCGATCTAGCCGATATTGAGACTGTTTCGACCAACCTTGAGGAAACCACGCCTTCCAGCCCGTCCGGTGGGGGCGTTGTTAATCCGCCTGCCGAAGATGGCAAGGAGGAAACCTCTCTGCGCGATACGCTGGCCGACGAACTGAAGAAGGACGAAGGCCGCAACAAAACTGAAAAGCCGGAGAAGCCTGAGAAAGCTGAAAAGCCCGCAAAGGAGCCTGCCAAAGATGACGCCGACGCCGCCAAGGGAACCGATGGGGACGAAGATGGCGAGACCGAAGGAAAGGCGCAGCAGGGCGATAAAGACAACGCCGAACACAAGGAAAAGGCAGCGGCCAAGCCCGACGATGTAGAGGGTGACAAGGGGCGTGCTGAAGGCAAGACTGAAGACAAGCCCGGGCATTATCAGCCGCCGAAGAACTTCCTGCCCGATGCGCGCGAAAAGTGGCTCAATGTTCCGCGCCCTGTGCAGCGCGACATCGACAACATGGCTCGCGAATACGAAACGCAGGTGCAGCAGTATCAGAAGGCTACGGAACGCTACGAATCCCTGCGCGAGTTCGATGAACTGGCACAGACGAACGGGCGCGATCTGACCGAGAGCCTGACGAAGCTCAACGAGATTGAGAATCTGATGCAATCCAACCCGATTGCGGGCTTGAACGCTATCCTGCAGGAGATTGGCCCCCGTCGCGCTGACGGAACGGCGCCCTCTCTGCGCGAAGTGGCTGCATTCATCGCTCAGCAGCCGGATGACAAGTATCAACAGATGGTAGCACAACGTCCGCAGCAGCAAGAGCAGCAGGCTGACCCTCAGGTTGAGGCACTGCAGCGCCAGATTTACGAGATGCAGATTCAGCAGACGGCCCAGAATGTCATCGAACCATTCAAGGCCGAGCATCCGCGCTACAATGAATTGCAAGGGGCTATTGATAAAATACTTCGTTCTGGTATGGTGCCTTCTAGCTTGAGTGCGCCTGACCGACTGGCAGCGGCTTACGACATGGCTGAGAGGCTTAACCCTCCTTCGAATGTCGAACAGCCCGCCTCACAGGCAAACCCTGACGCAGATGCCCGCGTTGATGACCTCAGCGGCACGAAATCCATCAAATCTGCGCCGGGGTCAGCATCACCCGATCTCGAACCCGACCGCAGCGGCCCAACACGCGACATCCTACGCGAGGAAATGCGCAGGCGTCGTGCAAGCTAAGAGGGGATAGGACATGCCTATCGTTTCAGATCGTAACTACGGGCAGATTCTGACTGCCTCGGTTGCACGTCGTTCGCGCGATGTGCAGAATATCGTCTACAACTCCACTCCACTGACTCGCATCCTGCGGGACCAGAATCGCATCAAGATGAAAACTGCCGGCGGGCCGGAACTTCGTGTTCCGATCATGTTCGACAAGCTGGATGCACAGTGGTTCACCGGCTATGACAAGCTGCAGATCACGCCCAAGGAGCTGCTGAACTCGGCAGTCTTCAACTGGTCGCGGTGTGTCGGCATGTTCTCGCTTACTGGCACCGAACTGCTTTACAACAGCGGCGAAGATGAAGTCATCGATCTCATGGAAACCTACATGGATGCTGCAGAGCAGTCCGTGAAGGAAGCCTTCGAAGAAGGTATCGTGGGCGATGGCACTGCCGACGGCGGTCGCCAGATGATCGGCTGGGGTGCTGCTATCCCGACCGTGACCAACACGGGCGTTTATGGCGGAATCGATCGTGCAACAGTTCCTAACTGGCGTACCTCGACCTTCGACATCCCGGCAGGCGATGTCTCGGGCTTCACCACGTTCGACAGCACCACGGCTCGCCAGATCATCGAACGGATTACCCTGCAGCGCTCGCGCGGCGGTCGTTATCCCGACTTGATCATCGCGGATGCCAAGTCCTACGAAGTCATCTCTTCGGCCTTTGTCGCTCATCAGCGGCTGGCTTCGGAACGCCTCGCGCGTCTCGGCTTCCAGGGCATGTCGATCGTCACTGGCGCAGGCATCGTCGATGTCGTGGCAGCTGGCGGTATCGGCAACGTCATGCCGGAGAATACCTTCTTCGGTATCGATACCAAGGGCATGTCGATCTACACCTTCCCGGGTCAGGAATTCGTTCCTTTCCATCCGGGCAACGGTATGCGTCCGATCAACCAGGATGCGGTGGCTCAGGGTGTGGTATGGACGGGACAGCTTGTCCTCGAAAACCCGCTCTTCACCTATCGCGCCATCACGGCCTAACCGAGAGGATTGAAAAATGGTTACTTCACCTTTCCGCACCACTGGCCAGCTTGGCCCCGATCTGCACCAACAGGTCACTCCGGGCGAAGTCTGGTACGATAACCCGGATCTCGTCAGCCCCGTCGTGGGCACGCGGGAAACCGGCGATGATGGCTTCGATTATGTCTGGGTTCGCGCCTCGGCAAACGTCGCAGCAGCATCGGCTCCGGGCACGCAGGTATCGATCACGGTTCCTGCCTACACTGCGGCTGCAGGCGCGGGCGGTTTCTACGCTCCGATTGCAGGCGTAACGTCCGGCGATTACTTTTGGGCCAAGAAGGGCTCAACACTTTGATCGTCACGCGGGGGAGGTTTCGGCTTCCCCCGTTATTTTCTCTAATTGGAGCGTCCATCCATGACTGAAGCCGTACTTATCGACGAACGTGACCTTCAGGTCACTCCCATGTTCAAGGTCATCCAGGTCGAAGACATCAACGCCTCGGAACGCGAAGGCCACCTCGTGATGAAAACTCGCGAAGTGGTCGAAGTCCGCATTGCCGGCGCGCGCGATGTGAAGGTGTTTCCCTCGGATGAAGTCTGGCGCCGCGAAGGCAATAGGGCGATTACCTATGCCGAACGCTGGCCTGAACAATACGCCACCTATCACAACGGCGACACGCAGCAGGCGCTAGGCACGCCGCTGGAAATGCTGCGCCCCTATGGCATCTCGGAATCGATGGTTTCGGTCTGCCGCGCGCTCAAGATTTATTCGGTTGAGGCCCTGTATGCTCTAGAGGGTGCGGGTCTCAAGGCGCTCGGTATGAACGGCAATCGGCTAAAGGACGCGGCCCGTCAGTTCATGGCCGAGCGCCAATCTTCTGTCAGCGCCATGTCGGAAGTCGAAGCCCTGAAGGCTCGCATTGCCGAACTGGAAGCCAATGGTTCGAAGGTGGACATTCCCGCCGAATTGCCTACTGATGCAGAGATGGATGCGGCGGTGGCTGCTTCCGATGCGGAGTTTGCGGATATGAGCGACGAGGCAATCAAGGAAGAGATCGGGAAGCTTGCCGGATCCAAACCCCGCGGAACTCCTTCGCGCTCGACACTTGAAAACTCCTTGCGCGAACTTCGCGCTGCAAAGGCTGCTTAAATGACGGTGCTTGCGGCCCTCCAAAAGGCTAGTATCAGGCTAGTGGGTCGCAAGCCCAATACGTTCTTTGGCGCCAAGGGTCAGTTCGAACTTGAATTGACCGACCTTGTTAACGAGGTGGCGCAGGACATTGCCCAGTATCAGGATTGGCAGGAACTTGTCCGCATAGGCACGGTGACGGGCGATGGCGTGGCAACCGATTTCGATCTGCCGACCGATTACAGTCGCTTTCCCGTCAAGGGTGCCATTCAGGACTATACGAATTGGGCTTGGGGATATTTCCACTATCAGGACCTCGACACGTTCTTGTATGATGAAGCGCGCAACTTCAATGCACTGCCGGGTGGCTGGATCATCTACGGCAATTTGATGCGTTTCTCGCCTGCTCCTGCAACGGATGCGCAGGCCAAATTCCCTTACATCACGAAGAACATCGTGCGGGATTTCTCAACCAACACGAAAGAGGAATTCACCGATGACCGCGATGAGTTCCTGCTGCCCGAACGCCTGCTGACGCTGGGCCTCGTGTGGAGGTGGAGGGAGAATAAGAAACTTGATTCCACTGGCGACCAAGAGGCATTCATCAAGGCTCTGGACGAATACGCTGCCAAGTCGGGCGGCCCTGTGGTTATCCGTCGCAATGGCGCCCGCGGTATCCCCGGTACGCATCCGGCCTATCCTTGGGAACTTGGACAGGGCGCTAACTACTGGCCCGTCGGCTGATGGTGTACGCACGCCGCCAGTCGCGGCCTAAGCCCCGCCAAGCCCAAACCCGTAAATGGCCCGCCCCTGTGGCCGGCTGGGTTTCCAACAGGATGCTTTCTGATCCCAAGTCGATCGAAGGCCCTGGCGCTGCGGTGTTGGACAACTTCTTCCCCCGTGCAACTGGTGTGGCCTTTCGCCGCGGGAAAGCACGTTACGCCACGCTTGAGAATGACACGCTGGATGTGCAGGCGCTGTTTACCTATGACAATGGCACAAATGAAAGCCTGTTTGCTGCCAATGCAAGCACGATCTATGACATTTCGGATGTGATATTCCCTGAAGCGCTCGACATTACCGACGGCGATGGCGATGCACTGGTTGACGATCTGGGCAATATAATCGGATGGAGTTCGACCGAAGGACTGGACCGCGCCACTGGCTACACGTCGGGCGATTGGTCCGTTATCCAGTTTGCCACCACGGGCGGGATATTCCTTGTTGGCGTAAATGGATCGGACATCGGCTTCATCTATGACGGGACCAACTTCTACCCGAACGTCGTGGGCGGCACGACACAGGTCAATTATGACGGCCTGACCGATGATTTCACGCCGGGCGAGGTTATTACGGGCGGCACAAGCGGGGCCACAGGCACGCTATGGCAGCAGAAGTCTGCGACCGATACGACGGGCCAACTGTTCCTGATCGATGTCACAGGCACATTTGAAGACGATGAAGAACTGACCGGCGCGACCACTGGCGTTGCTGATGTTATCGGTGATCCGGTAATTGCGGCTCCGGGCATGGATTTTGGCGCTTACACGTCTGCCGATATGTCTTTCGTGTGGTCCTACAAGAACCGCCTGTATTTCACCCAGAACGATAGCCTGACGGCTTGGTATCTGCCTGTCGATCAGATTGGCGGCACGGCAAGCGCGTTCCCTATGGGCGGCATTTTCGCCAATGGCGGCTATCTCATGTTCGGACAACGCTGGTCGCTTGAAGCGGGCGGGTCCGGCGGCCTTTCCGAACAGAACATCTTCGTGTCGTCTGAAGGCGAGGTCGCAATTTATCAGGGCACGTCACCCGATGAACCTTCAACGTGGTCGCTGGTGGGGGTCTATCGGATTGGAAACCCGCTCGGGAAACGCGCCTACCTTCGCGGCGGCGGTGACTTGGCCATCGCCACGTCTGTCGGTCTTGTTCCCTTGTCGAAGGCTATTTCGCTGGATGTGACTGCGCTCAACGTGGGCACGATCAGTTACAAGATCGCCGATGCATGGACTGAAGCCGTGCAACTGCGTGGACAGCAGAACTGGCAGTGCATGATCTGGCCCGAAAAGAAATTGGCCGCGATTGCTTTGCCCGACATGATCGGCTCCAGCGATCCCGTCATGTTCATTTCGAACACTGAAACAGGCGCATGGGCACGCTATACCAACTGGCAGGGACTTTCTCTGGCAGTGTTCCGCGGGCAACTTTATTTCGGATCCACGGGCGGCAAGGTATATCAGGCCGAGGTTGGCGGGCAGGACGACGGGGAAACCTATTCCGGTGCCGTTGTGCCGCTGTTCGATGACCTTGAGTTTTCGGCCGGTGCCAAGGTTGGCAAGATGGCCCGGGCTCGCGTGCGTGCCTCGACCGAGATCGTGGACAATGTTTCCCTGCTGGCCGATTACAACGTGGACCTTCCTCCCGCTCCCGATGCGACGGGCGTGTTCGCTTCCAACACTTGGGGCGCAGCCGTTTGGGGTGAGGCGACGTGGGGTGCTGCGGTGCCGAGCGTTATTAATCAGGAATGGCGATCGGCAGGGGCAGTGGGATATTCGATTGCGCCCTGCTACCAGGTGACCAGCGGAGCCCCTGCGCCTCTGGACGTAGAATTGATCGACATCGATATTCTCTACAACACGGCAGAGGCGGTGACTTGATCGTAACAGGCGACCACGTTGCCCAGTTCGTATCTCAACGGCTAGGCTTTGCTCTCTGTCCTCCCTTTACTGCACTCGGCCTTGAGCGCGATGGCGCATTGGTCGGCGGGGTCATTTTCAACCAGTTCGAAGGCGCGGACGTGCATGTCTCGGCAGCAGGGTCTTGCTGGACACGCGGCTTTTTGCGGGCGGTGGGGTCTTATGTGTTCGACCAGATGGGGTGCCTGCGCATGACATTCACGACCGAGCAACCCGATGTAGCGGAGTATGCCAAGCGGCTTGGCGGTGATGTGGAAGGCGTGCTTCGGGACCATTACGGGGAAGGCCGGGATGGCGTGATTATCGGGGTATTGCGAAAAGATTGGAAATTCGGTAACAAGAGGGCAACCGAGCGCGGCTGAACCTTACTTCACGCGCTTTCCGTGAATGGAAAGCGAGCAAGTGAAGACACCTAAAGCGCCCCCTCCCCCGGATCCAGTAGCGACAGCGCAGGCCCAAGCGGGCCTCAATCTGTCAACTGCCATCACGCAGCAGAACCTCAACATGACCGATCAGGTCAATCCTTGGGGAACGACAAGCTACACGCAGAACGGCAACACGCGATTCCAGGATAGCTTCGGGAATTGGGTGGAGGTTCCACGCTACACCCAGACAACCGAGTTTTCTCCCGAACAGCAGGCGATCTTCGACAAGTCGCAGGCTGCACAGACGAACCTTGCCGGTATCGCACAGGAACAGTCTGGCCGCGTGTCGGAAGCCTTGGCTGATCCGTTCTCTTTCAACAATCAGGACGCAGCAGATTGGGCCTATGACCTTAGCCAGTCTCGCATTGCCCCGCAACAGGCGCAGCAGGAAGCGGCTCTCCGCGACAGGCTGATCAATCAGGGTATCCGCCCGGGCACAACTGCTTGGGATGCGGAGATGGGCCGTCAGACGCAGGGCTTCAACGACCAGAACAACCAGCTTGCCCTTACGGGTCGCAATCAGGCATTTTCGGAAGCCCTCGCAACGCGCAATCAGCCGCTTAATGAGTTGTCCGCGCTGCTCTCCGGGTCGCAAGTGTCGAACCCCGCCCAGATGTCTGGCGCCACTCCACAGGTCGGCGTCGGCGGTGTGGACTATTCCGGTATGGTCCAGAACAACTACAACAACCAGATGCAGCAGTATAATGCGCAGATGCAGAACCGCGGCGGTATGCTGGGAGGACTGTTCGGGCTTGCAGGTTCCTTGGGTGGGGCCGCTATTCGAGGAGGTTTCTGATGATCCTCCCCCAAGCAGCAATGGCCGCAGTCGATCCGGTTGCACAGGCTCTTGCGCCGCCTGAAGCCTTCGTCTGGGGGCACGGCGGGCTCAAGATGACCCCGCAACAGGCCATGATGCAGCGGGAGCGCGGTATCGCCCGATCGCAAGGTGACTTTTCGCCTATCCAGAATTGGACGCAGGGCTTGGGCCGTGTGGCCGAGAATGTGCTTGGCGCCCTTGAGGCACGCAAGGCGGATAAGGCTCTTGCTGCAGGTGCGGAAGCCGATCGAGGGCTTGCAGAGGCTATCGCTGCTGGAGGTGTGGATGATGCCACCATTGCCCGGGCGCTGATGGATCCGAATGTGGGTCAGGGCGTGCGCGAATTCGCGGGCATGGAATATGCGGCACGTAGGCCAAAGGCGGCGGCTCCTACCAACATCGAAAAGCTTATGATCTCGCGCGGCATTCAGCCCGGTTCGCCGGAATGGAATCGCACGCTTGACGCGGCCCTGCAGAACGAAACCGATCCGTTCGTGACGTTCCAGGGTCCGACCTATGGTTATACCGGCAGGCAATCTGGTCTTGCCGCTGCAATGCAGGGAGGAGGTGGTCCGGTATCTGGAGCGCAGCCGGGTGGTGAGCCCCCGGCAGTGCTTCCCCCTGACTTTGACTTCGGGGAAGGAGGTCAGGCGTCCGCGCCTGATCCCTTTCGGCGCTAGCGGCTCAATGCTTGATAACATCACCGCTCAGACCGAGAGCAACAACCGCAACTATGCCAACGGCCGGCCTGTGACCTCGCCTGCGGGGGCTATGTTCGCCATGCAGGTTATGCCTGCGACTGCGCGTGACCCCGGGTTTGGGTTGCGCCCCGCCAATCCGAGTGATGCAAACGACATGAACCGCCTTGGCCGTGAATATCGCGCCAAGATGGAGCAGCGCTACGGCGGCGATCTTAGCAAGATGTGGGGAGCCTATAACGCAGGGCCGGGGCGTGTAGACGATCTCATTCGCCAATACGGCAATGATTGGCTAAGGTATGCCCCCGCTGAAACTCGCAATTATGTGTCCAAAAACATTCGCGCTCTAAGGGGCAAGTAATGCCGACAAAGACTTATCAGGGCTACACCTACGAACAGCAGGCAGACGGCAGCTGGGCGCGCATTGGTTCCGCTTCCGCACAGGGCGCGGTGTTCCAGACCAATCCGAACGCCTCTGCCGAACAGGCGCGCGAAGATGAGCGCCTGCGCAATGAGCGTCGGCGTCTGCAGATCACCGAAGACAATGCAATGCGCCAAGCGGAAAAGGACCGTATTGCGTTAGACAAGGATTCGGCTGAAGTCGCTCAGAAGGATAAAGAATCGGCAGCCTTGGAGGCTGCGCAGCGCGCACAGGTTCGCGAGACTGCGGCCACCATGCGCACGGTCATCGAGAAAGCCAAGCAGGCTAAGGCGCGGTCTAACGACTGGTTTGCCACAGGGTTTGGCGCAGAGACGGCTTTGGGGATAGGTGGTAGCGCAGCGCAGGATGTGCGTGAACTTCTGGCGCCGATAAAAGCCAATCAGGCATTCACGACTTTGCAGAAGATGCGTGAGGCTTCGCCTACTGGCGGTGCTTTGGGTGCGGTTTCCGAACGTGAACTGGCATTGCTACAAAGCACGATCACAGGTCTTGAGCAGACGCAATCTGATGCGCAATTCCAATATGCGATGGATGAAGTTGTCCAGCGCTACACCCGCGCGCTTGCTGCGCTTGAAGATTCGGACAGGTATTACCGCGAGAACGGCTCGCTTGAAGGATATGTCGGGCCTTCGGAAGAATACCTTAACAGCTACAACCCGAGCGATCCCAAGCCCGCCACTGCAGCAGGACAGGGTGCTACACAGACAAGCCTAGAACTGCCGCAGGAATACCAGGATCGGCACGCGGCCTATCTGCGCGAGAACTGGGGCAACATCACGCCCGACGGCTATGCGCAATTCCGTGCGGGGCTCGATAACCAATTCTCAGACGTGGCATCGCCTAATATCGAAGCCTATCGCGACATTGTTCCTGCCCTCAACCAGATGGCGGCGGAAGGCCAACCTCCTGAAGCGGCCGGACAAGTTCCGCCTGCGGTGCGCGATCTCTCGGGCAGCGAACAAGCGGTAAACGATTTCGTCACAAGCCCGTTCGGCACCGGCGCCACATCAGCGATCAACAGCGCCACGTTCGGCATTCCTGATGCTTTGGCTGGCCGGCGCCTTCAGGCTGCGCAGGAACTCAACCCCAAATCTGCCTTTGCCGGTGACTTCTTGGGTGGCGCTGTAGGCTCCGCTCTAGGGGGCACAGGACTTGCGGCAGCTGGTGTAGGGCGTGCGGCACCTTTCCTTGGCGATGCGCTCTACGGGACCACATACGGCGCTCTGAGTGATGAAGACCCTGTAACGGGCGCCCTGATCGGTCTGGGTTCGTCTATCGTGGGCGATCAGGTGGGCAAGTATGCGGGGCGCGGCATCAATTCGCTTCGCGCTCCTGAAAATGCACTGAGTGAAGGCCAGCAGGCTATCACGCAGACTGTTCGCCAAGCGGATAATCAGGACGTCATTGCGCAGGCTTTAATGCAGGCGCGCGATCTTGGTGTGCCGATGACGCTGGCCGATGCTTCGCCGGAACTGCAGTCTCTTGCCGGTTCCGCTGCTCGTTTCTCGCCTACCACGGCCGGCACGGCGCGCTCGGTCATGGCAACCCGCAATCAAGGGCAAATCGATCGACTGGCTGAAGCGGTGGCGCGCGACCTTGGCCCTGTCGAGAACATCCCGCAGCGCAGCGCCGACCTGATGCAGCAGGCTCGCACGAATGCAGGGCCGTTGTATGACGCGGCCTATTCAGCCCCGGGCGCTGAGATGGTGGACCTTGGCGACCTTGCTGACCGTCCGACCTTTGAAGCGGCCTTGCGTGAGGCATATAACGAGGTCCTTGATGAAGGTCTGGATCCGTCTGCAGTTGGATTGCAGGGTGTTGGCGATAGTGTAGTGCTGGCTCAACCGTCATGGCAGGCCCTCGACTATGCCAAGCGTGGGCTCGACAATATCATTGAATCGAACACTGATATTTCAGGCAAGGTTTCTCCTGCGGGCCGCCGTGCGTTGCAGATGAAGAATGACCTTCTTTCCCGCATGGATGCCGCAAACCCGGATTATGCTGCTGCCCGTCAGGCTTTCGCAGGACCAGCGCAAGAGCGCGCGTTTATGCAGCGCGGGACAGAGGCCTACAACACCCGCCCTGATCAGCTTGGCGTCGATACTGCTAACCTGACGCCCGAACAGCGCCAGCAGATGCAGCTTGGCTTTCAATCGGAAGTAATGGGCCGTGCGGGCAACCTTCGCGGAAACACAAATCCATGGGGGCAATTGAACACGCCAAACATGGAAGGGCGCATGGGGGCACTCTATGGCGAAGATGCAGACATTGCCCGTTTACTGACGCAGCGCGACCTTGAATTGCAACTGGCCGGCAGCGCCAATCGTCTGATTGGTAATAGCGCCACGGCCGAGCGCGAGATTGCCGACGAGTTCTTCAAGAAACGGAACGGCATGGGAGGCGATGTCGCTATGGGTATTGTCGAGACAGGCGCTCTAGGTGGTCCTTGGCTGACTGTCGGCAAGGGCATTGCTGACCGTGTATTCAAGGACAAGCGCGAAGCCGCGGCTGCTGCTGCCAATCGTTCGCTTGCCGATGACCTTGGCCCGCTCTTGCTCGATCAGAACCCGCAAGGGGCGGTTGATTCCCTGTCGTCCATGATGGCACAGGATGCTGAGTATCGCGCTATCGTGGAAGCGCTGACCAATCAGGGCGATAAGTGGGGCCGCCGGGCTGGAATGGGCCTTAGCACTGCAACTACGGACAGGATTGCTTACTAAGCGAAGGCGTTAAGAACGGCGACAATTCCAAGCGCCGCCACCGCCCAAGGCACAAGCATGAATTCCATTCGATCGGATGCCGCCCGATAGCCTGCGAGAAACGCTAGCTGGCGATCCTTCTGGCGGTATGTCTTGGAGGCTTGCTCAAGGGCTTTGCGCTCATGGCGTGACCTTAGATATTTCTCGGAATCCAGTTCGCTGAACCGTGCGCGCTGCAGTTCCTGCTCAATCTGCGCAATGGTGTGTTTCGGAGCCGGTTCCATGCCCCTATTGCTAGCACACCGCCTTTGATGTAACAAGCACATGAGAAATTGCGCGGTTGAATTTACCTCACGCGCTTGTGTTCCAACGCAAGCGGAGTTTGGCCTGTGCCAAGAGATTCAAACGGCGACTATGATCTTCCCCCGGGTAGTATAGTCAATACTGGGGATGACGTTCTTCCCAGCCAGCACAATCCACCCCTGCAAGACCTGGCGCAAGCCATGGGCAATTCCCTCGACCGCGACGGTAAGGGCGGGATGCGTGCCGATCTACCGATGAATGGCAACAAGATCACCGACGTTGCACCGGGGACCAATCCCACGGACGTGGCGACGGTAAGCCAGATCGTAGGTGGTTCGAATATTCCTATCGGCGTGGTGGTGGACTTTTGGGGCTCAACTCCCCCTGAAAACTATCTGTTCGCCGCGGGGCAAGAGGTCAGCCGTTCGACGTATGCTGCCCTGTTTGCCGTTATCGGAACAAATGCAGGCGCAGGGGACGGTTCCACGACATTCAATCTTCCCGATTACCGCGGCAGGATCGGTGCTGGACGTGAAAGCATGGCTACACCTGCCACGACGCGCCTCAACACACTGTCATCGTCTACCTTGGGGGCGGCAGGTGGTGCCCAGACGCACACTCTGACTGAAGCGCAGATGCCAGCGCACAATCACTCGGTTACAGATCCCGGCCACACGCATTCCTATCAGCGCGCCACGGTACAGGGCAATGTCGGCGCGGAAGGGGGTATCACTTCTTCGACCACTGTCACTTCTGCCAGCACGGTCAGCGCCACAACCGGCATTACCATCGCCAGCAAGGGCGGCGGCGAAGCGCACAACAACGTGCAGCCTACTATCATTTGCAATAAAATTATCAGGATAGCATAGCATGGCGACCATTCGACCAGACGACCTTCCTGCCGCCTCTACGGTAAGCAACACCGACGCGTTTGTAGTAGACCGGGGTAGTGCAGTCCAAAAGGCTACGCCTTCGCAGATCGTCGATGCAGCAACCCCTCTCGCTTCACAAGCTGAGGCTGAGGCTGGAACAGACAATGCCAAGCGCGTCACCCCTTTGCGGGTTAAGCAGGCTATCGATGCGATTGGTATCTCTGCGGATTCGCTGGCAGCTGGATTAGCCACCAAGGCTGACGCAGCCGCGACCACTGCCGCCCTTTCGGTAAAAGTCACCGCAACAGCGGCAAAAAGCGACGTTGCCAACCTCGGCGCATCCGGCCCTCGCACGGTCACGCTTGGCGGCGATAACTTCGACCGTTCATCCAGCGACCTTTCTGCATGGGTCGATCGAGATCCTACGAACAGCGTAATCATCCCCTTTGCCAGCGACACCACGGGCGCATCGGGCGGTTATGTTCGCAGGGGTCCGTGGGCGCTTGGGACCGTCTATGCAACATGGTTCGGGTTTGTGGCCGACAGCACGGGCGCGGCAGGCAACGGAACGGATAACACTGCTGCACTTCAGGCCGCCATTGATTTTGTGTGTCCTTTTATCTGGCAGGGCGGAACCCGCGCAACCGAATTGCAGGGAAGCTTTTCGGGTGAGGTAATCCTGCCCAAAGGCATCGGGCGCATCACCGACAAGATCAAGCTTGCTCCAAACCTTTCCCTTCGCGGGCAGGGATGTGCAAACGACTGGACAGTCCGCACGGGTATTGCAGGGGTAGCATCTGGCACCGAGCGCATGGGTAGCGCACTGTTCTGCGATATCAACGATTTTACCACATACGCTCTCGACACATGCCCTTACGATAATACAGGCGTTCGCCTCGACGACACTACGGTAGAGGGTGGAGACAGCTCAAGCGGACTCAAGACGCAGGTTTCGAACGTCCAGATTTCCGCCCTGACGATTTACGGCAACTGGACGTGCAAGGGCGTGAACCTCGCGGGCGCGGAAAGCTGCAAGATCGCAAGCGACGTGCTTATTCGCGGATTTACAGTAGGCGTGCGATGTTCTGCGACATGGTACGCTAAAATCTACTGCCGCATCCTTCACAATTGGCGCGGTCTCATCGGCTATCTGTCGGGCACGGATATTGATATTTCCGGCGCTTCGTTCTGGAAGCCTGTCGAGGCTCCTGTCTACGATCCTGCGGTTAGTGGGTATGACGGCACCGAACCGACGATCGATGCTTGGTGGACGGCAGCGGCCCTGAAGCGCACCGCGCATATCTTCAACTTCTACTGCAACATTACGGGCACGAATGTCGGCGCCGAGCTTGGCGATGTGATGTTCATGTCGAAGAACGGCGTTGCCAACCTCACCGGGATTTACACCGAAGGCGCAACCTTCACGACCATATTCACCGAAGGCCCGGACCAGCAGAACGAGTTCTACCAGTTCGATACGACAGTTTCGGCCAGTGTGCCGCTGCTCTATTCGAAGAATGCGCGCATTCAGGTCGATGTAGCCCACCACAACAACCAGAACGGATATTCTGCGGTTATCGGCGATCTGGTCAACTCGATCGGCTACGAAGGCTTGCCCGTCCTTAATGGGGTCAAGCTGACCGGCTCGGACGTGTTTACCGATCCGAGCATCGCTTATGGCGGGTTGCGTCAGTATCAAGGGCCATGGTCGCCCGTTCCCAAGTTCGGCGGCACGGCAGGGGATAGCGGGAGCGGCACGAAAACAGGCCGCTGGGTGCGCATCGGCAACACGGTGACTGTGTGGGGCTACGTCACGATCCAGACGCTCAACGGCGCTGCATCGGGCGCGTTCACCATCGATGGCCTGCCCTTTGTAATCCGCAACGTTTTTGGTCTCGACTCCTGTGCCGATGTTGCTTTCTCTTTCGGCACGCCGGCTCTCACAAAAGGACGCGGGGAAGCTGGCGGATATGCTATCAAGTTCGATGGCATCACGAAAACCGGCTTTTCCAGCGGTGCTGACATTCGTTTCCAGATGACCTATGAAACGACAGAACTAGGCCCATGGGGATGGTAATGCAGAAGCCCAAACCTACGACGCATAATTACATGGAGTGCGGTGGTCCGCCTCCTGAAGAACGGTATTGGGAAAAGGACAAGCCCAAACCGCGTAAGGCACGCAAGTGAAAACTGTTCTCGCCGCTATCGGTCTGCTATGGATCGTGAGTAGCCTGGAGCGTCACCGACGTTTCTGGGCTGCGGCAAGACTTTGGTAAAGGAAACACATTATGGCCCTGCCACCGCCTCCACCGCCACCCGCTCCCCCGAGCCCGCCAGATATCCCCGAGGGTCGCAGCGTGAAGAACCCGAAAACCAAAAAGACCAAGAAGTCCAAGAAGGACTGACATGATCGAGGCGCTGACATACGCGTCTTACGTTGCCTTAGCCCTTGCTGCATGGACCGCTTTCCAAGGTGGACCGTCAGCAGGGGCTTTGGTTGCGAGTAACGTTGTGGCGCGCCTTGTCTACACGATTGGCCTGCCGGTGACGTACGACCTCCTTTTCATCTTAGACATTCTAGTGATCGTTTTCATCTACGCAGGCATGGTGCGCAGAGGGCGCCCGCTACTGAGGGAGGCGGCAATCATCCTGCTGTTCCCGATAGCATGGCGGTTTTACTGGTTGCCGGCTGAAGAACAGTACGTTGCTTTTTGCGTGATAACGTCTGTCGTGATAGTACAACTTATGCTGACGCTTCCTTTGATGACAATACGTTACCGGGCATTAAAGGCGTTGGGTCGCAATGGGCCGATGATCGAACCGTCACGGCTGGAGAAAACGCATGCCTGACGGGAATGATCTACAAAGGGAAATAGTATTTCGCGGGATGGCCGAGCAGCTTCTTGAGCAATGGGAAGCGAAGCAGTCAGCCAAGAAAAGCCCTTTCAACCTTACCAATCTAACAAGCATCATGGCCCTGCTGATTTCGGTGGGGACGTTGATCTGGCAATCGGCCATTACGACCGATCGGGTGGAGCGCAACACATCGCGGCTGGAAAAGCTTGAACAAAGCAATCTGACGGCAGACTTTGCGCGCTTGGAGGCAAAGGTGGATCTGCTGCTTGAGGACAGGGCTCGCAACATAAACACGGGAGTAAGGTGACGTGGACAGAAAGCCGATATTTGATGAATTACGCGCCATTCTTGGACGTGGTCTGACGCAAGCCGAAGTCGATAGCATGGACACTGCTATAGACGCCGCTGAAGGCATTATCGTGGTTCGGCCACCCAAACCCAAGGGCCGCCAGATAAACGCAGCAGGCGAGCGTCTGATCAAGTCCTTTGAGGGATTGGAGTTGGAAGCCTATCCAGACCCCGGGACAGGCGGTGAGCCGTGGACTATCGGATGGGGGCATACGGGCGGCGTGAGCCGTGGAGATCGCGTCACGGAAGAAGAAGCCGATGATCTGTTCGACAACGACACCGATCGCTTTGAAGCTGCTGTAGAACGCTTGGCACCCAAGGCCACTGACAACCAGTTCGCGGCGCTTGTCTCGTTTGCCTACAATCTGGGTGAAGGCAATCTGGAAAAGTCCACGCTGCTGAAGAAGCACAACGCGGGTGACTATGCAGGTGCGGCCAAAGAATTTCCCAGATGGAACCGCGCAAATGGCAAGGTTATGCGCGGCCTGACCCGCCGTCGTGAAGCCGAGCGCAAGCTGTATCTGTCATGACGATCCGCAACTCGATCCGCACATGGGCACTGGTCGCCGTATTTGTGAGCAGCCTTTTCACAATCGGCGCGGCGCTATGGATTATCAAGATCCTGTCGGCGCGGAATTGGTGTGCGGATATGCTTGGCGCATCGAAGTACGTGGACGGTCGGCCTGACTTCGCGGTCATGGCATGCAAGGAACTGGCGCTTCAGAACGCCGACAAGCTTGGCGATGCCCTGACAATCGCGATGGGCGTCCAGGCTGTCGCGCTGCTTGTGCTGGTGGTAATCGTGCTTGCAGGCGGTCGCTTGTCATTCAAGGCGGGCAAAGAAGGCGTATCAGCCAACATGTCACGTGAAGAAGCGGCGCAACAGGTGGCGGATGCCGCCGAGAATGAGGCGCGCGAGATTTCAGGTGATCGCTAAAACCATTTCGCGCCGGATACGAACTAGGCTATGGTACGCCGCCCCAGTGATAGGGCTGGCCTTGGGCTGTCTTGGGTATGCGATTTATATAGGAGTGACGGGATGATTAAGGCTTTCTTCGGTCCCATCGTGAACCGTATCTTCGCAGGCGTCGTTTTCGCGCTGCTTGCCGCTCTCGGCATTGCCCTGTGGTCGAATGCGGCCAAGGATCGCGAGAATGACCGCCTCCGCAACACTCTCGCAGTCTCGGAAGCACAGCACAGCGTAACAGCAGCGTCTCTGGATGCCCTGACGCGCCGGATGCAGCAGCTTGTCGATGAAGGCAAGCTACGCCAGAGCCTTTTGGAAGACGCCATGAAGGACGCGGAAGCGGAAGCGGAAGACTTGCAGGACGAAGCCGATGCACTGCGCAAGGAAGGCGTGGTCGATCAGTGTGTGACGCCAGCTGGGGTGCTGCGCTCGAAAGGGCTTTAGGGGTGCTGCGGTTCTTGGTGGGATTCGAACCCACGGCGGGGGCTTCTAACCCCTGCGGAATCAAACCTGCCTTAGACCACTCAGCCACAAGGCCGCAGCAAGGAGAAACTAGATGAAACGCATTGCCATCGCAAGCCTGTTATTGCTTTCCGCCTGCAACCATCCGCAGCCGGGGATTTCCGTGCGTACTGTGGAGGTCCCGGTTCCTCAGCCTTGTTTAAAATCAGCGGATATTCCTCCCGAACCAGCCCAAGTAGGCGACCAGCTAACCGGCAATGCCGCGTCCGACCTGCTTATCGTGGCTGCATCTGCTCTGGAATTGCGGGCTGCGGTGATCACCATGCGTGCAGCCCTTATGGCTTGTGCGAGTGATGGGGGTTAGGGGCAATATCGTAACCTTGCTCCACCAGCGCCCTAAGCACCGCCGACGCAGCAGCTTCGGAAGCCGCCTTGAACACATTGTCTGCCTGATCTTCAATATGTGTGCGGCTCAAGTATTCCTCTAGTGTGCTTGGACGGAAATCATCAGGCCCGTTATTGGCCCAATCCGTATGATCGGTATATTCTGAATTTGGCCAAGGAAAACTCTTGCGCGCGCCTTCTTCGATTGCCTTCGTGATTATCTCTTTCGGTGTCATCATACCCTCTCCCTACCATGCTTCAGAGATACCAGGAGCATGTCTATAACGTGCCGTGATGTGCCAAGGCCAAGCTGCTCGGCAATGCGGTGGGGGAGAGGGCGATTGCCACCTCGTCGGCAACGAATTTACTCACAGCCTTGGCTAAGGCGGCGTGGCTAGCGTCTTCCTTCGACTGCTCCCGAATTATCCGGAATGCGTCGATGTAGTGGTACTCTGGATTAAGCGCCTCCACGGCCTCGGAGTTGGCCTTGGTCATACTCTCGATCCTTTGAATATCCGCGCAAACAGTCCGGGCCTCTCCATGGGCAGGATGCGCGCGTTGTAGTGGTAGCCGCCGCCAAAGTTCTGGCGAGGTGCGCACCTGTGGCTGCGTTCGTATGTGTGCGAGCGGGTCATTCGATCACCACCTTGACCGCGCCAGACTTTACGATGTCCACGATTTCGCGCTTAGTCAGGTTGTGGATGGCAGAGCGAATAGCCGCCGAAAGCGCATCTGCCTCCTTGCGGACGGCGCTGTTCAGTATCTGACGGGCTTCACTTGGGGGCCTTCCGTATCCGCCGAGATCGAACATGGTGAACGTGGATAGGTCGTCCAGAAGGCTCACTGCCTTGTCGTAGATTTTCTGGCCTGCGTCGTCGTCCAGTTTGGCGTTGGCGATGTCGGTGGCGAGAGAATAGCCTGCGTTCGTAATGATCCGCTCAGCGTTCTCTCTGGCATATCCACTTAGCCCAGAAAGGATGGCGTCCTTGATCTCGGCCTCATTGACATACTCCATGATGTCGATATCCATCTCAAACACTCCCTGCCATTGATTGTGCGTCGTCCCATTCGGCGTTGAGATCCGCCCACCTCGCCTCGCCCATCCTGTCGCGTGCGTGGGCTATGTGCCGATCCAGGCTGTAGTTCGCCTCCCATTCGCGGGTGAGAACATCACGCGCGGCATGGTCTTGCTGGCGGCTGAGTTGTGCTGTGCGGCTCATGCGGGCACCGTGATAGCGAGGACAAGCCAAGCCCCTTTGCAGGCAAGATGAATGGCCTGATCCTGATTGAAGGTAATCTTGCCGCGACACTTTGCGTCGTCAGTGAACCAGTGGATCGCCGCTTCAGCAAAGAACAGCCACCAGATGCCAGTAATGAAGGCGACAAAAGCGCCATGGATCGCAACGTGTGCGCCAAGGGCTTGCCACCACGGAACACCGGGTATTGGCGTAGTGCGGTTCTTCGCTTTCGAAAGAAAATCACCTTGCAGCGGGTAGTCCGCTAAGGCGTGACCTGCGACAAGCGCGATTGCCATCATAGGTATGGTTTCAACTAGCATATTCAGCCTCCAAGGCTTCTGCCGCCAAATCCCATACGCTGGCCGCTTTAGGGCAATACGCGTCGGGATTGCTCCGGCATTGATCGGCTCGCCAGCGGAAATCTTTAATCAGGCGCTTGCCCGCCTCCATCGCCTCATCCAGTTGAGCACGTAGGTCTGCTATCTCTGCCGTGAGGGTATCAACTTCATCCCGAGCCTCCCTCAGTACCGACCAATGAACAGCTACGAATGTTTCGCTGGCTGAGAGGCCGTACATTCGACATTCCAAGGCGGGGACGATTTCTTGTCCGTTGAGGGCTGAAGTGAAGAACGGTATAGGATGCTTGTAAGTCGGAGATTTCAGATATTCATCTGCCTCCCATGGCTCCGCCTTTGCCTCCACAACCTCCGGCACGTCCTTGGTCCTATCCATTATGGGTTTCTCCTGTTCTACGGTTTTATCCATGGTTGCTTCCTTTGGGTTGGCGGGGGCGAAGCGCATCTTCTGCCGCTCGCATTCCGGCGATTTTGTCCTTCGCGAGCGCGGTCGCCATAATGTCCCGTAGGGCCTTGCGTTCAGCGATCTCTTCAGCGGTTAGAGGATTGCACCACTCACAACGGCGGGTGCAGAGACACGTCCCCTCCCCCTCGTCATAGGTGTCGCACTGCCATTCCCACGAACAGCCATAGGTGAACCCTTCGCCGCCGCAGTTCGCGCAAGCGGGACCGTCGTAGTCCAGATCATCTAGGTCATGCTTGCTCACGACTTCTCCCCCTCCCCGCGCTCAGGCGGGTCCGTGCGATCGGGGGCGTCCCACGTTACCAACGGTGTTGCGTAGGGAAGCATGAGAGTATGACGGGGCTGGCCATCCTTGGCCGTGCCGAAGCACATTACAGGCTTGCCTGTTTCGAACATCATGGCGGCGACTTCCCGCCACCGATTGCGAAGGCTCTTCGGCAACTTCGAGAGAGGCCCCCAGCACGGTATGAGAATATCCGCCTCGGCAAATATCTGGCGCAAATACTCGTCGTTTTCCGGCCCTACAGGATCCGCCGCAGTGCGCAGTTCACGAACGTCTTTTGCTCGGTAGGCGAACTTGTTAGCCTTGATGATGCGTGACCATCCCAGCACCTCGCCAAAGCCTAAGTCCTTGCGAATTGTCTGGTCATTCTCGACTGCATCGGCAGTGGATGGGTTCACGCCAACCAACGCAGCTACCGCCCCCCCACAAAGGGGGCGAACATCGCGATCAAGGCGAAGGCGGAACGTGCCGCACTCTGAAATAACTGCGCTCACGACTTATCCCCCTCCCCACGCTCAGGCGGGTTGGCTAACGCGCAAACACCATCGTAAAGATCCCATGCGACCTTCTTGACGGGCTCCAGCGACATGGCTTTTTCCGCTCTCGTGCCCTCAGGGCATCGGTAATCGGATATGGCGTCGTTTATGTCCTTAAAGTCTTGCAGGAAGCCGCGTGCATGCCGGTTGGCGATGGCGACCATATACAGTGCGCCAAGCGAGCGAATTGTGGCCTTGCCCGTCGCAATGTCTGCGCGGATCATCATCAGGTTGTAATCGCCACCCATCATCCCTCTCCCATCCAATGCTTGCGTTGTGGCGGAACACGATGGGCACGGCAATCCCAAATCTGACGGAAGCATGGTGCGGTGGCCGACAGGTGGGTCTATCGCGTATACGCGCGCAGCTTCGCTTGCTGCCGCAACTTTATCCGGGTCGGTTTCGCAGTAGTCCTTGTCCCACGCTAGCTTCGCCAGTAGGCCCGTCGCCGCTTCTACGTTCTGGACCCAATCGGCGAATTCGTCGCGATAACGATCATCATCCCAATCGTAGGGGCCGCGCCCTTCAAGTAACCAACGGTGGCCATTCAGGGCGCTTTTGATATGGCCGAGTGCAATCGCCACCACATACCGGTCGCGGTCAAGCATGTGGCGCATAGTCGCTATATCGATCACAGCACCCTCTCCTTCATCCAGTGTTGCTTTTGCGGGTCCGTGCGCCCGTCCGAAGTCTGGCGGGCGAACATGTCGATCCACTCTTTCCAGGTAGCCAACGTCGCCCACACATCGCTGCCCTGCGGATAGCTGCCGAAGATCAGGTGCGTGTCGTGCGGTGCGCAAAGCTGGCGCTGGATCGTATCGGCCAGCTTGCGAGCCTTGGCCGCGTCACAATGGCCTGTATCGGCACCATGGCGCAGAACCGTGATGGCTGCGTTGGCGCGGGCAATAAGGCGATCAGCGGAGATCTGCGATGTGTTGCGCGTATGCTGGTTGTAGGAGGTTAGGGCGCGGGTGAGATTGGAGGGGGCGTTCATGCGAAGTCCTCCTCGCGAAAGCCTGTGCGCATTTCCCATTCGGGCCGGTCGTCATATCCCTGCGGTTCCGGCTGCGGGCGCGATCCACCTCCGGTTTTAGCTTTGGCGATTACTGCCTCCATCGCTTGGACCTGTGCGCTGTGGCCAAACGGGCGCAGCAGCTTAACGGCAAACTCAAGGTGGGCGAGCAACTCCGGTGACGCTGCGATTAAGCGGGCATTGGCTTCAGTCTCATTTGGGTAATTGAAGGCGTTTATGCCTTTGGCTTGCACAGCAGCAAGGGTTGGCAATTTACCTAAAGGCGCGACGTAGTAGCCCTCGTAATTAGAGGCATATCCGAATCCCCAAGGCCCCGGCGTATGCCCACCCTCGGCGCGTTCGATCTTGGAGGGGGTCATGCTGCGATCCTGATGCGTTCGGCAATGCGCTTGCGTTCATCGGCGCGAATTTCATCTTCACTCTTTCGAACGGACGAAGGCGAAAGAACGGCTGAAAGATGGTCAGCGTCTTCTGTGGCAAGGCCGAAAAGGGTTATGTCAAAGCAACCCTGCGCGGTGTCGATCATGATTGATACGGCGTTGCTATTATTGTGGGCGACAGAAGTGCTGCGGACTCCGCTAACTTCGTGGATCATTATGGAAGTAGCCATGCTCTTAACTCCTTTGCCAATCGTCGGATTGGTCTGTGTTGGTGATGGGGTTATGGATGAGGCAATCTAGCCTGTCAAGCATTAGTTTTGCAAAATAAGTGCTGGACGTGCGTGAAATTAGCATATATAGTATTCGGCATGGACAAGAAAGCCGAACTCGATAAGCTTCACTCACGGGTCTTTGCGCTTCGCAAAACTATGGGCCAGGTGTGCAATGAAGCAGGTGTCGCGCACTCAACAGTGTCGCGATGGAATAACAACCCAGACAGCATGACGGCTGGCACGCTCCGAAGGATGGAGATTGCATTAGAGCGTATGGAGGCAGGACAATGAGTGATTGGAAGGAAGGCGATCTGGCTTTGTGTGTCCGGACTCGCCTTGGACGTTGGCGTCAGGATCCGCATCCTTGCGAGGTCGGCAGAATTTATGAAGTCGAACGCATTGTGCCTACGAAGAATGAAGGGTTGGGGCTAGGTCTGGTCAATATCGTATTCCCGAACTGTTTTCTGAACGCAGACACTGAGAAAAACTACCGCAAAGTAACACCTGAGAAAGCCGACGAGTTCGACCGCGAAGTTATCTTCCACATGCAGAACCAAAGGATAACCCAATGACACACAAAGACTACAGCCCCCACCCTTTCTCGATAGCGCTGTTCGCGTTTATCGCGGGATGCACGTTCGGCGGGTTTCTCTGGTTCCTCACGCAAGCGATTGCGGGCGTTGTTGGGGAGATGGTGGGGTGAGATACGGTTCGGTGTGTTCGGGTATCGAGGCTGCTACAGTAGCGTGGCATCCGATCGGCTGGACGCCTGCATTCTTCTCGGAGATCGAGAAATTCCCCCGCGCTGTTCTGGCGCACCACTACGCCGACACACCGTGTCATGGCGACTTTACCACAATCGGAGCATATGAATATGGGCCAATTGACCTTCTTGTCGGAGGAACTCCATGTCAATCATTCAGCATCGCAGGACTCAGAGGCGGCTTGGCAGACGACCGTGGGAACCTGGCCCTCGAATATCTTAGACTTGCTCAACGAACACGGCCCCAGTGGTTGGTTTGGGAGAACGTCCCCGGCGTCCTGTCAAGCAACGGAGGAAGGGACTTTGGTTCCATTCTCGGGGGCATGGTCGAACTCGGGTATGGCATCGCCTACCGAGTGCTTGACGCTCAGTACTTTGGAATTCCACAGCGGCGCCGCCGCGTGTTCGTTGTCGGATGTCTTGGAGACTGGCGACGTGCCGCAGCGGTTCTTTTTGAGCGCCACAGCCTGTCGGGGCATCCTGCGCCGCGCAGAGAAAAGGGGCAAGTCGCTCCCACCGTCCCTAGCCGCGGCTCTGCAGGCGGTGGCCTCGGAACCGACTTCGACTGCGATGGCGGATTGACAGTAATGGCGCACGGCCAAGGCGGTGCGGAAATAACCACAGGCAAGGCGCCCACACTTTCCTGCAATCATGAAGCGCCGATTCTTGCTCATTCGCTTCGGGCTGAAGGTTTCGACGCAAGCGAAGACGGCACGGGGAGAGGGACGCCGCTTGTACCGGTGGCCATCCAAGAGCGCGCCACTTCGGAAAACGAAGCTGCCGGTCCGGACGGCAAAGGCTTCCGCACCGATGGCATGGCCTACACGCTTGAAGCCCGGGCGACGGTGCAGGCGGTAGCGTTCGGACTAGCCACGCAGCAAGAACCGAAATGGGCAGAGGAACTTTGCCCAACACTTCAGGTGCCGAGTAGGTGCGGTGGTGGTCAGCCTGATGCAGTCGCGTTCGATATGCGGGGGCGTGACGGTGGTGCGCAGTTCGAAGGCCCCCACGACACCGCGAATATCCGCGCTGCGTCTGGCGGTTCGTCCCGCTCCTATGTCGCCAGTTCCGCAGTCCGCCGCCTTACCCCCATGGAATGCGAACGCCTGCAAGGCTTTCCTGACGGCTACACGCAAATACCGTGGCGCGGGAAAGATGCAGACCAATGCCCAGACGGGCCGCGGTACAAAGCGCTAGGAAACTCGATGGCTGTTCCGGTGATGAACTGGATTGGCCGGCGCATCGAACAAGTAAACCAAAAGGAACCCACATGACCATAGACATAGGCCCTGGATACGATCGGCCAGCCTTCAACGCATACGCCGCTTACCAGAGCGAGCGTGAATATAGCCACAAGCTTGAAGAAGCCCTGTCTGCTGCCCTTTCCCTGCTCGACATGGAAAATGGCCGCCGTGCCCTTCGAGGCGAGGATGTGGGCCACCTTCAGGCATTCGTTAAACAGACCCGGGAGATTTGGGCATGAACGTAATTTTTCTCGACATAGAATCTTTGCCAAGCCAATCGGCTGAATACCGCGCAGAGGTCCGCAACACCATCACCGCACCGGCACAATACAAGAAGCCCGACAGCATTGCACAATGGATCGCAGACAACGGCGATGCGGCTGCTGACGAGATTGTTGCCAAGACCAGCTTTAATCCCGCGCACGGCCATATCTGCACGATAGGTTTTGCGATTGGTGATGAGCCAGTAGAAACTCTCAGTATTGGGTCAAATATTGATCTTGAGTGGGATATCCTACACGAGTTCTTCGAAGCACTCCCCACGCAAGGGCTTAACCGCTTCATCGGCC